>Ga0190309_1000031_pt1 | contig 50288 bp, 61 predicted proteins | sample 48700767_MG_FD_161656 | JGI IMG/M metagenome (GOLD analysis project Ga0190309, IMG submission 161656) | Hydrothermal vent sediment bacterial communities from Southern Trench, Guaymas Basin, Mexico - 4870-07-6-7_MG | ecosystem: Environmental > Aquatic > Marine > Hydrothermal vents > Sediment ... | reverse complement strand
CAAATAACGTTAATAAGTTTTTCATAGGCCTCCTCTATTTTTCTAATACTTTTTATCCATAATCAACAAAGCAAGGATTAAAAATATTTCCCTCTTTTCGTTTAAATATTTTACTAAATAAGTGGTCAATGAAAATGGTGAAAATAAAGTTTGTATTACTTTGCATTATATTATCTTAAAGGAAAAAAAATTATTTATATCTCTTTTAAGTTATATTCTATAAGAAATGGTAATGATATGGTTTTGCTGGCAGATAGGTGAAATAATAGGTGGAGCATTCTTCTACTTCTTTATTTAAGAAAATTAGCGAAAAGATACAAATATATACTGAAATATCGAAGATCGGAGAAATATCTCGTAGATATTTTGTTATGAACGCATTTGATGGACTACTGACAATAATAGGCGTTATTATGGGATCATTTATATCCGGTGTAGACGATGTTAAAATCATTATTGGTACAGGCATAGCTGCTAGCTGGGCTATGGGGATTTCAGGATTCATAGGCGCATTAATTACAGAACAAGCTGAACGAGAAAGAAAAGTAAAGGATATAGAAAAAGCCATTTTAACAGAACTGAATGGTTCTATTTTAGAAAAAGCTGAGAAATTTGCAGTAATTGTAGCGGCTTTAATAGACGGCTTATCTCCATTATTAGTTTCAGTTATATCTATAAGTCCGCTTTTCTTATCGCTCTATAGTCTTCTTTCATTATATTATTCACTAGCATTGTCTCTATTTCTGGCTATTTTTCTTTTATTTATTATAGGATTATATCTAGGTAAGACTGCTGGTGGAAATTTAATATATTATGGCCTTATAATGACAACGTCAGGAATATTAGTTGCTATAACAAGTCTTTTTATAGGAAAAGTTTAACTTGAAATTAGATTATCTTCATCAAAACTTAAATATCTCTATCTGCTATAATATTACTTAGATATTTATGGCGCAAGGCGTCTCTCTAAAAAAAGTAGTTATAGATGCTTTAAAACCCCATGAAATAGACATACTCGATCTTTCTAAAGCTATATGTTTACATAATGGTATAAATAGTGTAAGTATCTCAGTCATTGAAATGGATGTAAAAACAGAAACAATAAAAATAACAGTTACTGGAGATGACATAGATTTAAATGAAATAAAAAAAATCGTGGAAAGATACAGTACTGCAATAAGAAGTATAGATGAAATTTCTGTGGCTAAACAAAATCATAGACATTAATGATATTATTTAAGTTGTTAGAATTAATACAATACCGATACCTTATCGGAGTAATAAGATATATATTTGAGCATTTACATACATATTAAGGATATATATGAGTGAGGAAAATAAAATCTATTACTGCTTAAAATGTGGATATAAGTTTAGTAAAGAAGAAATGGAGCATGATTTACCTGGTATTCATTGCCCTTCCTGCGGATATAAAATAATAGGTAAAAGTAGACTTCCATACCCAGTGAAAAAAATAAAAGCAATTTAAGAATAAGTTATAATATCTTTGGATTTATACAAATAACCCCGCGGTTTCCATTATTATTTTATTTACAGTAATACCTGAACTATAGTTGTGATCTAGAAGAGGATTATATTCTACAATATCAATTATAGTTAATTTATTGATTATTCGATTCCTTATCCTTTTGAGAATTAGGAGAACGTCTTCACATTTTAGTCCAAACATTTCTGGATTACCAGTAGAAATATTACATACATCCACATCTATTGATAAGTATATGTACTTCTTATTTAAAATAAAACTATTCAGACTTGAGAAAATATTACGATTAATTTCATCACTTGCAATAAAATTGATATTATTTTTTACTGCAAATATTTTTTCTTCCCTTTCATATGCTCTGACTCCAATCACAAACATATTTTTAAACCCTATAATCTCTCCGATACGTCGCATTACAGTTGCATGTGAATACTTCTGTCCGTAAGGATATCTGTCCCTTAGGTCAAAATGTGCATCAAATGTGATTAAGCCAATATTATTCCCATATTTCCTTATAAATGCCATAATCATAGGTAGTGTAATAGTATGTTCTCCGCCAACAGCTATAATTTTTTTGCCGAAGCTGAGAACCTTGTACATTACTTTCTCAATTCTCATTAACATTTTTTCTGTATCATATATAGGTATAATGTCTCCTAGATCATATACATTAATTTCGTCGAAATCTTTATCTGAAAAAATACAGTTGGTCTCCATATCATATGATAAATAGCGTAAAATTTTTGGTGCAAATCTAGACCCCGGAAAAAAGCTTGAAGTACTATCAAAGGGAACTCCTATAAAATAATAGTCTACTGCCGCACTATTTCTCTCCTTCCCTCCATAAAACACTGTATTCTCATCAACATTTATTAGTGCTAAAGTATTCATATATATCATCTTCCATTTTACTATTACATATATTTTTTATATTAGAGTTAATAGAAATATAAGGGTAAGGCAGTAATAGATCTATTTATTTTAGACCTAAAATTTAAAAATGATTAACATTATATATTAAAGAGAAGAAGATATATAGGTTTAAAATCTATCTATTATTGAATCATTTGTGATTAAGATGCCTAGAAAAACTATGTCAAGAATAGTTGATAGAAAGAAAATGATATTAACATTACTTGAGAATGGTGAATTGCCTACATCTGCCATAGTTAAGAAAACTGGATTAACACATTCTCAGGTATTTTATGTTCTTAGAATGTTACTAAGAGAAAGGAAAGTAGAAGGTATAAAGCGAGGAAAAGTCACTTATTGGAGAAAAAGAGAAGAAAGGTAAGGTGGGAAAATGGGAGGTAGACAAAGAACTTCTATATTTTTTGGAACCGAATTCGCTCAAGAAGAATCAAAAGAAAAGAAAGGTAAGGGAAAGAGAAAGAAAAAAGGTAAATAGAATTAACAATTAATATTAACCTCTAACTTTGTATATCTAATAGTTCACTTATTCATAGTAATTGGGGGTGAACTAAATGTGAACAGAAAAATATTGATATGTGACCCCATATCAAGAGAAGCTATTAATAAATTGAAAGCACATGGATTTTATGTTAATGAAAAATATGATTTAGATAAAAGAACCCTGCTGAAAATTATTGAAAACTATGAAGTAATCGTTGTCAGAAGCCGTACTAAGATTACAAGAGAAATAATAGATGCAGCTCCTAGATTAGAAATAATTGCGAGAGCTGGAGCTGGGTTAGATAATATTGATGTAGAATATGCATTAAAACGTGGAATAAAAATTTTTTCTTCGCCCAATGCACTAAGTAATTCTGTTGCCGAACTAACTATAGCTTTAATTTTAATGCTGGCTAGAAACCTTTATAATGCAATTTATACTTTAAAATCCGGTGTATGGCACAAACATCTCTTTAAGGGAATTGAAATTTCTGGAAAAAATTTGGGAGTAATAGGATTAGGAAGAATTGGAACATATGTAGCTATAAAAGCTAAGGCCCTAGGAATGAATGTAATAGGGATAAAGAGACATGATCTTAAAGCCGCCGCCTCAAAATTAGGTATAAGACCAGCTAATAACTTAGAATATCTTTTACGGAATAGTGATTTTATTAGTATTCATGTACCTTTGTCGCCTAGTACATATCACATGATAAATGAAAAAAGTTTTTCTGTAATGAAAAATGGAGTATACATTGTTAATACAGCTAGAGGCGCAATAATAGATGGAAAGGCTCTTTTAAGTGCATTAGAAAATGGAAAGGTAGCTGGTGTAGCTTTAGACGTATTTGAATATGAACCACCCAAAGAACCTTGGGAATGGAAATTAATAAATAATCCCCGAGTTATAGCTACTCCTCATATAGGATCTATGACAGAAGAAGCTCAAAGGGCTGCTGGTAATATCATTGCTGAAAAAATAATAGAATATTATTTGCAATAAACTTTTTTATAAAAAATTAAAATGACTATAACTCCTATAGTTATAGAAACTACTAGAAATAAACTACTATGAGGATAAATTACCTTAAGTTCTTCATTTAAGATAATCCTTGTATTTTCACACGGTAATGAAATCACGTTAAGTATATTTGGATTAGAATATACTATTTGTCCATAAATAATTATATTATCTCTGAAATTTATTGCCGCACCTTTAATTGCTCCGAGCCTTCTATCGTTAAATGTTGTATCTAAGGGAACCCATCCTACGTTTGGTAAATAGAAAACAGAAAACATATGTCTAACAATATTATAATGATAAATTGTAAATGATGTTGAATTGAAAACTTTTTTACCGGGCACATATACTATACATGAATAAATGAAAGATGGTATACCTATAAGTCTTAAAAACGTAGATGCTAAAACTGCTTGATCCCCGCATCCTCCGGCTCCTTCTTCAATAGTTTTTGACGGCCATTTAATAATGTTCGTCGGATTAATGTCACGTATATTTTTCTCAATCCAATCCGCTATTTTCGAAGCGATCTTCAGTATATTTTCTCTATCTTCAACTTTTTTTAAGATCCTATCAATTGTTTCATTTACCAGATTCCATTTATATCTTAAATCTGATGTATTCCAATAACTGTAACTCTTTAAATATGTTATTGATATTTCACGTGGAATATCGCTTATTTTCGATTTTTCTCCATTCTCTAGATTTATTTTCTTTCTAATAAAACTAAAACCTAGAGGTGACCATGGAACTTTTATATATTGTATGAATGTTATATTAACTGACCCCGCGGGATAAATGTTAAGCCTTCTACTATAAATTAATCTATAGTTGCCATCTTTATCTCTTATTTCTTTAAAAAAATTTGTTTCTTCTACTGAATTTATCATTACTATATATCTTAATCTTTCCTGCCATCCTCTTAGAGACGGAACGAGTATAAGTAAAGGCCCTTCAACACCGGGTGTAAATGCTATAGTTTTATTACTATGATTTACGATAATATAGCTTATTTTCCATATATATTTTACATATAAAAAATCTATTTCAAATGAATTTAATGGTGCAGAAAAAAATAAAAAACAGATAAATATTTTTATAAAAAACATTCGAGTATACTCCATGTCATGACCCAGTTTCATTATAAACTATTTTATATATCAATACCCATTGATTAGGATACGATGCATATACCAACTTAAAGTTCTTTGGGCTTTCAAATGAAATGATGGGCCCATTATATCCTTGTACCCTTTGCGGCCCATAAGGTGTAAATATATTCTCAAATATATAGGAATACCTCCTATCAGTTTTTATAAAAAGCAATTTATAAAGAAGCGCGTTTTTTGCTTCTATAGTATTAGCTGGAACCACTAATGTAGATGTTCCGAATTTGGCATATGTTTGATATTTGTCAGGATTTAATCCAGCTATTTTTATCATTTGAAGACTTTTTCCAAAATCTCCCCTTCCCACAGGATCTGGATAAAATATTCTCGTTCTGTAAAAAGTAGTGTATTGTTCAGGTAAACTCTGAAACGGTTCGAAGACAACTACATAGGATGCATTGAATTTTTTAAATATTTTTAATGCAATTGTTTCATTGGACATAAATGCCAATGCAATTTGTGCAATTTTTGTGGTATTTAGAGTTGCATTATCGATCGTTGTACTTCTATTAGTATTCACAGAAATCCAATATCCATAATCCCACCAAGATATAATTACTGAGTCTTTAGGCGTATTCATTCTTATCCACTCCAATGCCGAAATCCAATCCAAATATTGATAATTATAATCAGAAATTACCGGAAGAGAAGACGTAAGTATCAGTGAAGGTTGATGGGCATAGTATATAGGATAAGGTTGGACAATTATTAAGAAAAATAGGGAATTTATTAATATGAAAGCAGTAATCACTACCTCTTTTCTTATAATCTTATTTTTCCTTCTGAAAGTTCTTATTCTTTTTATACTCATTATTTCAAATAAATTAATGTGAAGTTCGCTTAATCCTATTCCTATTAGTAGAGATAACGCTGGCACAAATAATATAATTAATCTAGCCATCGACATCGCTACATAAAGTGAGGAAATACCATATAGCGCCAAAAACAGTCTATGATTAATTTTTTTATATAAACATATATATAATCCAAAAAGAGAAAAGAACGTAATGTATTGGAAATCTGAATAAATCATACTCCAGGTAGGTATTCTATGTTCCATAACAGACTCAACTATGGCTGATCTCTCTGAAGGAATTATAATAGCCGCAATTCTTCCAGCTATTCCAGAAAGAACCCCCATTTTCCAGCCAATTATAGCTAGCATAATGACAGCTAACATTAATATTAACTGCCCAATCCTTGTCCTCCTAATTTTTATATTAGATAGAATATAAACTGAATTAATTGTTGCGAGCCAAGGTAAAATAGCATATAATGAAAACACTCCTACTCTTAATCCATGTCTAGGAGTAATTATAACAAAAAATGTGGCAATAAGGTTGAATAAAATATAGTTCAAATCAATGGACCTTGAAGTCTTTCCCAGAATTTGGAGAATAAGAACATAAAGGGCTATTAAATTCCATGCGTAGAGAAAACCCCCCCATATTAATACAGCTAATCCCATACATATACCTGATAAGATGGCTATAATTTTATTATCTTCATTAAAAGCTCTTGTTAATAGATAAAAAGATAGCACTATAAACAGCATTGCTACGCAATCATGCACATTCCCGATAGTTGTACTGGATATAAGTGAAGGATCTAATGAAATTAGTAAGGCTGCTATTAATCCTCCAAATTTACTATGTAGGTATCGTCCCCATATATAAGTTATTAATGCTAGAAATGCGCCACTTAAAGAAGGAAGCATACAATAAACTGTTAGTAAGTTTATATTAAAACCCAATGATTTTAGTATCATAAATATAAGTGCTGCAAGTAACGGTCCACCTGGCTGACTTGTTTTAGTAACCACCCTACCTTCAGGATACCAGAACATGGTATCTCTAAAGCCCATGTTTTGCGGGTCAAACCACCAAAGTATACCTGCTAATCCCTTCGATGCAATAAATTTAGATAAATAAAATTCATAATAGGGATCAAATTCTGTTAAGTACATCCCCCACCGTAATGGTGTTATCCTAATGAGAAAAGCATGAAGCATTATTAATAAGAGTATAAGCTTAGGTAGAAGACTCTCCTTTGAAACTTTTATTAGTATGCTTATAATAGATCTATTCATTCCTTTCAATACTTTTTTCAAATACGTCACCAACTATAGGAATTCTATCTAAAAATACACTATATAGCTATCTCTAAAATATTAAACAAGGATAAATATATTTATTGTTTCCACTTACTATTATAATGTTTTCTACACAATAAAAGGAGATGGATATAGAATTAAAAAATATTATTCTTCCAAAATTTCTAATTCAAGTAACCTTGAATATACTTTATTTACTGCTTTCCCGACTTCTTCCTCTTTTTTAGCTCCGGTACAGACACACTTGCCACTTGAAAAAATTAATAATACAACTTTGGGATCCTCAAGTCTATAAATAAGCCCTGGAAATTGCTCGGGCTCATACATAGAATTTTCTAACAAAAAAGCAGCTCTCTCTAAGTCCACTTCAGCCTTAAGACTCGCACTTGCCACTATGTTCTGTATCTTTATTACAGGCTCTCCTTTTATCTCCATACCATGTTTTTTTAATAACTTTAGTATATTTCTAACTGCCTTATATACATCTGATTCCGATTTTGCCCCTGTACATACCATTTTTCCACTTGAGAAAATTAGTGTAGCTGTTTTAGGCCTCTCTAATCTTAATACTAGACCGGGAAACTCTCGGATCCCAGGCTAGAGCCTAGGATGTTCCGGATTATATTCAGCATTAGGTATAGACGCTGCCATCATCTCTAAATCCAGTGCTTGATTAAGTGAGACCGATGCAACAACATTTTCTATTTTAAAAGATGGCTTTTTTATATACATCCCCTCATGTTTTTATATTATTATAAGGTAACAAAATATTTATAAATCTTTCTCTTGAAATATTTAAAATATTTTAACCGATTAATTTTCAGAACTTTTATTTCTAAAAAGATCATTAAATAATGTAAAAAAGAACGTGAGCACTAGTATGGATAGTATAGTGTAGTAAGCAATTATATTTTTCTCTAAATATAGAGGTATAACACCTATGTAAGGTATAACTATTACTACTTTGCCTAATATATATTGTTCTTTAAGCCATGTAGAAGGATCTCGGGATATCATGCCTGGATCCGGGCAGCTGTTTGCATCACCCTTTATTAAAAATCTATAAGAACCATTAATGGATGTTTTATTTATAATTCTATGAACAATTTTAGAATTAAAACGCTGGTAAACTATTATATCTCCTATCTTTAAATCACCCGGTCTAGTTTTCATAATTATAAGCGCGTCTCCTATATGAAGCGTGGGCTCCATACTATAACTTGATACATATCCAGGGATAAATCCTAGAGAATATAATATATTGGTGTTTATACCCAAAATTACTAGAAAAAAAAGTATTATCACTAAAATAGAGAAAATAAAGTCTGATTTTTTAACCATTTTTTCACTCTATTTTTATTGAAAAACCCTTTCTTTTCTCCTTTTCCTTCTTCTCAGCAATTATTGTTAGCACACCATTTCTATATTGAGCTTTAGTAGATTCTGGTTTTATTTCTTTAGCAAGCTTAATTAATTTATGATACTTTCTATCTCCTCTTTCAGCACTTACCTCGATAGTATTTTCAGTCGCATCTATTTTTATGTCCTCCTTTTCAACGCCAGGTAAATCTATGACTATTTTTATGTCCTCCTTTTCTTCTATAATATCTGTAAATGGTTCGACTGTTTCACTAATTCTAGGTCTAATAACACCTGGTTTTATATTTCCCCATTCTCTTATACGTGGTATACCATCAGGTCCTATGGTAAGTGAAAAACCATAAATATATGGTTTTCCCATTTGTATACGTCTAAACTCCTCTGGCTTATATATACTCTCCCTCATAATCTCTTCGAATAGTTTATCTATCTCTTCAAATAGTTTTCGGGTTCGCTTCCACCATTCGTCGAATTCTGACATTTTATCACCACTTTATTTAAATAATAATGTAGAATATTAAAATATCGTTAGAGGCCATTCAATATCTTTCCAATCTACATATAGGTTAGGCCTATATGTGATGGGGGTGGGCCTGCACCCAGTTATCCCTCATCGGGATTATTATTTCTTTTATTTTTATGAATATGAATTTTGGATGTAGCTTTACTGTTGACGGTATTTTTGCTCCACTTTTTTGCTATGTTTAATGCTCCAACTACGTCTGCATTCATATCCCTACCACATCTTTTGCAGTGGAATAGTCCTCTATACATTCTCCTACCCCTTATACCGCATATTGGACATATGCTTGATGTATTATGTTCATCTATTAGTGTTAGCTTTATCCTATTGTTTTCTGCCGTCGTTCTAAGCCTATTGGTGATGTATCTGTGGCTCCAGAAATTATTTATGATCTTGTTTTTCTTTTTCGAGTCATTCCCCTTCCCACATCTGTTTCTAATACCTCTAAGGTCTCCGCATACAATCTCTGTAACATTTTCAGCTATACAGATGTCTATAAATTTTTAACGATCTTGTTTATCCTAAGCCTAGATATGATTCTAAGGGTTATCTTAACCCTATTTTTAGGCACATGGCTTTTGATCAATGCTCCAGCCAAATGCCTCCTAGCAATTCTAGTTGCATCTAGAATATTGGTTTTATTTCCGAAGGGTTTTGTTGAGGCGGGGTTTGCCAAAACAGTTTTAAAGCCTCTTCCAGCAAATTCATAGTATAGTGGTATCCAGAATGCTCCTGTGCTCTCCATAGCTACTTCCATACACCTCATTTTGGCTAGCTTTGCTATAAGCAAGATTATGTCTATCAAGCTATACCTGCATCTCTCCTGATAAACTATATTTCCTCTAGAGTCTATTACAGCTATTTGGAGGAAAGATTTATGTATGTCTATTCCACATATATTCATGTTTACACCTTGTGCCTGGAGGGGCTAGGGCAAATTCCTATTCGTACCTGCTACATGCTTCTGAATCGCCCTAAGCCCAAGCCTTCTACAATTTATTGATCGGCTTTTAAGCCAATTCTTTGTCGTATTTGCCTCCAGGCACAATTTATATTGCTTCTAACTGAAATATGTATTTAATCCACGCATTAATCTAATATAGGGCTTGGATGCGAATAAATATAGGAATTATTAAATAGTCTTATTAGTAAGATAAAAATGTGATAAATATGAATTCTATACATTTTAAAGCTACTCTTATAAGCAAAAGTATAGTTACATCTCCATTAGGTGAGAAGCTCATAAAGTTGGAATTTGTAGAGGAACAACCGCTCCCAGGACCAATTGTTATGGGTGGTGAAACAGAAATGGCTAGAGAAATCGCTCCGATAATCTCTCAAGTAATGAAAACGCTGCCCATATTTGGAAATAAGAAAGTAAATATTCCTAGATTAACTTTATTTTTAACAGAAAATGAGTGGGAAAGCCTTGAAAGAAAGCCAGAAATAGGAGAAGAAATGAAGATAACTGTAAGTAAGGGAGGAGTAGAAATAAACTAAAATAAAAGAAAACATAATATTTTGCTTCATACTATAGTAAAAATTTTAAGGGGATGTCTTGGTATCTACCGCTTGGACTCTTTCTTCTTACTATTATCGGTAAGATCTTCATCTCCATTTCCATTTTAGCTATCTCAAGGGGACTATATGTCTTGATATTTTCTAGACTAATCAGTACTGGAGCACCTAGAGCCAACTGTAATGCTCTTGAGCCAAGTATTCTAGCTCGTTCATATTTTGTTAATTTAGGCGGACCTATTTTTACCCGAAATTTTTTGGTTTTACCTTTAATAATACCCTCCTGGATATCCTCCACCTGGAACCGGTCCTCCCTCTTTTCCTTTCTCTTTCGGCGGAGCAGCTGCTATGACATCATCTATTCTAAGTATCATTACTGCTGCTTCAGTAGCAGACTTTATAGTTTGCTTCTTTACTAATGAAGGTTCTAAAACTCCTTCCTTAAATAGATCAGATATTTTTCCTTTCAATACATTTACTCCGCTCCAGATCTCTCCTTTCTCATGTAAACTTCTTAATTCAACCAAAGCATCAATCGGTTCTAAACCAGCATTTTGAGCTAATATTGATGGAATAAATTCAACTGCTTCTGCATATTTTTCAACAGCCAACTGTTCTTTACTCCCAAGAGTTTTTGAATACTCCCTTAGCCTTCTTGAGATCTCTATTTCAATTGCTCCACCCCCAGCCACAACTTTGGGTTCATTTATAATATTCCTGATCACACATAATGCATCATGAATCGCTCTTTCAGCTTCATCTACTATATGTTCAGCTCCACCCCTAACTAAAATTGTGACTGCTTTGGGGTCTTTGCATCCTTCTATGAATACCATTTTTTCGTCTGCTATCTTTCTTTCCTCTACTAGTTCTGCTTCTCCAAGGTCTTTGGGAGCTAGGTCTTCGATACTTGTCACTATTCTTGCCCCAGTAGCTCTTGCAAGCTTCTCCATATCAGACTTCTTAACCCTCCTAACAGCCAAAATACCTTCCTTAGCAAGAAAATGCTGCGCAACATCATCAATACCCTTCTGAGCAATAACCACATTAGCACCAGTCCTCTTAATCTTCATAACCATATCACGAAGAAGCTCTGTCTCCTGATCTAAAAACGCTCTTAATTGCTCTGGATTTGTTACATTAATTTTAGTACTCCATTCTGGTTTCTCTATTTCTAGTGGGGTATTTAACAGAGCTATTTTAGCTTTTTCTACACGACGTGGCATATCGGGATGAACCACTTCTTTATCCAGAACTATACCATTTATCAGTCTTGTTTCGTCTATTGATTCACCGCGCTTTTTCTCAATCTTGATATTATCTATATCAAGCTTATATCCTATATTAGTTTTTTCTACTACTTGTAATGCCGCATTAACAATAAGATTTGATAGAAATTCCTTATATTCAGACACTACCTTGCTAGCTAAAGCTGTTTCAGCTATTTTCTTTAAAGTATCTGTGTCAAGAGGATCCACTCTTTGTCCTACTTCGTCTATAACTTTTAACGCATATTCGGCAGCTTTTTCATATCCCTCTATAATTACAGTTGGATGAAGATTTTCATCTAACAATTCCTCAGCATTTTTTAATAATTCGCCTGCTAAGACTACTACGGTCGTAGTTCCATCACCCACTTCATCATCTTGAGCTTTAGCTACTTCTACTAAAGTTTTTGCGGCAGGATGCTGAACATCCATTTCCTTTAATATACTTGCACCATCTCCAGTAATAGTTGCATTACCGAAGGAATCCACAAGTAATTTATCCATACCTCTTGGGCCAAGAGATGTAGCTAAGGTTTCAGCAATAATTCTAGCAGCCATTATATTTGATCTACGCGCATCTTTCCCAGTAGTTCTAGTTGTACCCTCTTTTAATACCAAAACAGGAATAGCCTGTTGAGTGGAGGCAGACATACTATTCACCTAAGATAAATTATAACGAAAAAACCAAGTATGCACTTCTATATATTTTTTTCTCTAATTTTAGTACTTCGGAAACTTTTTGTGGGGTGCTAGCTTATCGAAACTAACATTCAAGTAAGCTTTTAGAATACATAGAGCTGCTAACTTCCACTCCTGATACTTTAGAGCCCTGCCACGTTCTCCGCCTCTACGCTTTGGAGCGTATTCCCTAGCATATTGAACGATAGCTTTAATTGGATTTGAGCTATCTACTATATTGTGGCTGGGTGTTAGAGGCATAATTGGTTATAAGGCCTAAAGCCTTATAGCCATTTCCCAGCCACCACTTACTTAATATCAAGACTACAGAATTATGAAAACACTCTCTAATTTTAAGATCAGTTTAACAGTTTTATAAAATGAATATATTATATAAAATATGGGGGTCAAATTAGAGAATTTTATAATTGAAAAATACATCATATATCATTGAGATAGGCCGCGGGTGGGATTTGAACCCACGATCAACGGCTTTCTGAGCTACATGCTCCACAGGCCGGCGTGTTACCAGACTACACCACCGCGGCTACAATAATTATAACGATCATTAGTTATAAAGATTGCCTTTACTCCTTATTTGTAAGAAACGATGGGCCCGGAGGGATTTGAACCCTCGATCCTCCGGTTATGAGCCGGATGCTTTACCTAGCTAAGCTACGGGCAATTAAATATATATCTTCATCCTAAATTTAAATTTTTCCTTATTTTTTCATTACCTATGCGATATAGAATATTCCCATATAATAAGAAGTAAAAATGGCCAGTATTTTTTAATAAGTAATTAGCGAACTATAATACGTATATTTTTGTGTATCTCATAAGTAATTAATAGCATAAACTCATAGACCCCTGTTCTTGAATAGTTTCTTATTAAACGTAAAGCTTAAATAATAATAAGAAAATAATGGCTTTAAGATAAAAGGTGGAAAAATGTCTGCAACTGAAGGTACAATATTAGTTGGAAATAAGCCTACAATGAACTACGTTTTAGCTACCGTGATTCAGTTTAATCAAGGTGTGAAAAAAGTAATAATAAAGGCTAGAGGTAGAGCTATCTCTAAAGCAGTAGATACCGCTGAAATAGTCAAGACGAGATTCTTACAGGATCAAGTAGATATTACAGATGTAAAAGTTGGTAGTGAACAGGTCGGAGAACCCGGAAAAGAGAGAACAGTATCAACTATCGAGTTAGTACTAGAACGCGTATAAATTAAAGCTAAAGAATTTTATTTTTTCTAAAGTATCTCTATTATTATATGAAATTTTTAATTACAAATATCCATGTATAGAGTATTAGAAATAAATGAAGTAATAGATGTAAAAATATTAGATTCTCTGGCACGTTTTCACATACAGATAATATTGGAGAAGAAAATGATAAATAGATACTTAAAATTAGGGAAGCTAGTATATATATTGAAATACCTCTTATTATCCTTAATTTTCTTCCCATAGATTTGTTTCGCGAAAGATATAATGCTGTTGTTACTAATAAATATCCGAAAAATGCCTCTATTAATATAAAATAAGTTATCATTTTCATCTCCAATAACCTATATGACTAAAATATATAAAAGTTAATTAAGCATAATAGTTTGTTAAAAGAAATAATGAATAAGTGAGAAAGGTAGATAAGATGAAAGATGCACAAGAATATTTAAAAGAATTGTTAAGAAAAAAAGAAGAGTTAGAAAAAGAAATGGAGATCTTAAATAAGAAGAAAAATAAAAAACAGATTACGGATGAAGAATATCAAAAAGAAAGAAAGAAGATAGAAAGAGAATTTATAGAAGTTATGGACCGTCTTGCACAAATGAGATACATCGTTGGGCAGAATACATTTTATTAGCTAATAGTTAACTCTCAGTTATCATAAATATACAATACGATATGAAGCCCTGTTATCTATACATTATATAGGTTCATCATTCCTGCCGTGTCATATAACTAATATAATATAAACTCTTATAATCTCCATAATTTTCATTATGAGTTTATAATTAACATAAGACATATATTTGGCTAGTATATATTCTAACTTGAAGAAATTGATCCCTACTGTCAGGTTAATGTGATTACCTCATTAAGGTGAATGCATGAATTCTATAGAAGAATATAAAAGGAAATATGCTTTTGGCGAAGACTATGGTACCAGCGATTATAAGTTTGGACGTGTAGCTGAAAAACCGGAGATTATTGAGAATCGAGGTATAATAATAGATAAAAAATCTATAATATATCGAGTAATAGGTTTAGAAAAAGATATAGTCGTGGGACCAGAAGTAGCTTCGTATTTAGGTTCTAGAGAAGAAATAGCTAACTATCTAATTTATCCTATGCGAGATGGTATTATAAGGAAGAATGATGAAAAAGCGTGGCGTGTAATTTATGAAGTCACTAGATATGGATTATTAAAAAGTATGAAAGATATAAACGGTGATTTTAAAGGATTTTATGTTACTGCGGCTTTATCTGCTATTGCCCCCAAATATATGTATGAGAAATTATTCGATATTCATAGACAAATTGATGATGAATATGGTGTTGTAAAAGCAGTAACTATTATTCCACAACCCCTCGCAGTTGCGATTGCTCAGAAAACAGTTACATGTATTGTTGTCGAATCTGGGCATGGCAATACTCAAATAACACCTATATCTAGATATCCAATAAGAGGAGCTATAATATCTCTAAATAGAGGGGGTGCTGAAGCCAATGCCATTACAGCCGAAATACTTAAAGATACGGGTTATGGAGACTTAGTACACGAAGAAAAAATAGTTAGGATGATAAAAGAATCAATAGGTTTAATACCCAGAAATCTGGATGATGCAATTAGGATGGCAAAACGGGATCCAGAAAAATTTGCTGTAAAGTACACAATTCCCAATACAACCTTATCTATAGAGATAAACGAAAATTCATGGATGCGTTTTCTAATAGGTGAAATTATATTTAATCCAGAACATGAAATATTTGAAAGCTACTATAGACGTGGTATGCCTAAGCCAAGAGATATAAGGATAGGCGATGAAATCATCTCTGGCACTATAGATATGGGGCAAGCAATAATTAAATCAGCTGAAAAAACTCCCTTAGAACTCCAACCCCACTTATATAAAAGGATAATACTAAGTGGAGGAAATTTTGCCTGGAAGGTTCCGTCGGGTATGGAATCTATCGCCGTAGATTCGTCTGAAAAAATAAGAAATATGTTATTATCTAAGCATGTTACTGCCAATGTCAAATTAGCTGAAGATCCTCAATATTCTGTATGGCGAGGAACCATAGTTTATAGCATAGCTGTTCCAGATAATTATCTATGGGATTGGGAAAAATTAGAAGGATGGCTTAAATGGAGATAAGGATATGGTGACTAAAACATTTATCGAAAATGTTTTGAAGGAGCATTTTATTGAAAAACGTGGATGTAAGACCATTTTTCTAACCGAGTTTGATTCTAAATTTGTTGATGCCTTAAAATATGTAGATTTAATATTTCGTGATGCAAAAAATCTAATTTTCATTAAAATTTTTCATACAAATTTTATCGGGAGCTATGTTGAACTTAAAAATAGTATTCGAAAAGTAATATTAAGTTTAACTAAGTTTAGTAAGATAGCTGATAAAATTTATCTAGCTGTTTATAATGATAATAAACTTTTTGCTGTGACCAAAAGCGATCTTTTTTATGATTCGGGTATAGGATTGTTGGTCATTGATGAGGATGGAAACGTTGAGGAAAAAATTCCCTCAACATTATATGATCTTTTGCCAGGACATAATAAACAAATATCTTCTAAAGATGAAATAAATAATTTGGAAAAAAAAGTTTCAGACATCTATATAATGATAAAAGATTTGGAGAGGAATGTTAACATTATAAACGATGAATTAAATAAAGTTAAAATAAAATTAAGGGAAATGGAAGAAAAATTAATAAACCTACCTAAAAGAACAGAAACAAATATAATAATTAGTGAAGAGAAAGAAACTCTTCAGGAAGACCTAGAAGGATTTCCTGAATTTATAAGAAATAACCCCTGGATAAATGTTTTAAGGAAGCGGTATGAAAAATCTTAATGTATATAGTTAAGGAAGCATGGAATAGTGATGGAGGAATGGCATTAACACTAAGATATGGTAATATTGAGGAAATTATTAAAAAATTACTTACAGATACTTTAAATCAGGATAGGGAAGCACTAGAATTGGCACTTGAGCTATTTGATGCATATCTTCTAGAAGGAAAGAGTGGAGTAAAGAAAAGATTAGAAAAATTTATTTTAGAGGGAATTGAATGTGAATAAGACTGGTGTACTTCTTAAAAAGATTACTGTAAAGGGATTTAAATATTTTAATGAACAAATAACGTTAAACCTAGACTATAATATAATAGTACTTATCGGGCCTGTGGGATCTGGAAAATCAAGCCTTCTTGAAGCAATCGAATACGCTTTATTTGGAACCACATATGATATAAAGAAATCAAGAATATTAACCATAAATGATATAATAAATGACTTTTCAAATACCCTTCAAATAGAATTAGATTTGGAGGGAGCTGGAAATATTTATAAAATTATTCGTAGTATTTCTAATGCAGATGAACTAAAGACAAACGTTATTCTTTTAGAAAACAATAAAAGATTACAAAACGTAAATATTAGTAGATATATGGAAAAAATACTTGGAATAACTTTTGAAGACTTTTGTAGGCAGATATTCATTCGGCAAAGAGAACTATCTGCGCTAATTTATGGTCAACCTTATCAGAGAAGCGAAGCCATGGATAGATTACTTGGCATAAGTATTTTAGAACATATTTTTAGAAGTATTTCTTTCAAAGACATAAATAACTTAATAAGTAATCTAGAAAAAAGAAGAAAATATTTGCTGGAAGAAATTAAAGGATATCCTTCACGACAAGAGATAGAAAATAAAATAGAATTTATTAATGATAAAATAAAGATATGTGCAGATAATGAAAGGGAATTAAGAGATAAAATAGCCTATTATATGGAAATATATGAAGACTTGAAGAGTAGAGAGACGCGATATACTGAACTAAAAAGTCAATTATCTTTGATTAGATCGTTAATTAAAAAATATATACAGAATGTTGAGAAAAGAGAATACGTAGATTTAGAAGAATTGAATAATGAGATAGACAAAATTAAAAGTTCTCTTGTAGATAGACTAAGAAGTGAAATGTTTACTCAAAGAGCACAAAAATTGGAGGAAGAATTTTCTTTGATTAGAGATTTTGAGAAAAAGGTTTCATTACTAGAGGAAAATATAGATATATTGAAAAGTAGGAATAGATTTTTGAAATCGAAACTTTATGAAATGATGAATGAGATGATTCCACTTAAAACAAATTATAATGAGAAAATATCAAGATTAGGTAATATAAAAAGCAATCTTATAGATTTAGAAGTATACGTAAATAGATATAAGGAACTTATCGAAAAATATGGAACATTAGTGAAAGTAGAAGGAAGAATTAGAGAAAAGGAACTAAAAGAAAAAAGTGTAGAATATAGGATTAAAGAAAATGTTTGCAAAGAGATCATTTTAAATCTTCTTAGAAAAAAATTGGAAAGAAAGAAAAAAGATAATAGGGTAAAATGCCCAATATGCGGTAGTTTAATTAACTCTGCTATCATTAGTAAAATAGAATATAGTGAAGATATTCAAAATCTACGTAAAATGCTTGAAAATATTAGAAAAGAGAAAGAAGAATTAAAAAAAGTATTTAGAGAAATAGAAGAATTAGAGAAAAAAGTTGGAATATATCAGAAATATTTATCTGAAAAAGAAAAAACGGAGTTAGAGATAAGTAATCTATATGAAAAAATAGAAAATTTAGGTGAATTAATAGAAGAAACCAAATACAGAATAAATGATCTAGAAAACTTTGTTTATGTAACCAGTAAGAATCTTAATGATATTAAGAGCAGATACGAGATATTTAAAAAAAGATCTGAAATAGAAAAGTTAAGAAAAATGATTTTAAGGATAGAAAATGAGATAAAGACCTTAAACTATAGACCTGAGTTAACAAAAGACCTAGAAGAAAAAATAGTTAAATTAAGAAAAAAATTAGATCAAACTAGGTTTGAGAAAGATCGTTTAGAAAGAGAATTAGAAAGATCTTATGAAATCCTTAAAAATGTTGAGAAAATAGAGAGAGAGTTAAAGAACATTGAAGAAAGAGTAGATATATTGAAATTAAGGAAAAAAATGTTGAATAATGTTAAAAATGCATTTAGAATAGTTCAGAGAAGATTAAGGAAAAAAATGTTGAAGAAAATAGTGAATCTAATGAACTATGTATTTTCAAGAATATATGTATATAATGATTATAATGCTCTTGACATTAAAGTTAAAGAAGAAAAAATTATTCGGGAAAATATGGTATATGAACGGAGCATATATTTGTTTTATGCAAAAAGAACTATAGATAATAAATGGATAGACGTTGCCAAAAAGATGAGCGAAGGACAGAAAAATATTGTTGCGCTAGCGTTTTTAATAGCACTGTTCAAAGTTTTTCCACATAAAATTATGTTTATAATTCTAGATGAACCTGTACCTAATGTTGATAAAAAATGTAGAGAAGCGTTAATTAGAATGATAAGTGAAATGAAGGAGTTAAAACAGATAATAATTGCTACTCAAGATAATGATTTCATTAATATTGTAAAGGAAATAAAACCTCCTCTAACGGGATGTGTATATAGCTTTTCTCATGGAGAAAAACAGCCTATCATAAAGAAAATATTGGTAAAATAGTTGATCATAATCTTGGGAGATAATTTGTCAAGAAAATATAAAAAAATGAGAAAAGAAATATACAAAAGCTTGGGATATCCTTTAAGAATAGATATAATTTTAGCTCTATTTGAAGAAAAAATGCTTACTTTTACAGAATTAAGAAGGAAACTAGGTATAGCATTTGAGAGAAGAGCTTTACTTGATTATCATCTGGAGAAACTAAAGAAAAGCAATATTATAGAATATGACACTATTCAAGAAAAGTATAAGTTAACTCAAATAGGTGAAAAACTCGCCAGAAAAATTCTTCTTTTAGAAGAAACGATTCGAGATTATAAGATTTATAGGAAAAGCATATATGATTTAGAAAAAAACTTATGTTATCAATATGATAGGGAAACATTAATAAGATTTTTAACAAATGATCTAGGATTAATAAGAAAAGATGCCCGTCTGCTTGCCAATGAAATCGAAGATTTTATAGATAATATAGACCAAGAACATATTAACTTGAACATATTTATAGCTTTACTAATAGCTTTTTTAATAAAACGAGGCTTTTATAAGAAAGCGGAAAAAATTTCTATATACGGGTATCCTGCTTACTATTTCCCACATATACTTAAGGAGAAAAAAGACCTTGAAAAAAACCTTACATTTCAATATTTCTTAAGCAAAACTTTACCTGAAAATATTAGGAGAATGCATTTAGAAAAAACTATATATTTTTCTTATCCATATGCCTGGATATTTTCGCCTCCATCAGTATACTATAGGACTCCAAATCACCTTTTTTCAGAATATGTTATCAAGAATCTAAAGTATAAGGAACATAGTATAGATTATGTACTTCAAGGTCTTATAGATAAGATTAATTCATCTACTTTTCAGTTAATATCCTTGGATAACTTTAATATATTTTTATCTAATTTTTCTAGAAATATTTCAGATATAGAATTAAAGACAAAAATTGCTCGTTTCTTATATACGTTAGATAAACTTCTTCTAAATAACAGTAAACATGTAATGCTCATATTAAATGATCCCGGAAAAGATAGAGAATCTTCTGAGATATATAGAATCACTGAGGCAATTATTTCAGCTTTAAATGAAACTATTTCTAGTAGCTTATTTCAGTTAAATCCTATTATAAATATAGATATGAATCTACTTCTTAAAGAAAAAAATCTTTGGGAAAAAATCTATTTAGTATATTTCTACTCATCAATTATCTTCAAAAAAATAAATAAACCTATTTTCACCGATTTATCGATCTCAGATATTCTTGGAAAAACGATATACAGAGGAAATATTGTAATAAATTTTCTAAAACTATTAAATATAAGTCCGGATTTAGATATAATTCTCGATGCTATAATTGATATTCTAAAAGTACTCTCCTCATTCTTAGAAGAATACCAAAAGAATACATTTAAATACAACAATAATAAGATTAAGACTTCATATACGATTTCTCTCTATGGGTTAAATCTCTTATTTATAGAAAATAGAAAATATCTCTTTAAAAAGATAATTTATCAGCTAAATTCGATTTTAAAGGATATAAGTAACGAGTATAATTTTAATGTCACTTTTTCATCAATAATACCCGATGTAAATGTATATGAATCTTTGTGCTTATCAAGTTTTATGAAAACTCTTAACAATGTATATAGAAAATCAACTGATGTAAATATAGCTACTTCATTTTCGCATAAAGAACACACCTCTTTAAAAGATTTAGTCAACTATGCAGAAATATTTCAGAACCATATACCTGGCGGGGATATATTAAACATACTTCTAAAAGCCAGGCCATCATATAACGAATTTAGAACTTTTTTGAATATAATATATAAAAAGGCTATTAAGTATCTTGAACTAACAGTGGACTTTTCTTATTGTAATAAGTGCTTCTCTTTATTAGAAAATAAACCTGCGCGATGCATAAACTGTTTTTCAACTCCTCCGATTTTAAGATACTTGGGACGCATTCTTAGTTATTATCAGTTTCTAGATAAAATACCTTCACTCGCATTAAGGACCTATTTATCGGAAAAAAGGTTTACTCGATTGCAAATTTAACTTCGTTTAATGCGGGGGGCGGGACTTGAACCCGCGTAGGCCTACACCACGGGGTACCTCATATTTAGATCCTAAGCCCCGCCCCTTTGGCCTTGCTCGGGCACCCCCGCTATTAATTCAATAAAATAAGTTTTCTATTATAAATTTTATGTTCTCCTTATGTATAGAATAATAGTAGAATAAATAATTTTAGAAAAAATTATGAGAATAAAGCATGAAGTGTTTTTTTAAATACTTGTCTTAAACAAGTGGAACACAGATATCCTCCATATATTCTATTTGGAGGCTTATGATCCTTTTTCTTGCTAATAGAAAAACCAGGTAATTTTCTCTTACACAATGCACATTTTGGTCCCTGTTTTCTTTTATTAAGATAGTGAATTACTAAACGTCCTCCTGGGGTTCTTACGCGCTTTATTCTTTCTTGAGATCTCTGAGATGGTCTGGGCATATATTCACCCTTAATCCCATACGCATCAAAAATTATAAACTTTTCTATTTTAAATAATTCATGTCGTAGTGGAGTTAAACAAATATATAGAAAAAAATAAAAGGAACTAAAATAAAAAATATAAAGAAAGGAAAGCCCCGGTCGTATAGCCAGGTCTAGTATACCGGCCTGTCGAGCCGACGACCCGGGTTCAAATCCCGGCCGGGGCGTATTTCTATAATTTTTGAATAATTTATATAGAAATCTATTATTTTATCAAGACTATCAATATATTTTGAAAACAATTTCCTACTTATACGAAACTGTTGTAAACATATTTTTTCTACACAAATCTTTTCTACAAAAAATGTAGTGGAAAAACATAGGATAAGAATCTATCTATTTTATAGATTTTTATTGAATAGAAATCTCATTTTGATTAACTAGTGTTATCAACTTAACCACCTTTTAGAGATAACCATTTCTGCTAGTTTATAAATGCTGAATTACATAGTATTATAGAGACCAAAATTCTAATAAACTTTTGAATTGATCACAATACTTACTAGAGCGAGACCGCCCAAAATGTTTTCAGGATTAATGTATCTGTTAGTTGTGTAATGATTTGGGTCTATATGGCATGGATTTTGATTATAGCTTGATGCATTTAAGTCGACACAACTTTATGGAAATATTTTAAAGAAAAGTTTTTATAAATCGATGATCTATTTTATTGATGAGCCGGGGTGGCCGAGAGGTCCAAGGCGGCGAGCTGCAGGAAATCTACAGCAACTCGCTTTTACGTGGGTTCAAATCCCACCCCCGGCTTATAATATATAGAGGGAGAATTTATGAGATTATTAAAAATTACAGAAACCATAGAAATTCCTGAGAATGTTTCAGTAAAAATTGAAAATAAAAAAGTATATATAAGGGGTCCTAAAGGAACTATAAGTCGAGATTTTTCAAATATAAAGAAAATACTCATATTTTTACAGGATAGAAAAATCATAATAGAATCATTTAGGATTAGAAAAAGGGAGTATGCTATTGTTAAGACAATTGCTGCTGTAATAAAGAATTTAATTAATGGAGTATTATATGGATATAGATACAAAATGAAGATAGTTTATGCTCATTTTCCAATGTCTGTTGAAGTTAAAGATAACTATGTTTATATTAAAAATTTCATGGGTAAAAAAGACACCAGGATAGCAAAAATTATAGGTAATACAAAGGTTATTGTGAAAGGTGATGATATCATTATAGAGGGAATAGACCCCTATGCTGTAGGACAAACTGCAGGTAACATTCATTTAGCTACACGACTAAGAGGAAAGGATAGACTATGTCCTCATGGGAGAGAAGGCCGCGGACCCGGTATATTAGATGGCATATATCTTTATGAGAAAACTTTATTAAAATAGAAATATAACCTATACCTATTTATGATTTAGAGGTGAGATATATTTCAGAAAAAGATATAATTACAAAAACTATGGATGGAAAAGAAATAAAAATATTTGGAAAATGGTCTTGTATGAATATTGATATTAAAGATCCTGGATTAAAAGAATATATTTCATTAAAACCGGTCTTTGTGCCGCATAGTCATGGAAGACACGAACATAGACGCTTCGGGAAATCTAATGTATCGATCGTTGAACGATTAATCAATCAGATGATGAGACCTGGGAAAAATGCAGGTAAAAAACATCTTGCTATTAACATTGTTATGAAAGCATTTGAGATAATTTGCTTAAAGACGGGGGAAAATCCTATTCAAGTATTAATAAGAGCCATAGAAAACGCCGCACCCAGGGAAGAAACTACTCGAATAGCATATGGTGGAATACTATATCATGTATCTGTCGACGTAGCTCCTCAACGCAGAGTAGATTTAGCCCTAAGATTTATAGCTGATGGGGCACGTGCAGCATCTTTTAACAACCCAAAAACTATTGAAGAAAGCCTGGCTGATGAAATAATATTAGCGGCAGAAAATAATAGCGCGTCTTATGCTATACGAAAGAAAGAAGAAATAGAAAGAATAGCATTAGCAGCTAGATAAATATATATTAACTATATCTCTTGTCAATCATTTTCTATACCGTTTTAATCTTAAATTCTTACTTTTACATCTTCTACATTTCTCAGCATTCAAGGGATTATGAGCCCCACATTTTCTACAAATTTTTACTTTAAAAACTTTATTTAAAGCGATTTGCAATTTTTCTGGATCACGTATTGGCATACTTTATCACACTAATCATTTAGCATTACATTGGTAGGATGACAAAGTAAAATTTAAATTTTTTGCTTTAGTAGAGACCGTCTAAAATGTTTTGGGAGGGGTTCGCTTATATTAATTTATGCCTATAAAGTTTAGAAGAAATCGAACCCAATTAAAATAGTCAAATATGCTATATATCTCTGTCTCTCAGGATTAAGCCTCAGAAAGATTGCTGAAAGGCTTAGAGAAAAGGGGGTTGGAGGAGACCTTAAATTGATGGAATACTTTACTCCTATATTATTTGATAGATGTATCGGCTTAAATCTATTTACATCATAGACTGCAATCCAGGCTAACACGGCTAAAATCAAGTCATCAACAACAATTTCAACAAATATATTGGCTTAAAAAATTTTGGACGGTCTCCTTTTAGACGGAAGGGATATATAGTAGTATATTATAGATATAGTTAGCTCGAAGAAAAATATGGGAGAAGTTATGTCAAAAAGATTTACATATAGAGGGTATACACTGGATGAATTATTAAACATGCCTATGGATGATTTTATAAAGCTATTGCCTTCACGACAACGTAGAACACTCTTAAGAGCTTCATTCAAATCTAAGAAAAAACTGTTATCGAAAATTAGAAAAGCTAGAAAAATTATTAGTGAAGGAGGAAAGCCCCCGACTATAAAAACACATTTAAGAGACATGATTATTCTACCGGAAATGGTTGGATTAACGATTCATGTATATAATGGTAAAGATTTTGTTCCAGTATCTATTACACCTGAAATGATAGGTCATTATTTAGGAGAGTTTTCAATAACAAATAAACCTGTAAAACATGGAGCTCCGGGATTAAAGGCCACACGTTCCTCGATGTTCGTCCCATTAAAATAATTTATATTCCTCCTATCGATTCAACAGCTGCCGCTAATACAAGTGCTCCTATAATTAGTTTCTTGGCTTTGTATGGTTCTATTCCAGTAGCCCATAAGAGTATTCCGACAGCAATCATAGCTGTATAGGCAATTCTCATTATACTTAGCGTTGTTTTTAAAACAGCAGATATAAATTGTTTTACAAAAGTATCGATTTCTCCTAGCGCCTTGCTTACTATATCCATTGGTCCGGCATAAATTTTTACAAAATAAGAAATACAGATTAAGAAAACTATTGAAAAACAGTATATATATTTAATTTTATCACCCATTAAAATATTGCATAAGCATATTTATATTAAATACATTTACATAGAGTTGGGAATTTTGATGACAAAGTTGGAGATAGTTAAACGGAAATCCGAACATGTAGAGATAAGCTTAAAGTATAATGTAAGAGGAACATTATCAGCATTATTTGAAGATGTTTTCTTAATACATAATGCTATACCGGAGTTAGATTATGATGACATTGATACTTCTATAAACTTTTTAGGTTATAAGTTTAATGCACCTATATTTATTACTGGAATGACTGGGGGGTATGCAGAAGCAAAACGAATTAATAGTATAATTGCTAGAGTTGTTGAAGAAATGGGACTTGGTATGGGAGTCGGTAGTCAGAGAGCTGGCCTAAGAAACCCGGAACTTATTGAAACTTATCGTATTGCACGTAAAAAAGCTCCTACAATTTTTCTCGTAGGAAATATAGGGGCCACACAAGTAATTAGAGGATCCTATAAAGATATAGAAATGCTTATAGATATGATCGACGCTGATGCGTTAGCTGTTCATTTGAACGCTCTTCAGGAATGTATTCAGCCAGAGGGAGAACCTTTTTTTAAAGGTTTTCTGACAAAAATGAAGAAAATAAAGGAAAAGATAGATAAACCTATCATAATAAAAGAAACTGGGTGTGGTTTTTCTAGAGAAAATATATTGAATATAGTGGATATCGGTATAGATGCCGTAGATATTGGAGGAGCCGGAGGAACGTCTTTTGCAATTATAGAATCCATTAGAGCAGAAAAGTGTAAAAATTTTTTAAGAAGAGATTTAGGTAAACTTTTTTCTAATTGGGGAATACCTACAGCAGCGTCTATATTGGAGGTTAGAAGCGTTTCTTCTATTCCGTTAATTGCTAGTGGAGGGATTAGAAACGGATTAACAATAGCTAAAGCTTTAATCCTAGGTGCAGATTTAGTTGGTATAGGGTTACCCGTGTTAAGAGCTATAGAAAATAAGGGAGAGGAAGGATTAAAATACATGTTAACACGAATGATTGAAGAATTAAAGACAACAATGTTTTTATTAGGTGTAAGAAGTGTTAATGAGTTAAAACGATCTAAACGATACATAATTTTAGGAAGATTAAGAGAATGGATAAAGGAAAGGGGAATTAAAATTCGTTAAGTATAATTTAAAAATATTTTAATTGAAGAAATCCATAATATAATATTGAAAAAGGGGGTTGTATTGAAATCTAGAGAGAAAATATTAGAAAATGTTGAAATAGTGGATGACTATGCCGAGAGAATAAGAAATGCACGAATAGCTATGGGATTAAGTAGAGAAATCTTAGCTCAAATGCTGAAAGAAAAAGAATCTACTTTAAGGAGAATAGAATTGGGAGACCTCATTCCATCTATACCTCTTGCACGCAAAATAGAAAAAATATTAAAGATAACTCTTATAGAGGAGGTAAATATCACTACAGGTGAATATAAATCTTCTTCTCTAGAATTAACATTAGGTGATATAGCTAAAATCAAAAGAAGGTCAGAATAAATGAACAACGCCGAAAAAAGGGTATTACTAGTACAACGAATTTCAGATAAGAATGAGAAAAATTATCTCAAAGAGCTAAGAGAATTAGCAAAAAGTGCAGGATATATTCCAATTAAATCGATAGTTCAGAAAAAGCCGATCGATGTACGATACCTAATTGGTGCTGGAAAGGTGAAGGAGATTCGGAAACTTATTGAAAAGTATAATATTCATACGGTTATCTTTTTCAACGAACTCACGGCTAGCCAATATCTGAATTTATTTAAAATATTAAAAGTTAGAATCATAGATAGATTTCAACTACTCTTAGAAATATTTTCAAATAGAGCTGGAAGTAAGGAGGCTAAGCTTCAAATAGAACTGGCTAAATTAAAAAGAGAATTATCTTATGTGAAAGAGAAAATACACTTTTTGAAAATTGGTGAAGCTCCGGGTTTCTTAAGTGGAGGAAGATATGAATATGAAACTTATGCACAGCATATTAAAAGAAGAATATCTAAAATAGAAAAAAAACTAAAACACATTAGGGAGAAAAAAGATATAATACATCAACAATTGCTTGAAAATGGATTAACAATAGTTACATTAACTGGTTATACTGGAGCCGGAAAAACCACCTTATTTAATATCCTTACAAAAAGTAGTGGATATGTAGATGGCCGACCCTTTGCTACAATATCAACCTTATTACGAAGAAAGGATCTAAGAGGAAAAAAGATAATTTTAACAGATAGTATCGGATTTATGGAAATAATTCCACCAGCTTTAATAGATTCCTTTTATACTACATTAGAAGAAATAGCGATCTCCGACCTTTTGCTTCTAGTTATAGATGTAAGTGATCCTCTTCTCGAAATTTCAAGAAAAATAAATACAAGCATACATACTTTATACAGAATTGGAGTGCCTATGGAAAAAATACTTGCTGTGTTTAATAAGATTGATTTAGTAGATAATGAAAGGATTTATATTGTAAGAAATCAGTATAGTAAGATCTTTAAAAATATGGTTTTTATTTCTGCACGTAAGAATATAGGTATTAAGAAATTAGAAGATGTAATCGATAAAATGCTACCTGGTTTTTTATCTATTAGTATGAAACTTCCCTTATCATTCCCCCAAAATATTTTTTCAAAGGTACTTTCTAATGCGAAAGTAAGGGGAATAAAATCTCAAAGAGATTTCTTTATAGTAGACCTTGAAATAAAGGAAAGATGGTTTCATCGTATTAGGCCAATAATTACTAATTATGGTGGGATAATAGATGAAGTTTAAAATAACAATTCTAAGACTTGGACATAGACTTGGTAGAGATAAAAGAATAAGTACTCATTTAGGTTTAGTTGCCAGAGCATTTGGTGCAAATGAGATAATCTATGTTGGGGACGTTGAAAAAGACGTTTTAGAGAAAATAAATGATGTAACAAAAAGATGGGGAGGCAGTTTTTCTGTTTCTATAGAAAAATCTTATAAAGATGTTATCTCTAAATGGAAGGAAAAGCGAGGATTAATAATTCATTTAACTATGTATGGTATCAATATTAGTAGAAAAATAATAAAAGAAATAAAAGAGCAAGGTAAAAAGCATATTTTAATTATAGTTGGCGCCAAGAAAGTTCCGAGAGAAATATATGAAATAGCTGATTATAATATTGCCATAGGGAATCAACCACATAGCGAAATATCTGCTCTAGCGATATTTTTAGATAGATTTTTTAATGGAAAGGAACTAAATAGAGCCTATAAGAATGCTAAAATTAAGATTATACCGCAAGCTAGAGGAAAGAAAGTAATAAAGTTAAGTTGATAAAAATGGATGAGATGAGCTTTTTAGTAGAGATAATTAGAAAAACATATGGAGAAGACGCAGCAAGTATCTTCTCTCTACTTTTAGAAAGAGGTGAGGTTAGGGATGAAGAGCTTGCTAGAATACTAAATCTTCCTTCTAATGAAATTAGAAAGATTTTACATGTGTTATTTGACGCAGATCTAGTAAGATATAGAAGAATAAAAGACCCCAGATTAAAGTGGTATACTTATTATTGGCGTATAATAGACGTCCCACCACGTATCATTCTTCAGCAAAAATTTAGAAAAATTCTGCAAATAATGCTTCAGCGCTTATCCTTTGAGAAGAAAACTTCTTTCTATATATGTCCTTTATGTAAAAAAAGATATACCTTCGAAGAAGCAAGTATAAACATGTTCAAGTGCCCCAACGATGAAAAAATATTAGAAATATACGAAAATAAATGTTTGATTGATCTTCTACAAAAGATAATAAATTTAATAAATATTTTCTTAGCAGAAAGTTTTCAATAGAAAATTATTTATGTTATAGGTAATAAATAATAATAGGACGCGCGGGGGTGCCCGAGCAAGGCCAAAGGGGGTGGATAAATGCCTAGACTGAGGCTCCATTGGCGTAGGCCTACGCGGGTTCAAGTCCCGCCCCCCGCATTAAAGATTGGTTAAGACCCATAGCATTGATTTATTCTCCATAGTTATTGTCAAAAATGATTAACAATTTTTTAAAAATAAAATTTAGATGCAATATTTCTGGTCTAATAAGGTTATAAGTATGATATGGTTCTTCTCAGATAATTGTATACAGACTTGTATCTAGATCCTTTAATTATTTTTTCTATTGCTTCTCTTATCTGAAATATTTTTTCAAGCTCTCCTATTATTGCTACAGTATCATTTGATATAACTATATTACACCTAGCTATTTCCTCTATATTTTTCTTTACTTTTCCTCTTTCACCTATTATTCTCCCCTTTACTCTCTTTAAATCTTCCTTTCTCTTTATAATTGATCGTAGATCAATTATCTCTAATTTGAATTTATCATTCAATAATTTTAACGCTACTTCTATAGTAAAGCCGTATGATATAGCCTTTGCTATAGAAACCGCTTTTAAGAAATCTGTCGGTAAGGTTTTACCTGGAATCGAATTTATCTCCACAATATTTTGCTTTACAGATATTTTTACATTTAATTTTCTTTCAATAGTATGTAGTACCTTTTGCTTAAAAAAGTCTATTTTTCTCTCATCTAACTGTATGAAAAATTTATTTAAAAATCCTTCCATGTAATTTCACTAAAATTCATCTCTTACAAATGATATAGCATCTGTATTTTTTAATTCGATAACTTTAAAATTTTTCTTTCGTATAAAACTAGCTAGTTCTCTTATTTTATTCTTTTCACCATGACATAAAATTATTTTTTCTGGTTGTGGATATATTTTATAAACGTATTTTAATAACTGTCTCCTATCACTATGGCCTGAAAATCCTTCAACTCTATATACTTCCATATTCATTTTCACTATCTCAGTTCTACCATTTTTATCAGAAAAGGGTATACTTCTTAATCCATTAAGTATTCTTCTTCCAAGCGTCCCCTCTATTTGATAACTAACAAAAACCAGACTGTTTCTTTTATCGGGAGCTAGATATCTTAAATATGTTAATGCTGGACCTCCGGTTAACATCCCAGAAGTAGCTAAGATAATAGACGCCCCCCCACTAATTACCTCCTCTCTTTTGCTACTATCATCTACTGTTTCAAAATATTTTGAAATAAATGGATTTTCACCACTATGTATATACTCTCTAACGGTTTGAGATAAGTAATTGGGAAAAGCTGTGTGAATAGCCGTGGCTTCCTTCATCATTCCTTCGATGAACACCGTTACTTCCGGTATCAGTTTTCTCTTTATAGCTTCATTTAACACAAGCATTATCTCCTGAGTTCTTCCTACAGCCAATGTAGGTATTAAAACTTTACCTCCTCTGCTTATAGTTCTATTTATTATTTCTATTAATGCCTGCTCAGACTCCGTTCTAGTGGGCATTACGTCACTTACTCCACCATATGTACTCTCCATAATTAATAGCTCAGCTCTAGGGAATCTATAAACTGCTGGATCAAGTAACCTACTTCTTTCAAATTTAAAATCACCTGTATAGATTAGATTAAAAAATCCTCTGCCTATATGTAAGTGTGTTATAGCTGAACCCAATATATGTCCTGCATTATGAAATGTAAGTCTAATATCAGATGTTATATCCGTTACCTCTCCATAAGATATTGGAATAACATATGATATAGCTTTCATTATATCCTTTTTCTGATACGGAGAAATTTTACCCTCCTTCATATTTACGTCAATATAATCCTCAAAAAGAAGTTTCATAAGATATAGCGTTGGTTCAGTTGTATAAACCGGCCCCCTATATCCATATTTATATAGAAACGGAAGAAAACCAGAGTGATCTAGATGCGCATGAGAAATTATTACAGCATCTAAATTTTCTATATCAAATTCACCCACATCAAGACGAGGAAAAACATCTATCCTATACCCCGGTTTTATCCCCATATCCAGTAATACATTACTTTCAGCTGTCTGAATTAGTATAGCGCTCCTACCAACCTCTTGAAATCCGCCCAATGCTGTTATTCTGACTCCTCTTTCCTTAAACACTATGGATCTATGAATCCTCTGCCCTACCTGTCTTAGGAAATTTATTCTCTCCTCGCCTAATGACCTAAATAGTTCCCTAACTTGATTAACTGTACTTGATTTTAAAGGTGGTTTATGTATCATTTTAGGCCTCCACATAGTTAATTTGAATATATCCTTAGTTAATTGCATATTGTTTTTTATAGAAAGGTTTAGATTAGAAATTTCTAATTCAACTTCTCCACTAATATCGTCAAAATATATATTAGAAATTTTTAGATCGGGAAAATTTTTAATTATTAAAAACCTAGCCTTTTCTTTAGGTAATCTAATACTAGGATCCGCTCTAATGATTACTCTTTTCTTAATACTTTTTACAATTTCTTTAATATATATATCTTTTTCATAAAAAACTATTGGATTTAATGAATAAATTACTATTTTAGGTCCTTCAAATTCTATGCTTGTTATCTTTGTCTCAGGAGGCATATTGTTAAGTATAGTATTTCTAATTTCCATTAACAATTCATCTGATAATAGAGACATATTAACGCCTTCATACGAATATTATTAACTCAGCTAAATTATTGAACTAATCATATCTTGTGATAATTCTTTATAACCTTGAGAAGACACTGTTACGACATCTATTCCTTCTCCAGTACCAACATCTCTTCTAATAGCTGAGCTTACAGCTCTTACTGCAAGCTTTATTGCTTCATTTATAGACAAGTCTTCACGATATCCGCTTTCCAGTATCCCAATAGCGATCCTGGATCCGGATCCTGTAGCAGTATATTTTTCTTTAGTTACTGATCCATACCAATCCACGGTGAACAATTGTGGACCTTTATCATCCATCCCACCTATAATTAATTGAACAATAAATAGTAAAGGACGAAGGTCGAGGAGAATAGACGAAGCCAAAGTAGCTAAAGATTTAATAGGAATAGGACGTCCCTTATCTAATCTATATAATCTAGCGTTTGCTCTTAACTTATCAACTAATTTTTGAGCATCTGCAACAGTGCCAGCAATAGTCATAGCTGCGTGTTTATCAATCATATGTATTTTTTTCCCTCTTCTATGTGCAATATAATAACCACTTGTAACTCTCCTATCACTAGCTAAAACTATAAACTCTTTGAATTGAGCGCCGACTGTTGTAGTGCCTTTTAGAAAACTCTCTTTAATATTCTTCTCTATGAATGTAGTATGAATTTGTTTCTTATCGAAATAATACATATCAATCTTCCTCCAAATGCGTCTTCTTTCAGATACCTTAACAAAATGAAGACAATATGAAAAATGCATTATATTTAAGCTAAAACCACTAATTAAACTTTATGTTATCCTAGAATAAAGCGTTAATATTTATAGAAGTTTAAAGAAGAATAAATTAGCAGCTGTCAATTTTAGTCAAATAATTAATTAAATTTCTATTAAAAGTTATAAATTTATTAAATTTATTTAGAAAAATGGTTAATTAGAATCACCGAATTTCAGAAACTAGTTAGATTATGCATTAAATCCAGAGCCCTCTGCATGGATCAATGTTATCAATTGACAAATATATGGAATGGGAATAGATAGATTAAAGGAAACTTCAGAAATAGACTATCCAGATGCAACAGTTTCTGTTATTCTTAAAATGTTGCTAGCTAATAAGGTAAACCACTAGGATACTTTTCGAGGCAAACTATATATGTTTCTAAACAATAATACAAGTAGAAATACTTGACTATCTGCATTTATAAAATCAATGAAATAATAATCTCAGCTAAGGGATTGCCTGGACAGAGATCCATTAGGTAATCTTTTGTATAAGTCTAAAACCTATGCAGAAAATCATCAAAAATTAGATCGTCATTGAATAATCTTAAGGTCAGATCTTACCGCTGTCCAGAGGGGACTATTGCTTGTGACAATATATTTTATTCCACGGCTACTCTTACTATATCTTCTTATTACATTTCTCTCTCTTAAACTTTCTAAAATCTCTCTTATAACTGTTAATAGAATCGGTTGAGGATTCAGCCCTGCTTTTAAAGCTATTTTTTTACTTGTAAACGTGATACAATTACCTCTAGTATTTTTTATCATATCTGTTAATACTCTCATAACAAGATATTTTAATTCCTCATAGTTTTCATATGGAATAACTTCTCTTCCCCTCGATATAGCTTTCATTTTTATCAAACATATATTGTTAAATATTTACAATGATAATCTTTTTAGAAAAAGCAAAAATGTATTCCTTAAATATTATTGAAATATCATTGATTTATACTATAATATCTAATGATGCATGTATGAAGTAAAAGAAAGGTTTAAACCCTTCTTCCTCTTCTACCTCCGGGTTTTCGAATGGTATCTGTAGGAATCGGTGTAACATCTTCAATACTAGTTACCATTAGCCCTGCTCTTACAAGTGCCTTTATAGCTGGCCCTGCACCGGGGCCAGGTGTTTTAGGACCATATCCACCGGGTGCGCGTACTTTCACATGTACATGTGTAATACCCTTTTCCAACGCTATTTTCGCAGCACGTGTAGCTACCTGCATAGCTGCCCATGTACCTGGTTTATCTCTATCAGCTTTTACGACCATACCGCTACTTACTCTAGCTATAGTCTCAGCTCCGGAGAGGTCTGTGATAATAATAATTGTATTATTATAGCTTGAATAAATATGTGCTATCCCCCTTTTTCCACCTCTTCTCTTCGACATACTATCCCTCTTTTTGTATTGATAATAGAACCTTAATATTGTTTTCTTCCTCTCTTTTCACCATATATCCAGGGGAAGTTACTCTACGGCCATTCACTAATATATGTCCATGAACAATAAGTTGCCGTGCATGATATAAAGATCTAGCTAATCCCATTCGATACACAAAAATTTGTAGCCTGCGATCTAAAATATCATTTATAGTCAATCTAAGTACATCATCCAATGTGGCATCTAAAGACGGTATTAACCCTAATCTATATAATCTATTTATCAATAATTTTTCTCTTCTTATTCGTTCCTCAGGGAATAATCCCATGATTTCTCTTGCCTGATTTCTTATCTTTCTAAGAAAAGTTTTTGCCCTCCATAGTTCTCTTTTATTTCTTAACCCATATTTACCTATAAGTCCAAGTTCTTGTAGCAGTACATCCTTCCTCCATGGATGTGTAGGGGCCTCCCACTTTTTCCTAGGCTTTTTAGGATCTCCCATACCATTCACCTACTTTATCTGGCTCTACGTGTAACACCTACAGTTATCCCTGTCCTACCCGTAGTTCGCGTCCTCTGACCCCTAACTTTTAATCCATACATATGTCTTATACCCTTCCAACATCTGATTTTCTTCATCAACTCTATATCCATTTTCACTCTTATAAGTAAATCCGATCCTATTAGATGTAAATCTTTTCCTGAAGAAGGATCTCTGGGCCTATTAAATAGATAGGGTTGTAATCCATATTTATGTATGTTCATTAATGTATCTTCAAGTTTCTTTAATTCCGCTTCACTTAAATAACCTAATTTTCTCTTATAATCTATGCCAATTTTTCTACAGATAGCTGTAGCTATGTTTATCCCTATGCCTTTTATTTTTCTAATAGAGTAAACCACTTGTTTATTACCATCTAAATCGACACCACAGAGTCTGACAATCGGTTTAAACTCTTCACTCATATTCTCATCAAACTATTTACATTTCTCACATTATTACTTAAAAGAAAAATATAAGTATTTCCCGAGGATACCTCCTATAGATATTCTCGTCAAACTATTTAACGTTGATAAAGCAACCTTAGTAAACCTTGAGTTGACCTTTCTAATAACAAATGATAAAAAATATTAAATGGAACAATTTTAAAATATCAAGGTAATAGAAAATGTCTTTTGTAGATAAAATTCAAGATTATATTAGAAGAATAAGTACTTCAGAATACCTATATTTCGTAATAATTGTTATTGGAGCATTATTACTTGGTGGAATAACATTTTCAATTGTACGTAAAAGTCCTGTATCTATAGGTGTTACGATAATTTTTCCCAGAAACTATTTTCAAACTCAAATGGAGACAATTATAGTAGCTTTAGGATATATTAGCGGATTTCTTGGAGCATACTTAATATATAATGCTAAGAAAAAGATCCATGATCCAGATTATGTAAATATGATTATAACAATGGGCATCTTTCTAATGCTTTTCTCTTCGTTTCTCCTATGGATATTAAACTATATAAAACGCTAATAATTAGATATTAAACAAGTTTATTATCCTTTCTGGAGACATGTATTTTACGATAAAGCCAGCTAAATCGACTATTTTCTTTGCTTTATCAATTACTAGAGAATCACTGCTGGCAATTATTCCGTGCTTATTTGATAATTCTACATCTGTTTTTAATGCTGTTAAAGCATTTCCTTTAATATGATAACTTTTTATACGATTTCTAACATATTTTGCGAACTCTCCACTATAGCTTACTGGAGAATCAAATATAAAAATCACTTTTCTAGGTTTAAGATTCATTAATACCTCTAATAGTATTTCGAGTGAAATATACATATGTTTAGTTATTTTTATCTTTCTTTCAAGAGAATAAAGATCTCTAATAAAATCATCTTGACAAAGAAAAAGACATCCACCTATAAGAGCTACCATTATCGTTATCAATACATTAAAACCATCTATATACAAAATATTATCATAAATCCTCTTAATCTCTATAGTCTTTCTTCTTCTTTCTCTTACAACTTTCTCAGAAAAAACTGCTCTTAATAAAAACATTTTTTCACTAAAAGTTAACCCATAGTGTTGAGAGACAAAATTTAAGGCTATCTTTCTCTTATAATTTCGCGATAAAAGGTAGTTATAGTCTTTAGCAGCATTTAAAATTAATTTAAGCCTCATATATCTTCATGACATAGCTATATATCTTATTACATAAATCTTCTAGTTTTTCGCTTCTTTTTCCAAATATCTCACCTTGAGCAAAAATATCTTTTCCGCCCCCTCTTCCCCCAATCTCTCTAATAATTATATCATTTATTTTTAACGCATTTATTTTTCTTCTATTTACCCCTGATCCAATCATAATTACATATCTTATATTGGACTTCATAGGAATAAAAAGACAGCTTATTACATCTTTATCCAGCTTCATAATGATTTTACTAAATTCAATAAGCTTTTCCAAAGAAGAGAATTCTGGGAGCACCCTACAAATTATTTTTAATGAGTTAACTTTTAGAGAATTCCTTAATAATTCCAATGCCCATCTTTTCATCAACTCGCTCTCTACTTTTTTTAATTTTTCTCTTAATTCTTTATTTTCTTTAATAATTTTCTGAATTCCTTCGTATAGATTCTCACTAGTTTGAAGTAGATTTAAGCTTTTTCGAATCTCATTTTCCAGAGAAAAAACATATTTTATAGCAGAACTTCCCACTTTAAAGAAAATTCTTTCAACACCATCTTGTATTCTTTTAATGTGAACAATTTTTATAAGACCTATTTCTCCTGTTCTCGATACATGTAATCCTCCACATGCCTCTGCATCCCAACCCTCTATTTCTACAATACGAAGCACTCTTTCTGGAACCACACCTCCCTGATATAATTCAAATCCATATTTTCTCTCGGCATCATTTCGAGACATATAGTATATATTTACCTTCCTATTCTCCATTACTATTCTATTAGATATAAGCTCTATTTTCTCTCTTTCTTCATCACTAATGTTGCGGAAATGAGTAATATCTAATCTGCTTCTTTCAACCCCCTTTTGCGCCCCAGCTTGCCATATATGATAACCTAAAACTCTTTTAGCTGCTCCTAGTATAATATGTGTAGCTGTATGAGCCTGCATCAATCTTCTCCTAAGTTCCATATCTATGTGTCCTTCAACTTCGTCTCCTACATTTAATCCTGGACGATCACATATATGAACAATTATATTACCTATTTTCTTCACATCAATAACATTATATTTCTCAGAATTGTGTAGTAAAAAACCTTTGTCAGAAGGTTGTCCGCCTCCCTCTGGGTAGAAAAGAGTCTTATCTAATATAATTTTTTTATCATCAATAACTTTTAAAACTCTTGCTCTAAACATGGATTTATATGGATATAAATAATATAGTTTCTGAGTTTCAGGTATTTTCCCCTTCTCTTTCAGAAGTTCCGTCATAGATTTCCCTGCTTTAAATATCTTTGATTCCCCCCTATCATGGACTTCAGCTAACTTAGAATAAAAATCTCGTGGAATTATCACATTTATATTAAATTTTTCACCTATCTTCCTTACAATTTCAGGTGGTATACCACGAGACTCGTATATTTTTCTTAATTCTTCGATTGAAAATACCTTTAAATTTTTCTTTTGATAATCTCTCATGATTTTTTCAATAACATTATAACTTTGCTTTATCATGCTTAAATACTTCTTTTTCTCAAATTCGATTATCTCCAAAATAATATTCATTTTCTCCTTATACTCAGGGAAAAAGTTTTGGATTGAAGAATATATCCTATCTACAACATCTACTAATTCTATATCTGGGCTAATTTTTTGCAAATATCTTAAACTTCTTCTAATTAATAACCTGGCTAAGTAACCTGCACCTGCATTCGAAGGAACAATGCCATCACCTAGCATAAAGATCAATGTACGAGAATGATCTAAGACTGTATAAATAGCTTCATATAAGCTGAGCATCCTTCTTACATAATTTTGGTCTAAACCAAGTATATTAGACACTCTTTTTTCTACGCTTATGGCATCATTTTCCACACTCATTTTTCTGAAATAGAGATTAAACAACTCTCTATTGGGAGATATTATACTAAAATTTTTAGTTAACCAATATATCTCTTCTTTAAAAATTGCATCATAAATTGTAGGGGTTCCCGTCATTAGCCAGAAAATACGTTCTAGACCATACCCTGTATCAACTATTTTATTCTTCATCAGAATATTTTTATTATCTACTGTTTTATAATGCATAAACACTAATGTAGCAACCTCTAGACCTCTAACTAGAACTTCAAAGTCCTCGCCAGCATTTCCTCCTCCTCTCCACATACCTTCCTTATAAATTAATTCCTCTTCAGGAATTTTATATACTTTAGTTAGCAAATTAAAAGAAAACTCTACGGTCTCATTATTCCAGTAAATCATTTCCCCAATATTGAATGCATGATGTGCCATCATCTCAAAAAATGTTAAATGTCTACCTGTTTTACCTACATTATCTATATCTGTTAACCTTATACATGGCTGTGAAATCGTAAGTGGATTGGCTGGTGGAGAAACAATACCATTAGTAACCCATGGTTGAAAATCATATATTGACGCCCCAACTAGATATACATCATCCCTCCATCTAGCTACTACTGGGTATCTCTTTATTCTTATGTGACCATGCCTTTCAAAAAAGGTAAGAAAAGCCTCTCTTATATCATCCATAGAACTATATGTAGGAATAGGATTATTTATAAAACTATATTCACTACATGGAGGATCTCCACAATATTCTTGCTCCGAGTTTAATGTCCAAAAATATTCTCCACATTTCTTACATCTTTTACGTACAAAACCTTTTTCCTTAAATAATTCCACTTCGAATATATTTTCCATTCAACTCATCTCATGAAATTAATTAATAACAATTTAAACTTTTTAAATAATGTTGGCTAAGAAATATAAATAATTGTTTAACCTGCCAATTCTATCCTTTTTAAGGGACGTCTACATGTTGCAATAGTATTGTCAGCAATGCCATGGTTTTGAAGTTCATCATTATTTCCCCATATCTCATTTGGAGGAATAGAAGAAAAAGATAATACTTTAAAATGAAGCCTTTTTTTACCCCCAATAACGACTTCAACGACATCCTCTATGCCTAGATATTTTATTGTATTAGGATTCATTTTCACATATCCTTCTTTTACATCCTGACTCCTCCTAATTCTAAGCCTTTTTTCGATCCACTTACTCACCTTTCTCACCTATTTTTTTAATAAGTCGTCAAAAATATATATCTTAATATCTCTAGGTTTTTTAAGAATATTACCCATACGAGCGCCAATAATTATTTGAATATTTTTATTTTTAGATACATCTAATATTCGTTGTGTTACGATGCCATCAAAAACTATAGTAGAAATATTACTATTTGTATCTAAATTATTTATTCTTTCGGCAAGATCTTTTACGGCAACTTTTTCTACAACCTGCCAATTTTTATCTAAGAAAAAGGCTTCAAGTGTTCCTTGAATCTCTTCAATCATTTTTAAAACATTTTCAGGAATCTTAACTTCTTTCTTTAAAGGTTTTTCCGATAAAACTTGGATTGATGCCTTTATCTCTTCTATCGGAATCTTATTTTGAAGAGCCTTAGCTATCTCTTTTCCAGTTAATTCCTCAACCTCTCTTCCTAAAGGCGCCTTAGCTATATAATCTATATCAGCCATCTGGATGATCTTTTTAAGAATAAGTTCCCCCCCTCTGTCACCATCTATAAATACAATTGTTTTTTTTCGTTTACTTAAGTCAATTATAGTTTGAGGAACAGAAGCCCCGCCTAATGCTATAACATTTCTATATCCATGTTTTAATAAATTAATAACATCAGCTCTACCCTCTACAATAATTATAGTATCAGATTTATCTACATCGGGACCTGCTGGTAGTTTCTCTACACCATATTCTATAACTTCTGCCACACGAACAGCCTTCAAAACTTCCTCCATAACTTCCTTGCTTTCAGGAGCAAATTCATCCCATTTCCTCAGCAGCTCCTTTGCTCTCTCAATGATCCACTTTCTTTTCTTAATCCGTTGATCTTCTATTTTAATTACCCTAATCTTCGAATCATAAGGTCCAATTTTATCCACACTTTCAACTGCTGCAGCGATTAAAGCTGTTTCCACTCTGTCCAAATTAGATGGTATAATCAATGTACCGATTGTTTTACCATTCCTACTCTCTAGTTTCACTTGTATCCTACCAATCCTCCCACTTTTTTGCAATCCCCTTAAATCAAGTTCTTCCCCTAAAATACCCTCAGTTGCCCCAAAGATAGCTCCAATTACATCGGGTTTTTCAACAACACCGTTTACTTCAAGAGATGCATAAACTAAATATTTTATTGAAGTAGTTAAACCACCCATTTTAATCACTAAATGTTTCCTTTATACATTTCTATGCTTCATTACAATATTCAACCTAATTATTTAAAACTTTTCTCTTGGAGAAAAATATATCTTATCTTATACCAATATATTCTATTAAGTGTGCATATGCACACTTTTCAAGGTGAAAATATGTTTTTATCACCTCAATATATTCGGTATCTTAGAAAAAAAGCAAAAATGACCCAAAAGGAACTTGCAGAAAGAGCTGGAGTAAGTCAATCATTAATTGCTAGAATAGAGAATGGAACAGTTGATCCTAGATATTCTACGTTAAGAAAAATATATAATGTACTGAAAAAAAGTCTTTCTCTTGCATTTAGTGCAAGAGATGTAATGAATAAGCCAGTATATACTGTGTACGAAAATGATACATTAAGAAAAGCTGCAGAAATAATGTGGAAGAAAGGTTTTTCACAACTGCCTGTTATAGATAAGAAAGGAAAAATAAAGGGTACTATTTCTGAAGAAATAATTGTAAGAACCTTATTAAAGTATCATGGAAAAATTTTTAAAATAAGAGTAAAAGATGTAATGGATAAACCTCTTCCAACTATAAGACCAGAATGTAATATTGATGATATATATAGGATACTACTAATGGAAGCCCCAGCTACACTTGTTGTAGAAAATAAGAAGATTAAAGGCATAATAACTAAGAGTGACATAATCGCTTATTGTTTACTGGGAGTTAGCAATAAAGGAATTTGATAATCTATATCGCATACCAAACTTATTTCCCTTTCTCTCTAATAATCCACGTCTATAAAATCGAAGTAAATATGTTGCAATAGAATTTATAGGGATATCAATGCCTAGCTCTTCTCGAATAGTTTCCTTTAAGTCCTTACTTGAAAACCAAAAACCATTATTAAATCGCCTCTTAATTACTTTCCAGATCATATTACTGGAATTGTTTTTCTTACTAACATTTTTACCAGCCATAATTCTTAAGAGTTCATAAGCTCTAATAACGTCCTTACTATTAATATTACTTCCCTCCAATACTATTCTTATCCTCTTTCCTTCAGAAATATAATCCTCAATACTTATTTTTGGTGACATCTTCTTTCAACTTACTATATAAAGTTAGGTGTTATAAAGATATTCTACAAAAAACTTGCAGATAAAAATTGTAGAAAAGATAATTTTAGAGAAAAAGAAAAAAAGAGAAAAAATTACATTCATTTAGATAAAAAGAAAATAATTAAAATGAATAATTGATAAAAAGAGAAAAAATGATATAAAAATAAAAAATTCCAGTGGAAATAAAGGGGTGTATAAATTCTACATGTTATTCTACATTATGCTTAACATAATATTTTTCTACAGAAAAAGTGAAGAAAGTAGAGAAAAAATGTAGAAACCCCTTTACCCCTTTATTTCTTATGAATTTATTCTTTACTATTACTATTTTATCTATAATATAATAATAAAAATTAAATAATATGACTAATAAGTAATAAAATATTTTTCTAGTAGAAATAGAGGGGTTGGAGAGTAAAATATATTTAGATCTTTTTGTTCTCATTATACTGATTCGATATATGGGTTGTTTAAAATGGTTATGGATTCTCTTGCTAACGCATTAATAACTATCAAAAATAATGAGGAAAGAGGGAAAAAAGAGTGTCTAATTTATCCAGCATCTAAACTTATAGCTAATGTTCTGCATGTTATGCAAAAAGCTGGATATATTGGTGAATTCGAATTCATCGATGATGGTAGATCAGGTAAAATAAGGGTTCAATTGTTGGGAAGAATAAATAATTGTGGAGTCATTAAACCTCGTTTTCCTGTAAAAAAAGATGAGTATAATGAGTGGGAAAAAAAATTTTTACCTGGAAGAAACATAGGATTGCTAATAATTTCTACATCAAAAGGTTTACTTTCAAATATTGAGGCCAAGAAAATGGGTATTGGAGGATTTCTAATAGCATATGTATATTGAGGTGAATAGCATGTCGATGAGAAAATATAAAATAAAACCTTCTCCTTCATTATATAAGTTAGCTAAACTTAAAATGAAATTAAGGAAAAAGAAGCCTGTCTTTATCAGAATGAATAGTTGGATCAAACATAGTCTTTCTTTTTCATGGCGTAAACCTAAAGGTATTGATAATAAGATAAGGTTGGAAAAGAAGGGGTTTCCATTAAAGGTAAAATGTGGATATCGTTCTCCTAAAAAAATTAGAGGTTTGCATCCATCAGGTTTCAGAGAGATAATAGTACATAGAGTTGAAGAAATAGAGAATATTGATTCATCGCAATATGCGATAAAAATTGCTTCTACAGTAGGTAAGAGGAAAAAATACTTGATATATGAGAGGGCAAAAGAACTCGGAATAAAGGTTCTTAATCCTCCGGAAATTGTTTAGGTGATATGAGATGTCAAAATTAGTTAGAAGACTTGCTTCTGAAATATTGAAAGTTGGAAAGAATAGAATATGGATTGATATGGAAAATATAGATAGAATTTCTTCTGTTTTATCCAGAGAAGATGTAAGGAAATTAATAAAAGAAGGAGTTATAAGAAAAAGATCAGTGCATACACCTTCAAGAGGTAGGATAAAGGTTAGAAAAAGAGGGCCTGGAAGTCGAAAGGGAAGGTCTATAGATAAAAAAGAATTATGGATCAGAAAAGTAAGAGCTCAAAGAAGATATTTAAGAATGCTGAGAGATAGAAGAATAATATCTAGGAAAACTTATCGTAGATTATATGTCTTAGTAAAGGGTAATATGTTTAGAAGCATTAGACATTTAAGGTCATATATTTTAGAACATAGGCTTTCAGAGAGGATTTAATATGGTTAAAAAGAAATATGTTGTTCCATTTAGAAGAAGAAGAGAGGGTTTAACTAACTATAGAAAGAGATTAAAATTAATTATTAGTGGTAAACCTAGGTTGGTTGTTAGAAAGACTTCCAGGCATATAATTGCACAAATCGCTATGGCTCGTCCACGAGGAGACCAAATAATTACTTCTGTTTCAACAATTGAGTTAAGGAATAAATTTGGATGGCTTGGGGGGACTCAAAACATTCCAGCTGCATATTTAATCGGATTATTAATAGGTAGAAGGGCTTTAAAAAAGGGTGTAAAAGAAGCTATACTCGACATTGGATTACATGTTCCTATTAAGGGAGGTATATTTTTTGCTACAGTTAAAGGTGCGATTGATGCCGGGCTAAATATACCAGTAGATGAGAAAATGTTTCCTGAAAATGAGAGAATAATTGGAAAACATATTGCTGAATATGCTAAAAAACTTTTAAATGAAAATCCTGAGCTATACAATAGATTTTTTTCAGACTATATTAGAAAAAACTTAAAGCCTGAAGAAATCATGTATCACTTTGAAGAAATTAAGAAAAAGATTATAAAGAGTTTTAAAATTGTCAGATAATCTGCTATTTCCTTTCTGTTTGTTCTATTTTATTAATATTTTCTATGTGAGATGACTTTTGTTTATCTTATCCTTAAACTATATTTTCAGATCTGGGAGTCACGAAGTGGCAAGAAATCAGAGAACTAGATGATTAATTTTATTAGAAAAGGAAAGATCGAGAAGAATTAACACATTTTTTTAATTAAACTATTTATTTCTTTTCCCCTATATCCCAATTCTCCATTAGATCCTATTGTTTTTTTAATGCTCTTTTTAAATCCACCTTTAGGTGGATGTAATCTAAAAAAGGGTTTAAATTCGGGAAGGTTCTTTATATCTATTTTATTATTCAATATAGCATTAGCTATATCTTTAAAAGAATTAAATCCTAACTTTTGTAAATACTTAGGAGCAATTTTTCTATTTCCTATTAATCTTCCTCTTTTTTCTAATAAAAGTGAAAGAGTTTCTGCGTCTATCTCTCCCCATGTAATCCAGTTTTCCACTTTTTTTAGCATTCCCTTTATGGATGGATTATCATCTAGTATTACAGCAGTGTTTTTTCTGCGTAGTTTAAGTAAATCAAGGGTTTTCTTGACATCGGGAGGAACATCTACTTCTCCTCTAATACGTATAGCTATTATTTTCATCATTACCACTCTGATATTGTTTTTATAGAATATGTTTTTTTAAGAGCGTTGAAAACAGCTTTAATGAAATTTATTGTGGTTTGAGTGTTCCCCCTACTTCTAGTCCATGCATCTTGTATTCCGGCAAGTCTAAGTAATGTTTTCGCCTTTTCTCCAGCTACGAGTCCTATACCTCTTGGTGCTGGTAAGATTTCAACAATAGTGTGTCCGCTTTTACCAATAACTTTAAAGGGAAGGCTGTGAGGTAGCCCGCATCCACATTCCCAGCTTCCGCATCCTCTTCTAACAGGAATTATATTTAATTTAGCTGTTTTTACAGCATTTTCTATGGCTTCTCTAACTTGTTTTGCTTTACCTAAACCTATTCCTATATACCCATTCATGTTCCCTACAGCTACTAAAACTTGAAATCTACTAGTTTCTCCAGCATCTGTTTGTTTTTGTACTAAATTAAATGATAAAACTTCATATTTTAGATCCGGTATCAGTACATCTATTATCTCTATCTCTTTTATAGGCAAATTATTTGCAAATATTTGTTCTATAGATGTTATCTTTCCTTGTTTTACCATTGTTCCAAGTCTAGTTTTAGGCGACCATGTATCCAATATATTTGTACTCATACTACGACCCAATATTTTCAATTAACATTTACTTATATATTTTATTTCTGTTTGAGACCCCCCTCCCCCCAACGAGCAGTTGGGATTTTTATTTTAGTTCTCTACATTATTATTGGGAGTAAAATGATTTGTCCTAAATGTGGAGGGAGACTGGTTTTAAATAGAGATTATTATTTAGTATGCGAAAAATGTGGAGCCGTGGTGGCTAATACATTTTTTAATGAAAGAGATTTAGATGAAATGTATGTTACCAGAAAGAATCCCAAACAACCACATTATCTTGGAACAATTATAGATAATTATGCTTTGGACCGTTTCTATAAGTATCATTCATATCTTCATTTATCTCACCACAATTCGACTTATTATAGAGTGATTCAAACACTTTATCGAGTATGCGGTCGATTAAATATTAATAAGATTGTTCAAGCACGGGCTATAACGCTTTACTTTAAATCAATTAGAAATCTCAATTCGAAAAGGCCTAATCATTTCCGAATTATGGCTGCAGCCTTAGCCCTGGCATTAAGGGAAAATGATATATTTATACCTCTAACTGAGATAAGAAAGGCGTTTTTAAAGGAGGGGCATAATTTTTCAAGAGCTGATTATTATAGGGCAATTTTTATCGTGAAACGTTTTTCTCGAAAGAAAATAAAAATGGAAGAAAGGTATCTGAAATATATTTCATATTTAGTTAAAAATATTTTTGAAAATGAAGTCTTTAAAAAGAAGATAGAAATAAAATTGGGGAAAACTAATGGAAAATTAGATATAGATAGGTATAGATTTCTATTATTAAAAAAATCTTATCAATTAACTAGAATAATAAATATCAAAAAACTTCAGGGAAAGAATCCTCTGGCCTCAGCGCTTTCTCTATTATATATTGCAGATCAAATTTTATGCAAAAAAATTGGATTAAGAAATCAGATACTTACTCAGCGATTTTTATCTGAAATTTCAGGTATGGCTTTAAGTACCATAGTTATCAGATTGAGAATAATAAAGGGTCAGCTTATGGGTAATTTAAATGAAGAATATATCTATGGGAATTGTTAAAAATAGCCCTAGAATAATCTTTTTAGGAAATTTTCTAGTTACTCTAACAGATATTAAAAATCTTATTTTTATGTCTTCATATGTACTATCTTTTTTTAATGATTTTCCTATTAAACAAATTTTTTTCCATAATGGTGAAGAAAATAAAATATATATAATACCTAGTCAAACAGTTAGAGACTTAGTAAATCCGTTGTCTAGCTACTTAAAAACATTAAGGAAAAGAGTAAATCAACATAATTGCATTAGTATATTCTTTAAAGATTTCATTAAATATATAATTGGAGAAAATGATTCTTTACCTAAAATAAATATGGAGAAAAATGGGATTACTAAGTTTCATTTTTTCAAAAAGAATGACAAAATATTTAGATTAATAAATAAAAAGATAGAAGATATAAATAAAGAAAAATATTTTATTGAAAGATATATTTCATGTCATAAAGATTATATGTCCTTATTTAGAAAGTATACATTATCTAATTTCTTTCATAGGGAGGAAATTATAAAGTCTTATGATGTAGATATATTTTCGATAAACATCATCGAACCTCATGGAAAGGGATTTAGAGAATATTTTTATAATGTGAGACTGAAGAATGACAGCGTTTTTCTTAGAGCCATGAGTAGTTATTTGGCCCTATATATTAGAAAGCATACGCCACATGTCTTTTTCTTTAAGTCGCTTGATGAACTAATAAAAATTAGAATATTTCTTTTAAAAAGTATAGCACTGAAAAAAATACCTGAAATAGAAATTATATCTAGTCAAGTACCTAAAAATATTATGGTTAAGGTTGCTAGCTATAAGTCTGTTAGAATATTAAGATTAATGCCCTTTTTACTAGATAACTACATTGAAGAGTTTTACGTAGATCATCCGGGTATCCATGTATATTTAGATCATTCTTTATATGGAAGGTGCGTTTCTAATATAAGGATCTTTAAAAAGGATATTAATAGCTTTATAACTCACTTAAAGATCGATACTGGGGCAAGATTGGATTTTGAAAGGCCATCGTTAAAAACAGATTATATTAATAATCTATTTAAGATAAGGGTTAGTATAGACGCCCCTCCTTTAACTGTAGACGGGCTGTCTTTAGATATTCGAAAATATAGAAAAAGAGGGTTTAATATAGTTCAATTAATAAGACTTGGAACATTGAGTATTGAGGCAGCAGCGTTCTTAATATTGGCAATTTCAAGTAAACTTAATATATCAATTATTGGAGAACCTGGAAGTGGAAAAACCACTCTATTGAATTCATTGGATTTATGTCTTCCAAAATTTTTTAGAGTTATATACATAGAGGATGTCGTCGAATCAATCTTAGTAAGAGGTAGACATCAACTTAGATTAACCGTAGAAACCTATGAGGAAGGAGAGGAAATTAGAAGAAAAAGTATAGAGGTAATAAAGCTTTTACATAGAAGGCCAGATTACATAATATTAGGAGAACTTCAGTCTCAAGATCATTTTCTTGCAGCATTTCATGCGATGAGTGCCGGGTTAAAATGCATCCAGACTAGTCATGCGAGTTCGATAAATGGTTTTTTAAATAGAATGTTACATGTAATAAATATTAGTTCAGACCTTATAGGCGAACTGGACTTAATAGTTTTAATGAAAAAGTTCCTGAGAAAAAGGGAGATTAGAAAAGTTTATAGTATTGCAGAGTTAATTAAGGATCCCGATATCAAAAAAATAATTGTCTCAGAAATTTTTTCATATAAACATAACAAGCTTATTTTAATTAAAAATCTGAGAGAAACTAGTTGTTTCAGAAAAATTAGCAAAGAATTTGAGATTTCGATAGCGGATGTCTATAATTTATGGATTAGATTGGTTAACATCTTAAGAATGCTCTTAAATAAGGATGTGGAAAATTCTTTTCTTATTAATAAAGCAATTGAAATTGAATTAAGTAAACTATGGGGATAGTAGGCATGAAAGATAGGAGAAATGTTATAAAAGACGAATATCCTTATTCAGCACTCTATCTAATATCTCTAGCTAGTTTAATGAAAGGAGATTTTATTAAAACAATTAAATTCTTAGCTAAGGATAAGAATAAAAGGTTATTTCGAATTTTTTTCTATAAATTAAGAGATGGAGAGGCAAGTCATAGATTATTTCCAGAAGAACAAGAAATTAGATATAGGGAATACTATAACTTATTGAGACAATTGATTTCATCCCAAAGTAATACTTCAAATCTTTTACAAAAATACTCTGAAATGATCCATGAAGAATTTATTAATTATATTATAAAAGAATATGAGTTAAGAGCAGATAAAATAACAATTATAGGAGGCTTTATATCATTTTTTCCCCTATTATTGTCTATCTTACTTTCTATGAACAAAATAACATTCAATATAACATTTCTACTAGCTATTTTAATAGTGTACAATCTATTGCTATTATTTGCAATAAAAATAATATTTAGCGAATCATATGAAAATAAGAGAGATATTTAAGGAAATACTTTTCACCTATTCTCCTTCATTAATAAGTTTAGGGTATCTTTTTATCGTTTCTTCTAAATACTATTTTTACTTTTGGATAGTATACATTGGGGTAATAGTTTCTTTAATGAAAATTTATAAAAAATATAAAAAACATGGAAGTAGTAGCGACGATTATTATTTTAAACTAGAAAAAGCTTTGCTAGATTTTATAACCTATGCAAATATAGGGAAACCGATTGAATTTTCTATGAAAAATTTTCTTTTAAAAAAAGACAACAATTTAAAAGAGATAAATGATGTGTATAAATTACTTCGTAACGGAGTTTATATTCAAAAAGCTCTAGAAAAGTATGAGTCGAATATTTTAAAGATAATTTCACGGATTTCACTTTATAGTAAAAAAGAATTCTTAACACAAGTTTCTAAAGCCATAAATTTTGTAAGAAGAGAAAGAGAGATATCAAGAAAGGTTTTTGATAAGATGAGGATAATACAATTTAGATTAAAACTAATTGGAATAATAATTTCATTATCACTCAGTGTTTCATGCCATATACTGTGCTATATATCTCCATATGAAAAAATCGATGAAAATACCTTGATAATATTTTTCTCACTAATTCTATCAATTAGCTATTTTCATATACTAAAAGTTTTTGAAGAAGAATATTATAATATTTTCAGTGAAACAGTTTTTTTGGAAATATTATATTTTTCAGCCCTTATTTTTCTCAAGTATTTTCTTTTCTAACCATTTTTCAGTTTGAACATTATATTCGTAATTTACCAGTTCATTGCATCGCATAAATTTCTTTCCATCTATATTCCATGTTTTTCCTTTTGCTATCACTTCTTTTCCTATCATATCTTGTCTCATGAAATCTATTATATTTTTCACAAGAGTTATAGAATAGAATTTTTTACGTATAGATGCTATCTTTACATATAAAAGGTTTTCAAATAGATATGGAGAATTAGAGAAAATTTTTAGTCTTCCAGTACCATCATCTATTGTTCCTTTCAATATTGTAAGAAATCTAATATTAGAAAGATCTTCTTTTTCATCTATATGGGATATTTTTTTGAAACCGGAGGTTTTAGAATATATGTAAAGGTCTAGCGAAAATTCTACAATGGTACCTATTATTTCAGAGAGATTTTTTGTTTCAAAAATTAAATATTTTTCATATTTTTTTCTCTCAAGTACTTTTTTATAAAAAATATTGCTCCAAAGGTTCACTTTATACTTATTATCAACTAAATCCAAGTAGTTTAATATAACCTTATCACATTCGACATTTTTTAGTATTTCATCTATAAACATTTTTCCCCATATTATTACTTCTTTAAATTTATGGTCACTATATAGAGTCAATAATAAACGATGCTTACTATATGGTATCATGAAAACGATTTCTCCCTCAATTTTTTGGTCGAATGGAAAAATATTCTTGACATCTATATCTTCAGATATACTACCCTTTGATAATTTATATAGAAAGGAATATGGAGTGAATAGGCCTTCTATTATTTCTTTCTTCA
>Ga0190309_1000028_pt1 | contig 56523 bp, 97 predicted proteins | sample 48700767_MG_FD_161656 | JGI IMG/M metagenome (GOLD analysis project Ga0190309, IMG submission 161656) | Hydrothermal vent sediment bacterial communities from Southern Trench, Guaymas Basin, Mexico - 4870-07-6-7_MG | ecosystem: Environmental > Aquatic > Marine > Hydrothermal vents > Sediment ... | reverse complement strand
TCCTCTTAGGCGAGAGATTTGTCTACATTCCGATAAGAGTTCGTGTGGATTTGTCAGAGCCGAGTGGATTTGTTGCGGTGGATGTGAACGAAGACAACATAACCTATGTCACCTCTGACGGTAAAGCGGCAAAAATATATCTCGGCATCAAGCGGTTAAGAGAAATTTATCATCAGAAGAGAGCGAAGATTCAGAAAGAGGTCAAAGGAAAGAAGAGAGACGAGCTTCTGAGGAAATACGGTGAGCGAGAGAAAAACAGAATAAAGGACATCTTGCACAAGGCAACGAGATTCATAGCAGACACGCTGAAAGGTTACGGCTTCATCTTAGAGAATCTGAAAGGCTTGAGGAAATCAGCCAACAGGAAGGTAAAGAAATACAACAAGAAGAGTAAGAGGGTGCAGGAAGTCTCAGTGAGAACGAAGAAGATGAAAAGACGCTTGAACTCACTACCGTTCCACCAAATTCAGAGCTACATAGAATACAAAGCTCTGCTCAATGGAAGTCCCGTAGATTATAAACCACCGCATAACACATCCAAAATATGCGCCCGATGCGGGGGTCTTGTGAATTCCCTAAGGGCGTGTCCCGTTTGCGGATTGGATAGAGATGTGAGTGCATGTCTGAACCTCTTAGATGTGGGGAGGTGCGGCGCCCCCGAAAGGCTCTCCGTTGAAGTGATGAAGGTAGGGTGGCGAGGCGTTGAATCTATCAACGCCTATGAGGTGAACCTACCGGAGCTGAGGGAGCAATCCGAAAGGTCATGGTGGATGACTTTCGGAACTGCCGCTGTCTGTGGACTGGACTGGCGAGAATATTCTGAGTGGAGAGGCTTTTGTTCAATATGCGGTGGAAGTGATGCTCCGTTCAGGAGTAGGGCCGATAAGGAAAGATAAATTCAGTGCTGTTAAGGAGGGCGAGGAGGTGAGAGGATGATGAGGCGAAGAAGAGAGGAGAATGAGGCTTCGGAAATTCCAATAGCGATTCTCACACCGTAAGGAGACTTTTCTCCTATTACGCCCGCTCTACACGCTCAAACAGTGGAGATAACACCCGATATTAAGGAGTGTCGCTCTCTGCATTCTTTACCGTCCGTTCCTGAGAGAGAGAAATGAGTATGGTTGAGCTGCGAGTCATAATCCGCAATCCAGGGTGCAATCCAAGCGAGGAAGAAGTAATCTCTGTGAGATTAAGAGGTGAAGAAGAAACTCTGGTAGAGAGGGCTTTCCGTCTGCACCACTTGGAAGATTTGTATTATGCTGAGAGACTTGTGCTGCCAGAGATGCCAAAATACGCTCAAGCGAAAACAGATAGGGATGAAACTTCTGCGAGAGTGGAAATCGCAATAATATACTCCATACCAGACTACGCACCACTCACAAGTTTTGTGCCGTTGCCGTTCATCTAACCGAACATCACATCCTTCGGCTCCTGCGATTCTGCGAGCAGTTGGCATAGGGCATCCCTGAGCCGTCGCAACGCTTCTTCGTCGCTCAAAGCGCTTTGAGTGATTATGCGCTCCTCTGGCGACGCCAGGGAAATGAAGAAGACTTTTGTTCCGTCTTCTTTTTCAAAAATGTCCCAACGAATGAACTTACAATAGATCCTTCTGAAGTCGCCCACTTCTCCCTCCCACTCCTCTCTGCTGATGAACTCCCAATCTTTTCCTTCGCTCACAATTATAACTACGCATACAATATTAAAATAATGCACGATAGAGCGTGCAGCTCTGAAAGTTGTGTGAATTGTAAGAGATTGCTTAAAAGAAACTGCCTTCTAATTGAGTTTGTTTTAGCACAATATAAGATGTTTTTGCAGTTAAGTTATGACAGTTCGCTTTCTGATGGAGGTCGTAGGCTTGCTCGTGAGAGCGCTGAGGTGCTTCGTGCTTTTCTGATGATGAGGGGTGTGTTTCTGATTTGCTGACTTATACCTGCTCACACTCCTGTCTTTTCTTCTTTATAAATCTTACGAAAGCTTTATAAGCCAAACCTGCCGTGCCGACCGTGCCGTGTGCCGTTATATAATGGCCCGTAAAAATATTGATTCAGCGTTCAAGAGCCGAACCCTAATATCTGTCCAGTGTCCAATTTTGACAATGTCAAATTGGACAGATCAAATCAGGTGGAAATCGCTTTTTTCGCCGAAAGAAGGCAGGAGAACCCCACTGTCCAGTGTCCTGTCCAACTTTCAGAAAAACAAAATGTGCATTGCATTTTTTCCCCCATTATATAGGGACAGGACGCCTACTATCGCAAAGTATTTAAATAGTTATCATAAAGAGAAGAGCAAAGTATCAGGTGATGAGGGATGGAGGCGGAGATTTTAGAGGCGGGTCGTGTGAAGTGGAAGGGGCGGAAGCTTGCGAAGCGGAAGCAAGGAGGGCCCATGCTTGTGCTCCCATCAGAGCTGAAGTCGTGGGGCGGCATGATGGTAGAAATTGAGCTTCTGTCGGAGCGTGAGCTGATTGTGAGGCTGATGGGAGAGAAGGAAGGCTGAAGGTGCTGCATAAGTGCATAGGTGCATGAAAATGCGCCTCAATCACAGACTCGTGGAAGATATATACAGAAGGCGAATTGAAGAACTGAGGAAGTGTTTGGATGAAGAAGGCATTTACATACCTCCGTGCCTCCAACCGCTCGAAGAGAAAGCATCATCTTCATCCCTCTATTCATATCTTCGCACAGTCCATCCGAGATTCTTCGAGAGCAATAAGGAGCCTCTAATGGAGCTTTACACTCTTTCACGAGCAATTGAAGGCAATGAAGCGGCAATGGAACTTAGCGACTTTGAGCGGTGGAAGTGTCCTGGCACATGCAACTCAGAAGAAAAAAGGGAGTGTTCAAATCATCTCTCATGGGATCAGCGCATCATTTTCTCTATAGACAAAATACGGAAGATTAAGAAGGCTGATGGAAGCTCTTACTGCGAAATCATTCTAACAGATGGAAACTCCTTCACAATAGATCCTCAAAGCGAATCTCTCTCTCGTGATTTGCGCAGCGTCCTTTTCTCAATCTTCGGCAGGCTTTACTACATTGACTTGCGTCGGAAGGCTGACAGAGAAGCAGCGCAGCACCTTTTCGATTTCATCTCTCAGAATGTAACAGAAGAAATCGACGAAGAGAGCGAAATCATAGATAGTGATGTTCAGAGATTGAAAGAAGCAGCGTTTACAATTTTGTATTCTGTTGAGCTTAACGATGATGAGAAGATCGTGAAAGAAGGCACAATCATGAGAGAATATAGAATGGCGTTTTTCAAGGATGGTCTGGCACATTATCCTCGCAATTCTCTGCTCGCTCAACTTGAGTTAATGAACATTAGAATCTCTCCGACAAAACTTTCTCACATTCTTACAGCAAACGGTGTGCACATAACTCGGAAGCGGATTGGGGGGGTTCGTCACACATTCTATGTGTTCAAGCCAACAGAGGAGCAGATTGAAGAGTTCGAGAAAGTGAAGAGGCAGAGGTTAGAGGAGCAATCAGAAGGTGAAGGTGAGTGAAGGTTTTTTGGGGCGCTCCTGGAACGGGCAAGACTTCTAAAGCAATATCAATTCTCGCTGATGCAGTGGAAGAAGGCAAGACAATCAGTTACGACACATTCAGAAGAGGCATGGCTCGTGACGCTCTCTTTCGTCTTTTAGATGTTGTTTACTTGGATAAGGAGGAAAGACGCTACATATCAACGACGCACAGCATTTGTTTCCACCTTCTCGGCTTAAAGAAGAAAGATGTCTTAACATACGAGGGTTTCAAGAAGTTCTGCGAGAACGAAGGTCTTACAATTACACTAAAAGAGTATGAACTTACGCAACCTGTCCCTGAGATAGACACATACGACACATCAGGCGGCGCCTTTCTCACGCTTTACAACAACTGTGTAAACTGCATGATACCTTTTGATGAGTATGAGAAGCTTCCTCCCTATATGTTGCCAGCTCCATCAAGATTCTTCGATGCCCTTTGGCTTCTGAAAAACTTCCCGAAGTTAGCGGAGAGATATGAGCAGTTCAAGCAAGAGCATCGTAAAGTAGATTTCTCCGACATGCTCCGCCTCGTTTACGAGGATGAGATAAGTCTCAGCAGTGATGTTCACATCAGTGATGAAACACACGATAAAACACCACTCCAATACGCACTCTTTAAGATGTGGGCACAGAATTCCAATGAAGTGTATTGTTGTTTGGACTTCAATCAACGCATTTATTCATTCTGGGGAACAAACTTAACGCCTTTGCACGAGTTAGAGAACGAGGAAATAGAAATTCTGCACACATCTTTCCGCTTAGGTCGTGAGCAGTATGCATACGCTCGTCGAATTCTGCATTCTCAAAAGACGCCCGAGATAGAATGCAAGAATTCAGTCATCATAGAAGAACAAAGGAACTTTCTTCCCGCTCTACGCAATTTAGCGTCCTCGACTTCTTCAATTATGCTCCTCGCTCGCACTAAGTATCAACTTGAACACATCGCTTGTCTCTTAGACGCTGAAGGAATTCCTATTGTGGGTGATCCTCGCTTCTCATGGTCGTCGAAAGAACTGAAACTGCTCTCCTCGCTGCGCAACCTCAAGGAACCTTCGAACCCTTTTCGCTTATTAGATGAGGAAGAATCAGAACTGCTACTTAAAGCGCTTTCAGCGGACGCTTTCAGCATAGAGAAGACCAGAATAAGGAGGGAAAAAATACAACCGCTCCCACTCACAGCTCGCTTCCTACAACTTCTCCGCAGGGATCCTCTGAAGTTAGAATCTTTCATCCTAAAATCATACTTGAAAGACCCTATAAGAGTCCTGAAAGCTCTCGCAACTTCTTACAACCCTATTAAATTACTCACGATTCACGGCTCGAAGGGATTAGAGGCAGATTATGTTTTTCTATTTGATGGCATTACAAGGCGCATACAACGGTCAATTATGTTCAAGGAAGAGTTTGAGAACGAGCAGAGGGTGTGGTATGTCGGCGTGACGAGGGCGAGAAAGAAACTCATCATCATCCGTTCTTTCTTTCCTCCAGCACTTTCCATTCCCTTTCTCCCTCCTCTGCAGGAGGTGATTGCTCATGCGAGCAGATGATGCTGCAATTGTGTTCGCTGCGCACTTCAAGGATAGATTTCCTCGTGAGTTCGGCGCCATGTTTGATACTCTCTATGGAAAAGGCTTCATCCGCAACATCAAGATAGAATCTGCTTCCGCCATTCTCTCATACATTGAAAGATACCACAGGACAGATTGCTATGCAAGCGTTTATTCTTTCAATCCATTTGAGGGGCGGAAAGCTCTCGTAGACACAATTTTCATAGACATTGATGCGCCTTCTTTGAAGGTGGCATTGAAAGAGGCTCAAGCCCTCACCAAGTATCTGTTTGAGCTTTCAATCACCCCTCGAGTGTATTTTTCAGGAGCGAAAGGTTTCCACATATACATAGATTTCAAGCCTGCCGATGTCCAGCCACGAGCAATAAGAAAGTTTGTGTCCATGCTTGCTTGCAGACTTTCCTTAGAGTGCATAGACATGAAAGTGGTTGGCGATTCTTCTCGCCTTTCTCGCCTTCCTTTCACAATAAACTCAAAGACCTCTTACCCTTGTGTCTTCTTCGCTCCACAGGTTTTCCTCCATAAGATAGATTCAACAAACCTCCTCGCAGCTGTAAAAGAAATTTATAAGAAAACGCCTTTAATTTTCTATGAAGAGGATAAAGAACTCCCACTCATCCTCAAAAAATTGGAATTGGAATTCCAATCACACAGGCACTTCAACTTTAACATTAACACTCAAATCAACTCAGAGATCTCACCAGATGAAGCCTTAGAAATATACAGAAAGCACTTGGATGTGGTAAAAGAGACAGAGAAATATATATATGCGCACTGTCCGTTTCATCCTCCAGATGAGCGTCCTTCCTTTGTTGTAATTAAATATGGTAAATACAAGGGACTTTTCGTGGATTATCACAACGAAGAGAAAGGCTATATTCATAAATTTCTGCGAATGCTGAATGGAATTAGGAGGGAAAATCAATGAGAGTGATTTCGTCTCCATATCTCCATGAGTTGTTCAAAGCATGCCTGCTATATGATGCAGAAGATGCAATGAGAAAACTTCGCCACCATTATCCCTCTTGGAAGCTGGTGAGCGATTGGAAGTTGGTAACATCGCACCAGGAGATTCCCCTGCAAAAGATAAGAAAATGGAAAGAAGGCAAGCTTCTACCGAGCATTCCTAAGCAACACAAGGTAGGAGATGTTGTCTGGGAGCTTTCCCTCGAGGATCGTAAAGGCGTTACAGTAAGAAAGTCCATAGTTCATGAAATCAAAACAGGGAGATTTTCCATCAATGAAATTTTTGAAGAGTATGATTGGTTCCGCACTCGTCTTGGCCACATTGGAGGCTTTTCACCTCTTTGGGTCTGGGGGTGGAAATCTATTCTAAATGCACAGCAACCGAATGAGGGGGTGGAGAGAAAGATACGGTATGGCTTCATCAGGTTAATTCCTTTGGAAATCATTTTCTCCATCGTGAAGAAGAGGATGGAAGAGATAGGCTTCCACTTCACGGAAGGGAGATGCCTATGCGTTGCGTCTGGTGTGGTGCGGAAGGTGTGAAAACACGAAAGGATGGCAAAGTTTTCTTCTGCACAGAGTGCAATATGCCGTTGATTTTTGAACTTGAGGAGAATGTTGCTGCTAATTCCTACCTTTTCAAAGGTAGGATACAGCAGGAGAGGTAGGCGGGTAGGAGAAAAGTATTTAAGTGGAGGGGTCATACTAAAAATGATGAAAGCGACGAAGACGATCAGGTGCAAGCTCATCGGTCTGACGAAGCGCAAGCGAGAGCTGCTCAACAGAGAGTATGACAACTTCCAGCACTGGCTCGAGACTGGCGAAGACAGAGGCGTATACTCAGCATACAAGCAAGATGCAAAGTGGCTATACAAGAAAGCGAAGCGGATGAAAGGTGTTCCCATAAGAAAAGACTTGATAGACATTCAGAGAAGGGACACTAAGATCGCTAAGTATTGGGCAAGGATAAGAGTAAAAGGAGTGAGAGGTGGTGTTAAAGTCGCACTCGCTCATCAACCTTTCAATTTAGAAGAGTGGGAAGTATGCGAATCTCTGCTCATCAAGAAGGATGAAGATTTCTACCTTTATGTCACGGTCAAGAAAGAGGTTGAGCTGAAGGAAGAATACTCATCAATCATTGCTGTCGATATAGGAGCTCGTTGGGTTGCCGTGTCGGTGGCACGGCACCGCAGCAGACCGAAGTTCAACGGTAAAAGAGTGAGAGAGCTCAGAGGAAAATACTTCTGGCTGAGGCGAAAGTTGGGCAGAGAGAAGAAGCTCAGAGCGATAAAGAAGATTGGTCATAAGGAGCGAAGACTCGTGAACGACGAACTTCACAAGATAGCAAAGGACATCGTTGATGAAGCAGAAAGACACAACGCAATAATAGCGATTGGCGACCTGAGAGGTGTCAGAGACAACAACAAGAAAGGAAGAGGAAGAAAAGCAAATAGAAAGATCAGCTCAATGCCATCTCACAAACTGAAGGAATACATCAAGTATAAGGCGCTTGAGCGAGGCATTCTGGCGATAGAAATTCCAGAGTTTAACACATCAAAGCAGTGCTCTCGCTGCGGCTCAATGAACACTGAAAGACCTTCTCAAGGAGTGTTCATCTGCAAGGACTGCGGTTATCAAGTCAATGCAGACGTGAACGGCGCAAAGAACATATTAAAACGAGCCGTGGGCTATATGCTCACGGTAGGGGCCGTTGTGACCCGGCCCGAAGGGGAGCGGTTCGTCCTGAGCCACACTCCTCAACCCCTCGCATCCGTTGGATGCCCCTCACTGAAGTGAGGGGAGGAGGTCACGACGATTATGTTGAAATCGTCAAAGCATCCGAGTTCCGATTAGAGGAATGGGAAGAAGAGTTGAGAAAAAGGATAGAGGATGATGTGAATGACAAACGAATCGCAGCCTCAGAAGAGACAGAAGCGACAACAGCAGCCACACAACCCACAGACTCTGCAAACCTCACAGACAACGCTCTCTGAGTTTGAGGCTCGTAAGCTGATAAAGCGAGCGAGGAGCATCATAGAAGGCTACTGAGCGATGTCCGCAGTGAAGGATGTGGTATATGCGATTCTCATTATTTATCACTTATACAGGGAAGGAGAGTTCATAGTGGGGAAGGAGGGGAAAAGGTCGTGATAATAAAGCTTGGCGAACATGCGCCTTACAGCATAGTGAAAATAGTAATAAATAGAAAGAAAACGACAGACCCTATTGAGATATTTTGCACTCTTCCGAGCCGACGGTAATGTGCGACAGGTGCGGTGAAGCGTTCTATGGTAGGTGATAAACTCACTGCGGAGGACATCATGAAAGCAATCATCATTATTCTTCGCTACGAAGAAAGAGGAGCATTCATCATTCATAAACAAGGACAGCTGATTGGGATAAAAAAGGTTAAAGACTGGTTTCGTTGAATGCGTTGCACACTTCTTTCAATTTTTCCGTCGGAACGACGACTTTCGCTTTGCCGATGTCGTAGATTTTCACTAATCCCAAAGATTGAAATTCGTAGGCGATTTTTCTTGTCGTTAGATGCGACAGTCGCAATTCATGCGAAATCTGCGATAGGCTATGCGGTGCGTCGTTTTCGCATAGAAAAGCGAGGAATTTTCTGCGGTTTTCAGGTATGAGCGTTAGTAATTCACGCATTTTGCACTCTCTTCAACCGCTCTACGACTTTGTCTCGTGGCAGTCTCCGTCTCTCGCACTCTTGTAGAATTTTCAGCTCCTCCTCAGCAGGCTCTGTTTTTTCTATTGTATAATTTATCCCTTCCTCTTTTAGCTCCTCCTCTCTCGCCTTACTATAAGGCTCTCGTATTGTTTTTCCTTCTACCTCATAAACTAAAAGATCATGTATAATAATCTTATAATCTCTTTTCTCTTTCGTGGCGGGGTCTATCCATCCGTAAACGACAGATATAGCCTCAGGATGCATCTTGAACCACCTCACACGACATTATCATTATTATTAGCAGTGTCATACACACCTATTACTGTATCAGTCCCTGCATCATTTAAACTTCCTGCTGTATTCCCAGTCAAATGATTTTTACCTATGAGATTCTGATTGCAGCCAGAATTACTGATGTTTATACCATAACCGCCATTGTCTCTGGATTTGTTGCCGACGACGACACAACGATAAGCATTATATAAATTGATTCCATCGCTACCCGAGCCCTGAACTATATTGCCCACTACCACGCAATCATAAGCACCCAAAATTCCTAATCCATAATAAGGAGAACATGAGTAGCAGATATTACCCACTACCAAGTTGCCACTGCTGGCTACACCGATTCCCGACCCGCATGAGTTGCAGAGATTGCCAATAATCTCATCATACCGTGAGTTGCTTGTGTGAATTCCCCAAAGAACAGTATTTTCACATATATTATTTACTATTTTACAGTAATCTGCAAGATAAACGTATATGCCATATTTGTAGCAATCATGAACATAGCAGTTGATGACGGCGGAGTTAGTTACTTTCGCACCTGGCTCTCCATGAAGATAAATTCCTTTCATTGTAGAAGTCTGATTATCCTTGTTTCCATCTACCTGTAAGTCTCGCACTACGCAATTGCTTATTGGTGAGCTCCCATCCCCAACTTCAACCACATGACAATTCGCACCATTCGTCAGGAACAGCTTAGTCGCATGTCCCACGCCTGCAAGCACGACATTACTTGAGAGAATAGTAATCGGCGAGGCGACATTATATGTTCCCTCAAGCAATAGGACTGTGCCACCACTTGAAGGCAGGGCGTTTATAGCAGCATTGATTTCTTCTTCATCGGCAGTTCCATCGCATACATAATCTGCCTTTTCCTTGTTCTTTGAGTTAGAGGCAGCGACCACTATGGTGGCGACTGATTTACTCAGCAGGTTGTAAGCGCCCTCGCTTTTGAGATTGGACTTGACATCCGACCAGCTTGCCTTTCCTTCCGCCAGCAGGTATGAGATAACGTCTAAAGGCATTTTCTCTCACCTTAACGCATTAGCGTTTTCCACACATCCACCGTTACGCTCTTAGAGCCATCCAAATTGACAATTTGCACTTTCGTGTATTTTTGCAGAAGCGGGATTAAAACGGTTCGCTGTCTTGTAGCGCCCGCCGAGAATGTCAGGTCGCAGTAATTGCCCGCATCCTCAGCGTCTTCAGGCGAGTCAAAGTTTGTGTTATCGGGAGAATAAAACCATCTCACACGAACGCCTGCGGTGGCGGAAGCATCGTAGGTAGCACGCACAGTCACGACGACGGCGGAGTAGCCTTCACCTCCGACTGTAAATTCACTCACTGATGCAGCGTCTATCGTCTGCGCAGATAGAACCCTCTCCGGCTCAGTTCTTTCGCCTTTTATTGTGAAGAGCGTTGTGAAGCGAGAGCCGAGCATTTTCACACACCTCCTAACTTACAACCTGCGCCTCCCACACTATTTGAACATTATCTGCTCCGCTTGCAGGAGCGGAAGCGAACTTCACTCTGATTTTTGTGTTGTCTGCGGGGTCAACATAACCGACGCATGGCGAAGCTGCAATAGCATCTGAGGAGACAGGCGACACTTTCACAACAATTTTAGAAGGGTCTGTTATAGCTAAGCCGTGAGCGCCAATCTCAAAGTCGGCGGTTGTGCCGTCGCCTGAGAAAGTCTTAGAGCCCCAGTTTTCTGTGGCATAACCAATAATTTTTTCAACCTTTATACCATCAGGAACACTTACTCCTCCAGAAACATTACTATACACTATACAGTTTGAAATGCGACCATCAGCACCATTTATGACCTTAATTCCGTAATCTTGTGTTGGCGTATCTTGGTCATCAAAAGCCAAGCAACCTTCCATTATGAACTTTTCAACATAATTTAGCCTTATACCATCGTAGTTAGTAGGTGCGTTCTTAGCTATACAATTCTTTATTGCAACATTCTTTATTGACGCTGTCGCACTGAATCCTGCGACTTCAATACAATTATATGTATTTGCTTTAGAGAACACGTCCTCTATGGCCACGTCTTTTACTATCTTATCTGAACTATACATTTTTACTAAAAGCCCATTATCACCGTTTGAATATACACTTCCCTTTTTAATTTTGATGTCTTCTACACCATCTTTTATAAGTATTCCCACTACCGTATTGTCATAAGCATGCACATTTTCAAGCGTAACGTGCTTTGATAAAACCCATATTCCATTTGGTTTATCCAAACCTCCCGTAACGACTATTCCGCATTTCCCATTATCCCAAGTGTATAGAGTTTTAACGGTTAAGTGTTGTTGTGCAGAAGCAAAGAGCCCTTCCCCCTTATTATTGTAACAGTAACAGTTTTTGACAATATTCCCAACTCCCGCTCCATCAAAGAATATACCCTCTTTATCCGTTTGTAAAGCACCGTTATTATATGAGTAACAGTTTTGTATTATTGCTTTAGATGCACCCATTCCAATGTATATACCTATTGCACCATTGTTATATGTATGCACGTCTTTTATTATGATATTTTCAACATCTGTGTAACCTAAGCTGTAATCTTTGTGGATGTCTATGCCATCTCCTGGGAAATCATGTATCTTTGTTCCCATGATTCTAACATTTTTTGCCGTTCCTATTATGCCGCTCCACCACTCACTTGGTCTATTATCCTTGTTTCCGTCTAGCTCGCCTCCTGTTACATCTATGTCTGTTTTATCGCCTACAAGTGCGATAAGATGCCCTTCAAACCCGTCTGAAGCTTTAAGTTTACCGTCTATTTGCAATTCTGTGTAAGACGGAATTTCTATTGTAGCTCTTATTGCGAACTCTCCCTTTAAAACAACTCTTTCCTTCCAAGCTCTTTCTGCTGCCAACGAATCCAACGCACTCTGAATCACGCTCGCATCGTCCACTCCAGCTTCCCCTTGTGCTATTGTTTTACCATAAGGGTCTTCAGCCCACACGGTAGAAGCATCCTTGCATACGATTGCAGAGCAGGGAGCTCCCCACCCATTGCTCCACGATTTTGTTGAAGAACTCCATCGCTTCTTGCGAAAAGCTCTGTTCTGCTTATCGTAAACTAATGCGAAATCGTCTGTTTCTACGAGGACTGCTTCGTCCGAAGAGGCGAAGTCTGAATACCTCGCCATCTCTCTTCACCCTCCTACCTCTATAAGTATTCTAACACTTTCAACTTCTTCTTTGTATGTTGAATCCCATCTCTCGTGAGGGCGAAGAGCGGTTGTATCCTCTTTGCGATGCGTCGCAGTAGAATCAAATCTCTCGCCTTTTCTTGCGATTTCTGCGACTGAACAGCCGTTTGAGAGCGTCTTTACTTCTCTCATACTCATGCCATCTCATACACGAACTCAATCACCGCATAGGTCAAATCAGTTGTTGCACCCGCCGTCGCCGAAGCGGTTGTGACAGCAACTTCCACATAAACCAATTCGCCATCGCTGAATGAAGTGCCTTCTGCCTCTTCATCGCTTCCAGTGTTTCCCGACACGGATGCGATTGTTCCCGTTGTTGTTCCGACAACTCTGACTTCTGTGACTGAATCCGTGTGCGAAGCAGTCCACGAAGCTCGCAGTCTTATCTTCTTCAAATAGCGAGCATCTACTTTTGTTCTCACAACTGATGTGAATTTCACACCTGTTGAATCTGCTGCCAAGCCCGTCTGATTTATGCAGTCTTGAGGTGCAACGGGAACAGTATAGCCTACGACAGTGTTCTTCTTCAGTCTGAACAAATCAACCGCATTGTCACCATCTTTGACTCTGAAGTCATCGTTTGTTGAATCAAATCTCAAAGTGAAATCTTCATCATCCCCAAACGAGAGCTCCAAGTCATCAGTCAGCGCAGGCAGAACCTCCTGCAACGCATCAGCTGCATCCATCTGCTCTCTCGTCTGCCATGTTGACGCATCTGCGTCCCACCACTTTATGTAGAACTTTTGCGTGCTCTTGTTGAAGATAATCGCAAAGTCATCTGTTTCTACGAGAACCGCCTCGTCCGCAGTCGCAACATCCGAATACCTCGCCATCTTCAGTCACCACACATCTAAACTTGCTCCTGGAGCAACATAAATGCTTGCCCCCGCCTCAACATAAGGAGCGCTATGCACCCTTATGATGCCATGATTGAAAACTCTGCGAGGCGCATGCACTTCAAGCTTGCTTACCTCTACCACCTGACCTTCGCTGACAGCTACATCAGGGTCAGCACTCTGAATCACGAGCTCTTCAAGACTCAGCCTTCGCTTTAATGATGCTATCTCTCCTCTTGTTGTAGTGGGAAACGCAATGAAATCTATTGTCGCCGCAGCTGTGAACTTCAGATGCAAGAACGGAAAGTGTAAAGGCCAGTCTTCAGTCAAAACCTCGCTCAGTTTTATTTTTTGTTCTCCTGCTGCACTGAAGGACATAATTGTTTTACTTACGCTTATCTTCGCATAAGAGCCATCTGACTTTCGCAGCACTCCAGACACTGCATCAAGAACGACATCGCAAGCACCGTCAACCTTCACATACATTATCAGGTCGGGGTAATCTCGTTTCTCCACGACAAGTGTATCGTTGGCGCTGACGCTTTTGCTGAATACTGAAGCAACAGGATATTCTCCGAGACCCCCCCTCTCCTCGAAATTGACTGCAATTTCTGCCATCTCAACCTCTCACCTTCTCTTCCAACCTCGCCACTCTCTCCCGCACCTCTGTCAGCGTCTCCTCAAAGCTTTCTAAGCGCTGCTCAATCCGCTCCACTCGCTTGTATAAATGTGCGATTTCGTTTCTGCGCAGTCGCCAGAGCCAGATGGCGAGAGAAAGTGAGAAAGATGCGAGCGCTGCGAAGCTTCCGAGCGCTGCGAACAGCACATCCACGCTCATGCACCTCCGCTGACCTTCTCCATCATATCCTCCCACGCCTCTTTCTCCGATTTGAAGAGTGTAACCTCCTTTTCCTCCTCATGAGCGAGCTCGCCATCAATGCTGAGACGCACATTACACTTCATATTCTCACCCTCTCGTGCTTTCAAGCACCCCTATGAGGTTGACAGTAGCACTCGCATACTCAGATGATTTATTGTGCAGATAAACATAGAGCGAATGACCTTCCTTGATTTCCTGCGAAGGCACGAAGGTGAGCGCATCTGACCTTATGAAGTATCTGTCACCTAAAAAGCCCGGCGTCGTTATCACGAGCCAGATCTTGCACCATGCGTTCAGCGGCATATCGTGCTCACCAGTCATTGAACACATCGCACCCTTCAAGAGCAGTCTGTAACCTTCTGGGACGGTGTAAACATTCGTTGAAGCGATTGAGAACGGCGGAATTCTGTTATCGGTTCCATCAGTCTTCTTGAACTCCAAGAGAACGCTCCACTCCTGCTGCTTCGGCGACAGTATCGTCGGATATTTAACTTCACGAGTCCAGTCTGGGAGTCCTCGTCCTCTTCCTCTCAGCCCCATTTCCCCAATCAGAGAACCCTCGCCCAGATAGGGAAGATTGACGAAACTGCTACTAAAACGGAAATCCAGTGCGCATTGTCTATGTCGTTGTTCTTGAACTCCGCCTCAATGAGGCGATTTTTCTCCACTCGCCTGATCATCGCAACATCTATCGTGGCATCTTCAAGCGCTATCCACCCCGTGTTCTGCGGAATCATTTGCTTACCGTCAACGATGATTCTCACGCCAACCATGTTCAGACAGCCTGATGGCCATTGAATAATCGCTGCTGATGTCCAACCATTAAAAGGCATCTCAACGCTTTTCTTGTCCTCGCTGCCTGCGGCTACATTGCACGATAAGTCAAGAATCACGCTCTCTGCTCTCAGCTCAATGACTTCTGCTCTCGTCCTTCCGTTTTCTACGATGGAAGCCATATCAGCTTCCACCCTTTCCAGTAGCAACGACTCTCTTGACTTCTGAAGGCTCTCCAAGCGCAAGCTCATATTCAATCTCTGCGAGCCTGTCTCTCAGATTGCGGAGAAGAACTCTCTTTCTTCTGACCTCGCTCTCTTTCCGCTCCCTCTTCAGCTTCTCAATCTCATCTTCCACTGCGGTCAGCGCATCCTCCAGCTTCTTTTGCCTACTTCTCAGCCACGACTCCCAGTCTTCCAGCACGAACCGCCAGCCGTAGAACTGAATTCTTGACTTCGTGAGGTCTTCGCCTGAATCGTTCTTCACTGTGAAGAACACCGCATCTCCCTTATAGACGAAGAACTCCGTCATCTTCATCGTCGGGTCTTTCTGCTTCGTCAGCGGAGTCACCCATGCGATTGTCTCTTTGGATTGAAATCTCGCCAACCCTTTCGGCTGCGCCAATTTCACCTTTATGTTATCGAGAACTTCAAAGCGGAACTGACCGAGCTCGTTACTCCGCATCTTGATAAGTGATACCGCTTGGTCTTCTTTTGTCTCGTTGTTTGATATTGCCCCGAAATCCTTTATCATCCCTTCTTCCGACGGTGGCAAAGGCTCTGCGTATGAAATCACTCTGTAAATCCATGAACCTTCGGTCGTGAGAATGCCCACGACCTCTCCTACATTTGCAAACGGCTCAAAAACAAAAACATCAGACATTTCTCGCACCACCTCCTCTCCATCCTCTCAATCTCGCTTTTCACATACGCTCCCTTTGCCGCAACCCTCCCCCCGCCTTTCTCTGCTCCTCTGCATCAGCGAACAACGCTCACCCTTTCTTCTTGCCTGTTGCGACACCAGCGAGAGCGCTGACAATCGCAGTTAGGACAGGCGCCATCGCTGCGAGAACGTCTTTGAGCATATCGACAGGCACTCCTATCAGCGAGAGAACGCATGCGAGACCTATGAGTGTCAGGCAGACCATCGCAGTGTCTTTGTCATCCCACTCCTCAAGTATGCTCACCCACGCATCACCTCCAGCACGCACCATGCGTGTGCGCTGCACTTAGAACATTATACCGTTCACCATGCAGTTGTATTTTTCGACAGTTCCAGCTGTCGCTCTCGCACTCACAGCAGTTGTGAAGACAGGCCCATCTTTGAACTCTATGCGAACAGTCTCATCAGCACCAACTCTTATCGCTGGTATTTTTCGCTTCGCCGTATTCGGGGAATCAGATGCCGCCTCATCAAAGAACTCCACAACTGCGGTCGTTGATGTGTTGGAATTCGTTATGATAATCTCAGTAACCTTGAACGCTTGATTCGTGCCTATGCTCAAGATGGTCTTTGTTGCACTCGTAGTTAAATCATCCTCGTTCCAACCGCTTGTGCTAACTCCAACAACCCCCACAAGCCATCACCTCCTTCCCTCTTGCCTATTCTCTTCTGAACATCTCTCTGTGCAACAGCGCCACCTCATCCCTCTTCAAGCGAGAGCCAGAGACCGTTGTATCCCTCTTCTCTGCGACCTTACCACGCAGCACTATCTGTGCATAACCTTTCGCAACCAAGTAATACTGAACTTTCACCTTGTCCTGCGCATGATAGAGAACGACATCCTCGACATTTGAGATGATGCCGAGCTCGCCATCGCTCAGATACTCTATCTCCCAGATGTCAATCGTTTCGGAGTCGCCACGCATGAACTTCACTGCTGAAACAACAGGGTCGCCACGCATTTTAACGCCCCAGAACGCAATGATTTTCTTCTTGTCCAAGTCAACATTGTTGACAACGGTGTTGTATGATTCCACAGTTCCACCAGTCAAGTCATACATCCATGCCTCTTTGTTCCATGAGAGGTCTGTCTTCGGCAATAAATCTCTGACGACGACAGCATCTCTTGATGATGCGATTTTCTGCTCAACCGCCTCACTCTTCAGCAGCTCCTCTATTGCTCGCTCCATCCTCTGCACATCACTCTTCTCATACACAGCTGCAAGACCTGGCATTTTTTCACATCACCTCCTCAGCTAACGACCCTTCCCAGCGGTTCTATCACTCTGCCCAGCAGGATGCCCTTGAAATTGCTGCCTGTCGCACCGTCAGCGCCGTAAGCCTCAACGACAAGCGAGTCCTCGCCGTTGTAGATGATTGGAGTGCGTGCCAAGCCGAAGTGAGCTCGCTGGAACTCATTGGATGCTGATGTGACTGTTGAGAGCTCGCCCATGCGGGTCTGCTCAAGCATCCAGATGTCCTTGACCAAAGCACCGCCGACCTTGAAGCGCAACGCAGTGACATTGTCATCAGGGCCTAAGTAGCCGTAGAAGCCGATGAGCTTGTCAGAATCCAAATCAACGCTTATGATTGTCTTCCAAGAAGATGCTGTTAGAGACACGGCACTGACCCACTGCTCACTCGCATAATAGGATGTGCCGAAGTCAGTGCTTGGAAGAATGTCCCTGATGACATACCTGTCGCTCTCAATGATGCCCTGCTCTCTCGCCCTTCTTATTAACTCTGCATCTAAGGCTCTTCGCTTCTGCTCTATCATCTCTGGCGTGACCATGAACCATGGCAGTAAGCCAGCACGGGTCCTTGTTTTATCAGTGGAACCCATGATGTTCTTCCCAGGACGCTCAATCACTCTGCCCAAGAGAACTGTTGTGTCATCAGCATTAGCGGATGCGGTTCCGTAGAAATCTATGGTGATGTTCGCATCTTGGGCGTAGATTATCTGCCCGTCTTCGCCGACAATTGCGAGGAATCCCTCTTCAAATGCTGTGCCTGTGCTGCCCGTCGTAAGTCCAACCCTGCTTGCCTGAACCTGCCAGACATCCCTGACAGCATCGCCCTCCTTGAACCTGATTGCAACGACATTCTGCGTGCTTGGTCCGAGAGCGCCGTAGAAGCCAATGAGCTTGTCGCCGTCCAATGAGACATTAACCGCAGTGACCCAAGTGGAACCACCGATGTTCTGTGCGGTCTCCCACTCCTCGTGGTCATAGTAGGTTGAGCCGAAGTCAGTTGACGGCAAAATATCTCTGACGACATAGTTATCAGGAGTGACAACCTTCGCATTGATCGCTGCCTCTATGAGCTTGTCGTCCAAAGCCTCTTTGATGCGATATATGCGCTCGGCAGTCATCCAGTGTCCCGACCATGTGCCACCCATCGCTTTTTTCGCCTCCTTTTCCCCCTTCAGTCGCCTTCCACACTCACCTCCAAAGGAGCGTTGAAGCGAAACGCTTATATAGGAGAACTCACCAAGACACCGAGATGCCGAAATGGTTGAGGTAATAAGGCGAAGGCATAAGCTGAGCGAAAGGCTCTACATCCGCACCACGCCAGAAGTTCGGAAGCGGTTTGAGATGCTGCGGGTGCAGTATGGATTTAAACGAAGACACGACCTGCTCGTTTATCTCCTTCACTGCTTCAAAGAGCCGCTGCCAGAGGAGAGGCAAGGAGAAATGAGGTTTTTGTAACTCGCCCTTATTAGGAGGGGGTGCCGATGGCGCCTACACGAGTAGTTAGAAGGACAAAGAGAGCGTTTCGTAGAGAGGAGCGAGTGTTTCGCAGACGAATTATAAAGGCAATGATGGAAGAGAATAGATGTGCAGTTTGTAAAAGGAGAGGGAAAAAATTAGTTTTTTGGATAAGTGCCAAAAAGTGGAGCAGAGGGCTTTATGATGATGTGATACTAAAATGGAGGAGGATTTGCTGGAGATGTGGAAGGAGGACACCTGTTGTTTGGCGTGCAAAGGTAACAAAAGGATGGGATGAAGAAAGTGGCGAGCCCGTTGGCGTTGAGGATGAGGAGGAATTCTATCAAGAAGAGTTCCCACACAAATCATTTCTTATAAAGGCATCAAAGATTTTTCCATTTGTCAGAAGAACATATAGCAAAACATTAGGAGAATTCGTGTATGGTAATTGTTGTATTCACTGTGGAGCCTATCAAGGGAATTTCTTTGTGAGTGCCGAATTTCCTGAAGTCTTGCGTTGTAGGGGGTGGGAAAGATTGTGGAAAAAGCCGGAGTGGACTCGCAACACTCCAGAGGAAGCAATATATTACTTTGGAGAGCGCAAAGTAAAGGAGTTTGAAAAGGGTGTAAAACTACTCACACATCATATATCCTACAACCCTGAAAAAACAATTACAGTCTGCACAAGATGCCACAATCAAATACACCACACTGATAAATATCCACATTTGAAACCCTCGCAAAAAAGACCTAAAAGTAGGAAAAAGAAAGAGGAGAAGGGTGAAGGAGGAGAGAAGAGGAAAAGGGAAGTAAAAGAAGAGCCAAAACTTCCCTTTCCGATTTACAGAGGTATGGCGGGAAAGAAGCGCCGTATTTTTGTGCCAATTGAGAATTGAAGCGGAATAAGAACTCGCAACCCTCTCTATCTCCCCTTTTCCCCCCTTTTCACCTTCGGTAAGGAGGGGGGAGGGGGTAAGGTCGTCAGAAGCCCCTAAGCACCGCCTACAAAGATTTATTTACAAGCGCAATCAAATCAAAAGCATAGGGGGCGTGGGTGAAAGCGTGAGTGGGTGTGAGTGAAGGCGTGAGTGAATGCGGGTAGAAACATGAGTGGGCGTGTGTAAGGGTGTGAGTGATGCTGACAGAGCATGAGGGAAAGACCAAAAACTGAAAAAAGAGTGAGTGAGAATGGTGAAGGTCACAGATGAGCTTCGGGAGCGGGTGGTAGAGCTCCGCAAGTCAGGTGCAACATATCAGGAAATAGAAAAATTGACAGGGCTGAGACAGGAACAAATAAACAGAATTTTAAAAAGGGCGCGGGAGGAAGGTGTATTGAGGATGAGCGGAGAAGAGGTAAAGGAAGAGGAGGTGGAGGCGGAAACGCAAGAAGCGAGCGAGACAAGCGAAACCAAGACAGAAACGAAGACAGAGGTGAAGAAGGAATTTCCACCGCTTGAACTTTTGAACATTAAAGGTTATCCTCCGATTGAAGGCGAGCCGAAAGGCGAACCTATGGAGCCTGAGGAGGCGGTTTGGTATCTTGGCGAAGATGCCTTGCGAGAAATCAAAATCAGAGCAGTTTTCAGAGGTTTGAACAACACTCCAGGTGCGAGCAATCAAGCCATTTCCGCCTTAATAACGAGGTTGAGAATGAGTCCCTATCTCTTAGACGACATCAATAATCTGTTTGAAGTGATGAAGGAGTTTATTCCGAAGGTCAATGTCTCGCTTTTAAACTTCATTTGCAGAGATATTGCAGAGATAGACAGAAGATATAGTCCTATTTTGAACCACAAGCACACATTTCTACCGCAGTGGATACCGCAGCCGCAGCAAGACACGCAACCACAACCGATTATCTATTACCTGCCTTTGCAGCGACAGCCCCTGCAAACAAATCCAACTTATCCGCAACCGCCGATGATGCAACAGATGATGCAACAGCAGCAGCCGTCGCAATATCAGCAGTGGCAGACGCCTCAACCGCATCTCCAACCGCAACCGCAGCATCCGTATTGGCAGCAGTACCCTCCTTATCCTTATTATCTCTATCCTTACCCGCATCCGCCTTCACCGCCACCATTACCGCAGCAAGATGCGCTGCAAAAGCTCGTTGAACGCATAGAGGGCCTTGAGAAAAAGCTGGAAGGAAAGACAGAAGGAGAAGAAAAGAAAAAAGAGGATGAAGTCGTAGAGAGGCTGAAGGATGAAATAAAGGAACTTCGCCTGCGCCTCGCAGGTAATGAAGAAGTCAGACGCTTGGCGGAGCAGTTGAAAGAGAAAGAGCGGAGAATTGAGCAGTTAGAGAAAGAAAGAGAGCAGAGACAAATTCTTGATAGGGTTGAGAGCGTGGTTCAGCAGCATATCGCCTCCTTGAAGTCAGAAGTAGCGTCGCAGATTTCGGATTTGAAGAGCAGCATTCCTAAGAATCTTTCGCCAGAGCAGTTCTTAGAGTTGCGAAAGATAGGTGTTGAAGAGGCGACGAAGCTCAGAGAATTGGATTTGAGAGAGCAAGAGCTGAAGGCGGAGTTGGAGCGTAAGAAGTCGTTTTCTGAGAAGGTGGCATCGTTCTTGGACTCATTCGGAGACAAAATAGCGAATGCGGTTGCTGCGACAGTCACGGAGGAAGAAAGTGGTGAAAAGTATGAGACACCTGCGGGAACGCTTCAGAACCAGCCAGGGCTTATGATGATGCAGTGTCCTTCATGCGGGGCGCCAGTGGTGTTTCCGAGCATTGCGAAAGAGATTTCGTGTCCGAAGTGCAATAAGGTCTTCATAAACCCGTCCTTTGAGGATTTGCAATTAGAGGCGGTCTCTGAGCCTGCTCCGGCGCCCATGACGACGCCAACAACAACACCAACGACACCCATAACAACAACGCCTGAGACGCCAGCGCCAGCAGTAGAGGAGACAGAGGGAGTAGAGGAGGTAGAGGTAACGAAGGAAGAAGGTTCTGCCGAAGAGCTTGCTGGTGCAGAAGAGACAAAAGCAGATGTGGAAGAGAAAGAGGTGAAGGTGGAAGAGGAGGGGACGGCTAAAGAAGCATCCGAAGAAAAAGGCACGCATAAGAGAAGAAAGAAATAAATGAGTGGGGGTTGCTGAGTATGGAGCTCAAGCAACAAGTTATCCGCTTCATGGAAAACCTCGCAGTCCAATTTGCAGTGGATGTTGTGAGGGGTTATCTTCTTCACAGATTAGAAGATGTGACTGCTGCGGACTGCTACACCGCAATCAAAAACAAAGTGAATTTATGGCAAATCACGCCAGACAGCGACAAGGCATACATCATGAAGAAGGTTCTGCCACGCTTCCGCAAGCTCGTTGTAAGGTATATGGATGACCTCACGCCACGATTGGTGCTTGAGTGGCTTCGCCGAGACAGACCTGATTTGGCAGATGTCATAGAGAAGAAGAACCAGTGGGCTTACGCCGATTATGAGAAGGAGGAAGCATATAGGTGGCTTGCATCTCAACTTGAAAACATTAAAGCAAACATAAAGGCGGTGCTGTCGTCGGAGGGTGGAGTTAAATGAAAGACATTCTGGCATATCTGGTCGGTGGAAGCATCAAGCTCGCATTCGGGGCGGTCTCTTCAGCGATAACATCACCAAAGCCAAGATACGAGGAGCTCTTGAAAGCATATAAGGAGTATGAGAAACTCTTAGAAGAGGCGAAAGAGAGCGTTGCGAAGAAGGGCGCTGAGAGTGTGACAAGCAGCGAGAGTGAAAGAGGCAAAAGCAAAGAAGAAGAGCGACAGAAAATAGTGCAGGAAATACTTGTGCGTTGCTCTTACAATCCAGAGTGCATACGTAGAGCGGCGCAGAAAGTGCGAGAGAAGAGAGAGCGGGGCGAGGAAATAAGTGTTGAGGAACTGACGGGAAAAGTTTTTTAATAATGACTGTGGAAGGAAAAAACATGTATGAGCGTTGCGAGCTCGTTGGTGTGGCACAACCTCCTGCCGATGACAAAACAGGCGTTAGCTCAGGATACTATGGGACTTTAGGGGCGAGACACTACGCACCGTGTTTCGTGCTACCTGATGCAGACTACTATCCCACATTCAGAATTCATAACTTGACCGACCAATCTGGCGACATTTATCTGATTGTAACTTCAATATTCTCAGCATCCGAACAGTATGTTGATGTGTTTAAATATCATTTAGATGCTTATGACTATACTGATGTGCAACTCGCATGCAAAGAGCGAAGACCTCATGTATTGGTTTTGGAAGTTGGATGGGAAACAACAGCACCAGAATCTTCCGAACCTCCTTATGTGAGAAAGGTGAATTATCAAGGTCAAGAGATAAAAGTTTTTATTACACACAGGCAAACCCTCGTTATTCACATTGGAGGATACTATTCGAGTGAGGAGTTCGGAAGCGATTATGAAGTATGCTATTATTATTGCGATTATATTCTGGAGCAGAACCCACAAACCACTTCAAATGTGGATCCTTACGAGCCTTATCCAATCATAGGTTCTATTCGCATTTTTGTAGACGCCCCTTCACCATATTATGCGGTTCCAGTATTCAGATTTGGTGGGCAGAAGAAGCAGAATGTGAATATCTACATGTGGAATTTCAACAGAGGTCTAACAAAGAAGTTCAGTGGGAAATTTGCTTATATAACGGCGGAGGATATAAGCGATTTTGAGACTGCGTTTGATGATGTTTCGTTAGGCTATGACGAAATCTCGGCATTTGTAGTTTACATGAAGACGATTATGAGTGTTGAAATGTTCAACTGCATAATACTTTACGCTCTCGGCGCTAAGCCAGAATGGTGGAATTTCGCCGATTGGAAGGCGGATGATGCTCACTCATTTGCTATCGGCGACCCTCCGCAATATATAGAAGTGGAGACAAAGTTCGCAGTGGCTCGTGTAGGAACACCCTCCGAGAGCGATTTATTGAAAAGTATGGAAGAGTTTGATAGAGAAGTTCTCACTCACGGCATGCCTCTTTACAGCACCAAAATCACTTACAAGCCTTCTGAGTTAGGCTGGGGGGGTTTCATCACAATAACCTCTACCAGCCCAGCATACGAAGGCTCACCGATAGGTCTGTTCCTTATGTTCCTAATCGGCGTCATAACTGTTGCAGGAGCCATTATAGGAGTGATAGTCGCCATCTATTACGCCTTTATAAAACCTAAGCATGAAGAAAAGTTCCCATATCAATGTCCTGTCTGCGGCAAGCGATTCAAGACTTTTGAAGAGGTAATGATGCATTTAGATGCGGAGCATCCAGAATATGTTGAGAAGTGGATCAATAAAAAAGACCCGTTCACAGGAGAGGAGATACCTGAAGAATACCAAAAGTCGTTATATCTTAACTACATGTATTTGAAGGCGCAACATCCGAAGGAGATTGCGGAAATTGAGGGGGAACTCGGAATCAGAGAGGAAGAGGAAGAGCTCAACTTCACGCCTCTCATAGGATACACTGCCGCAGCAGTCGCCATATATGTCGCAGGCGGTTTCTTACCGAAGAAGTTTGAAAAGGTTAAGGTGCTTGCAGTCATTCCAGGGCTATTGGCAGCTTGGGAAGGCTATAAGCTCTTCTCGCAGATGCTTCCTGGTGGAGAAACCTAACGCACAACTTTTATATATAAGAAGAAAGAAAAGAGGTGATGGAAATGCCAGCGGGGAAAAACTTCTACATAGGTTGTGGAGCAGGACTTGCGGCAGGCGGTTTGCAGGGATATGGATTGAGGGAGTTCGTGGACACGAAGTATCGCATAGATGCATTAGGAGACTTCGGGCAGCCGTCAGTACTTGCAGGTCTTATAGGCGGCGGCATAGCACTCGGACTTGGACTCGCAGGCTTTAGAGGGAAAGGCCCACTGCGAAGCGATTTCGCAACAGGCATCGCAACTACCTATGGCATTACTGCGCTTGTGACAGGCATTTATTCTCTGCTCTTCCCCGTGAAGAAAGAGGAGGCGGCAGCTGCTGCGAGACCCAGGGCGGTTGCGAGACCGCCAGTGAGGGTCGTCAGGAGTGAGACAAAAGCAGCACCGAAGGCGCCCTCGGCACCGCAAGTTCGCATCAGCAAGGTGGGTGCTGCGGGGACAGCGGCGAGAGTGGCGGGCAGAGAAGAGGCGCAGTTCATGTGAGCTTTCAGCGCTCTTCGCTCTTCAGTGATGCAGAATGACGAGGAGTAGCACGCAATCCATTACTGTGAAGGCTAAAGTGAGGACGCTGTCCATGTGGTTCGAGGACGCCCAAGGCAACCAAATCACGGAAGTGGCATCAGGCGAAACATTCTACATCTGTGGTGAATATTTAGAAGATAGCACACCATTAAGCGGCGAAAATGTTCATATCTATCAGACGGATTCAAGCGGTAACCCGACAAACTTCATAGCGACAGTGAAGACAGATGCCAACGGTAGATACTCATGCCCGACTGAAGCACCTTCTGTGAGCTCAGACACAGATTATTATTTCAGAGCTTACGATGATGAGCAGAAACCCTCAATATAGGGGTGTGAGAAATGGTGAAGGCGAGAGATGTTTTGATTGGTGTTGGCGTCGCAGCAGGTGCAGGATTTCTCCTCTATTATCTCCTCACGAGAGGTGTTGCCGCAGCGCCTACGAGAGTCCTGACGCTCACGGCGTCCTGTGATGGTGATTGCATCTCAGGAGGCACGATAACATTCAGCGGAAGACTCACCGAAAGCGGTGTCGGCGTGGCAGGCGAAACCATCTATGTGCGAAACGAAACCACAGGCGAAATCGTAGGAAGCGCTACAACCGATGCAGATGGCTATTACACAATCACAGCAACGCTGCCTACGGTGACTGAGGACACGACATACAATTTCAGAGCATACACGGAAGACCAACTTCCTTCGTGAGTGAGCCAAAAAAGAAAAGATGACCGCATCTGGCATCGTGACGGTGGAGGTGAAAGTAGCAGCTCCGAGGATAGAAATAACTAATGTTGAGTTTACAGCAATCTCTCCAACTACTTCGCAATCGCAATATGTGCGGACTGCGAGGGGGTGATGGTGCGATGACAAAGAGCCATGCCAAATCTATCACGGTCAAAGGGCGCTCTTACGGAGGCTCAAACTTTTTAGCTGACGGTTTGCCTGATTTGGTCTGTGCGGAGACACAACAAGGGGTTGTAGGATGTGCAATCAAAACATACGAATATCAGTGGAGCGGCAAACTGGCCACATTAGAGATGTGTGCACAGAATTGGCTCGTAGATAGAAGTTACAACCGCATCCACATAACTTCTAACAGGGGCGACGAGCTCAAACCTCTTGACTATGATATAACTAAAGACAAAGTCAAGATCGGGTCTTGCACCATAGGCTCGGTCACTTACGACCCTTTCGAAGTCTGCTTTGCAGCGAGCACATGGTATGGGCCTGACGAACTTGTAGAGACGTGCTATCTCTACCACAATATATACAAAAAAGAAGACGAATATACAAACGGCTATCATCTCCAGTTTCCCTGGTTCGGAGTCCCTTATTGCTTGAAAATAGGAACGAAATTCTTCGTAAATGCAGGGGCGAAAGTGATTTACAGAGGAACTGGCACACCCTCGGAGCAGGAATTCCGTTTTTACTTCTATGAGTATAATGATGCGACGGACACATGGATTCTTCATGACCGCACCTCCGTAACGGCAAGCTCGGGAGATACGATCTCTTATACTTCCACAGAAGTTGAGTTTAAAAAGGACTTGACCCTCTACGGTTTGCTGATTTTATATTATAACCCGGCACTCCCAGGCACAGCAGCTTACTATGAGCTATACTGGAGGATTAAAGAGAGTGACTATAATTTCCACACAAGCGTAGACATCTACACAGAGCAACCGTGAGCCAGATAGAGGGTGTTGCTCCAGTCTGGTTAGGCGACGAGGAGGTAGCTGGGGCCTCTCCTTCTTGGAGAGGTTGAAAGCCGGCCTACCATGCCTTCGTGTGAAGGTATGTTAGGTGGAGGTGACCTGGGATGATAGAATCAAAAACTGCGAAAATAACTGTGAAGGCGCCATCAGTAACCTTAATAGATTATCACATGGGAAAGGCGGGAGAGGTGGGGGCAGGTAAGGAGGCGAGAATCCATGAGGCTCCTACAAGAGAAGGAGTTCGCAAATGAAAAAGTCATATTTACTGACATATACGGCATCAGCAGTGATTACATATATGTGTGCGGTTATTCAGGAAAAGACACTCTCATCTTCAAAATAAACGCTCAGGATTTGGAAGACTACGAATATCAGATAATTAAAAATATTATGCCGAATCAAATCATATATTATTCAGGTTTCGACGGATACGATATACGGGTGATAGGCTCGGAGCGAACATTCGGGTATGCGACTTTAATAAACTTGAATGAGAGGGATTTGAGCGATTATGAAACAGTGGGCTTTTCAAGAAAAGGTGGCTGGTCAATCATCGCTCCTTCAGGGGGCTTCTTTGACGGGTGTGTTGTCTGCGGCTGCCACGACGCCTATCTTATCGCTTATGATACATGGAGTCAAGGTATAGTTTTGGATAAGCAGTATGGTGGGGGTGGCGGGCACATACGATTTCTAACGGAGACGAAAGATTATTTGCTGCTCGGCGTCCCTGCTGTGACTTCAACAGAGGGTTACATCTATGCAGTAAGTAAGAGCGATCCTGACATCTATTACAGTTATCCTTCTCCGCTATTCTTCTCGCTGGGGTATTTCGCCTGTGGGGAGAAGAATGAAAGGTGTGCTTATTTCTCCTCATACACTTCGCCAGCACGCATCTTCAGATTTGATAACGACGACCCTTCTTCCATCCGATACATAACTTTGCCTTCGACGGGCATAGGTCTTGAGAATCTTGCAGCAGGCATCTTTCTTGATTATTATCAGAACACTCCCTGGTGCATCTGCGTAGGTGGGGAAGTCTACGGCTACGGAGATACGCTTTGGACATGGGATTCCGATTGGTCTGGCGACATATACCTTTATTGGATGTATTTTTCACCAGACTACAAAAGCATCATCAGTTGCGGATTCTCTCCGCATGACTTTGAGACATCACATACAAATGGCGTGATGTGGTTTGCTCACGACATATATAAAAATTATGGCGGAATCACGATGTGGGAGAAGCCGCTATCTGTGCTTAAAACCGATGAAGTTGATGTATGTATTGAGTACAATGCGGGTTCATCATTTGATCTTGTGGCGGCATTCGGAGAGTATGATCACGAGAGCGATACTTTCTTGGTTACAGATGACGAACATGCATATATGGCTGCTCCATCCGGGAAAAAAGAGAAATGGCTGACAGTGCCTCTTTCTGCCGATGGCTGGCGAGATGTAGGGATTTTCGCAGGAAAGGATTATGATCCAAGGAGCCACACTTTCAGTGAAATATATGACAGAATTATAAGTCCTCTTTTAATCGTAGCAAGAAACTCGTGAGGTCGTATGCTATCCTCTGCGGATGCGAGAAGGCTTGCAGAACAGGAAGTTCTCTCACGCACGGGATGGTCTGAACTACCCCACGATGCTGTTCTCACGCACGCTTACCACTCTCGTCGTGGCAGATGGGTGTTTCAGTGGAGGCGGAAGACGGACTTATATTCGTCAGAAGTTGACAGATTACTCGTATGGGTTTGTGATGACGGCGGCATTGAGAAGGTTGAAATCTCGTGGCTCGCACCTTTACACCCTGTAATTTCAACAAATGTTGAGCAGATTCTGCGCAGCGGAGGATATACTGTCGCAACAGCACCAGCGCAAGCGATAAAGGAAGCTGTTAGGAAGAGGGCTTATGAGGTCACAGGAAGAGATATTGAGGTTTTAGAGTGGCGAAGGATTCTGCGAAAGGCTTGGATCGTTGAGGCTGCTGGCGATGAGTTCTGGGTCGGAAAACTGAGCGATGATGTTTACGTTCTTCTAAGTCCTGACGGAGAAATCGTTGGATGGATGATTTTGCCGAAGAGAGCGGTTTCAGTCAGTGGCTTTTACGGCGATGCATGCAATGGAGAGTGCCCACCCTGTGCGGGATGGTGTTATCTCGCAAAGGATTTCAAGTCTTATTTTGAGAAATGGACGGGCTCATCTGAATCTGTTGTCTGGGGCATGTGCCCTAAATACGACTATAAAACTGGAACAAAAGACTGCACGGGCTCTGAATACTGTGAATCATACATATCCTCTTCAGATTTTGAAAATGCGATAAAAGACCACAAATGTAAATTTTATGCGTGTTTTGCACATGGGGGTTACGAGAGTGCTTGGCTTGGTAATGAGCAAGGCGCACAGATAGACATTTGCTCTGTTGGCGGATGGTGGTGTGACTTAGCCGTTGAGAACCTTCTGGCAGACAGAGGCAGAATGAGGCTCGCATTTCTCGGACACTGCGGTGCAATGGAGAGCACTGGCGAAGGGACTTTTGAATACGCACTCAGAAAAGGTCAGAGTGAGAAGACAACCGTGATTGGATTAAAAAATACAACAGGCGAATCTTGGTCGGCATTCCACCAGTGGTATCCCGCATTTCTCAAAGACTTGGATGAGAACCGAGACAAGAAAATAGGAGATGCCTATGATGACGCTTGCGATTCTTATCCAGACATCATAGGACACATTGACATAACAGGCGACAGAGACCAAACCTTGAGAGATATAATACAAGGAGATTTCTGCGAGATGACGGTGTGAGAAATGACGCAGACAGAGGTCGGGACGATAAAAGTGCTGGCGTTGGTGGAAATCGTGCAGGTGTATTTCTCATCTTACAAAGACCCGACTGATTTGAACATAGAGGTCAAAAACAAAGGCACGACTGCGAGAGAGGTCAAAATAAACATCTACGCCGATGGCTCGCTTGTCCATACAGTCTCAGATACCGTAGAGGCGGAAAGCACGAAAACCATTAAAGTTCCAGTTGCGGATTTAAATTTGAGCAGAGGGGAGCATTTTATTTACTGCGAGCTGGCAGAGGAATAATTTTTTCTTTATCTCTCACCTACAATAAAGGATGGTGAGCGCCGCTGGTGCTGCCGTAGGCACACTCGCAGGATGCACGGTTTTCGCAATAGGCACTTATTACCTTCAGACGCACATGGAGCTCCCGCTGAAACTCAAATGGTATCCTGATGTCGTCCTTGACGATGTGAGAGTGAGCATTCAGCTATCAACGCTCAACGAAGAGAACTATGTAGGAATAACGCTTGACAGCATAGTCTCGCAGCCATTATACAAGAAATATCACCCAGAGAACATAGAGTTCATCCTCATTGACTCTTACAGTGAAGACAGGACGGTTGAAATTGCGAGGGAGTATGTTGACAGAGTAATATATGCACCTCGTGGTTTATTTACATCACGCAATATCGGTGCGAAAAGCACGGATGCTGACATTATCGTAACTGTGGATGCTGCGCAGTTTTATCCCGAAGGATGGTTGAACATGCTTCTGAGGCATTTTGAAGACCCTGAAGTTGTTGCAGTCACAGGCGCTAAGATTGTCTCGCCAGCCCGCAACATATTCTATAAAATAGGAAATCTCTGGGGGGATTTCTTGCAGAAGCACATCTGGGGCGACAACGCAGCGATAAGGCGATGGGCTTGGTTCGCAGCAGGCGGATGGCGTGAAGACATAAATCAGTTCAGCTTCCCTGAGACCTTCAAGGAAGAATTTGACTTTTATCGCCGCTTAGAGAGCGTTGGCAAAGTGGTGAAAGACATAACTGCTGTGACCTATGATACTCGCACAAGGTTCGCATGCGGGACGGGGCTATATGAAGATTACTGTTTGATGATAGAGCGGGGAGAGCGGTTCTGATTAGGGGGAGAGAAATGGTCTCCGAGCCAGTTGCGCTTGCAGCAACCGCAGCAGTCATCAGCGGAATGAACACCATAATTCTATGGAAGGTGCGTGAGGAGGCAGGCATAAATCTGCCAGCGCTTGCGATAACAAGCGCATGCTTATCTGCGTTCAGCACTTTTGTAATTTGGAGCATTCACAGCATAATCAAAGAGCGTGAGATGAGATGATGTCAAATCTTCTCTCAGTCACGGTGTTCGCACCTTTCAGCAGCGAGGTCTATTTCTCAAGCGATGAAGAAGGCCTGAACAGAATCACAGAGGCGTCAGATGGTGATACTGTGTATTTGCAGATTATTGTTAAACCCTCCGAAACATCTTTTGTAAGGGCGGTTATTGAGGGTGATGTCGGCGGAGACACATCAACACTAATCTTACCTGGTGAGGACACTACGCCTGAAGAGTCTGTGCATTGGACGGTTTCTTATGTTATGTCGTCGTATATATCAGCAGAGGTGAAAATTGAAGATGAACGAGCGGAAGAAAGCACTGGGGCTTATTCCTGAGCCGCCAGAGGTAGAAGGGCAGAAAATCTATGTGCGGTATCTCACGCCTGAAGAGTCTGTTGAAGAGGTTGTGGCAGAAGAAGTGGAAAAAATAAAAAGGATCAGAGAGCTAAAGGAGAAAATGCGGCAGCAATGACAGTCTCAGGCATTGCATCTATACTGGTAAAGAAGGGGGTGAAGGATGTGCCGTGTGTTTATTATCTCACACTGATTAGATACCCGAAAGGAATGCCTGGAAGTGTTTCTGTCGAGTTCTGGAAATGCACAGTTCCCGACGGGATGAAGTTGGTTGTATATAAAGCGGGCATAGCATCAGGCGTATCATCTGTAGTTTCACATGAAGAAACAGATACGCTCCTCATAATCAGCGGTGCGGATTGGTATGAGTATACAGGCCCTTATAATGAATTAAACTTGGAATTCTCCAGTGGTGCGACCGTCTCTTTCAACGCCTATAACAAAGGCACCGAAAAATCTCATTTTGGCGTATGGGTTTTGTTTGATTTTGAGCCTGAGTGAAGAAATGAACGAATTAGAACGCACCATCTTCATAGGACTTCCGAAGGAAATTCCACCCTCTTTTTCGTGGCGGGAGCAGATGAGCAGCGTGAAGAATCAAGGCAATGTGCAATCTTGCGCTGCTTTCGCTGCAACCGCAATCATGGAGTTTCAGAAGCGGAAAAGGTCAGGAGTGGCGCAAGAATACGACTTATCAGAAGCTTTGCTTTACGAGATTTCCACCTATGAGAAAAATCAGACGCCCTCATCATGTAGACAGGCAGGGCGCTATTTCTCAGATATTATTAATGCCCTCAAGACTTTCGGCATGCCTCGTGAAGACTGTCATCCTTACGATAAAGTGTGCGAAGACCCGCCACCAAAGTTCGGCGAGGAAAGCCCTCTGTGGTGCGGGCGCTGGGATGATCTCTCTTCTCTCAACAAAATAAAGGATGCTGTCGCAATAAACACGCTTGACCTCAAAGCGTTAAAGAACGCAATTTATGTTGCTCCTGTTTTAGCGGGCATGATTGTGTTCAACGATTTCTTCTCGTATTCTGGAGGCGTGTATGAGCATCCGCCCTCTGAGGGTGAAAGCATCGCAGGGTTTCACGCAATAGTTCTCGTTGGCTACGACGATGATAAAAAAGCATTAGAACTGCGAAACTCTTGGGGCGAAGACTGGGGCGAAGACGGCTACGCTTGGATGTCTTATGATTTAGTTACCGCTGGAGAATATACGGTCACCTATAACGGCAACACCATAGAAACGCCTTTCTTCTTTGATGCCTATCATTTGCTGCCGCTGAAATACGAGTGGAGTGAGTTGCGCAGGCATACTGTATCGCTTCCTTCCCGCTGATTTTCTCTTTGATTTTTTCTCTTAATTTCTTACCTCTAAGCGCCCTTCTCTGATGAGTTCTTCAATCGCACTCATCACTCTGTTTTCATCAGCGCCCACTGCATCAACGATTTCATCCACGCTCATCTCCCTATGCTTATTGCTCAGCACGACATCCATGATTTTCTCCTTAAGCTCTTCTTTAGTTGTATCAGAGGCCTTCACGACTATCCGCTTCTTCCGCTCTCGCTGGACATTTCTGAAGAACTCCGATGCTGCAAAGACCAGCGAGGATGCCGTTAAAGAGCCTCGCATTGCCTTCGCAAAACGAACATTCACAGGCTTCGTGGTGTCAAAAGCGCTTGCGAAGTCGTCAAGCATTCCCGCAACGACAGCACCTGCGGAGGCGCCGATTTCCATCACTTGCGTCTCGTCACGAGCAAGGTCTAAGATGTTTGTGCCTCTGCCTTCTTGAAGCGCTTTCAGCGTGCCAGCGTGCCTTACGCCCTCTCCCTTATCTGCTATTTCTATTGCGCCTCCTTGCCCCCTCTCACGAAGACGCCCCCACTCTTTCTTGTAGCGTCGGACTGTATTTTCTGAGCAGCCGACTTCTTTCGCTATTTCTTTTATGCGTTTTCCTCGCTCAAGGAGCTCAAATATCTTCCGCTGCTGCTCAAGACTTAGTGCCATATTTGAGTGTTCGCATTAAAAAATATAAGTTTTTGTTTGTGTGCTGTGCAAGCATGCTACGGGGCAAAAGGTTTTTATATAGAGTGGTGAATTTCAAAGGAAATGGCACTGACAAGAGAAGGTGCGGTTGGTCTGACTGGAGGCGTTGCAGGAGTAATCGGTGGAGCATTAGTGGGCATAAGTCTCGTAGGCGGAGCGGAGAAAATATCAAAGATGGACGACTGGCAGAAAGCATTGGTCATCGTAGGAGTTGCAAGCGCTACGGGCATGGTGACAGGGCTGCTCTCATACCTTGCGTTCGCAAAGATAACTGCGTGAAGCTCGCAAGGTGCGCAGAGTGCATAGGATGCGTGCAAGGAGGTGGTAGAAATGGTCGTGAGGTCAGTCGTGAGGAGGGGCAGGCTTAAGGAGTTGGGCGTAGGAGGAGCGACATTCAGTGCTGCTGGCAGCGAGCTTCCTGCGCCTGTCGGTGCTACGGTGCAGATACCTTCAGATAAAAGTATCAAGGCGAGCGTGACTTTCGAGAATACAGGGTCGGGAACTGTGAGCGGGACTTTTACCGTTATGGTTATGTATGCAGATACACTCTCAGACTCATCAGGCAATCCAGAGGAGGATGCTAATACATGGTTCTCAGAGTGCGATGACTGGCACATGGGGGAAAGAAGGGATTTAACACTAAATCCAGGAGCATCAGCAACTTTAGATGCCGAGGCTGCTGTTCCTGCGAACCAGTGGTCCGAGGGGACTAAAATAGATGCAGGCATAGTTCTTGTAGTGAGTATAGGAGGAACAACTTATTACTTAGACTCACTCAAAATAGCCGACGCAGTGGAGATTATAGCGCCCACGCTGAGAGTAGAAATCTCTAATGTAACCTTCTCCGAAGCCTGAGCGTCAGCACGCAGAGCGGAGCGTTGCAGTGAGAACTTTTACATTAGTGTGTATTAGGTAGAGCGAAAATGTATAACATAATCTGCATAGATAAAATCACGAAGGAGTGGAAGATAATACACACAGTCAGCAGCAAGAGAGAAGCCATAGAGTGGATCAGAGCGCATGAGAGCGAATACCCAGACTGCGTTCTGAATTTTGTCAGAGAAGGGTTTGAACCTATCATTGAGTGATGGCAGAAAAGTGGGAAGTTTTCAGGCGGATAGGTGAATGGCACGGGGCGGATGTGCTGATAGTGATAGACAGAGATATTCTTGATTATTTCACTGATATAGCGAAGGCTACGGATGACTGTGAGATGGGGGGATTCCTGCTTGGCGATTATGTTTATTACAGTGGCTCGTCCAAGCCCTGGCTCATAGCGCATTTCCATGACTATGTTCAGGTGCCGAATGTCTCCGAGAAACCTGAGACCACATTTGCTTTCCCTGAAGAGAGCCTTTATGAGATCGGGGATATGATTTCTTCTGGCAGATATAATGCGCTCACGCTTCTGCATACACACCCTTCTGACTCATATTTCTCCGTAACTGATTTACACACGCATTACAGATTTCGCCTTCTTATTTCCGATGCGGTGCCAGAAGAAGCGAGAAGATTTCAGCATTTTATGCCTCATTTCGTCATTACGGGGGGAGAAGTGGGATATGCTATCTCTTACATGGATTATCCGCACTGGGTCTGCTACTATTGCAGTGAGAGTGCTCATTTAGTTGTCTCATCAAAAAGCGTGGATTCCGACCCGGGGCTGCGCAGGCATCTGTTTTGGATGGCGAGAGTGAAATTCCCTGACGATTTTGAGTTTCACCTGAGCGTGACTGATTACTATTACACTGTCGCAAAGATTTCCGATTTGGAGGAGATTTTTATAAGAGGTGGTGAGGCAGAGGATGTAGAACGAATCATAGAGGAGATGAAAGAAAGAATGAGAAGAGAAATAGAAAGAAGGTTAAGACAGTTATGATGGACGATGAGCTGCTGCTTGCGGTTGCGGAGCTGGTGGAGGCTTTAGAGGAGGAAAGAACCTCAATAGAGGAAAGCGATTTTATTGCAAGACTTGATAGAGCTCGCAAAGAGCTTGAGCTTGCGAAGATAAGTGTGAGGTGCCCGCTTTGTCAAAGAGAACTCGATAAATTGTTGAAGAGTTTGGAGGAAAAAGCGGAACTTCTCAAAAGAGCGGAGTTAGCGCACGCCATAATGGAAGAGCGAGCTATAAGAGATTCGTGGTGGGAACTTGACGAGCAGACGAAAAAAGAAATAAAAGAAGAAATCAAAAGGAGATTAAGGGGGTGATGAGATGGTGGAGACGAAAAGGTGTGTTAATGCGCTTCTTGCAGCGATGGAGCTCATTAGGGAAGAGTGTGCTGAAGAAGAAGGGACATATCGTGCGCTTACAGAAGATCTTTGGGTTCACGTCCCAAAAGGGTTTATGGAGGAATTTGAGAGGGCGACAGGTCATAAACTCGGCAATCCCATAACCGACGAGAACCTTCGCAAAGAGGCAATAGAGGCGTGCATGCGTGCTGCATGGGCGACACGTCTCGCTGAGAAGATGGTCGGTGCTGAAGCGCCAGAAGAAGTCAAAGAGATGATGAAAAGAAAACTTTGCGAGCGATTGATAAGTTGAGAGCGATCAAATCTCTCGGTTTCGTCGTCTCTCGATCTCTTCAATTTTTCTGATGGCTCTCGGCGCTAAGAAGCGGACAACTTTCCAGCACTCAATTTGCCCGCTTTCATCCACCTCGTCCATAACGTAATATAGAAGTTTGTCGGCATTGATTTTCACATCAGGTCTCAATAGAGAGTATGAGACTGCGAGCAAATAACGCAGAACATCGCTGAAACTCCAGCCAAGCTCCTCTCCAGTCTCTCTGAGCTCCCTGTATAAAGGAAGTTCAAGCCGAAAGCTGACCTTGATTTTCATTACTCATAAATTGTCCGACAAAGTTTAAATATCTTGTTGAGGAAGAGGAAAATAGGAGGTGATGAGGGGAAGTGGTCGTTAGTAGGACGATAGCAGTAGAGAAATACAGGAGCGGCATTAATAGAATCGGAGGGGCGGATAAGTATTACGAGTGTGGTAAGAAGGCAGAAGAGGGGCCTGCGATAGAGGTCGCCAAGTGCCTACAGGCTGCAAAGAGGGCGAAGACAACCGAAGACTTCGTGACTGCGTGGGCATCACGGATGTTTGGCACACGTCCTGCATAGGCTACAGAGAGATTTCTTTGACCTCGTCGTCGGGCAATTTGATGCCAGACATGGCCTCGAAGTAGCGGAAAACAGCCCTCCTTAACATTTTATCCTCTCTTATTTTTTCAATTAATATTTTTTCCGCCTCACTTAGCCCCTCTCTCATATTTTCTCACCTTCTCAAGAAGCTTTCTCCGCTCCTCTTCAAGTGCTGAGAGCCTTCGTTTTATCTCTTCTACTTCTTCCTCATAACCTGCTGCAACCAACGGGGTGAGAGATGGAACTCTACGTGAGACCGTTCTTAGAGCTTCTAAGATAGGAGTTTCGTCCACATCTTCTGGCACGAGAGCATACAAAGGCTCTTTGCAGGCTTTCTCTATAACTTCCCAAGACTTCTGAACATCACCTTCAATCATATATTCGGGCCTCATATATAAGGCCGCATATCCCCCGAGAATTTCCTTTATACCTTCGTTTATAGCCTCTCCGATAATTGTGCGCTCATCGTCTGATAGTTCGGCAGGCAACTCAGAAAGTATATGTGCAAGTGTTTTGAGTCCTGCCGCTCTAACATCTTCTACCATATATCTTCTGATGCCTACATCCCACTCTCCGAGTATCTTATCTATTAATCCTACGAGGAACGCTCGGAGGACGCTGCAATGATAAGGAGAGCCACGCTGGCATAAAGCCATAAACACCTCTCTGCCCCGCAGTGCGCTACCCAGCTTTGAGGTCAGCCCTTCAAAAGTGAGGATTGCAGGTGCCGCTAAATACTCTCTGTAAAAACGATCAAGAATTATTTTGGCATACTCTTTCTCTGTGGTATCTAATTTTCTCAGCTCATCAGGAGTAAGTCTTGCCCTATACTCAAGAGGTGTTTTGGTCTCTATACATGGAGAATCTTTCGGCACTACCAAGACATAGAGTTCCTTGTCCTCAAGCCTCGCCTCAATGCGCTCTACGAACCTGCTTATAGGAAGTAAAGCTCCCTTAAGAGTTTTCAGATCTTTTGCCTTCTTTGCCCTCTCTCTGATTCTCCTCTCAATTTTTTCCTCCTCTTCAATTAATTCTGCGAGCTTTTCTACTACGGCTTCTTCCTTAGGTTTTGTCTCTTTCTTCTCTTCTTTTTTCTCTTCTTCCTTCTCGTGTGCCCCTCTCACTGTTTTACCATACTTCTCTGCTAAATCTGGATAATCCTTAAGAACTTCTGGAGGAACTGGTTTGCCCTCTTTGAGTGCTTGTTCAATGTGCCACCGACGAAGAGTCTCTATAAAATCAGGATTGGATTGCAGAATGTATTGATTTATTTCAAAAGTCCCTGACTTGGGCGCTTTTAGAAATTTATAAGTAGGCACTATGAAACTTTCTTCTCCCACCCCGTATCTTTTGTGGTATATCCTATATTTGTCATATATGTTCTTCCTGGGAAAATACTTTACGGCTTCTTCTTCTGTTAATCTTTTTCTCAGAAGTTCCTCCCACTCTTCCTTCGTCATCTCCCAGGGTTCTTTCATTCTCTCCTCCATTTTCCACCACCCCAAATCAAAAAAGGGAAGGAAAAAATAAGAAAATTACGCAAGCAGACCGCTCTCGTGAGCCTTTAGGACTGCTTCCACCTCCGCAGCATACTCAGGGTCTTTGAGGCTTATCGCTTGATTCACATGCTCTTCCTTAAGGTCGCTTCTCTGGAGTTTAGCGATTGCGTAAGCGACTCGCAGAATTGAGAGCTCCAAAGAGCGATAGGAGAACTGCGTTATGTCGGACTTTGCGATGCGGATGTAAGTCATTATGAGCTTTGAAATCCGCTCTTTCACTTCGTCGCTGACTTTCGGCTCGTGGTTTTGCACGAAATTCAGATAATAGCGAAGCACCTTCTCTTGCGACGATGTCTGCGAGAAGAAAGTCTCAACAAGCGTCGGCACCGTCTTCATGCGTTCTTCTCTCGTTGGCGTCCTGAGCTCATGAACGAAATCAAAGCGGTCTAAGAGCGGTTTCTGAATTTTCTTCCTCTCGTTTGCAGACGCTATGACGACAACATTTGCTCGCAACCTCTGTCTGTGCTTTCCTTTTACGACGATGTATGTGCCTTCTTCCATTGCCTGTAAGAGTGCGTTCTGGTCGTTGTGGGCGAGGCGGTCAAGCTCATCTATGCATATAATGCCGCCGTCCGCCTCTGCAAGCGCTCCTGGCGTTACTTCACCGCCACGAGCATCTCCACTCAATCCGACTTTCGTGGCGAATTCAGCGTTCACGAAGTGAGCGTTCAGATGCCTGTTGAACCACAGTAAGATTTCTGTCTTACCGCAGCCTGGCGGGCCCACAAGAAGCATGTGCAATCTTCTACGAACTCTGCAAGTTTCAAAGCCAGCGGTTGCAGCGCAGAGCAGTGCAGAGCGTCGCACATCATCATACTGCTTGCCCACAAGGTCAGGAAAGAAGAATTTTGCGAAGAAGAAGGGGTCATCTCTCGTCGCATTCTCCAATTGCATGTCTATTTCCTGCGACAGTAGCAGCTCACGCTCTCGCCTCGCATCCTCATAAGTCTCTTCAATCTCCTCATTAATGCTCTCAGGCGTCTGATAGACATCTTCCATATCTTCCATCACCTCTGCCACATCCTCATCCGAAGCTCTGAGCCGAAAGCCCAACTCCTTCTCTACATTCGTTATGTTTTCGGGCAGTGAAAGGTTTTCGTCCACGAGTGCTTCTAAATCCACTATGTCTGTGGCAATCCCCTTCCTCGCCAATAATCTATTTATAGTTGATATTTGCAGTTTTTTGTTCATCACAGCCATGCGAACCCCCAAAAAGGGAAAAAATAGAGAGAGGGTGTGCCATCTTGGCTCAGAGATAATCCTGCCGCTCAGAGACCGCCACGCATACTACATACACTAAGAGCCAAAGCCACACTGCAACCAAGATAAAACAGAGTATTTCCACAATCGTCTTCGGTTTGAGCAGATACGCTAAAGCGAGCACTACTGCGGTTGGGTTGAGCAGATTCAAAATCGTCTCAACTGTCTTTCCCATCATCCCTCACCTCCTAATGAAAACTTTCCAATGCTCCTGCTACGGCGAAGACGAACCACCAGAGGAGAGTCCATATAATTGCACAAATCGCTACATCGGCTGTTTTCGGCTCGGTTAGGATGTAAATCAAGGCACCAGTAATGAGAGGATATGCGATTGCGAATGCGATTTCTCGTTTTGATGGCGCCATGCCCTCTCACCCCCAAAAAAGGAAAAAAATGGAAGAAGATGGTTATGGTGGCAGTATGTATGGAATGTTGTCCAAGAAGTTCTGAAATCTTGTCTCAAGGTGCTCTATTCTCTCTTCCAGCTCTTCAACAGTGTCTAAGACGATGTTGAGAGTTCTGATGATGTTGTCCATCCCGATGCCTGTGTTCTCTTTCAAATCCTCCAAATCCCTTTCAAGCATCACAAGCTCGTCTCTCAGCTCTTCTAACTTTCTGAGGGTTTTGTTGTTTGCGTCTTTGCTCGCTTCTTCTGTATCCTCTTCAAACCGCTCTAACCCGCTCATTTGTTTTGTTTTCCTTTCCATTCTCCGTCGCCCCCAAGCAAAGGAAAAATAAGGGAGGAGTTCAGTCAATCAATCCCTTCTCTCGCAGAGCTTCGCATATCTTTTCGGGTCGTTTTGCGAAGAACGCTCCCGCTTCGTCAACGGTGATTTTATCCCATAGAAGAAGCTCAAGGACTTTGCTTTTCACTCGTAACTCTTCGCACTCCCCCACGAGCTCTTTGCTCAATTTCTCTATTCGCTCTATCTTCGCCTTTATGAGTTTGCGGTAGAGTATATAGTAGTGCTTTTTAATGACTTCCTCTAATGCTTCTGGAGCATCCTCATCTGCGATTATGGTTTCTATGTAAGGAACGGTTTTCGGATATTTCTCTCTTATGTATTCCAGCCAAAGGTTTTTCGCCATAACCTGCTCACCCGCTCAAACTGCACTGCTCTCTCGTCATCACCACAGCATCAACGAGGAACAGACGGATTATCTGAGTGCCACCACAGTATGGGCAAAAGTTCGCACTGTCGTCGGGGCAGTAGAATTCCTTTGCACATTTCTTGCATACATACAAAACAACTTCTTCCTCTTCCATCGCTCTCACCCCTCTTGGAGCAGGTCAAGGATTTCTCAGAGTTTCTGAACGATTTGCTCCTCTACACTCGGCTCTCTCGTCCCAGAAGACTTAACGCACTCAGAGCATTCTACTGGGTGAGTTAGCCAATAGCCTAAACCTGCCAGAGTATCCACTTGCATGAAGACAGGTCTCCCGCACTTTGGGCATGGAATGCCCGCTTCAAATCTGGTTCCGAAGGCAGCATCACGCACTCTGAAGGTCAAGCCATCGCACTCAATAGAGCACTCGTAAGGTGTTACTGGTTGGACATTGTCAGGCTTGACGCCGAATATTCTTTCAAATTCTTTTGCTTTACGCTCTGCGAAAGATTCCGCCTCTCGCCCCTCACTCTCTTCTCGTTTCTTTTTATCCTCTTCATACGCCTTAATTGCTCTTTCTCGCAGACCCATCTCGCTCACCCCCAAAATGGAAAAAATAAAAGAGAGGTTGCCCCATACGCTCTTTCATCTCTTCCTATCAGCCCACGCAAGCACTCTGATTGCATCGAGGTCTTGTAGTGAAAGTTCCCTCAGAATTCTGTTTGCGATGATGGCAACAGCATCATTCACTTCTTCATAAGCGCTGTCATACTGGTCTCGCTCAAGATAGTCCATCGCTCTGTATAGGCACGGGAGGACTTTTGCCTGTAAAACCTCCTCACAGACACCTGCAAAGTCGTCTTTGACGATTACTGCTCCGCCGTCTTGCGTCTCTGCGTATTCTAATTTTTCTTCGTGCTTGAATTCAGGAATTCTTGGCAGGTCAATATATACATTCACACCTGTATTGACCACTTTTGCTTTTATTTCTCTTATTTGCTTTGTCACCTCACTCACCCCCAAGCTTCTTCACACGCACCTCATAAACAACAGCAATTCGCAGCAGAAGTTCCGCCTTTCTCTTCGCCTCTTCTGTTTTGCACGGAAGGTTCGCAAGCTCCCGCAGAAGTTTCGCTCTACGCAAAAGTTTATGTATTTCCTGTGATTTTTCATCATCGGCACCCATCATCTCGCTTATTTTCTCACTTACCCTCTCGCCCAACTCCTCTAATTTCTCACGCAGTTCCTCATCCATCTTATCCACCTCTAAAGGGAAAAATAAGAGGGGGGTGCTCAATACTCGGCACTCTCATCGCTCAGGCAGGAGCATGGTGGCTCAACGAAATCAGCAGGTCTCCTTGATAAGTTGATAATCTCGTAGGCGTAGTTTCGGTAATAGTGCTCAAAGTTCTCTAACGCTCTCTTGTCGTCCTTAATCTTTTCTCTATACTCCTCCTCGCTGAACACCTTGAGAAGTGCATACCCGCAATAATGCTTCCCGCTGTTTGAGATGTCTTTGATTGCGATGAAATACTTGCCTGGCAGCAAGAAATAGACATCTTCCCAGTGATTCCCTGTTCGTGAGGATTCGGTGTGATGTGGCTCTAATCGCTTCCTCTGCCGAATGCTGTAAAGATATTGCTGTGTGTAAGCTCCCATACCAGTGCTCCTGCCATGAAGGCGGACTTTCACCACCTTCTTAGGCTTGAGCTCTGCCATCTCACGCTTTCACCCCCAAATTACCTCCCCTTTTTCTCACGCTCCAGAAACGCATCCACCGCAGCTCTCACCGCTTCGGCCACGGTTTTGTATCGCCCCTCCGCTATCAAACGCTTCAACGCCTCGTATTTCTCCGCTGGCAACAGCACGCTCACGGGGAAATACCCTTGCATCCGCTCCGCCATCCCTTCCTCACCGCTCTTAATTAGTTAGTGAGTATTTAAATAGTTAGTGGTTTGTGAGGAAAAATAAGGAAGAGGGAGAGTGGGCGTCCGTCGCAAGGTTAAATTTCGCTCAGCACCAGCACAGTGAATCTCCTTTCGGGTTTGTCGTAGGAGAACGGCTCTCGCACTATGTTGTCAGGATCTCTCACAAGCCCATGCGCTCTGCGAACTTCGTAGAGTTTTCCTTTGAAAAGCACTCGCCTCTCGTTCAGAAATCGGATGCGTGGGTCGTTCAGAGGTGCGACGACAAGAGAGCCTTCAAAGAATTCCTCTATTTCATCCTCATCTTTCAGTGGGAGTGTTGCATGACAGTAGGGACAGCTGACTTCTTTTATCTCACTGCCGTCTACGCTTTCTCTTTCGTCTTCTTCCCATACGAGGTTGCTTAAGTGAGGGGGGCGGAAGTCTTTGTCAGGATAGACCTTATACAGCATAAAGCACTTCTCGTAGCACTCTACTTCTACATAATCTAATTTTTCCCCGCAGAATGGACATCGCATCATTTTTTACCCCCAAAGTGAAAAAAATAGAAGAGAAAGAGGTTGTGTAAGCGGTTAGAAGAACAGCTCAGGCTCCAGATGACATCCTCCGCTATCTGCCCACTTCTCAAACGCCTTCTCTATTTTGTCGTCAAAGATTTCTTTGAAGCTCATGGTTTCGTAGGAAAAACGCTCTATTTTGAGCATTATTTTGCCGTCTTCAGGATAGATGATGTATCTGTAATCCAAGTCGCTACCGCACTTGCAGTTTTCAGGACAGATGCCGTAGCCGAACTCCCACCACTTAAGAATAGGGTCTATTTTGCCGTCTTTGGATTCAAGCCACATCGGAAGCTTCGCATAGAATATGAGGTTGGCGAGGAAATATCCTGCGTTCCGCATAGGACTCATGTTGTAGAACTGGATGAGAGCCCATAGGTCGCTCACGACGCACTCAGGATGACCGTCGTGATGTCTGTATATTGTGTATTCGCATCCTTCTTCGTCTCTTACAGTTATAGTGCAACGAGTAGCCATTTCTACCACCTCGCTCACAACCGCAGCAGCTCCTTCCCCGTCTCTGTGATTTTCAGTTTTCCTTCCTCGCTCCTTGCGATGAATTTATTCTTTACGAGGAAATCAACGGCGAGTCTAAATATCTCTCCAGACAGCTGGGTTACCTCTTGCAGCTCTTCCTCTGTGTGTTCCTTTTCATCGCTCAATATTTCTATTATTTTGTCTAATTTCTCCAGTCCCATTTTCTCACCCCCAAATGAAAAAATAGGGAAGATGTGAGAGTCATGCCCACTCACAACTTCGGAACGAGGCACTCGTCCCAGCCTGAAATGTAGTTCTCCACCGCACAAATGAACTTCTCAACCTTCTCTGGCAAACAAAGCTCGCACTCAACAGGCGACCAAGTCCCTCTGATTCTGTTTGAGGTTATCCATATTGTTGGTCCGCCGTAAGTAAGCAGGAACTCGTAGTAGAGTGTTTCCCAGTCATGGCTATCTTCTGAGAAATACTGAACTCGGCGTATTTCAAGCGTGTATTTCAGGAACTCCTCTATTGCTTCCTCTTCATCCTCTTCTGCCTTGTCTGCCAGCCCCTCAAGCCACCTTAGTTTTCCTTCTAATTGCTCACACAGCAGCTCTCTCAACTGTCTCTTGGCTTCCTCCATGCTCTCACCCCCAAATGGAAAAAATAGAAAGGGTTGTTTGCTTAGGTTTTCGTAGCCCGCTTTTCTTTTCCCTCTTAATCTTCTTCCCATACTTTTCCAGCAGGTCGGGGTAGTCTCTGAGAACTTCCAGAGGAACAGGTTTGCCTTCTTCGAGTGCTAACTTTACAAACTCTTTATGTTGTCTTCCAAGAAAGTCGTTGAACTCTTCCCTTATTGTTCTGTCAAACTCTCTAAGAACCTCGATTATCTCCTCTTTGGGCGTCTTTATGCATAACTTCCCTAACCGTTTAGACCATTGCTCATACTCGGATGAAGGATACATGATGGCTATACCTTTTTCTGAAAGTTGTAGCCTTCTTCTGAATAATTCTCTCCTCGCCCCCGTGTATCTGCTTGTTAACCCTAACAGCTCCCGTTTGTCTAATGCTTCTAAGTTTTCTGGTAGTGGCGGTATATCAAAAGAAGTGTATTCCTTCCTTGTCATTCGCCAAGGCTCCTCTGTTTCCTCACCCATTTCCACCCCCAAAGGGAAAAATAAAGAGGTTTGAGGTTTTTCGCCCTTATCTTTCTCACCCTTCTGCAAACGGCTCTATCAAGTTGACATATCCGAATGTCAGCGCAACCGAGATTTTCTCCAGCCACTCAAACTCTTTCTTTCTCATTCGGATATACTTCGTTTTTCTCTTTCTCCTGATTTTAGTCTTTCCTCGTGATGTCGTTTCCGCCTCTATGTATTTTTCCAGACCGATTGTCCTGTTTATCATGTCAACATCAAAAACTCCCCATCCCTGCTTTATCAGTCGCTGGATTCTCGGTATTTCCCCTGCGTAATCACTCAATTTCGGCATCATAATCAGAACACCTTTATGCCAAGCCTCGCCAGCATGTCCGCAGTCCGCTCTTCTCCCTCGCCGATTTCTGCGAGGATTTCTGACATCTCTTCCAGCGCCCAAATCCTTCCGCACTCGCATCTGCCCGTCCATGCGTTCTGGTGTTGTCCGCCCACGAGCTCAAGTTTTACCTCTTTCCCGCAGAGACATATTACCTTCGGCTGCATTTTTACCCCCCAAAGCAAAAAATAAGAAGAGAGTGGAAGTAGCCTCACGCATTACTCCACGATTATCGCATCTGCACGCCTCTCTGCGACTTGCACTCTCAGACCGAGCTCTCTTAGACTGCTCTCGCCTGCGGAAGAGTAGTAGGAGAGATATATCTTTAGAGCAGTTGCTTTATCGCCTCTGTAAACCACGACATTTTTTCTACACGCTGAACCTTCTGGAGATGTTATGTTCTCAACGATGACTGCCATTCCGTAATAGTAAATGAGTGTGCGAAAACCGCCGTCTATGATGAATCTATCCTTGTCCCTGTATTTCTCAAAGAGCAGTCTGAACTCTACATCATCCCTCACTCTCTCGCCTTCCCTCCCTATTTCCTTCCAATCCACTCTGCCTTCAACGGCATCCTTTATTGAAACTGTCGCAACCTTGATGTGTTTGTATCTGCAATGTCCATAGTCCCACCATCCGCCCCGCCTTCTCACGGGCTCCTCTCTAATCTTGCCTTCTTTATGGCAAGGGTCGCTGACATGATATAACACAGTTATCGTCTCAAATATCGGATTGATTATGTAAACCCACTCCATAAACAGCGGGTCGGGATTGTCGGAAGTGATGTGATGCTCTTTCGCAGGACTTCGGTCATCTCTCGTATGCTCATGATATTTGCACTCTGGGTCTGGAAAGCCAGTCCGCTTGATGTTCTCCAAGATTTCTTTAGCAAAAGGGTCGTCGCTGTTTCTCAGTCTCTCCAATTCATCTGCGACTATATCTGGAGATGGCACCGCTATGAAGTATATTCTGCCGTCTATTGAGTGCGGTTGCCCTTTCCCTATGATTCCGCAGTATGGACAAAGCCCCCTGCTCTTGAACTCTCGCCAGTCCGTGTATCGTAGTAATCTTTCGCAAAAGGATTTCAGCGATTTACCTTCGGCGAGCCAGTCTCTCAGCTCTGCTGAGATGTCTTCGCCGAGATATGAGGGATAACTGTCGGAATGGTTGTAAACTCCTCTCCAACTCTTTTCTGTTCCCACAGCAACAACCCCTCTCGTAGACATTACAACCCCCAAAGAAGCGAAAAATAGAGAGAAGGAGTGAAGGGGTTTGTGTAATTACGGAATAGGCAGCTCCTCCGACTTTAAAATATACTCCGTTACTGCTTTGATAAATGCTCTCGCCTTTGCTGGCAGCTCCCACTCCCACTCACAGACCACATGCTCGGCTTCTTCTACGGCCCCATCATCTTTAAGACGGCAAATGCCGCATCGTATGCTGGACAGGGTTATCTGCTTCACAGGCAATGGATCCAGATAGAATGTGTAAAGAGTTGCTTCCTTTTTGGTTCTTAATGCATAGCATTGTTCTCTGCTAATCATAAATGTCCTCTTCAGAAACTCCAAAATCGCTTGTCGCTCTTCGTTCTCTGTGCCTGTCATTACTTTGTCTCCCAAAGTCTTCAGCCAGTCCAGTGTGCTTTTTATCTGCTCATATAGCTGTTTTTCCTTCTCCTTTAGTAAGAGAAGAAGAGGGGGAAGGCATCACATATAGAAGTGCAAGATGTCAAGGAATTGGTCGCACCGCCGACAGTAAAGCTTCGCTGAAACTACCTGCCTTTCCTTATCTACCTCTATGACTGGCTCGACTGGCATGTATGTGGAGCAGTTGGGACACCACCACTCCCTGTTGTTGATGATTGAATTGATTTGCTCCCTTATCTCCTTCGGGATTTCCATTTCTACCTTTTCCATCCTCATTGCCCCCAAGCGAAAAAATGAAAAATAAAAGAGCAGGGTAGTGTAGTCAATGCAGTCCTTTTCTGCACTGGTCGCATCCGTACTCTCCGAATTTCACTGTCCTATCGTCAATATCAATTTCTGCGAACTCATCGCTCATCGCTTTCTTCACAGCCTCTATGACTTCTTGTGTCGTTACTGTTTCTGGCTTTGCTCTACACTCCTCTGTCTCTATGTCAAAATACTCACAATCCCAACAGTCCCTAAACTCTCCGAATACCCTACAATAGTTGAACTCACTGCTCGTTGAATACCGCATCATCCATCTGTTCTCTGATGTTCTTTTAAATGTCACTGAGAAACTGTATTGACCGCCGTTACTGCCTCTCCACTTGCAGTAATTGCTAAAGTCCGTGATCGTTACTACTCTCGCTCTCTCTACTTTCTCTCTCACTTCTCCCTCGTCCATTCCTATCACCCCCAAGCGAAAAAAATGGAAAAGAGGGGAAAGGGTTTTTACACTCTTCGTCGCCTCTGCGATTATGCATAGATGAACTTCACTGGAACTGCTTTTCTGAAAAGCCTCGGCGACTTCAGATAATATCCTCGCATCCCTTTGAAGAGGATGAAGTTCGCTGCCTCGTTTGAAATCATCACTGTCTCGCCGTGCAGTTGTTTTATGTGCGCCACCTTCGCCCCGTCAAAAACTATTTTAAGTCCGTGGTTCATTTCTATTATTGCCTTTGCCATTTTTTCGCCTCACCCCCAAGAAGAGGCGGCGCCCTTTTTCGCCCTAGCTCCCGCCTTCATGGCCTCCCCAGCCACACTCCCGCCCGTAAGGGCGAGAGCCTGGGCCCGCTGGGGGTGGGTGGAGCTGTCCCCTTGCTCCCGAGCTCTCGCCCCCTGTTGGTGGGAGCTCGGGTTAGTCTGAGCCTTACCCACTGGCTCAGACAACTCCTTCTCCCCGCCCAGTTCCGCCTTTCTCCCCCTTTCTCCCTCCCTGAAGGGAGGGCGTGGAGAGGGGAGCGCCTTTGGGGGTTAGGCGTCCTCCGAAGAGGACAGGCTTAGCTCAGGCGGGAACCGGGGAAGGAGCGGGGGAACTCCTCCGCTACTGGTCGGGGCTACCAGTAGCATCATCACGGCGGGGGGCTACCTCCTTGAGTTAAAACTCAAGGGTCGTTCCCCACGCCCCTTCGGCGCCGCTTTTCTCGCTTGCGAGGCGCCCTTTCCCTGCGAGCCGGGGGCGTCAGGAAAAAATAAGGAGAGGAGTTAGGAGGAGCTTATTCTTTCTTTTCCTCTTCCTTTTCCCCCTCTTGCGCCTGCTCCTCCTTCTCCCCCTCTTCCTCATGTGGCGGGAGCGCCTCTATTTTTTTCTCGCTCCTCTCCTCTATGCGCTCCCATACTTCCTTTCGTCTCTTCTCATACTCTCTCACTGCTTCCTCAAGGCTCTGCGGCATGTTCAGGATGTCCTCATAAGTCTTCGGCTGCCAGTCGCCTTTTTCCTGAAGCATGAATATACAGTGAACCTCAAAGTATTCTCTCGTGTTCCTTCCAAGCCTCCATGCATCTAAAGCTTCCTTGTAGTCGGGGTCGTTACGCATGCTCTTCCTTATCTCCTCTTTCAAGTCCTCTATCTCCGAAACATCAAGCTTCGCCTCTCTGTCAATACCCAGCTCCTTCAGCGCCTCGTTTAGCTTCAGAAGCTTTCGGCGAGCCTTCGCTTTATCGTTGAACTCCTTCAGGACTTCGCCGCAAAGGCGGATAGCTTGGATATATGGTCTCATGGCTCTGAACCTCTGGCTGTTCGCCTTTTTCTCTGCCATACCCCACTCTAGCGCCAGCTCACTCGCTATACGGTATTTTTCCAACTCCTCTCGACTCCAGTGCGGGAGTAAGCTCTCTGCCATTTACACCACCTCCTCGCCCCCCTCGCATGCGGGGGACGCCTCGCATAACTCGCTGAACGCTACGCCGCACCCTTTCCCGCTCCGAGGCGAGGACGCATAATCCGCTCCGCTTCGGCGGAACGGTGGAAAAAATAGAAGAAAGGAAAGGTTACAACAGGTATTTCAGATTAAGTCCGCTTGCCTTGTAACACTGAATTAATGGGCTACCGTAATCTCTGAATTTGGCGGCACTAATCCTTCCTCGCACTTTATAATGCTCTCTCACCAGTTCTATGTGCCTACGGCACGGCTTGAGTTTTCGCCCCCATGCCCACTCGCCCTTTCGCTTTTGTAGAATGTCCTTAAATGCCTCCGCCACGCCTTTAGTCGCTTTGAATATGCTGAAGATGTCCGTTATGATGCCTCGCTTATTATCATCTATGAAAAACTCTCTGTATACGGCGAACTCATATAATATCGTCGCAAGGGTTGCTTTATCATAATCATCCATGTCTTTTCCCTTGAGATATTTCACCAGAATGTCGGCATACTCTTCAATAGGCACACCTGAAGGACTAATCCATGCGATACCATGTCTTCGCTGAAGGTGCGTGTTGATTTCCTTAAACGCTTCGGCGAAAGAGCGGGTTATAAGTAGTTCCCTTTTACATAGTAAGCAATATACCGCAACTCTCGGCATTTTCTCACCCCCCCTCGCCTCGGGCTGCGGGGGGCACGGCTTGCGGCCTCGGCGGCGTCGTTGTGGGCGGTCTTTACCGCCCTCCTCCTACCTACCACCACACATGGCTGCGAGGCTCATCGGTCATCGGGGGCGGTCACTTGTCTCGCTTTATGGAAGTCACTTCCCCCTCCTCGCCACTGCCGTTTAGTGTGGTGGGAGAGGATGGAGGGGCGGTTATCCTGCAGATTTCACCACTCAACCTGCAGGAAGTCCGCCCTCTCTGTTGTGAATGTCTTATAAGGTCGGCTGTGTCCATCCTCGCATGTCCGAACATCATTATAAGGTCGGCTCTGTCTATCACCGCCCTCTCATTTTCACCGTCCATTTTTACATCGCTTCGCTCCATCCTCAATAAAATAATTGTTTTAACCGAAACCAAACTACATAGTTTGATTTTCAATTTTGAGCGAAAATTTGAGCAGAAATTTTGAGACATAATTTACGCCAGAAATTTATGCCCGCCTTCTTCTCCGCCTCTCAATTTTCCCTCTCAAAACCTCGCTCTTCTCAACGCCTATTTTCTCGGCTCTCTCGGCTCGCTCTCTCAATAACTCAGTGGATTGATATGTTTCCCTCCTCATCTTCCTAAGTAATCCTGTAACTGTTATGCCCCAATAGTCTGCTACCTCCTTTAATTTGAGCTTTTTCTGCCACTCTGAACTCTTCTCTATTGTTCTCATTATTTCCAGCTTCCGCTTCTCATAAGGGAGCTTCAGGAACTCCTCTAAATCCAAATTTAACCTCCTCGCAGTATCGTCAAGAAGGGTCTCATACCTGCGTTTCCCAATCCACGCCAGAGGATATAGGTATAACTGTGGTGCTTCCCACGCCTTGCTATCCTCTTTGCCTTTGACAATCCTGTATTTCTGCCTGAAGAATGTGTGCCTCGCATCCCACTCTCTTCTTCCGACACGCTCAATCAAACCCAGCGACTCTAAAATGTAGAAATAGCGTCTGAAATTGTTGTATGAGGATTTATGAACGAAGGGCAACGCTATCGTCGGCAACTCTTCTTCCCACGCTGCTTTTATTATTCTCTTCGTTACGATGTCCCTTGCGAGCTCTCCGTCTATGCTTCCGTCCACTCTGATCGCACCAGCCTCTTCAACCTCCTTCCTGAATGATTCATCCGTAATGGCTTGCGCCAGAACATATACGAATGCACGATAGGTTTCGTAAGGCGTCGCCTCGCCTTTCGCCTTCAAATACGCTCTGATGAACTCTCCCGTCTTGAACGGCGCCCATGAACGCCAGACCCTTTTTGGCTTTTCAGGTGGCTTCTTCTCTTCGGGAGGTCTTTTCTTTTCAGGCAGTTTTTTCTCCTCCGGTGGCTTCTTCTCTGGCGGTGGTGCAAACTTCTCAGGCATAGTGCGGGCGTATGTCGCTAAGGTGATTATTTGGGATGTTGTCAATTTCGGAGCGATGTTCGCAAGCACGGGTGCAAGTTTAAGTCTCCTAATGAACTTCTCATATTTGTAGAGGACATCATTTTCTTCATCCGTCATAGGTTCAAATGTGATTGATTTTCGCACAACCGTCGGGAAAATCTCTCGTTCTCTTGATGACATCGTTGCGAGTGTGCTGAAGAACTCTTCCATGCGAATGCCTGTGAGGTCGTATATCTTCACAAGAGCCTCTCGCTCCTCTCTCGTCAGTTTCTCAAGAATTCGCTCAAATGCAGCCGCTTCCTCTGGTGGCAGCCTTCTTCTGCGTTGTGGGGGCATAGGTTTTTATTGAAAATCTCTTCAAATGAAATCTGATGGTGCGTCCCAGCACGCTCCAGACGCAGGCGTATTGGATTAGAAGGTATATAGAGTGGGCTAAGCTTGATAGAGCGACCGTGAGCAAACTTCCTGAATTCATAGACTACCTCAAGCAGAGAGGTCTCGCACCTTCAACGATTAATGTCGCCTATCATTCGTTGAAGCACATCGCCGAGATTACGGGCGAAGAAGTGCCTCATGTGTCGCTGCCGCCTGTTGAGGAGAAGATTCCCCATATTCTAAGCAAAGAAGAAGTTGAAAAGCTCATAGATAATATTGTGAATGTGAGGGATCAGTGTATTGTTGCTTTGCTGTATGATGCTGCGCTCCGAAGAGGTGAGCTTGTCGCCTTGAACTGTGAGGATGTCAATCTGAAGGAGAAGACTATAACGATTAGGCGGCGAGAGAAAGAGTCTTTTCCGCATACTCTGCCTTTGTCTGAGAGAACTGTGAGGCTTCTACGCTCATATTTGAAGCTGAGAAAATGCAGAAAGGGTGAGGCTTTGTTCGTAAATGATAGAAATGAGCGACTTTCTCCATCAACTGTATATGATGTTGTTAAAAGATGGAGTTGGCGTATCTTGGGTAAACATGTGCATCCACACCAGCTTCGTCACTCATGCGCCTCATTCCTATGTAAAAACGATATACCTTTGAATGTTATAGCCGATTTTCTCGGTCACAAATCCCTAGGCACAGTAAGAAGATATGCACGCCTCACCCCCACAGATTTACAAAAGCGGCTTCCAGAAAGAGTATAGAGCTGGCTTAAGATAAGTTCTTAGGAGAAACATTTAAATACTCTCAAGAGGAAGAATTAAGAGCGGGGCGCGGCATGGCATGGCCAGGCTGGACTCGGCCTGGCAGGGCTTGGCGGGGCATGGTCTGGCTTGGCAGGGCAAGGCATGGCGCAAGCATGGCAAGGCCGGGCGTGGCTCGGCTTGGCAAGGCTGGGTTTGGCCGGGCGAGGTGAGGCTGGGCCCGGTATGGCTGGGCGGGGCATGGTCGGGCTTGGTCTGGCACGGCACGGCCAGGCAGGGTCTGGTAGGGCGGGGCCAGGCACGGCTTGGTTAGGCAGGGTGAGGCACGGTGAGGTAGGGAGCGGCCGGGCTTGGTTGGGCTTGGCTCGGCGTGGCGTGGTTTGGCAAGGCGGGGTGAGGCGGGGTTTTCCCTTCCCTGCAACATATTTATATTATGATGAGGAATTAACATAATGAGGTGATGTGAGGATGGCGGATGCGGAGCGCTATCTTGTGCGGATAAAGGGTGTGAAACCACTTCTGATGCACGCCCCTACAGGTCTTGGGGACAATCCGCAGAGGCGTCGTGGCGAGCATCTTTCGCCTGAGGAAGAGGCGGAAGCGGGTCTCTACAAAGATGCAGAAGGGAATGTCGTGATGCCTGCGTTGAATGTAAAGGCGATGTTGCGAGAAGCGGGTCGTAACTACAAGATTTCAGGTCGCAGAACAACATTCGGCGCTGCGATTAAGGCAGGCATTGACATAGAGCCTTTCTACATTCCGCTGAGGCATAACGGCTGGAAGGTGGATATAAGACCCGTTGTCGTTCAGCGGAGCAGAATTTTGAGGGCGAGACCTCGCTTTGACGAATGGGAACTTGAATTCTACATCATCAACAAAGACCCGAATGTTCTCCTACGAGATACAATGAGGCGCATCATAGAGGACGCAGGCAAGTGGATAGGTCTCGGCGATTACCGCCCAGAGTTCGGCTTGTTCAATGTGGAAGAGTTCAAAGTTGTAGAGGGGAAGTGATGCGTCATGCCTTCCCTAACTATTTATCTGGATGAAGAGATGTTCCGCTGCCTCCTTTCAGTCTCTAAAGAGAAGAAGGTGAGCGTGGTGGCTCGCCGACTGCTTGAGGAGAGGTTAGCAGAGCTTTGTAAGATTGAGAGAGAAGGAGAAGAGAAGGAGTAAGAGAGAGCAAAAAAGTGTAAATCTTCCCCTCTCTCATTTTTTATAGTGAGGGGGCTGAGTGATGTATGAAGATTTGCGGAGTCGTAGCGGAGAAGGATGTTTTTGGGGAGTTCAGATTAAGAACGCCTGACGGGGTAATCTATGCAAAGTTCAAGAAGAGAGTGTGTCCGCTCGGGATGTTCTATGAGTTTGAGCCGCCTCTGAAGTTGGACGGCGATAAGGATTACGAGTTTGAGGCTAAGGGGAAAAAAGGGGCAAGAAGTGAAGAGGAAGTTTCTGTGGCAATATTATTTGAGCCTGAGAGCGCAGAGGAGGCGGAGATTTTACTGCAACAGAGCTCTTATCTTCCTTTCTGTCTGATGTCAAAGAGCCTCCTGCGGGAGGAGGGATGAAAGAGGAAGAGAGGAAAGAGAAGAAAGAAAAGGAAATCTTCATCGGCTTCCTATTCTTCCCTGAGAGAACTTCTTGGACTTTCACCCATAACTTCGCAGTCGCTCACGGCTTTCGCATGTATGCGGATTCTATCAGGCAGACGGTTCTTCTGAGCAAAATGTTTTTGTTGTGGCGGAAGGCGGATGATGAGTGATCATCATCCTCTATCAGAGGATTGCGCCTGTGTGTTCTCTGGTGTGTCATTCACCCTCTTCTTCATCTTCCTCTTCATCCTCTTCCTCGTAAAGCGTTTCGCACCACGATTTAATTGCGTATGCGATTACCGCAGCGATAAAGAGCCACAGAATTTCAGCGGTCAAAACAAACAGAACTATGTCTGCGACTGTCTTTGGCGTGAATAGATGCCAGAGTGCTACCACCACAGTGGTCGGTATTGCTAAGGTGAGCAAGACCAAAGCGGTGGCAACTATGACTGCAAAAACCCTTTCCATCTCACAGCACCTCCTTTTCGTCTCCCTCCTTCTTTTTCACTCTTACTATTCCTATACCTGCAACTGCACGCAAGGGATCTCTGAAGAACATGAGAGTTATGCCGAGTGCCACGAGAACTGCGGGATGGAGTTTCATTTCTCTCAATCCTTCTATGATTTTGCTCGGCAGAGCTTTCGCTTCTGCTAATTCTTCTCTTCTGAAGTGATGATGCCATGTTATATCTGGAAGTATGCCTTCGACATCCACACCCTCTTCCGCTACCGCTATAACAGGCTTGTGGTAGGCGTAAGCGATTCCAACCTCATACTGAATGTATTTTGAGGCTTTCCAGCCGTATTGTCCGTATGCCAAGCGTTTATGCCTTTTCGTTAAGATGACAAAAACGAAGTCAGAGTTCTTTATGGCATCTTCTATTTTCTCCAATGGCGGCGTTAAGAAGTCGTCGCCTTCTATCTTGTAGATGGAAACACCGAACATTTTCAGCACCGCCTCAAAGAACTTCTCCACTTCTTTATCCTCTTCTGATGCGCTGTGGCTGAAATATGCTTTTGCCATACTACTCATCCTCCCTTTCTACCCATCTCTCACTTTCCCTTCTTGAAATTCCAAATGCGAGGTCAAACAACCAGCCGTTGTAGCAAAGATAAGAGCCGATAAGCGATAAGAAGGTTTCTCCTGCCTTTTCCTCGCAATACTTATACTCTCTTCGGAATCTTTCAACAAACTCTTTGAGGTCTTCATCTACCGTGATTTTCGCAGTGGCGAACTCAGGATGTCTCATCAAAAGCTCGCCAGGGGCGGATTCATATTCCTCATACAGAGAGATTGCCGATTGCAGAGCCTCGTGGAATTCTCTGAAACAATCAACACACAAGGCTTCCTTGAGCTTCTGGCAGTTGAGAGGCTTTATCTTCCACGAGCTGAGGTTGACTTTCTTCTCTTCATCCCTTCGCTCTCTCCACTCAGCCTCTTTTCTGCCGAATGGGCAGACTCTCGGTGCTTCCACCTCTTCGGAGGCTCTTATGATGCAAGGTGGGTCGCACTTCTCACAGATGAATTCTTTACGCCTCACGCTCATCACCTCTTCACCGCCTACCCACTCTCAGGAAAAAGAGAAAGACAAGGACTGGAAGGAGGAGAAAAAAGAGAAGAAGATGCACGCCGATTGCTTTCAGCGCCTCTGTGAGCTTGCTCATAGCTCATCTTTAGCCATTTAAGTCTTTCGGTTTTTGCTCTCTCACCCTCTCACTTCGCATCTCGTCTTGCAGCAGCGGGAGGATGATGTGGGCGAAATGCTCGCATAAGAACTCTTTGTAGTAGCGTTGTGTTGTTCCCTTGCCACCCTTCCCGATGAATGATGAGAGATACGCATACAAGCCCATCTGAGCGATGTCTCTGCGCAGGTTCTCTATGTGCGTCTCAATAGTTCTTTCGGCGAGAGGGTTGCCCCAGCGCTCACGACCTAGGCGACGAAGCCACCCCGCAAACTCTTCCTCTAAAGGCGCTTTCGGGTATCTCGCAACACCCTTTTCTATTCGGAATTTGAGGTATTCCATAGCGCATCATACTCTTCGCTCCAAAATCTCTCCAACTCTTCCCACTCCTTCTCCGTAAGCGGTGAGGTCCCGGCGAGGACTGCGTGCTTCAACACAGATGCAAGAGTGAGAGTGACCTGCGGAGATGAAAAACGCTCCTTCTCTATTTTTATCTCACCGTTCTCTACCGTCAGCAAAGGGATGTTCTCATTCTCCCTTGTGAGAATGTATGTGATGCGATTTCTATCTCTAAGGATTTTGATTTTTCCTGCATTCATCTTTCTTCACCTTTCTCCTCCCCCTTCTCACTTGAAGCAGGAGACCTATGTATTCCGTCAGGATTTCACCCAACTCTTCTAAGCGAGGCGCCATGAGGTCTTCCACCCTCTCTCCTCTATCTTTTTTGTTTTTCCTTTCCTTCATCGCTCTCTTCCTCCTCAACCAGCTTCTGGTATTCCTTCCGCCACATCTCTACGAACACTTCTACATAGTCGTCAAGAATTGGATAGAAAACCTTTGCAATATGCAGAACCTCCACTGCATGTTTGAGAGCTGAAATTAGCGCTACGATGACGTCGGGTGCGTAAATAACATCATTTACGATATGGATTGTGCCGTCTTTGTTGTCGACTGTTAGAAGGTATACGGGCTTTTCTCCTCGCTTTCTGTTGTAGTAGTATTCAAGCCTGCCGTCTATAGTTCTCCCAATTTCAAAGAGTTTTTCTGACTTACTCATTATCTCTCCCTCCTAAAACTTGCCCAATAACTCCGCCAGACCCTCTACTTCTTTTTCTTTTTCCTTATCACGAACATCCCACTCTGAAAGCTTCGCCCTTATCTTCTCCACTTTCTCCTCCGCAGAGAGCGATGTGTTGTTAAGAATTTCCTCAAGCTCTGTGATTAAGAACGAGAGCATGAGTTTCACTAAGCCAAGAGCGGTCGCTTCAATCTTTACATGATGGAAAATGCGAAGTCTTCCTATTCCCACTGCTCTGAAATAGAAGTCAATGTGTTTTCCCTTCATTATCTCTCACCTCCTTTTTCTTTTCCCCTTTTCCCGCCTGAGCAAGTGCAACGCCTATGATTTCCGCCAAGATTTCGCCACACCATATCTTCCCCGCTCTCCTCACCTTCACTCTCGCACCACCACGGAGGAATCTTATTACCCACCATCCAAGTGTAAAGCAGAGCCTTTAACATCTCTATTTTCTCCTCCGCACTCATGGAAGACCTTATGATTTCGTCTATCTCTGAGATTAGAATTCTTAACACCACTTTCGCCTCAGCAGAAAGATCTCTTACCGTTATTGTGTAGTCGCCGACATCAACGCCGTTCTTCATCTCTTCAGCAAAGCGTGAAATGATTGCTGAGGCGACCTTGCACATGGATATGCGGCGTTCTTCTGCTAATTCTTTGACGATGCGATAGGATTCTTCATTTATGCGAATAGTTCTCTGCATGCTCTTGCGCCTCCTC
>Ga0190309_1000027_pt1 | contig 56874 bp, 61 predicted proteins | sample 48700767_MG_FD_161656 | JGI IMG/M metagenome (GOLD analysis project Ga0190309, IMG submission 161656) | Hydrothermal vent sediment bacterial communities from Southern Trench, Guaymas Basin, Mexico - 4870-07-6-7_MG | ecosystem: Environmental > Aquatic > Marine > Hydrothermal vents > Sediment ... | reverse complement strand
CTTATTTGAAAAATTATATAAAAATTTTAAAGCGGAGATACCTATAGAAAATAAGCAGATCGAAGAAATCTTTAGTAATCTATCTTTATCTTTATCATTTTCTCTCTACATTATAATACTTTACTCTTAAACCTTTGTTTAAAAGAAAATATTTAGCATATTTTTCTAATTCAATATTGATATGGTCCTCTAAAATACCTTGCTTTAAATTTATTGAGATAGTTAAATAAATCATTCAATTTCAAAATTTTCTTTTAGATATTCTAATGCCTTTTTTACGCTTACTATTGAGTCCATGCTTGGCCTATCGTTTTCTACAATATAGTATTCTGTACCGGCTTTTTCACAAGCTTTTACTATATCTTTAAAATTTAGTATGCCTTGTCCAAGTTCGATCATATCTTTGCTAACTTCATCTTTCATGTCTTTAAGATGTACTAGGAAACATCGGTTTTCCAGTTTTTCTATAACTTTAACTGGATCATAGCCAGCATATTTAATCCAATAAACATCTGGTTGAAAGAATACTAGTGATGGATCAGTATTCTCTACAAATATATTGTAAACAGTTTTTCCATCAAATTTTTTATTAAACTCGATTGCATGGTTATGTATTCCAAACCTTAATCCATTATCACTGACCTTTTTACCAATCTTATTCATTTTTTCAGTAATTTTGAGACATTCATTTAAACTAGATATTTCTCTCACATCGGGTTCAGATACAAGATATTTTAGTCCAAGACTTTTAGCATAACTTATTATTTCATTAAATCTATTTTCTAGATCATTAAAACCTACATGTGCAGATATTGGCTTAATACCTATTTCATTTAAAAATTTCTTTAAATCTAAGACATCTATACTCATAAAAGGATGTCCAGCGAACTCAACATATTTATATCCAACATCTGCAACAGCTTTCAAAGTAGAAATGTAGTCTACTTTCATCTTATCCCTAACAGTATAAAGTTGAAGAGCTACTTTCATACAATCCACCAAATTTATATTATACAATAAAACTTAAAAATTTATGCTGGAATTCTATAAATTTGATTGTCTTGCCAGATATTTATTATTATGAAGAACTATTATAATATTTAAGGAAATGATGGATATGAATATTTCAGACAAAACTTTAGAGAAATATATGAAAGTTTGTGTATTGTATTCTGGAGGCAAGGATTCTAATCTAGCACTTTTAAAAGCTTATAATATATTTGATGTTTCATGTTTAGTCACCCTTATACCTAGATCTGAGAAATCCTATCTATTTCATTATCCTAATGTAGATTTGGTTAGATTGCAGGCTAAGGCTCTTAATATACCTATAATTATCGATGAATGTATGGATGATGAGGAGAGTAGTTTAAATGCATTATATAATGTATTATCAAATGCTAGAGAGAAATATGATGTTAAAGGTGTTGTAACGGGTGCTATTAAATCCACATATCAGGCGTCAAGGTTTCAGAAAATATGTCTAGACTTGGATTTATGGTGTTTCAATCCTCTATGGCTTAGAGATGAAATATCCCTTCTAAGAGAGATACTTAAACATAGATTTGAAGTAATATTTACTAGAGTCGCTGGCTACCCATTGAAGAAAAGCTTACTGGGTAGGAGGATCGATGACAGTATAATAAGATTTTTTGAGGAGATAAAATACTATGTCAATCCCTCAGGCGAAGGCGGGGAATATGAAACATTTGTACTCAATATGCCATTATTTAGAAAGAAAATTAAAGTAATTGAATACGAGATTTATGGAGATAATTATGATGCAACACTTATAATTAAAAGGGCGGAGTTGTTAAATGATTCTAATAATATCTTGCTGTAAAATATCCTTTAGTGAAGAAGAATTTGTTAGACCCATAATAGATATTATAAGAAATTTCGGCCAAAAATATTGTGTGAGAAAATATTATGAAAACATATGTTTTAATAAGTATGAGAAAATAATTATTTCTGGAACAGCCTTAATGGATTCAGACTATCTAAATTATATTAAAAATTTTGAAAAGCTAAAAGATTTTGAGGGGAAGGTTTTAGGTATTTGTGCTGGATATCAGATTTTAGCAAGAATCTATGAAAATATTCTTAGTAAAATGGAGAAAATAGGTGTTTATAGGGTGAAGATTATTAGAAAAAATCCCCTGATTGAGGAAAAGGAATTCTATGCATATTTTCTTCATAGATATGCTTTAAGAAATACTAATAATAACCTAGAAATTCTAGCTAAACAAAATGGTGAGATATGTATGTTTAAAGTTGTCAGTAAAGATTTTTATGGATTATCCTTTAGCCCAGAGGTATTAAACAAATATATTTTAGAAAACTTTGCTAGACTTTAAACGATGTATAGGTTGGAGAGAACTATCTATGCTATTTTCCAGCCAACCGAGAATCTTATTACCAGAAATGGATAAGGTAATACTTGATCTTATAGATATATTTAAAAATTTCTATCAAACTCCAGAATCCCTATAGCTTCCTCCCAATCCCAATACTCCTTAATTTTAGACATAAACTTTTTAAGCCTATGTATAAGTTACATATATAATGCGGGTCTTCATAAAATCTCGCTTTAACTCCCATTTGAGAGATATGAATAAAATCGTAATAGGAGGTGATAGGTATGGTATTTAAAGCACTATTTCTCTCTCATGCTCCCGACGCGGAGCCAGATAAGCATAGATGTGTTATTGAAACGCCCAAGTACTATAAGCTCTTCGTAGTAGTGGTCAAAGATCAGGAGCAAGCAATTGAAGTATGCAAAAAGGTTGTTAAAGAGGAGGGCATTCACGCAATCCTTCTATGTCCAGGATTTACACATAGAGATGTTGCAGAGATATCAGAAACGGTTGGCGAGAATGTCGGAGTTTTCGTAGCCAGAGGAGATGGTCCAAGTAACAGGATTTCAATGGAAGTGAGAAGAAGAGAAGGCTTGTTTTCAGAAAAAGGGAGAGAATAAAATTCCATACATTTGTTCACTTCAAGATCAAGATAAAAAATGTAAAGTTATGCTTGGGCACTTTATGGTGCTTTACACATTGCACCTAACGGTTCTCTAGCACATGTATGCGAAGTGCCGAGCGAGAATAAGGCATTTGGATGAGCGTAACGAACTGTATACACCAATACCATTATTCATCATTTTTGGGGATAGATAGAATTGGATCTTCCCTTATTAGTTAACAAAATAAGTTTGTCGGCAATATTGTTTCTTATTTTATCGAGATTAATAATTTAAAGATAAGCGTTCAAAGAAGTTTTAACAAATTATCGAGTTTTCTATTTTAGCAGATGCAGATCAATTGAAACCTAAATTAGAATAGTAAAATATTTAAAGGGCAAATTACATGAATTTAGCAGAAATATTATCTATCAGCAAAACAATTCTTCTCTTAACCTTTTCTTTTAATCCATGTCTGACCTTAGGATTACTCGTAGCATTCGATAAAGGCATAGGTGGAGGTGGATACGGTCCCATTGTAACATCAGGTCAAATAGTGACCGGGATAGACGCAAAAAGCGCTATTGGAATTATGTCTCTTACGGAGGGAATCGTGTCAATTATGTCAGTGATAATGTACATACTCATAGGACAGGCATAGATTGATCTTTATCGTTTCTATTAACAATAGGTGTCGCACTTTCAACGCCAGTTGCTGCCCTCACTGTGGGTAAGGCTGGAAACAGAAAATAAGACTTGCCATAGGGATCTTCACACTACTTCTGGGTCTAATAACAATCCTTAAAACTTTTCCGGAATTTTAAAGAAATATTAGACTTTGATGGAAAGGTTTTAGCCTATATGCGGGTTACCAAATTTAGCTAAAATCTATAAAATACTCTCAAGGATATGGAGAAAATTAAAATTTTGGCTAGACAGGATAAAGATATATGTATATTTAGAGTTAAAACAAAGACTTTTATGGAGTATTTTCATCTAGAAGTTTTAAATAAACCTATTATTGAGAATTTTATTAGCTTCTGAGAAGGAACAGATATTTAATTAATAATTGTCCCCGATTTAATAGATTTAATTCTTGTTTTAACTCTACAGAATAGACATATGTTTTTTCCAGATGGTTCTCCACATCTACTACATTCGCTTAATTCTAGTTCCTCCGAGTATTTTGCATTAATTAATGGATATATTTTTTTAATATAGGTATTAAACATTGAGAACCTTATTCCAGGATGATTTTCTTCGATCAATAATATAGCCTTTTTTAATGTATGGCTTGATGCCTGAAATGAATATGGACATTTTTTCATGCAATAATTTATACCTTTAATCACGGTATATTTCTTGATCTCCTCTTCCGGAGTAAATACCAGTGGCTTTATTCTTGAGATAAGTTTATTTCTTGATGGCGTTACCGGAAAATATTTTGATAAATATTTTAGGTCTCCATGAATATATCCTTGTAATATTACCTGTAAAAAATCGTCTAGATTATGTCCAGTTGCTAAGCGGTCAACGTTTTCCTCTCTAGCAACTTTGTTCAGAATATACCTTTTTACTGTACCGCATATACCGCACACACGTTTACTAATCTTATATTGAACAATATCATCTATAGTAAATCCATAATCTCTCAAATTTATAATCCTATACTCTAACTTAAGTTTTCTAAAATTTTCTAAAGCAATTTTAACACATTCTTCCGAATATTTTCTAATACCTAAATTTATTGTAAAACCGATAAGCTTAAAATCCATAAGTTTGGAGAGACTATAAAGTACATGAAGTAAAGTTAAGCTGTCTTTGCCTCCAGAGACGGCTACACCAATCTTTTCTCCAGGAGATATCATTTTAAATCTTTCAATAGTTCTCTTAACCCTCTTTTCAAAAAACTGTATAAAATGTTCTCTACATAAAGCTATATTAGCATATCTTATATAGATTGAAGCAGGTTTTCCACAAAATTTGCATATCATTTTCTCAATTAATAAAGATATTTTTTTATATTATATTATCGTTATAATTCTAACTTGGTGGAAATATGAGGAAACTATTAATGCTTACACATTCGGCTGGATATAAGCATGATTATCTTCCAGTTGCTGCTGAAATTGTAAAAAAGATAGGATTAGAGTCTAAAAGTTTTGATACAACTGTAACAGAGGATTGTTCACTTATAAATAATGATTTTTTGAAAAATATTGATTGCTTATTATTTGCTACGACGGGAGAATTACCTATGGATAATAGTCAGAAGGATGCTTTGATAAGTTTCGTTAAGAGTGGTGGAGGATTTGTTGGAGTACATAACGCTACAGATACATTTTATAAATTTCCCCAATATGGTGAAATGATTGGAGGATATTTTAATGGGCATCCCTGGACCCAAGAGATATATGTCATTGTGGAGGATAGATTTCATCCAGCTACAAGGCATCTGCCTTCGAGATTTAAAGTCAAGGAGGAAGTATATGTTTTCAGAAATTGGTCTAGAAATAGGACTCATGTATTGATATCACTCGATAATTCTTCGGTGGATTTAAGTAAGGGTAATAGGAAGGATAATGATTATGCGTTGTCATGGTGTCATAGCTATGGTGAGGGAAGAGTATTTTATACAGCTTTCGGTCATTTTAAAGAGCTTTGGTATGAGAAATGGTTTCAGAAACATTTGCTCGGAGGAATATTATGGGCTATGAGGGTGGAGTGAAAATACTTAGTGAAAGCAATATACCTTTCATGCATTGGGGTATTATAAATAAATATAATTTTAGTGAGGATAAGATTTCGTTTATACCTAGAAAGGTTTTTGATAAAATTTTATATAATTCTGGATCTGGACATTTCAGCTATATTAGTCCTGTGAGAGGTTTTAGGCCTAAGGCATATAGTCTTAAAGGTAGGGTTTCTAAGGATGTTTTTAAACAGATTATTAGTGGAGAAGACTATGCCATATTCATTGCTGTTGATGAAAATATTTTTAATAATGTTTTTTCAGTAAAACCAATGCTATTAAACATTGAGGATAAGAAGATTGCCACAATAATTAATAGATTTCCATCCATGGTTAGAGTTATTGATGAAGATATTTTAGATAGAGTTAGGCATGTAAAGGATATTGCATGGGGTGTAAATTTAGTATCGTTTCCAGTAAAATATTTTGAAAATCTATCTGAAATAGATGTTGATACGCTTACCTATCTTATATATTCAATGAATATTTCGATTAAAAGGGTTTTGGAAAGCGCTTCTAAAAGAGGATTTAATAACTATATAATATATCCATTCTTCAATATAGGCTATCTTGCTGGTGGAAGTCAGCCTAGAATTCATTCTCAAGTATATGTAGATTTAACTGGATATGGTTTAGGTCTAAGATTTAGAGGTCTAATTGAAGTATTTAGGAATAAATGTCCTCTATGCAATGTAGATGGAAGGGAGGTTGTATATGAGTATGATGATTGGTTTGTCTGGGTTAATAGTGCTCCTAGAAGAAACTATGAGATTAGGATAGTTTATAGAGAGCATTTAGATAGCTTTATGAAGTTGAAATTAAATAGTATTAGGAGTCTGAGTAAAATATTGATAAATATATCGAAAATATTAGATAGACTTGGAGTCTATGATAATAGAAATATTCTATTTTACACAAAGCCTTTGATAGAATCTATAGAAAGTTTTCATATATTTATTGAAATACTTCCATTCGAGGTAATAGGAGGCGTTGAACTACTTGATTCATGTAGAGTTATAAGAGTAAATCCGAGAATATTAGTAGAGGATATTAGAAATCTATTTAATAGCCTTTAAAATATATTCTATAAATATTTTGTCTGGAACAACTCCCTCAAACTCTACCTTATCATTTATAACTATCTTTGGCACAGCATATACATTATATTTTTCTGCAAGCTTTGGAAACTCTATACATTCAACCATACTTGAAGTTATATTTAAATTTAATATAGCATATTTATGTGCAGTTCTAACTGCAAGTGGACAATATGGACATGTAGGTGTTACAAAAACCTTTATATCAACCGATTTTTTAATAGATTTCACTTTGTTTATGATATCTGGAGGCAGTTCAACTCGGCCGAGAGATACGTCAACTATATCTTCTATCAATGCTCCGAATTCGTATCCAACAGGAATGCCGAAAAACCTTATATTATACTCTTCTACACCATGTAATAAGATTGCCTGAAATTTATCTATATTATATTTTTCTGCCTCAGGAGACTTCTCAGTCAACTCTACCACTCTTATTCTATTACCACTCAGATTAGATAATGTTTTTAATAATCCTATTGTATCATCACAATAACGGCATTCTTTCTCGACTGGCCTAAAATGATATATTTTTACATCATTTCTAAGCTTTTTAAATATCTCTTTTATCATTTTCTTAGTTTCATCATCTATCTTTATAACCATTTTAATCACTCTAAGAAATCATATGACATTTTCACTGTAAGATAGTTAATATATTTTTCTCTAACCTCTTTTTCTTTTCCTATAGTAATGTTTCTTTAATAGTATTGCATCTTTCTCAATATTTGGGCTTTCACTTATCACTATACCCTTTATATCATATTTTCTCCAGCTTCTTAGTAGAGCCTTGTAGTTTAACTTACTTTCCTTCAAATTCAAATGTTTTTTCTCACCTTTTTCTCCAAACTCTATTCCAGAAACATGTATATGCATATTATCTAATGCTGTTCTTCCAAGATTTTTTTCAATATAATTTAATATATCTTTAAATTCTCTATAACTATTGTATTTCCCCCCAGTCCTTGCATGAAGATGTGCATAATCTATAACTGGAAGTACGTTATCAAGTTCCTGACTAAGTCTAACTATTTCTTCAAGTGATCCAAATTGACTCGGCTTTCCGGTGATCTCAGGTCTAATCCATACATTTATGTTTTCTGAGTTTAATATTTCTAAAACTTTTTTTAGTGCATTCTTAATGTTTCTATATGTTTCGTCAGCTGTTTTCCCCATATAGTATCCTGGATGGAAACATACGCTCCAGGCCCCGGAGAGATAGGCTATTTTAGCAGCATTAACTAGTCTTTCAATACTTTTCTCTAATTTTTCTTTTTCGGCATTGAGATTAATATAATATTCTGCATGAACCGTTAATTTTACATCAAGCTTTTCTGCAAGCTTTTTTATTTCCACAGCTTTTTCTGGAGATATATTGATCCTTCTAACAAATTCTAGTTCCATGGCATCTAATTCCAGTTCCTTAACCATTTTTAAACCATTTTCAGTACTTCTTTTCTTAACTATAAGGGGTATTCCAGCTGTACCAAAGTATAATTTATCCATATCGCTCCCAAAATACAATATAGCTTATTTAGATTATTAAAATTATTTATTATGAATTAAAAAGGTGTTTCCGATGATAATTAAAATTAAAAGATAATTAAAGTAAAATAATAAAAAACTATTTAGCTTTTGTAAGTGTTATTTCGATAACAGATACTGTTCTCTTCTTACTTTCTTCCCCCAATTCTTCACTTCCTATTTTTACCTCTTTTTCCTTAACATCTGGCAGCATCTTCTTTACAAGTTCAGCTGTATCTACAGCCTTTGAAATAGCTCTTCCTCTAGCCTTTATTGTAACGCTTTTGGCACCCATAGAAAACTGTGTTACAACTGCAAGTACATAGTTTGGTGTATTCTTTTTTCCAATGAAAATTACATTTTCACTTGAAGCCATAAAATTCACCTCTCATCAACAATACATTTTTAATATTTAAATTTAATCCAAGATAATAAGCCTTAATATTTTATTTTTTCTAGACTATAATGGTGATATCCTTGATTTTAAGTAGAAATGTTTTGAAAAATCTTTTGGAAAAAACTCCACCATTGATTGAGAATATGATCAATGTAAATGTTCAATTACAGCCAGCTGGAATAGATGTAACATTAAATTCTATATATAACTTTAATGGAATGGGGATGCTTGATTTTTCAAACAAAGAGCGAGTATTACCTGAGTTAAATAAACTTGAGTTTGACGAGAAGGGATGGATAAGACTGGATAAAGGAGTCTATCTAATACAATTTAATGAAATAATACATATGCCTCTAGACTTAATCGCTATAGGCAAGCCTCGTTCATCCCTACTTAGAATGGGTGCAACAATTACAACAGCAATATGGGATCCAGGATATAATGGGAGAAGCTATACATTACTTATTGTAGGCAATCCATTTGGAATAAAGCTAAAAAAGAATGCTAGAATACTACAATTAATATTTATAAAAATATTGGGGAAAATAGATAAAGGATATAATGGTATATATCAAGGAGAAGGAATATGATGAAATATTGCTCCGATAGATGAGGAGAAGGGAGTCGACTGAACCTATTTATTATGAAGAGCATTATCTAATCTATTTATTAATGCATCCAAAAATTTCTCCAATTTCTCTACAGGAACATTTATGCTTATTTTAGTAATACTTCTTATATCTATCATTCCCTTATTCGAAAGTGATTCTAGTACTTCTATAAACTTTCTCCTATTCTTTAGTCGTGTCTGATATTGTTCGCAAAGAGATGCATATTCATCATATATATCTTCAATTGAAACATATGCATTTCTCTTTGACTTGAGGGCTATAGCTGTTGCAAGAAGAATATAAATTTCATCCCTAGTTAGACTCATTAAATCTTCTGTTGTAATCGACCTAAATACATTTCCACTTGCTGTTCTAATATGCTCAACTGTAACCCTATTACTACCCTCGTTTTCAGCTATTATTCCAGCATAATATAATAGGTCTAAAGCATATCTTATATCGCTATTAGCATAGTTTACAGTCAGGTCGGATACATATTCAATAACACTGTTTGAGACAGCGCCTCTTTTAAATGCTTTCTCCACTCGAAAATTAACAATATCATATACTTCCTCAGCATTGTATGGATTAAATTCTATAACTATGTTTCCCAAGCTAGATTTCTCAGCACTATTCAAAACATTTTTCCAAGATTTGTCTCTAGAGATAAATATTACTCCAATAATATTTGTAGGTTTTTCACCATATATCTCATTAAGTCTAGTAAGATCATATACTATTCCCCCACCTCTAAGACTTTTCACATAATAATCTATTTCATCGACAGCCAGCAATATTTTCAGATTTCTTTTAACAAGATATCTAATCAATATATTTAGTAATTCCTCTGCAGAAACGCTTCTAGAAACGATTCCTCTATCAACCTTACTTACAATACTCTTATATAGTACGAATCTCGTGGGAGCCTCTAGCTTCAAGTTAACATAAACATACTTAAAATAGACATTTTCTTTATTAGCATGATCGTTTAATCTCATACCTACAAGATGTGCAGTAGAAGTCTTACCGGTACCAGCTTGACCTTCAAGCTGTATAACTCTAGAATAACTAAAATCTCTATAAAGATCGTATAATAAATTTATTTCCTTATCTCTATGAGGCAATTTTTCTGGAATATATTTTGGAGTAAGGCTTTCTTTATCTCTAAAGACAGACATATTTCTCAAAATATTATCTTTGAATCCGAAAATATATATCTGTCTCTAATCGTCGTCTGAATGTATTTCAATAGGATGGTAATAAATCCTAAAGTTTAACTTAGAGTTTTTAAGTTGGCCTAGAAAGATTAGTTAAGAAAGATAAAATATATTTATTTATAAGAAAATTTCAATCTATTTTATTTCTTAATCCATGGAGCTCTATGAAATCCATAATATTACTCATTATTGTAGGGTCAAGAGTAGGTGAATGACTTTTTATAGCATTTAAAATCATGTCCATCGTAACCCTAGTGTCTTCACCCATTAATTCCCTTGAGATAATTTTCATTTTTACTTCTTCACATATAGATGCTATATCCGCTCCAGTATATCCTTGTGTAATTTTTGCGAGTATGTCGAAATCTACGTTTTTGTCTAGCCGTAGATTTTCAAGATATTTTTTAAATAACATTTTTCTAGCACTAATGCCTGGCGGCGGTATGTATATAAGTTTTCCAAGTCTACCAGGTCTAAGTAAAGCGGGGTCTAAATCCATAGGCCTATTTGTGGCGCCTATGACTATTACCCCTCTTACATCTCTTATCTTATCAAGTTCGATTAATAGTTGAGCCAATATTTTTCTTGAAATATCTTTATCTCCATAACCTCTCTTCGATATAAGTGAGTCTATTTCATCCAAAAATATTATTGATGGAGTGTTTTCAATAGCTTTATAAAACATTTTCTTCAAAACATTTACTGCATCTTCTTTTCCAGATAATTCACTACACTGTATTTCAATTAAATTTACGTTCAACTGTCTGGCTAGGGATCTGACTAGAAGGGTCTTTCCGCATCCAGGTGGACCAAACAATAAAATACCATTACTTAAATTTCTTATACCATATTTATCCAATAAACTTGAATATTTTAATGGCATCTCTATCAATTTTATAATAATGTTTTTCGCGTTCTCGAGATCTACTAATTCTATCTCACTCTTTCTCTTTACTCTTTTAATAGATGGTTTCTCACTTCTTCTCTCATACTCAAGTTTAAATTTCTCATACTCCTGTAACATTTCAAGAGTAATGCTAGGCTTATATCTCTTTATTATATATATAAAGTCTCTCATCATAATGGGCCTCTCCACACCTCTTTCCAGGGCATCCTTTAAAGCCTTTCTAGCAGCTTCTTGGCAGACTGCAGCTATATCTGCTCCAGAAAATCTTTCAGTCATTTCAGCAAGCTTTTTAAAATCTACGGACTTATGTAATGGCATACCCATAGTATGTATCTTGAATATTTCTATCCTTGCATTAATATCTGGTGGAGGAATATATATTATCTTATCAAATCTCCCAGGTCTTAGAAGAGCTTTATCTATTAATTGAGGCATATTTGTCGCACCAACTATTAATACTCCATTCATACTCTCCATGCCATCTAATTCTGTCAATAATATGCTCAACATTCTAGGAGCTATATCATCACTAGAATAGGAGTCTCTACTCTTTCCAATTGCTTCAAGTTCGTCTAAGAATAATATACTAGGTCTATTCGTTTTAGCTTTTTCAAAGAACATTGCAAGTCTCTTCTCACTTTCACCATACCATTTTGATAAAATATCGCTTAGCTTTATATAGTAGAAATTTATGCCAAGATTTCTAGCTAACGATTTCATTATTAATGTTTTTCCGCATCCAGGTGGGCCAAACAATAAAATACCTTTAGGAATTTTTAATCCATATTTTTTAGCATATTTTTTCTTTGTAAATGGTAGTAGAACCGTGTCCATTAATTCTCTTTTAACGTCATTTAAACCACCTACTTCTTTAAAAATATCTTTACTTCTTTTACCTCTTCTTAAACGTATTTTAGTGAAATTAAAGTCATTTTTTTCTAAAATTACATTTAAATGTTTTATTCTTTCACCAGACAGTGAGAAGGAGGAGGCTGCTATTATAAATGGTATATAGAAATCGGGATCTGGGATAAATCCGTATACGTAGAGAGATGTCATAATATAGGAGCCGGCTATAAGCCCGGCTGAAGTTAGACCAGACAGTAGTCCGGTGAATAGGTTTTCAGATTTGGAGCTTATTACACTTGCTAGATAGAATGCGATTGTAAATACAAATAGTTGAATTAAAACAATATAATTGTTGGTTAAAACATAGTGTATGAAGTTTACTAAAATTTTTCCAGCATTTAAAAGCATAGCTATATCTATATCTAGTGGCATATATGGTATTGTTGCATCCATTTCTCCACTATATTCTTCTCCAAATATATTTGGTTTCAATGGGATTATCATCATACCTATACTCTTATATTCAATATTGGGTGTAGGTGAATATAATCCGATTGCTATTATTCCTAAGGCATAAAGTATTCCCATCAATGCGGATCTATGGGGTTTTAGAAATATTGCTGCAACTATTACCAATACAAGTGAAAAAATATCTAGTTCTGGAATAAATATTGGTAGTGTTAGTCCTATAAAAAATAATGCTAGTGAAAGCCATTTCTTAATTAGGAGTGTTGAAAAACCTATATAGAATAGATATAAGATTGCTATAGATGGATTTGAATTATATATTACTGGAAATATTGATAGCATGATGACTGCTATAGATAGTGTGGGTAGCTTTGCTGCAAGTAATACTGTTGTTAACGTTAATATGACTGTAAACTGAGGTGGATAAGGATTGAATATCTTAAAAATGATTATAGATGTTAATGCTGTCAACAACATTTTACTAACTACCGTAGAATAACGATATAATTTGGTCAACATAACTGACACTAACATTATAATAATATAATAGAATTGATGAGTGCTATTTTTATCAAATAAATATATATGAGGAAATATACATATCAGCTATACTGTAATGATACTTATTTCAATATTTTTATCAAAATAAATAATCATCTCTCCAGCCTCAACTTAAAGAATGTATATGGTTACTGATACATGAAACTATTGGGAATAGCTTTATATTAGTTTTTAATAAAAATATTGGGTGGATTATTTGAAATATAGGTTAATGGACCTTCTTGCATGTCCTTATTGCAAACTATTTCCATTAAAACTCATAATATTCGAGAAGAAATATTATGGTGAAAGGGAGATAGATATCAAAAAAATACCGTTCTGTGAAAAATATTGTAGCTTCTACAATAAAGATGTAGAGGCGCTTTCTATAAAACCTGATTGTAAGGAGTGTATAAAATATGAGATTATTTCTGCAATGCTTATATGTGAGAAATGTAATAGATGGTACCCAGTTATAGAGGAGATACCAATATTGTTGCCAGACGAATTAAGGAATAAAAATGAGGACATAGAGTTTTTACAAAAATATAGAGATAAGATTCCAAAGAAGATTCTCGAAGAAGGTATACCATTTAATCTATCTAGTCGTGGATAAATATCGTTTCAACGCGATCTTCAATAATCTTATCTATTTTTACAAAACCAAATCTATAGAATTGTATTCGTGTATTGGGTTTTAGTTTTAAAATATCTTTTTCAGCAAGACCTTCTATCCTAATTAATTTTTTCTTTTGAGGCATTATAACAATAGTTTTTACATTATTATTTACAGGTATCCATTGAATTATAGGTAATTCTTTAGACCTAGCTGTAGATAAAGGTAGATCTATTATTTCAGCCACTCCATAGTCGTCTATACCTGTAATTCTAATGTTTGCTAGCCCCATTAACCTTAAAGCCGATCCTATTCTAAGTTCTCTGAAGTCGTTTTCAGAAATATATATTTCAAAGCCTTTTTCAGTTTTCCTTAAAGTAATTTCTCTCCTTCCTCTCTCGGGATGGGATGGATGATACGGTATATGCGCATTCAATATCTCCACATCGTCTTTAATTAAAATTTTATGAGGCTTATGTACAAACATATATCTATTAGCCTTATCCTCCAATATTTTTCTATTAATTGCATAAATATTTTTTAGACTGATAAGTGCCCCCGAAGGCTTTATACCTACATCTAAAATAATTTTCCATATTGTTTCTGGATAGAATCCTCTTCGCCTAAATGCTTGCAGAGTTCCGAGTCTAGGGTCGTCCCAACTTTCATACTCGCCTCGCTCCAACCCATGTCTAATCTTTGACTTACTTAAAATTACGCCCTCAAGCTTAAGTCGTCCAAAATGTACTGCTTCTGGATAACTCCATCCAAAATGTTTATACAAGTATTTCTGTTTAATAGTATTAGATATATGTTCTTTAGCTCTAAGAATATGTGTAATTTTAAGTAGTTTATCATCTATACTGCATGCAAAATTATATGTAGGCCACACAATATACTTTGATCCGGTTAATGGATGTGGATAATTTTCTGTATCTATTATTCTAAATGCTATCCAGTCCCTAACAGAAGGATCCGGATGATTTATATCTGTAAATACTCTAAGTACAGCTTCGCCTTCATCATATTCTCCGCCGAGCATTTTATCCCATCTTTCCAATTGTTTTTCAACATCATCTCTACTACAGCTACATCTAACACCCTTTCTTCTCATTTCTCTAATATCCTTAGAACTATGTATACATACGTATCCTCCGCCAATTTCAAGCAGTTTCCTAGCATATTCATAGTATATCTCCATCCTCTGAGACTGAATATATTCCTCATCCCATTTAAGACCAAGCCATCTAAGATCTTCTCTAATAAGATTGTAAAATATCTTTTTAGGACTCTTTGTACGTGGATCTGTATCCTCGAATCTAAGAATAAATTTTCCATTATAGATTTTGGCATAATGATAGCTTAATATAGCTGGCCTAGCGTTGCCCAAGGTTAATACGAAATCTGGATTTGGAGCAAATCTTGTCACAATTATCTTATATTTATCTGTATTTGGAAGTTCTGGTAACTTTTTTTCAACAACTTTTTTCTCAGCAACTTCAGGTGAAATTTGGTTTAAAAGATTTTTTTGATCCTCTAATTTCATAGAGTTTACTTTCTCTACAATTTTCTCGATAAGTGGTAGAATATCTTTTATAGACTTCTTTAATTCAGGCCTTTCTCCCAAAAGCTTGTTTAAAACTATTTGAGGGAGAGCTTTTCCACCATGTCTCACAGCATTTCTTAAAGCATGCTTTAAAATCAGTTTTTCAATACTGGACATAATTATTCCTCAATTATTATTAAGACTCAAATATATTTGATGAGATAGAAATATATTATATTTCCTCATTATAAATATTAGTCCGATGATTTAGAACACGGGTTCAGATAAAGTGAAGAAAGGCCGAATATGAGGATTTATACTTATTTCATTATTTTTATTCTTTTTATGAATATTTTTTACAATAAATTTTTATAGTATTAGTTTATTCTTAATTATAAGTCTATTAGAGGTGCATTTATTGAAGAGAAGACATGCCAAGGGTTTAGCATTATTCTATATAGATAAAGATATTAAAGATTTCTTCTTTGATTTAAAATTAATGAATATACGGATTCTGGGACCTTTAATCCCTAATCGATATTATGATTCTGCATCAATTTTCAGTGAAATAGAGTATAGTAAGCCAGATATAGCTAGACTTCCATTTAAACTATATTTCTGTATGCATAGTTCTGGCAAGAAATTTATCTGCAAAATATATTTTAATGGGGATAGAAAGATATATGCAGTAGCATTTATATCCTTCTCTACAGGGATTCTGCGAGCTTTGTCAAGAAGGGCTGAAGAATTTGGATGGAGAAGAGGGTATCTCGTAGATTTAATCAGACCAAAATATACTCAATTCAGGTTCTTCTAACCATTTATTCAAGCTCCGTCGATATATTTCTAGTTATTTCCCTTGTATAGTAACTTATTTTATTTAGAATCTTATAAATTCCACTTAGAGACTTTTTATAGGATGGGCCTCTTATAAGCATTACTGAAAGCATTATTAACCACATTATTTCTGTAGGTTCCTTATAATAGGTTGCCTCACTATGAAGTATAGCCTCCGGAGATGCGCTGAAATATACAAATGTATCAAACATAGATTTTAATCCAATTGTTAGTTCTCCTGGCTTAATCTTTCTTATTAATTCTAAAAGTTCTTTATCATTATTTAAAATTGAGATTAGGGTATTGCTTATTTTCAGATCCGGTAGAAAATTTTTAAGTCTATTTAGCTTGCTTAAATTTATGAAGAAAGGTTTTCTATTAATTATACCCTTATACTCTAGTTGAGCCTCCATTCCCTTTAAAATTCTATAGAGCTTTACATATTTCTCATTCATATCCCCTCTATTAATGATAGATATAGGTACTGTGAAAATGTGTTTTACATCAAATGAAAATGATATTGATTGTGTCCTAATATATAGATCTTCAAAATACGAGTCCTTAAACTTTATATATAATATTCCTCCCCTAGACTTCCATTCAGTAATTTTATCCTTTAAAACTCTCACTTCAAGCGGGGTCTTTAAATCAAGTTTCATCTATCTACACCACGATAATATACAGTATAATTTATTAATTAATCTTAGCCTTATAATATTTTAGATGAAAAGCGAGGAACTCATAAAATTTTATTTAAAAGATATCTGTATAAAGATTTTTGAGGATTCGAGTATAGTGTATATTAGAGATGGGATAAAATATTCTTTATCGATTAGACCAATCCTAGGATTTTATAACAACTATAATTTCTATAATATAAGTCCTCGCAGAAAAACTTGTGAAATCATTTTTTATTCAAAATTTTTTAACTTTGAAATAAATCTAATGTATAGGATATTTAAGGAAAACCTAAGTATAGATGTACTTATTTCTCTAGAAAGTAATAGAAATATTGAGACACTTGACTTTCCTTATCCAATAATTGTTATCGATACATCGGCAAACTATAGAGTTCTCATAAATGGACAAGAAAATTTTTCTCTGCAAGACTTCTATTCCCTAAAAATTTTAAATGAAATCTTATCAATAGAAATATTATTTAAAAAAACATATATATGTATAGATAGCTACAAGAGAGTTATTCCGCTGAAGAAAATGATAAAAACAATAAAAAATAAGCTGAGGATAGAAAATTTATTAGGCGAAAGAGTATTACTAGATTATGATACAACTCTTAAAACAGAATTATCTATTAAATTAAAACCATGCCTACCTAAAATCTAAAAATAAGTTTCTAATATAATAGTTATAGTTTTTCTAATTATATTTAGATTCTAGAGTTATCAAAATTATTTTAACAATGATTTATCTTTTACTCGATTATACGATTATTACAATAGAAATTCTTTATAAAACCTTATTGGGGAAATCATTTATATGCTAATATCCCTAAGAGTTTAGGCATATATTCTATTCTAAATCCAGCCTTCATTAATCTTCTTCCCATGCCCTTTACCATCCTCTTACCACTTAAAAGACCGGGGTACCCAGTATAATGAAATAAAATTCCATGAGGTTTTAAAACCCTATACAATTGTCTATAAAATTTAAGACTATATAGTTCTCCTGCAAGAGAAAATCTAGGGGGGTCATGTATTATCTTATCAAAAACATTGTCTGAAAAACTATATATTACTTTTGAAGCATCATCTACGATAATTTTTATTCTTTCATCTTCCAATCTCCTAGACCAAGGATTATAGGATGCTATTTCCAATACATTTAAATCCTTTTCAACTGTAATGACTTTTCCAGCCCCCTTTTGTAAAGATATTATAGCTGTATACCCAAGCCCTGTACCTATATCTAACACTTTTTCTCCATTTCTTATAGATATAGCCTTAACTTTAAGCAGAGAATCCTTCCATGGAGAAATATCTTTAATTCTATGCATATGTATACCATTAATCTCCAATGTAGGAGCAGTATTATATCTCACCGAACGTAATTTATAATAATTTCTCCCTCTCCACCATGCAAGCCTCATCATAACATTATTTTCAATGCAATATAGATCTCCTTCCCGCCATTCAATCTCATTCAATACTTCAATTTCAATATTCTTATTATCTAGAAATAGCTTACCATTTTTAATTTTATAGAAATTATATGTCAATCCCATATCTAATGTAGTATAAACAGTTCTCTCTCCCCTAGAATAAGCATCTAAAATAGCGTCACAAGTTTCTTTAGAAAAAACTGGAACATATTTAGCTATAAACTTAAACACATTAAAGTAATATCTTGAGAACAAAATAAAATTTTACTATCATTTAATATGAATATATATATTGGAAATATACTAGCTATACTTTGTGAAATAGCTAATTATTTAATTTTTTCTTTTTAGTTAGAATAATATTGCTCTCTGCTAGCTTTTTAAATTATTCATTCTCTATTTTCTTTAAAATCTATTGATTTATTTCTTAATATATGATGTAGTCTCATTTCATCTTTACTAGTTAGAGATTTTTACCTTAGAGCTTAGGTGATTTTTCTTTAAGTTCCTCTAGGGTCTCTTCTTAACCTTATTTAACAATATTTCACTATGCATATTTAATGAGATTGAGATATAAAAGGCTATGCGGCCGCCGGGATTTGAACCCGGGTCGCTGGCTATCTTCTTGTTCGGGAGGCCAGCGTCCTAGACCATGCTAGACGACGGCCGCTCAATAATATTTCTATTACATGACTATAAAAATATTTCTAGTTTTTCATTTAAAGTAATTTAATAGATATTCTGTAAATGATTTATTGCTAACTAATATGGATGTTATTATACTTATTAATATGATTTCTATCCATGCTTTACTTAATATCATTGGAATGAGGAATTCAAGCGATATTTTCAGGAATAATGGGATAACATATTTAAAGAATATTATTGTAAATATGCATTCCGGAATATAGCTTAGAGGAGCTAGTGGTAGAATCCATTTAAATCTATTTTTCTCTCTTATCTTTAAAATATCTACTAGTAGTCCTAAAGTTAATCCAGTTAAAGATTTACCTAACGGGAGTCCTATTAAACCTAATATTCCCAAGGATCCTAGAGGTCCGAAGAATATTCCTGGGAGTAGACCTGATAGAAAACCGACTATGAATCCGATATATGTTCCACCATATATTGCAGATATAAATGTAGCTATATGGGAGAAATCTGGAACTACCTGTCCTCCAATTGCAAATCTAGTAGGTATGAATAATATATTTCCAATGATGCTCATTATTGTGCAAAAGCTGATTTTCTTTGCATCCATAGTATTTAATAATATATTTTACTCATAAAAAAGTTTTTACTTAAAAATGAGTAGCTATCTCACATGAATGCTTTTAAGATATCTTTTAATCATATCTGATTTTGTCTTATATATTATTTCCCTTGGTTTCCCTTCTTCTATAATTTTCCCCTTATCCATAAATACTATTTTATCTGCAACATCTATTGCGAAATCGACTTCATGTGTAACTATGATCATAGCTATTCCTTCTTCAGCGATTTTTCTCAAAGTATTTAATACCTCATCTCTAAGATCGGGATCTAATGCAGATGTAGGTTCATCTAACAAAAGTATTATTGGGTCCATTGCTAATGCTCTTGCAATAGCAACTCTCTGCTGCTGTCCACCGGATAGCTGCAAGGGATATTTATCTTTAAATTCTAACATATTTACTTCTTTCAAAACCTTTAGTGCTCGTTTTAAAGCACTTTCCTTATCCATTTTCTTAACTATTAGGAGTGGCAGAAGAACGTTTTTTAATACAGTCATATGAGGGAATAGATTATAATTTTGGAATACAAATCCTGTCATTTGTCTTATCTTCCTAATATCCACATCGGGTGATGTGACCTCAAGTCCATTTAAAAATATTCTTCCACTCCAAGGTTCTACTAATCTTACAATTGATTTTAGAAACGTAGATTTACCAGAACCCGAGGGACCCATTATAACAATTTTTTCTCCCTCATATACCTTTAAAGACACGCTATCAAGTACTTTTTGATTGTCGTATCCTGTAGTTAAATTTTCTACTTTAACTATCTCTCTCATCTAACTCCTCTCATATCCAGGTATTTTTAGCAATGTTTCAATTCTATGCGACATCGACGAGAGAATATAACACATAATAAAATATACTGCTGCAACTACAAGATATACTTCAAATGCTCTAAAAGTTGAGGCTACAATATATTCTCCTTTTCTCATCAAATCGGCTACACCTATAATTGATACAAGTGAGCTTTCTTTTACAAGTGTAACTAACTCGTTTATTAATGCAGGTATAGCTATTCTAATAGCCTGTGGGAAAATTACATACCTATATATCTGTAGATTATTCATTCCTAAAGATTCTGCTGAAAGATATTGGCTTTCGGGTATGGATTTTATACTTGACCTAAGAATTTCCGCCTGATATGCCCCACTATTTATTCCCAATGCAATTATACCGGCCCAAAGAGGATCAAAATATATTCCCATACTTGGTAAACCAAAATATATTATAAATAATTGTACTAATACAGGTGTGCCTCGAATTAATTCAACGTACGTATTTATAGGAAGGGTAAAAGGCATCTTCAAAAATATCCTTACCGGGGTTATTATCGAAGACACTATGAATCCAATTATAAATGAGGTTAAACTAACTTCTAATGTTATTTTAACTCCTTCCAGTAGATATGGTATTATATTTAGGAAAAAACTTAGATCTATTATCATAGCAATGCCATTCTAAAATATTTTAGTATAAATTTAAGCATTATGTAACAAATATTTGATAAAATTAAAATATTTGTATCAAATATAACAATATATGCGAGAAATATCTGTACAGAGAAGTGTTGAAAATATTATCATGAATAGGCCATGTATTTTAGAGGCTATTAAGCTTGGTATAATTAATTTCTCTGGATTAGCTAGACTTATAGAGCCGGAAGTTAGGGAGAGAGTTGGTAGAAAGGTAACTTTAGCATCAATTAAAATGGCTTTATTTAGATACTATGAATCAATGAGGGAAAGAGAAAAAAGATTGGAGAAGGATATTCAGAATTTATTGGCGAAAAGTACTCTACAATTAATAAGTGATATAATTGTAATAACATTCAAAGAGAAAATTATTTATCATAAGCTGAATGAAATATTGAATAGAATTGAGGAGTATAGGTTTTTCCAATTAACACAAGGAATAGGATATATAACCATCGTTATGGATGAAGAATCTTTTAAGAAATTGTATTCAGTAATCCAGCATCTTCCGATAGAGGTGCTTATTGAGAATCAAGCTGCACTTATACTAACAAGTCCGAAAGATATAATAAATATTCCAGGAGTTATCTCATACCTATCATTTATACTGGCTAGCAATGGAATAAATATTACTCAGATAATTTCATGTCATATAGATACGATTTTCGTAATTGAGAGAAATCTTGCATTAAAATCCTATGAGCTTCTCGAAAAACTTATACTGGGTTTCAGGTTTAAGTTACAAAAATAACATTATATTATATTTTATAAAATTTTTGTTACAAAAAATATAATTACAGCATTATATATTATCGTAGCGGTGTCTATATGAATAAAATAGTTTTATCAGTTATGGTGGCACTAATTATAGGTATAGTGATAGGCTATGGCGTAGGAGCCTTTATCTATCAGAATCAGATAAATATTCTTAAAGAAAAACTGAATCCGAAAGTATTGGAGAAGATCAAGTCTAGAGGTAAATTGATTGTCGGTACAAGTGCGGACTGGCCTCCATTTGAATGGATAGATAATGGTCAGGTGGTCGGTATAGATATTGAGATTGCAAGGAGAATTGCTGATAAAATTGGAGTAGAGCTAGAGATAAAGGATATGAAGTTTGGCGCGCTGATAGAGGCTTTGAAAAACGATATGGTTGATATGATTATAGCAGATATTTCTCCAACATCTAAGAGAGAACTTCAAGTAGATTTTTCTATACCATATTATTTCACTAAAGGAAATGTGGTTGTAACTTTTGGCGATAAAAATATTGGGTCGGTAAAAGATCTATATGGTAAAAAGATTGGTGTACAACTAGGTACAATTCAGCAGGACTGGGCTGAGGCGAATCTCAAAAACTATTCGACTATAATTACATATGATAAAGTATATCCAGACATGATATTTGTATTGAAGAGAGGAGATATTGATGCAGTTGTAATTTCAGAACAAGTCGCAAATGTGATTCTACAAAAAGAGCCGGGATTAAAGGTAGCCCTTTATGTTGGAGGGCCGTCTATGAGTGCTGTGGCAGTTAAAAATGGGGCAGAAGACCTAAAGTATGTCATAAATCAAGTAATAGAAGAATTGCTGGAATCAGGCGAGATGCAAAATATATTCAATAAAGAAATAGATAGATGGCTTAAAAAGACTTAGCATCTCTGAAAATAAAAGCATCTCAATATAATATTTTTTTACTTTATCGTAAAAGATTAATATTTCATCGATGTCTTTATCTTGATATTTCATGTATCAGGAAAATGTTGTTTTGTTGGAAAAATATATTGATCACATGGTTGCTAGAAATAAATCTCCTAAAACCATCAAAACTTTTAGAAGTATTTTAAATAAATTTATAAAATATATTGGTGATAAAGATTTAAAAGATATAAATATTCAGGATATAGATGGATTTTTAGCGTTTCTACGTAGAAATGGGTACTCACCTAAAAGTATATATACTGCTGCAGTAGCACTAAAGCGTTTTTTAGAATATCATGAAATTATAGAACCCTTAAAAAATTTTGAATATCCACGAAGGCCCTCTACCTTACCTCGTTTTCTAACATATGAGGAAGTATACAAAATGATAGATGTTGCAGAAAGGATTAGAGATAAGTTGATAATTATGCTTCTTTATACAACTGGAATAAGGGTTTCCGAGCTGGTAAATATAAAGATAATGGATATAAATTTTGAGAAAAATTCTATAAGAGTTTATGGTAAAGGTGGAAAGGAGAGAGAGGTATTTTTCAGTAGACATGTAAAGCCACTGTTAAAAAAAATTATTAGAAGAAGACATCCAACAGAATATCTATTTAAAAGTAGAGGTGATAAGCATATAAGCTACGTAACTGTCGAGAGAATAGTAAGGAAAATTGCTTTGAAGGCAGGTATATATAAGAAAGTTACACCACATATATTAAGACATAGTTTTGCAACCCATGCTCTTATGAAGGGAATGAATTTAAGAGAAATTCAAGAATTGCTAGGACATGCTAGTCTAAAAAATACACAGATATATGCACATATAGTTAGAAGAAAATTATATGAAGATTATAGTAAGATTTGGGATTAACCTAATTTCTCCAATTTAAGTGGAGATATATAGTTTCCATATGCGTTTTTAACTTTTCTTAATCTTTCTTCTTCATTATCCAACTCTATGAATAATTCCTTAGGAATATTTTCCATACTTTTATAGATTTTTCTTATCCTATTGATTTTTGCTAGAAGCTTTGGTACTCTTATCATGAATTGTTTTTCATAACTATCTTTTCTATAATCATTGCCTAGAATTTTCTTGAATAGATATCTAAGGTCACTATATTTTGGCAAATATCCTATGGGAGATTTAACTACATCTACTTCTTCATGTACTCTCAGCTCCATCCATTTTAGCCAGATCTTCTTATCAAGTTTATTACTTAAAAATCTTCCATCCTTATCTCTTAAAAAATAGTTTACAGCAAAAATTTTAGGCGTTTTTCTCAATTTTTTACCGAATTCCAAATAATTTTTCAAATATATTCCGGGATGAACAGATAAGAAATCTAGTATTGCCATCATATTAAATCTTCTAATACCTTTTCTACCCAATACTGCTGATGTAGTTTCTGATTCTAGTGAAGCACCTTTCATAATAACGCCATGCTGCCAATTAAATGATTCGCATACCGGAGGCCAAGTATCTTTATCTCTTCCACCAAATATTATCCCATCTATTCTTACTCCTTTCTTTAAATTTAATGCTTCTTTATCTAGATTTGGAAAACACTTTAGTCTTACGGTGAATCTCGCATTAGGATGTGAAGGTGGGATTTCATTCCCCCTTTCATCCCTTTTTCCCTTCCACCATTTCCCACTATAGTTCTCTCCCTCCTCGGGAATTATATCATCCATCCCAGACCAATATGGTATACCGTTATGAATAAGCACATTTGAAAATATTATTTCGCATGGCTTATGAAGAACCATCCATATGTATGGATCATCCTTACTATTTATGCCCTGTATTATTCCAAAAATTCCCTGTTCAACGTTTACTGCACGGGCTTCTCCATCAATATTTCTAATGAACAATAAATCGTCTCCAACTAATCTTTCACCTATAAGCATACATGTAGATGTTTTTCCACATAGTGAGGGGAAGGCTCCTGCAAAATAGCTAACCCTACCATTTCTTCCATTTACTCCCATTATAAACATATGTTCTGAAAGCCATCCCTCTTTAACTGCATGATTTATTGTTATTCTTAACGCAAGTTTCTTTAAACCTATCGTATTTCCACCATACTGAGTATTTACAGAGAAAGCTATATCCTCCTTAACATCTATTAACATCATTCTCTTATCAATATTCTTACTAACATTTCTATCATCTAATTTGCCAGCTGAATGAACAAACTTTAGAAAATCTATATTTTTTCTCTTGACAAATATATTATAGGCTTTTCTATAAAGTAGAAATTCACTATGCGCAACATATGCTGAATCGGTAAGCTGTACAGCTGGGATCATAAACTGAGATTCCTTGGGTCCGAGCGAAAAGAATAATATAAATAGCTCTTTTCCATCCATTATTCCATCCATTATTCTCCATATCTTCTTTAATCCCCTCTCTCTTTTCATAGTCTTTATATATGGTATTCTCTCATCATTGGGTGTTAAAATATAAGTATGTTTTTTATCTCTTGCTTGATCATAATAGCCATCGAAATGAACTGTATGTCCAGGTATCTTTAATTCTCTTTCTTCTCCTAACTCTATAGCCCTTTTTCTAATATATCTTTCATCGTATTTACTGTCAGATGCGACAAATATTTTGCTTGGCTTACAAAGTCTTATATATTTTTCGAGGAAGCTATATAGTTTTACATTTTTTATTTTCTCTATTTTTCTGAAATTTTCTACATCCATAATTTTTCTAAGGTATTCCAGTGACATCAAAATCACTGAAATTATTTTAAGAACTGAAGATAATATGCATCTATATATAATCTTCTAATACAAAGATGGAGTAGATAAAAGGATGTTTAACTATTTATTATAAAAACTCTACTAATGAATATAAAACTCAATGGTAGAGTAATTTAGCTTACTTGATCGTAGTTTTAACCTATAATGACTTGCTTTTAGGCTAATGAGATTTTATAAGCCTATAAGTTAAATTATTTAAATAATTATATGAAGGAAAGAGAAAACTAATTTTATCAATGAAATAAATTATTATATTTCAGTACTTTAAATAGTATAGAGAGTGGTGATGAGCTATGATATCGTTTGAAGATTTTTTGAAAATGGATATAAGAGTTGGTAAAGTTATTTCTGCTGAAAGAGTTAAAAATAGTGTTAAGCTTGTGAAGTTAATAGTAGATCTAGGATTGGAGAAAAGACAACTTGTTGCAGGTATTGCTGGATATTATTCTCCAGAAGAACTAGTTGGTAGAAATATTATTGTCTTAGCTAATCTAAAGCCTAAAAAAATTATGGGTGTAGAGTCTCAGGGAATGTTATTGGCAGCAGTTGTAGATAATAAACCAGTATTGCTTACAACGGATAAAGATGTTCCTCCAGGAACTAAGGTTAGCTAGGTTTTTCTATGAGGATGGTGGGCGCAAATAAATTTTTAATAAAGAAGTATATTGATATTCTTAATGCGATGTATATTTATGGTCCTCGAAATCTTTCTGAAATAGCTAGAAGACTCAATATTCCTAAAAGAACGGTTCATGAGAGGTTTAAAAAACTAAGGGAAAAATATTTAAAGATACATTTAAACATAGATCTACATAAAATAGGGATGGTTAATACAATATTATTTCTCGTTCCCTCATCCAATAAGTTTAATATTGCTAAGAAAATTTTATTGAAACATGATTTTCTTCATAAAATATATATGTGCTTAGGCGAATATACCGGATTTTATGCTGTATTTAATTTACCTGTGGAAAATATATCTGACTTCGAAGATTATCTAGAATATTTATTGTCAAGAGATATTATTGAGAGTAGAATGACATATTATGCATATGATTTTATATATGTTAAGCCTAGCTTTAGCCTACTTAATGAAAATAAACATGCATGGCTTATAGATTTCGATGAGATTTTAGAGGAAGAAATTGTAGAGAAAAATTTTCTTCCTAAAGAGATTGACAAATTTAGTATTGAGGGAGATGATATAGATATGTATATAATAAATTCTCTTCAGCGGGATGCTACTCAAAAGTTTTCTGAAATTTTTTCTAATAAAATTTTTTCTCGATCGCTTGTAAAATATCATTTTGATAGGCATGTTAGAAAAATTATTAAAGACTATTTCTTTGAATTCAATCCCTTTTCAACAGATTATATGAATATTCTTGCTAGAATACAATTTGGAGATAAAAAAAGTATGAATAATTTTTTAAGCAAGCTTATTAGAACCCCGTTTCTAGCGGCTTACTCGGTTGAGTTTGGTGGAGGAAATATTTTCTTAGAAATGCGTATTCCATTGAGCATATTAGATTTTTTCGAAGAAATCTTGGATAGGGCAAGGAAGTTTGATATCCTTGGGTTAAATATAAATATTTTGTCCAAATGTTACGAAGAATATCGTCCAATACCTGCAGTTCTCTTTGATAAAAAAAGTAGAAAATGGATTTTTAGAAATGAGAAATATATGAGGATATAACTATATTTCTATAATTATCTTATCTCCATTCTTTGTAGAGAAATATTTTGATGCGTCTCCACCGTTTATCGCTATCTCAAGCATATTAAAGCTATCTATAATTAATAATGGTTTTCCTCTATCTACATCTGAATAGCTTTTTACTAGTGGAAGCATATATTTATGCTCTGCTATTTCTAAAGATATTCTATGTTTTCCTACACATAGTTTTTTAATAATATTTGCATCAATATTAGTTACAATGTTTCCAAAACCATCTATATACAGTATTTCTCCAATTATCTTTTTATCTCTAATTATAGGCTTATTAAAAGTTATTTTAGCGATTTCAGATAGATTTAGTTTGGATCCGATTTCTGACAATTTTATACCCCTAGATACGTATCCAGCAATGGGTGCAAATATATCTCTTCCATGAAATGTTTGAGAAATGTTTTCAAGCATGTATTTCCTATTAGTAATCATATAGATATCTTCTACACCATCTTCTATTATAGATGGATATAATACCCCATTATCTGGCCCTATAAAAATATACCTTTTACATTTAACTATAATGGCTTTTCTACTAGACCCTACGCCTGGATCTATAACTATGACAAAAATAGTTTTAGCTGGAAAGTATTTATAGGTATTCAATAGTATAAATGCGCCCTCAACTATATTATGCCTCCTAATATTATGTGTTATATCAACTATAACCACATTGGGATTTATTGATAATATTACTCCCCGCATTATCCCAACATAATGTGTATCTCCAAAATCTGTTAAAAGAGCTATGATCTTTCTCTTCATAGCTATATCATCTTAAGCATATTAATACTAAACCTCATCTTAATAATATACTATTTTTCTATTTTAATAACTATAAATACTATAAAATTTAGATATTTTCTACACATTCTATCGTTAAAAATAAGAATAGGTATCATTATATGTATATTTAAATTATTTATAATTTGATGTATATGCAGGGGTATAGGAAGGTATTTGTAGATGGGTTATATAAAGTTGAAAGTGGAGGAAACTATTATTATACCGTATTATTGAAGGGGTATGGAGATGATAAAGTTCTACCAGTATTTATAGGTGCTCCTGAAGCAATGGCTATACAAATGGCTTTAAGCAATGTTAGATTTAAGAGACCGCTTACACATGATTTAATAATCTCTATATTAGATTCTCTAGATATATCTGTGAGTAAGGTGACCATAGATACCGTTATAGAGGGTATTTATACGGCTACAATTGTATTAAGAGATGAAAATACTGGTAGGGATCGATGGCATATAGATGCACGGCCATCAGATTCAATAGTAATTGCGTTGAAAACTAATTCACCAATATATGTTTCAAATAAATTGGAGAAACATATGGTTTCAAAGGAAAAGTTTTTAGGAGAGGATATAGAATAACTAGTTTGGTGTTTCAATGGCTTCAGATAATCGTGATGATGAGCTTGATATATTGAGAAGAAAGATGCTTTTAAATATTATGCGTAGGAAGATTGGTGTAAAATTAAGGCCAGCTATGCCTAAAGGCGTAATACATTTAAATACAAGTAATTTTAATCAAATCTTATCGAGGTATCCTATAGTCGTTGTAGATTTCTGGGCTGAATGGTGTGGTCCATGTATGGCCTATTCACCAATATATGAGAAGTTGGCTGATAAGTATTGGAGTAAAGCAGTATTTGCAAAACTAAATGTAGATGGAAATCCGGTTATAGCCCGGCAATATAATGTTATGAGTATACCTACAACAATAGTGTTTTATAGGGGGAGAGAGTATAAGCGTTTTATAGGTTTATCTAATACATCTATACAAAACTTATTAAGAGTCATAGAATATCTGTATAATAAAATTGGTTCTGAATAATATGAGATGTAGGTCTGCCTTTCTTTATAGTGATAAATATATCCTATATGATTTTGGCCCCAAACATCCGTTTAAGCCATATAGATGGAGGCTTACATTAAATATCTTAAAGAAGCTTGAAGCCTTTAATAAAGATAATGTTGATTTAATTGAAGTGGAGGATTTCGATGAAAATATATTGAGACTAGTCCATGACAGTAAATATATAGAGTTTGTTAAGAATATGTGTAAAAGAGGCTATGGATATTTTGATTATGGCGATACTCCTGCTAGAAGAGGAGTGTTTGAAGGTGCTCTTGCACGTGTTTGGGGAAGTGTAAAGGCAGTAGAACTATTAGCTAAGGGAGAATATAATCATGTGTTTAATTTTGGAGGGGGGTTGCATCATGCTGGACCCAATTACGCATCAGGATTTTGCGTATTTAATGATATAGCTATAGCTATAAGATATTTGCAGAAAAAATATAAATATAGGAGGATTGCTGTCATGGACATAGATGGACATCATGGAGATGGTACTCAGAAAATATTTTATAGAGAGAAAATATTAACTATTTCTATACATAGATATGATGGTTTCTTTTTCCCAGGTACTGGTAACTGGGACGAAATCGGGGAAGACGAGGGAGAAGGTTATTCGATAAATATACCTCTTCCCATGGGTGTTGGAGACGATCTATATATACGTATATTTGCGGATACTATATTTCCAATTTTAAAGAAATATTTACCTCAGGTAATTGTAATGCAGTTTGGCGTTGACGGATATATTGGAGACCCGTTAGTAGGATTGAGATTAACAAGTAATACATACAAATATATTGCATGTAAAATACATGATCTAGCACATGAGTTATGTGATGGAAAGGTGCTTATCACTGGTGGTGGAGGTTATCTACCGGAAATAACTGCAAGGATCTGGGCACTAATATTTCTAATATTCTCAGGCTCGGATGAATCTGCTATAGATATTAAGGATAATTTTACCTACACAGATATAGATGTTAAATCTAGGATTTTAAAAATATTGGATAATTTAAGGATAAAAATTCTATCTTTACTTTAATCTTTTACCGCAATGTGGGCAGAAGACATGTACGTCTCCTAATGGCAGTACGCCGCCACAATATGGGCATCTCTTTAATGGTGCTATTGGTCTACGAGGCGAGGTTTCAGGACCTCTTGTTATATGTTTCTCCACGCTGGGGACAATACTCTTTTCACTTGAAACTGGTTTTAGTTGGCTTTCTCTTTCCTTTACTGTTTTTTCCCGAGGCACTGTTGCTACTGTTGCTGAAGGTTTTGTTTCAACTACTGTTTTAATCATGCCCTGCCTAAATAGATTTAAAATTACAACAGACATCTTTCTTATATTTTTCTCTGACTCATATTTCATTAAAAATGATAGGAATATTACTGATGATAAAAATATTGAGGAGGTTATTCCAACAATATATTTAAACAAAATGATATCCGGAATACTTTGGCTAGCTAGATAGTAATAAAAGCCATAGTTTTGCTCTGTAGTGTTACCAATCTGAATTTCAACTATATCTAGCCCAGAGATAATAAGCCCAGAAAACAGTATAATTAAAGATATAATTAATCCCATTATAAGAATGTTGATCCTTTTCTTTCTTCTACTCCTTTTTTCTTTGCTCAAATATATTTCACCAGTCACTAAATTTAATAATATATTAGCTATAGACATTAAAATAATTATCACTAATCAAAGAGATTAAGGATATAAATATTATCTATCAGATATTGTATAGAGAAAGTAAAGTTAATGTTCCATATAGATATATATGGAGTGCCATTCTCTGGACGGTATTCATATCATTGCTGATATGCTTGGGTCTCTCTTCATCGAATGGCTATATTAAATATTTATCTCAATGTTTATATAATTAACTCTCTATCATTATTGGATTTTTATCATAAGATACTCTTTTCATATTTTCAAGCATTTTCCAATAATATTTAGATATTTTAAATAGAGAGCTATGTATTTTACTTGAATAAAAGTTTGTATTGATTGATCGCTTCACATATCTTTTATCTATAATTTCTTCATCTATACTGTTAATATCTATATCGTTTGATGCAATCGTATATGTCCATTCATCCCAAAATGATGGGACAAATATTTTCGCTAAGGCTGTATATTTAAAGACTTCACTAACTGTATAATATATTTGTGAAACATATTTTGTATAGAAATATAGTCCAAGACTATGAGTAACCATAACACCATTCTTCTTTAATTTATCTGATATATATTTATAGAATTCAAAAGTATAGAGCAGTGATGAGGGACCGGAAGGATCCGTTACATCTACTATTATTACATCATATTTATCTTCTGATACCTCAATATACTTTCTGCCATCCATAATAACTATCTTTACTCTAGGATCTCTAAAAGAAGTTTGGGGAACGGATGGAATATATTTTTCAACAAGGTCTATAATATTTTTATCAATATCTACTAATATAACATTTTTAACCGTATTATGTTTCAATACTTCACGTAATGCTCCTCCATCTCCCCCACCAATTATTAAAATTTTCTGCGGATTTGGATGTATAAGTAAAGCTGGATGTACAAGTATTTCATGATAAATATGTTCATCTACAGTTGAAAACTGTATTTTATGGTCGATGTATAGTGAGATCCCCCATCTCTTAGACCTAATTATATCTATCTTCTGAATTTCACTTTTTTTGGAAAAAATTATTTCATCAATTATTTCAATAGTATAGAGATTTGGGCAAACTTTTTCAATATATATTTTTCTTCCATTTAGATTTGAAATACCCTCCTTAAACATATTTTAATAAATATAAAGGCCTGAAATTTAATCTTTCGGAACATTAGGAATAATGTGTTTAGAGAGATCTAGTTAAGTTAAATGTTTTCTCCAATATATTAATTAAGATACTATAATGAATTTCTCTCTAATCTTTATCGGAAATTTAAACATAATGATGTGAGAAATCATTATTCTTTGCTTTTAATTTTACTTTGAATGGTTTCACTAAATTCATAATACTTATATACTAATCTTATATAATAAAATAAATCGAATAGCCTATATAAGGAGTAAAGGGATCTGGGTGATTGATTGGATCTTCTACTTATACTAGTATTTATGCTGGCTTTTTATATAGCTTGGGGTATAGGATCTAATGATGAAACCATGGCGTCAGTCGCAGGTATAGGTCTATTTTCATTAAATACGATAGTTTTACTAGGTGGGCTAATGGACTTCTTAGGGGCAATTATATTTGGATATAAAGTTGAGGAAACTCTCGGCAAGGGGATTTTAATTGCCAGTTTATCTCATACAGATGTACTTATAATAATATTCTCAATAGCTTCATGGCTTATAATTGCTTCATATAAGGGTTGGCCTATATCTACAACTCATTCAGCTATAGGAGCTTTACTTGGATGCGGTATAATAAAATTTGGAATACAGAGTATAAATTTCAATACTCTATATAATGTTTTTTTAGGACTAATTTTATCGCCAATATTTGGCTTATTTAGTGCAATGTTTATTGAAATATTTTTAGACAAAATATTCTTAAACTACTTTAAGGGGTTAGAGAAAAGACTTATTTTAACCAAAATTTTTTCAATACTCTTACTTATATTTACGCTGATTACAGCCTTTTTTAGAGGAGCAAATGATATAGCGAATGCAACAGCCTTTCTAAGTATAGTATATGGGGAATCTCTCTACATAAGAATTATAAATGGTATTGGAATGGCTTTAGGCTTAATCATACTGGGTAGAAGAGTCATAAAGTCTGTTGGAAATACGTTAATAGAATTGACACCATTGACTGCTTTCTCGGTTCAGATATCTGTTGCATTAATTATGTCTATTGGAACACTTTTAGGTATACCTATATCTGGAACCCATGTATTGGTGAGTGCTATAATTGGTACTGGCATAATTAGAAAAATTTGGATAAATATTAAGGGGATGAAAGAAATACTTTTTACATGGATTATAACTTTTCCGGGAGCGGCCTTGCTAAGTTTAACTTTAAGCCTATTATTATCTTAACGACCTAATTATAATTACCTTTATAACGTCAGAGGTATCTTCACAGGCATCTTCAAGGTTTTCAAGATCTTCAATAAGTTTTTCTAATAAAAGTACATTGGCAGTTTCTTCTCCTACAGTTTTCTCCAACTCCTTTAAACAGTTTAGGTAAGAATCGTCGGCTCTTTCCTCCAATTTTTCGATTAGATTTAAATATCTTAAAGTTTTTTCGAAATCTTTATTCATAGACTCCACAGCTTTCCTTAAAACTATAGAAGTTACCCTAATATACTTTAAAAATATTAGTAGACATTCCTTACATAAACCTAATAATTGTTCTCTAGGAATAATTCTCAATATTCTCGCTATATCCTTAGCCCAGTCAGCAACCATATCCATTCTCTCCACAAGTCTAATAAAGTCTTCTCTACTAAGTGGTGGAAGTATTCCTCTAGCAAGTTCTTCGACAATTGTTCTTCTAACAGAATCAGCCTCCTCCTCATATTTTACAACCATTTCAATTTTCTTTAAAACTGTTTGTTCATCGACATGTTTTAAAGAGTCATAAAAAACATCGGTCATAGTGATAACAGCTTTTTCACATAATACTGCATGCTGTAGAGTTAATTCAAGTGCACGGTCTTCAGGAGTTTTAAGAAAACGTTTTATAAACTCCATGTCAATCAACTAATTATATATCTACGATTATTTTAAATTTATCATATGAATGAGATCATTTAATAATACATACTATACGATGATGAGAAATATATGGCCTAATCATCCTGCTCGCTAAAACTCAAATAAAGAGTGAAACATATTAGTAGAGTAATTGTTATTTATTGATGGTCTTCATATGGATAAACTAAAAGTAGGATTTATTGTAAATCCGATTGCAGGTATGGGCGGTAGGGTAGGGTTAAAGGGTACAGATGGAGAGGATATTTTAAGAATGGCTAGAAAGTTGGGAGCAAAACCGGTTTCAGATAAAAGAGCTATAAGGTTTCTTAGAAGTATTGGAGGATATAATTATTTTATTTTTTATACTGCCCCTGGAAAGATGGGTGAAAAATATCTTAAATTATTTAGATATAAATATATTGTTGTAGGTAGAATTAGACGTAAAACTAGTGGTGAAGATACCAGGAGAATAGCTTTAGAAATGTTGAAGAATGGTATCGAAATTCTCGTATTTGTTGGTGGAGATGGCACTGCTAGAGATATAGTCGAGGCAGTCAATAGGAAGGTTCCAATACTAGGTATACCGAGTGGAGTAAAAATATATAGTTCTGTTTTTGCCGCTACACCTGAGGATGGAGGTAGAGTCCTAATACAATTCTATAAACATAGGTTATTGAAGAATGGGGAGATACTTGACATAGATGAAAATGCTTTTAGAGAGGATAGAATCAATATAAAAATATATGCTTATGCATTGACTCCTGATGCAGGATTATTGATGCAGAATTCAAAGGAAATTTTCTTTTCACAATTAGATGAGGAGAATAAGAAAAGTATTGCAAAATATATTGTAGAGACGATGGATAAAGATACTGTATATATTTTAGGTTCAGGTACGACTATAAAGGCAGTTACAGATTATCTAGGTCTCCCTAAAACAGTTCTTGGAATAGATGTTATGTATGATTTCTCTATAGTTAAACGAGATGTTAGTGAGAAGGGTTTATTAAATATTATTAAAAATTTTCATGAAAAGAATTTTAAGATAATAGTGTCTCCTCTGGGAAGGCAAGGCTATATCTTTGGACGTGGAAATCAGCAAATTAGTCCAAGAGTTATTAGAAAAGTGGGGCTAGAAAATATAATTATAATTGCTACGAAATCAAAGCTTAGGGAAACACCTTTTCTTAGAGTGGATACTGGAGATAAAAATCTAGATAAAAGGTTAAGGGGATATAGGAGAGTTATTATAGATTATAATGAGGAAAAAATGGTAAAAATTATCTAGCCTTCCTTCTTGATAAATTCTGCATATTCTTCTGGTTTGAGGAGATCGTTTAATTCATTTCGGTCAGATAGTTTTATCTTAAACATCCACCCTTCTCCATATGGGTCTTCATTAACTTTTTCAGGAGCATCTATTAATGTTTCATTTACTTCAACTATTTTACCTGAAACTGGCGCATATATATCTTCAACAGACTTCACCGACTCTACACTTGCAATACTTTCATCCTTTCCAACTTCTCTCCCAACCTCTGGAAGCTCTACATATACGACTTCCTTTAACTTCTTCTGGGCAAAATCACTGATACCTATAGTTACAGTATCGTCTTCAACTCTAACCCACTCATGTTGTTTAGTATATAGTAGGTCTTTTAAAACAGTATAATCATTTACATTTATTACATTATTCATATAATCACCAGCATCATAGATTTCCACTAATACTAATATATTTTTTTATTATATATACTACCATCTAGGAGTTATAAATAATGGCTCAACGATTTTTCCGTCAAATTTTCTCCCTCTAATGTCTACCTGTATCGGCAAACCATTTATTGCATGACGAGTATCAATATAACCTATACCTATATTCCTATTCAATGTAGGGGAATGTGTTCCACTAGTAATTTCACCAACAATTTTCCCATCAACCATTATCTTTGAACCATGTCTAGGGATAGGTGTTTTCTTTTTCATTCTAACTCCAATTCTAATTCTATCTATACCATTAATATATTGACTCCATATTTTCTCTCTACCAATGTACTCTTCTTTATATAGGTCAAATACCCAATATCTTGCCTCGAGTGGAGTAGTTTTTTCATCAATATCATTTCCATATAGACAGAAACCCATTTCAATTCTCAATACATCTCTACACGCTAGTCCGGCAGGTTTAATTCCTAATGCTATAATCTTTCTCCAAAGATCTATAATCTTATCATTATTACATATTATTTCAACACCCTTTTCACCAGTCCAACCACTTCTACTAACTAAGAAAACATTTATACCAAATATTTCTACATTCCTTCTATATTCCAAAATTTTAAGCGAATCTAAATCTATGCCACAATGTTTTCCAATAAGTTCAAAAGTTCTTGGACCCTGAATAGCAAGCATACCAAGCTTCTCAGTATAATCATATATGTTTACAACTTCCTCGTCGATATGATTTTTAAGCCAATCTATATCCTTAAATCTATTTATAGCATTTCCTACAATCATATATCTTTCTTCAGAAAATTTGTATAACATTATATCATCTATAAATCCCCCATTATAGTTAAGTAGAGCTGTTGGTCCAAACATTCTATTTTCAACAGCATGTATAACATCTTTCGCTACAAGTTTATTTAAAAATTTTATTGCATCTTTTCCCTCAACAACTATCCTGGACATATGACTTATATCAAATACCCCGCAGTTCTCTCTAACATTTCTAGCCTCCCTTAAAGCTCCTATATAATTTATAGGCATAATCCATCCAGCAAAATTATCCATATGTGCTTTAAGTTTTAAATGTTCTTCATATAAGGGTGTTTTAAAGAACATATATATCATAAAATAACATAATATTTGAAATTAATATCTATTATTGGTGTACTACTTGGATGTTAAATATAGTGTTGTAGGACACTTAGTTATAGATAGGGTAATTAGGGATGGTAGAGAATATAAATCGCTTGGAGGTGCAGCTGCCTATGCATCAATAACAGCTGTGAAAAATAATTGTTATACAAATATTATTTCACGTGTAGGAGAGGATTTTCCAGATGAATATATATTATTTTTAGCTAGAAATGGTATAGATGTTTCGTTAGTTAAACGTGTAAAATATGGATCAACAAGTTATAAACTTATATATAGAGATGATGATAGAGAAATATTCCTATTATCGAGATGTAGCAGTATTTCTCCAGAAGATATTCCGGAAAACTTTTCCTCCGATATTATTCATATAGGTTCTGTTGCAAATGAAGTTCCCTTAAATACTTTTCAAAAACTATGTGAAAGAGGTAAGATGATAGTCCTCGATGTACAGGGATTTATAAGAAGCGTGGATGATAATGGAAGAATAGTCTATAAAAAATGGGTTGATGCTGAAAACTTTCTGGATAAAGTGGATATAGTTCATGCAGATTATGATGAGGGTAAATTTATTACTGATAAAAATAGTATTGTTGAGATTATTGAAAGATTTATAGATTATGGTGTAAAGATTGTTTTAATTACCCTTGGAAGAAAGGGAGCATATATAGGTGATAGGAATTCAATATTTTTTATTCCAAGTCTTGTTCCAGAAAGAGTTGTTGATGAAACTGGTGCTGGAGACGTATATACAACTATCTTCTCATTAGAGTACTTTATTGGAAAAAACATTGTTGAGGCGGCTTCTATGGCTGCAGGTACTGTATCGTTTTTGGTAGAGGAGGTAGGAATATATGGTATACGTCCTATAGATAGATGTATGGAAAGAGCTAGAGAAATTATGTATAGGGCTAGAAAAATACTTTAACTTTCTTCAAGCTTCTTTAGGCAAACTGGACATATAATAGATTCTTTAGGTATGATTGAGCCACAATATTTACATATCTTCATTCCTTGAGGAGTTTCCTTTCTCCTCATCTTTCTAATCTTTATTAACGTTAATGCAATAATTGCTAAAACTATTGAAACCAATATAATGATGAAATATCCCAGTAAAAATATACTTCTACCACCCGTTTCTACATTAAATCCATATGATTTAAATTGTTCTGATAAATCTGTTCCCACGGCCTTATTTAGGACTTTAAGTAGAGTTTTCATATTATCTATTCTACCATGACTACTACTCCATTCCCTAGCTTCATATGCAAATTTTCTGCAAAAATCTAGTCCACCATATTTTGATGCAATTGAATTAATTATATAGAATGAGGCTGAATATGCTATTCCTATCTCATCGCTTCGTAATAAATTCCAGTTCTGTATAAATCCAAGCTTATTTAACTCTCTCCCATTATTTGTAATATAATTTACGATTCGAATATGATCATCCCTAATCATAGAGACATTTCTATAACCCATATCATATGTTATTTCATATGCAATATATTCAGCCATACCTTCATGGAACCATCTTGTCTGACTCATTGCTGCAACACCTACTTTTCCAAGCATTACATGGACAAGTTCATGTGTAGCCGTATATTCTAAATATCCTATAACATATCTACTTAGGGCTAGATTTACGTGAACGGTGGTAGGCAATGCTTCATTAATATCATATCCAGGTACATATCCAAAAACTTTTGGAAAATCTTGTGGAAGAAAATATTCTACCTTAATCCAGGGTAAATCTACTCCAAATATCTCAGACATTTTTGGATACATTTTTCTATAAAAATCTATTATCCTTCTAGAAAAGTTTAGATAGAATTTGGGTGTATATATTTTTATAGTTGTATTGGGATCAATTTTATCATCTAATTCTATCTCAGGTACTTTTTCTTTCAACTTATATAAAATTATAATTCTACCAGGATGACCGGCGTGATAATATAATCCACTTGAATTTGAATCAAATGGAATTATATCTTTTAAAGCATTTCCTATAAGGTTTATCTGCTGATTTATCTTGGTATATTCATTTAACTTTACATTTACAATGCACTCACTGTTCTCGTCCATTTCTAGATGTGGGCTCATAAACCATGCATCCTTTTTCACCATTAGAGAAGCATATGGAAATCTATAGGAGATATTCATGACAACTCGATTATCTTGGCCCGGAGTATAATGAAATATTTCTTTACTATAAAATATTAGACTCTTATTATCTCTTTCAATCCATTCAACATTTCCATCTACATAGTTAAAATATACTTTTTCAAATTTAGGTAAATATAACCATGAATCTCCACTACCCTTAGCTATAAAAGTTATGGTAACATTTGCACTTCCATCTTTATTCACATATATCCTAAATATGTATATTCTACTGCTTTCAGGAATACTCCTAGAATTATAAAAGTTGGCTGAAAAAAGAACTATAAGTAAGAATAGTAAGAGTATTTTCCTTCTATACAACTCTCATTCACCACCATTATTACTCAAATTATAGTAATATATACGTTATTAAATAGTTTCTATCCTTAAATTTACGACAAGTTTTTGTTTTATTAAATATTTGAAGCAAAATATTTAAGTATTTTTAAATATACCCTATGATTATGTATAAGGAGAGGATTAATACTATAACTAAATATATGGATGAAAACGCTATAGATATATTAATAATCTCTGCTCAAAGCAATATTTTCTATTTAACTGGGTTTGAGGGTGGACTTGGATTAATATTTGATTTAGATAGAGTTCCCTATCTATTGGTTCCTAGACTAGATTTCGAGCGTGCAAGCTATATTTCAAACATAGAGAATATCGTAGCTTTGACGAAGGAAAAGGCTGAATTTTTACCTAGTGAAAATATATTTATTGGAGATTTAATCGATTTTATAGAAAAACTTGCTTCTAATAAGAGGGTTAAGATAGGATTAGAGAAGTTTTCTATAGGGTTTAAAAATTATATTAGGCTTAAAGAGGAGTTTGGAGAGAAGAACTTGATAGATATTTCTCCTCTTGTAAGGGATATGCGTATAACTAAAAGTATGGAGGAGATCCAACTTATAAAAAATGCTATAAATATTTCTGAAAAAGCGTTTCAATATGCTATTGACTTAATTAAACCTGGTGTAAAGGAGTGTGAAGTAGCTGGGGAAATAGAATATTTTATGAGGAAAATGGGTTGTAGACCGGCATTTGAAACCATTGTAGCTTCAGGAAAGTTTTCTGCTTTTCCTCATGGATTTGCTTCAGAGAAGCGAATCGAGAGTGGGGATATAATAGTTATAGACTTCGGTGCAAGATATAAGGGATATGTTGCAGATATAACGAGAACAGTTTTCGTAAAACCAATTTCATCTAGAAAAAGAGAGTTGTTAAGGATGGTTATGGAGGCACAGGAAAAGGCTATAGACGTTTTAGGAGAGGGTATAGATATATGTGAGCCAGATAAGATAGTTAGAGAAATGTTTAGAGAGAAGAATTACCTCGCATTCTATAATCATAGTACTGGACATGGAATAGGTATAGATGTACATGAACCTCCAAGACTATATTTTAAAGCGGAGGGTAAATTTAAGAATGGAATGATAGTTACAGTTGAACCTGGAATATATATTCCAGGATATGGTGGAATTAGAGTTGAAGATGATGTTTTAATAACGAGTGAGGGACATAGAGTATTGTCTAGTTTAGAGAAAGAATACATATTATAACATTATTGGGAAATTTAAATAATAGTTGAGTCAATATTTTATTGGGTTTATGGATGGTTAGTGTATTTAAAAAGGGTTTTAGAACACTTGGCATAGCTGAAAGCTATGTTAGAGGTGTTCACAAATATTCTCTTCTCGCCGGAGTTATTATGAGGAGTGATTTAATTATAGATGGATTTACATTTACATATATAACTGTAGGCGGATTTGATTCAACTGAAAGAATATTGTCTATGTATAGAAATTTGAATAGAAATGATATTAATCTTATAATGCTTAATGGAGCTATAATTGGATGGTATAATATTGTCGATATATATAAATTATATAATTGTATTAGAAAACCCATAATAGTTGTAAGCTATGAGGAATCGGAGGGAATTGAAAAATACATTAAAAAATATTTTCCACAAGACTATAAAGAGAGATTAGAATTATATAGAAAGCTTGGAGAGAGGGAGATGATTAAAATTAAAACTGGATATAAAGTATATATAAGATATATTGGAATCGATAAAAAACAGGCGATTGTTGCACTAAATAGGCTAACTCTTAATGGATCTATACCTGAACCTCTTAGGGTAGCAAAAATACTTGCACATGCAGCTATAAAGGCTAAACAGTAATTATTTTCACCATGGTGTCTCTAATCTATTATATTCTAGTATTTTACTTAATTAATTGTATTTATATGCATCAGAAACTTATCCATTTTTCTCAAAATTATTTATAGAGGATATTTAAACAATATATATAGAATTAAATATAATTATAATAGTTAAACTAAATTTATAGTTGATAAATATGGTTTTGAGGAAAATTATAAAGATTGGTAGTAGCTATTATATAGCGTTACCTAAGAAATGGGTTTTAAACCAGGGTTTATCTGAAAATTCATACGTATATGTAAATATTAGGGATGGAAGGTTTGTTGAAATTTCTCCAACTATACAGCCAAAACCTAAGAGAGAGTTTAAGATAAATGTTAGGGATAGAGATATTTTGATTAGAAAGGTTTTGGCAGCATATTTATCTGGATGTGATATAATAGAAATATCTTTGGATAGATTGTCTAAAAAATATTTAGATGTTCTAGATGATCTTCTTAGGGTTCTTGTGGGTGTAGAAATAGTTGAGGAGGATGAAAATAAAGTTTTAATTCAATGCTTTATTAGAAGTGATTATGATCCGATACTCGTGTTGAGGAGAATGGATTCTATATCTAGGTCGATGTATAGGGATGTTATAAAGGCTTTAGTTGAATGGGATATAGATATAGCTGAATCAGTTTATAGGAGGGATGATAGAGTTGATAGACTTTATTTTCTAATAGTTAGACTTTTAAGGACGCTAATATCCAGTCCCGAGATATCATCAGAGGATAAGAGATTTTTCCTAGACCTAAGAATGATTGCAAAAAATCTTGAGCAGATAGGAGACTATTCCACTCAAATTTCTTTATCAGCAAAGAAAATAGTGGAAAGAGGGATAAAGATATCCGAGAAAAATATGAAGTCTATAGAAATATATTCAAAGAATATTGAGAATATTCAGAAAAAGTTGATCCAAATAGTTACAGATAGAAATTTAGTTTATGATGAAATGTGTATAAAAAGTTTGATAGAACTTGAGAATAAAATTGATGATATAATGGAAACGACACATGGTGAGCTATATAATATATTTAATGGATTTAAGGGGATTATAGGAGAGTTGAAAGATGTTTCAGATTTGATATCGGAGTATTAGAGAGAGATTTTTTCAAGCTGATTTAAAACATATTCTCTCTCCTCATCTGGTGATGGAAATTCCATTACAATTCTCCCATTTCTAATTAATGGTTTTAATAATTCCTCCATTTTCCCTCCACATTTTGGGCATCTAGGTCTCGTCTCATCTTCTAGTCTAACAACATCAATCATGCATTTCATACATCTATAGACTTTCTTTCTACCAGAAAACTTACCTCTCTTAGCTGTAGGAATCCATTTACCATCCTTTTTAATAGAAGTTATATCCATAGCAATATCTATTATCTTTGCACTTGCTATAGCGGATCCGATTCCGAAGCCACTTGCACCAGCTTCAATTAATCCTAGAATACTATCCTCATCTATACCTCCTGAAACAAATATCTTTACATTTTCAAATCCATTAGCCTTTAATTTCCATTTTACTTCTCTAATTATATCAGTGAAACTACCTCTTCTAGAGGAAGGTGTGTCTAGACGAACACCCCATGTTTTTTCTTTACCGATTGATATCACGGCTCTCAGCGACTCATCAACCTCATCTGTATATGTATCTGTAAGAAATATTCTTGGAACATTTTTAGGCATAATTCTATCAAATGCCTTCCACGCCTCTTCCTCACTCCCCCTTATATTCTTAAATATAATTATGAGGCTATGTGGCATAGTTCCAACAGGATTTTTACCTAAAAATTCTGCTCCAAGAATGCATGAGACACCATTACATCCACCAATATATGCATAAAATGAATTGAATGGTGATATTGCTGGATGAGTTCTACGTGCACCAAAAGAGATTATCAATGTATTTCTCCCAGCAATTTTTCTAATTCTGGCAGCCTTTGTAGCTATACCTGAACCCATTGCAAGAAAACCTAAGATAGGTGTTTCATATAAGGCAAATTTTCCATAGGGTCCAGTAATGGTCATTATAGGCTCTTTTATACCATAAAAATCTTTTTTATAGAATACTGTTCCCTCTGGAATCGCGTCAACACTTATTGGTAGTCCTTTAAGAAGATTTGCAACATCTCTTAGACCACCTAGAATAGCCCAATTATAGTTTTCAGGCATACTGCTTACAGTTAGCTCCATATATACTTCTGTATTAGATAGTTTTTCTTCATTAAGTATTCTCATAGTTCTTATAAAATATATATCGGTAGTCTTACCACTTTTAATATCTTCATAATTAGCATAAAGAAATGGTCTTTTAATCAATATCTTCACCTTCTTATGAGTATATGTTGATTTAAATATATAGAGAATTTTCTTCCATTATTTTTTCTTTCAATCTTCAATACTCCAAGCCTATTTAAGATAAATAAATGATTATATAGATTTCCAATGCTTATATCGAGATCTCTAGAAATTCTACGAGCCGAAACTCCTGGATTTTCCATAACATATAATAATATCTCTCTTCTAGTTGGATTTGAAAGCGCTTCACTCATAGATAATATTTTTTTAGGCATTATTATCCCCATCAATATACGTAGTAGCACTATCATATAACTACATAATACCTAAATAAAACTCTTATGGTAATTAATATAACTGTCAAGTAATTTTTCACTAATATAGGACTCAGCTATAATCTATAAGTTTAAAGAAGCTATTAACATCTTTCACTCCGCTTTAAATCTATATTTTAAAAATATGGCGTTTATAGCTACTAATACCGTGCTTAAACTCATTAATATTGCTCCTATTGCTGGACTCAATAATATACCATAGTTATATAGTATTCGGCAGCTAATGATATTGAAAGGGAATTATATCCAGTAGCCCATCCAAGATTTTGAAGCATTTTACCATACGTAATTTTGCCACTTTTGAATTATCTCCAGTAAGCATATAGACTTTGATATTCATTTCATTAAGTCTGTTAACAATTTCTCTCGCTTCTTTTCTTATAGTGTCAGCCAATGCTATTAATGTCATCATACCTGGTTTTCTTTTCTTGACTTCATTTACTATTCCGATTAAAAATGGCTTACCTCCATAGACATAGACTATTGTTGAAAATGCTAATAATACTAAATTCCTGTATTTGAAGACTATTTTATATCCAAAATGTTTTGGATAAATGGTGAGAGTAAGATTATCGGTATCGTTAATAGAGATGATATAATGAAACGTATCTTAAAATCTTTTATCATTTTAGAATGTTGCATGTGGTACGTCTACCTCCATTGATATATGGGTGGCTTAAATATTAACTTCATTATTTTCATAATGACATAGGTTTAAGTAAGAATGCCTGCTTCGCCTAAAAGTTGATGGAAACTCTTTTTTCCTTCCTATTTTTCCATTCTGGAAATTTTTTCTAAAATCTCTTAGACATGTACGCGATATTAGAGATGGATTCTCTAGGGCTATCTATTAATATCCTTATTATACTGCTATCAATCCTATCAAGCATTAAATACACCTCATATCTAATAAACTTTTTAATCTTTGTAAGCTATATCTAATAGGGTGAGAAAATGAAGGAGATTAAAATAACTGTATGGAATGAATATATTTCCGAGAAAGATATTCCTGAGTCGAAAAATATTTATCCCAAAGGTATGCATAGAGTTATTGCAGATTTTCTTATAAAGGAAGGATTTATCGTTAGAACTGCTACACTTGAGGAACCTGAGCACGGTCTCACAGAAAAGGTTCTGGCGGATACAGATGTACTTATATGGTGGGGTCATAGAGCTCATGATAAAGTGAATGACTTTATTGTGGAACGAGTCTATAAACGAGTGCTTGAGGGAATGGGACTCATAGTCCTACATTCAGGACATATGTCGAAGATTTTTAGAAGACTTATGGGTACTTCATGTCGTCTAAAATGGAGGGAAGATGGTAAAATGGAGAGAATATGGATTGTTGCGCCATGGCATCCTATAGCTGAAGGACTAGGAGATTATTTTGAGATCGAACATACAGAAATGTATGGAGAACCATTTGATATACCTCCTCCAGACGAACTTGTATTTATAAGCTGGTTTGAAGGAGGCGAGGTATTTAGAAGTGGATGCTGTTTCTATAGAGGTATGGGCAAAATCTTTTATTTCAGACCTGGACATGAAACATATCCAATATATTATGATAAAAATGTACAAAGAGTAATTATAAATGCTGTAAAGTGGGTTAAGCCGGTTAAAAGACCGAAGCCGATATTGGGGCACTTTAAACAAATTAAATAACTAATTATTTAACTTGTTTTAAAAATACTTTCACAGTTACTATGTTTCCGTCCTTTAGGTTTAGTGTTTTACGTAGGTTTTTTGGTGAAATAATTTCGATGACATCTGGACCATAATGTGTTCTTTCGATTAAAAGTAGGCCTCCAACAATATTTTTCTCAACGAATACTTTATAGAATTTTACTGAACCATATTTTCTTTTCTCATCACTAAACCCCGATATCTCAATTCCATCCATTAACTCAATCTTTTTCCTAACCACTATACTCTCTGGTAATAACTTTAAATTCAATGTTCCAGGATATGGTTTATCCCCTAAAAGCTCTGTAAATTTCCTATAATAGTATGGTATCGTTACATAGAATGCGCCTTCACCCAATCCTGTAAAAACTCTACCCTGTAAAATTAAGTACTCCTTTGTTCTATTGAAAAGCTTATTTAACTCTCCATACATTTTCAAAAGAATATTTAATCCCTGTTTAGTAATACGTATATATTGTCCCCTTCTATCAACGATTCTAGAAATATAACCCATTTTCTCTAATAATATTAGTTTCCGAGAAGCTGTTTGCTGAGAACATCCAATAATTTTAGAGAACATAATGCTATTTATGAATATATACTTGTCTATAGCTCCAAGTAGGGCCAAATTATATAGCATATATACTATGTCAAATGTTTTCATCAATTAATTTATATTCCATTTCCTATCTAATGAACTTTACCTTTTCATTATTTTATCTTTTTATCTAAGATATTATTATTTCGTCATCTTCATCTCTATCTTTACCCACTAATGATACAACCTGCATTACTATAAGTCCCATAGCTATTATGAGCAATGGATTATTCTTCAATACCTCTGTATCAAATGATACTTTAAATGCCATTATATTCATCGTTGAAGACAATATATTTGTATAAAATATAATGTTTAATAAAAACATTAGAAATGTTGTTGTATATGTTAAAAATCTGCTTGAAACAACACTTTTAATCCACCTGTATACAGCAAAATTTATCATAACCATGTATATTAGCGAGGAAACAATTATCATCCACAAAGGTATTAATAAATTCTGTATCGAGCCTGTCAAAAAAGCTTCTAATAATATATATGCAATACCAATATTAATTAATACCAATGTAACATTTAAAGCAAATCTAGTGATCCCTTTAATAGTGCTATCAAATGTCTCTTCGATTTCCATTTTAGCACCAAATTAACATTTAAATATTAAGATAAAAAGAGTATTTACCAAAATAATTGAATACTTTTAGAATAATACACCAAAATATATAGTTATATATTACAGTTATCTCCACAAGGATAACTATTGTGTATCTTTCTTGACGATGTATTGAAATATAATAAATGATAAATACTAAATATATTGGTGATTTAAATCAAGGGGTTTAGAATACTTTTACAGCCAATAGGATATATTGATAGAGAAATATTGAAATATATTAGGAGTAATGTTATGAAGAGCATTGAGGTATCAATAGAGATTTCTGAGAAAATATTTCAATTAAGAAATGAGTTTTTAAACAAAAGCCGTAATCAATATCTTGCAGAACCCATATTCTATTCCCTAGGAAAAATAATCAATGGATATGATAGAGTTTTAGGTATAGCTGATATAGATGCATATAGTTATGGATATAATTTTATATTTGGTATAGCTGGATATAGGATAGCATTAGTGTTTCTGAAGAGACTTAGACCAGAATTTTGGGGTGAAGAGCATAATAAACATAAATTTTTAAAAAGAATTTTAAAGGAATGTTTACATGAGCTTGGCCATACCTTTGGATTAACACATTGTAGAAATCCTAGATGTGTTATGAAATTTAGCAATACTATAATGGATACAGATTTTAAAAGAGCGGCATTCTGTATAAACTGTAGTAGAAGGCTTGAAGTAAGCGGGATAAAGGTATATAGCAAGATAATATAACTATTTATGGAGGAAATAGTTTAATGCCTGCATAATATTGTCAACTTCTATTACAGTAATGTTATATCCCATTTTCCGAAGCTCTTCCTCCAGATCTACTTCAACTGAAGTATAATGTATAATTGTTACAAAACCATGTTTTTCTTCTTTCTTAACCATTTTGATTACCTTACTCTGTCCTCTCGGGACAAGAAAAATTGTAGCATTATTTTTCGCTGCAATCAAAGCCTTTTCAAAAATTCCTCCAACAGGACCTATACTTCCATCTATATTTATTGTACCAGTCATAAAGACATCTCTATTAATGCTCTTATTAAGCAGCATACTTATAATTAAGACTGTTATAGCTGCTCCAGCTGAAGGACCATCAACAACATTTATAGACTTATTTGCTACAATGATTAGCTGCAGGTCAATACTATTATTTATCCCAGCTATTCTCTTAGCTACATTAAAGGCAGTTTCAACAGACTTTTGTAAATCAATCCCTATTTTGGGAGTAGTAGCGATGAAAACTCTCCCACTGCCAGGAACAATTTTTGCATAGGCTTTCATTACAACTCCTTTTAACTCACTTTCGAAGAAGCCTTTCCTAACCATATAGACGCCGACAATGTTTATCCATTCGGCGCCCTCGTAAGAAACATTATAGGAATAATATGTAGTTCTATTCAATATTTCAATTGTCCTTTTTAAAACAAGATTTTCATTTCTAAGTTTTTCATTTTCTTTTTTTAATTGATCATTGTATTGAATAACTTCATTTAAAATACCTTTCATATAATTTATTTGATATGAGAGTGTAGCTATATAGTAGCCAGCAACTAGATTAAATATAAGCGAAATTACAAATAGTATAGCAAAAAGCCCGTTTTTCTTCACAATGTATCACCTAATCAGAATAAAATTCTCTCATATAAACATTTTACTGAGAAGATAACCATCTTTTTCTAAAACGATTCCATAGACGATCTCTCTCATAATGAAGAAGGCATTGATATTTATATATTATACTTTTTTTAACAATTTATTAATTTTTAAGCCAAAAAGTAAATTTTTAAAAAAATATGTCATACATTAATGGATCGACTATTATTCCGATTCTTATATAATTAACATAATACTATAATAATATAAAATGGTGATATTCTTGGGGAAAACGAGAACAGGGAAACGAATGAATCTAATAACAGTACATTTACCTGAGCAACAAGTATATGCTTTAGATGAATTAGTGAAGGCAAGAATATTTCCAAGTAGAAGTGAGGCTATACGGGCGGCTATCAGAGATCTAGTAGATAGATACGCCCCATATCTTATAAACAAATACAGCAAATTCTCTTTTCCACCATTAGGTTTTAATAATGACAGAAAGTTTCTAATGTTAGGACAAAGATAATTGGTTATTTTTAATTTAATTTTTCTTTAACATATGTTTAAAATTTTTTAACAGCCTTACACTAACATTTATCATGATCCAGAATTATATTACTAAAAATTAAAATTAATTTTTTAAGTCCACCATCCTTTTTATTCCGCCACCATACCAGAATAATAAAGATGAATCCTATCCCCCATCCAATGGAGACAAATGTTAACTCTTCATTACTCATATATTTTCGACGTGTTTTAAACAATGCTCCAAAGAAACATTAACAATATTCCTATTGCAAGAATTGTTATTGTGAAAATCTTCTTAACTATCAACATCCTCTAACACCAATATGTTTTTTCTATTTTAACATATATTTTTCACTTTTTAGTTTACTAAAAGGTAGAAATCTCTCTGACTTTTCTTAAAATTTAAAGAGCTTTAGTAAACAATATTATTTTCTTCCTTTATTCTATTATATATGAATACTATAACTTCTGCTGAAATGAAAATATTGGAGGAAAATTGTTTCTATCTAGGTGTTTCGCCTAGAATTTTAATGGAGAGTGCTGGGAAAAGTGTTGCAGAAAATGTTGGAGAAGGTAAAAATGTTTTGGTGGTAGCTGGGCTTGGAAATAATGGTGGAGACGGATTTGTTGCCGCAAGATATCTTGCATCTCTAGGTAGAAATGTAAATGTATTATTAATAGGTCGTCCAGAGAGAATTAGAACTCAGGAAGCTAGAAGAAACTTTGAAATACTTAGAAAAATGGAGTATAGTATTAATATATATTTTATAAATGATTCATCCGAATTAAAGAGATATGATTATCTTTTTAATAATGCTGATATAATCATTGATGCCATATTTGGGACTGGAGTTAGGGGTAAGATTAGAGAGCCATATGCATCGGTTATTAGGAGGATAAATGAATCTAAGGCATTTAAAGTATCGGTGGACGTTCCTTCTGGACTTGATCCAGATACAGGTATTATTCATGATATATGTGTTAAGCCAGATATCACCATAACATTCCATGGAATAAAGACTGGTTTAGTTAAGAATAAAGAGATATGTGGCAAAATTATTGTGGCAAATATAGGTATACCTATAGATGCAGAGTTATTTGTAGGTCCAGGTGATGTAAGGTCGATAGTATCTCCTAGAAATCCTCTTGCTAAGAAAGGAGATTTTGGTAGAGTATTGGTTATCGGGGGATCATATAGGTATTCTGGTGCACCTGTACTGACGGGATTAGCTGCGTTAAGGACTGGTGCAGATATAGTTATTATTGCAACACCAAGTATTGTCGCAAATACTATTAGAGCATTTTCTCCAAATCTAATAGTATATTCATTGAAGGGAGAATGTCTAAATACAGGTCATATAGATATTCTATTAAAATTTTTAGAGAAAATAGATGTAGTTGCCATTGGTCCTGGACTAGGATTGGAAGATGAAACTAAAAATGCTGTTATAGAATTTTTGTCGAGAACGAGTAAGCCGGCTGTAATTGATGCTGATGCATTAAAAGCCTTGTCTGGAAAAATAAATATTGTTTCTGGTAAAGAGGTTGTTTTAACGCCGCATGTAGGTGAATTTAGAATAGTTACAGGAATATCTGTTGGAGATGATTGGAGGCAACATATGAAATATGTAGAGGATATAGCTAGAAAATATAATATAACTATATTGCTTAAAGGACATTATGATATAATTTCAAATGGGAAAAATACTAAGGTTAATAGAACTGGTACACCTGCTATGACGGTGGGTGGAACTGGAGACGTATTGACAGGTATAACTGCTACGCTTTTAGCTCAATCAAACAATCCTTTCAGATCTGCGTGTGCAGCAGCATTTATAAACGGTTTAGCTGGAATGCTAGCAGAAGAAAAAATGGGGCCTCATATAGTTGCCACAGACGTTATAGATAATATTCCACAAGCCTTTAAATCTATAGACTAAGTCTAGACATTAAATAATTTTCCTCCATTAATTTATCATTATTTCTTATCCCAATATAGACCTTAGGTGGAGACCATTTAATAATTTTCCAATCTACATATAGGTTAAGCCTATATGTAGATTGAGGGGTGGGTCTGCACCCGGAGATATCTCCAAACCACTTCAATGCTTAAATTAATTCCATGCCACATAGCGAATATTGTCTCCGATACAAGCATCAGCAAAATACAGCTAAAAAATTATTAAATGGTTTCCCTTAGGTGGTAAGTTATAAATAATGATAATTATAGTAATAGATTTGGTGAAATATGAGGATATTATTGATACGTCATGCTGATCCAGATTATAAGAATGATACAATAACCGAGAAGGGAAGAAGAGAGGCTAGAGCATTAGCAGAGAGCTTGAAGGGATTAATAGATGATCTATATGTTAGTCCTTTAGGAAGAGCCAGGGAGACATGTAAATATATTTCAAAGGCTTTAAATATTGATCCAATTGTTTTAGGTTGGCTGAGAGAAATTGATATAGGTTTAGACTTAGGCTATGCCCCTTGGAATTTTCCAAAGATCGAATACTTATTGAAAGAGGATTTTCCTTCTCCTCACAACTGGTGGAAAAAGTTTAGAGTCGGTGAACATGATATAGGAAAATACTTAAAACCTAGTTACTATATGATAGCAAATGGTTTCGATAAACTTATGGAAAAATATGGTTATGAAAGAGTTAAAAGTCTTTATAAGTTTAAGGAGGCGAAGGATAAGAGGATAGCCTTAGTAGCACATGGAGGTATGATCTTAACTCTATTATCCTACCTACTACATTGGCCGTTACCCTTAATTTATGTACATGGAAAAATAGATACAACTGGTGTAACGATTATCTCACTTGAAGAAATTGGTTCAGGATATGCTGTACCAAGACTAATAGTTTTTAATGATCTTTCTCATTTAAAATTATAAATAATTATTATAATAGTATAAAGTAGATAGTATGGTGATTTTATGGATTTTTATGAGGTTATTAAAACTAGACGTAGTGTTCGATCCTATAAACCTGATCCTGTTTCAGAGGAAGTCTTAATGCGAGTTCTAGATGCAGCCAGAATAGCTCCCTCAGGATCGAATAGACAGCCGTGGAAATTTATTATTGTAAGAGATGAGGCGTTGAAGAGAAAGATTGCACAATATTGTTCTCATCAATATTTTATCGCAGAGGCTCCTATAGTAATAGTGGCATGTGGTAGAAACATACATTACAATAGAGGTGGATACATGGGTGATCTAAGCATGCTAGTTGATGTTTCAATAGCTTTTACACATCTAATTTTAGCTGCAAGAGCTGAAGGCTTGGGGACATGCTGGATAGGCGCTTTCGATAATGAAAAGTTAAAAAAGCTTCTAGAAATACCGGATGACGTTAACATTGTTGCTATTACTCCTTTAGGCTACCCGGCTAAGGAGAAAGCATTTACTCCCTATACGTCTAGGAAAAAACTTGATGAAATAATTTGCTACGAAAAATACTGTTAAATGTTATAATAAGTTCTTTATTTACCATCTTTTCAAATAAGTTTTCATAATCTATTAGATATTAAAGCAACACTAATATTTAGTATTATACATACTAAATTTAGGTATTTAATAATAAAAAATTAAAGTTTTGGATATAGGAGTTTGATAGAATTTAGGCCGAAGGGTTTTAAAATATATTTATTTGTCCATGTAGTTTCGTCTTCAAAAGTTTCGGCTACGAGAAGTATCGGGTCTTCGTGATGTAGAGGTCCTAATACGTTTCTTAATGTCCCAACAAGTTCTATCTCTATTTCATTTTCTCCCCTCTGTACAATATCTGTAAGGTTTACTCTATATGGAGGTATGATAGCGTATTTTTCCGCTTTATTAACCCTAACTATAGCTAATGCTGCATTAAGGTCTTCAAGTTCCAGAAAGACTTTAGGGGATTTGATGTTAATCTTTTTTGTTAAAACTACTCTGCCTGCATAGAAAGGCAATCCTTTTTGAGTAAAGTCTCCGAGTTCAACTTCCTCCAATACATCGCCATCTATATATGTTTTATCTCCACTAAACCCTACCTTAAATCTTCCCAACAAATATATGGGTTCAATGTAACGATCAAGATTCATTACACCCTCAATTTCAACGATATTCTCACCCTCCCTCACTATCTCTGTAACTTTAGCCTTTAGGAAATTCCAGTCAATCCAATGTCCTTCATCCCACTTTACTTCAACACCATTAATTTTAACCTTAAATTTATCTCCCTCCTCTACTACAAGCCACATATCTCCGCTCGGTTTACGTTTAACTATAAATCTATACTTCAACCTATATTTAGTACCAGCACCCATATTGGAGAGAATTTTCTGAGCCTTATAGGTTGATAGAAGACCATAATCTATATTATTAGCACTTAACTCGCAAAAATCGACTACAAGTACATTATTATCTAATAGCTTTAGTCTCCATGAACCATAAACCCTTTCTTCAGTTAAAGCGTTTTCAAGTTTAGGTGAAGTGGGTTTACCGGGTTTTAAGACAAATAGATGTGAACCGATTGGATAAAGTGTTGTATCTAACCAAGTCATTTCTTCCTTTAATGTGGCGCCCATTTCCCTTATTTCTCCGGTAAACGGATCCCATTCTTCAACACACCATTCTCCACGAACACCAATTTTTACCCTAAATTCCTCCTCCCTACTAGTATTTATAATGAAAAGTACTAGTTGATTATCTACCCTCCTCATATGGTAAAGGATTTTTCCAATCCCCTCACTTTCCAATTTAATTATAGGTTTGTCGAGAAGACTTTCCAGCGTTAAATCCTCTATTCTAAATCTAACACTTTTCTCGATAAGATGTATTAATTTTTCATTCCTATATCCATCAACTAGATTTGGAGTAGGTTCAATAAATATTATTCTTCCACCCCTAGACACATATCTCTCCAATAGATTTAGTGTACTATTAAGGATACATGGAGTAGACGGGACTAGGACCACTCTATATACTTGTCTTCCGACTTTAAATCCGGAATCGGTTATGTCTGCATATTTTGCCAGTAGGAGTTCGTCGCCCAGTTCAAAATCTATACCTAGTTCAACAAGCTTTTCCAAAAGCTTTCTAAAAAGTCCGTCAAGCTTTTTAACCTCTGATTCATTAACAGGAGTATAGGAACACCAGGCACCAACCATTGGATGAATAACCAGAATCTCGACCACTCTACTACCTTGTGAAAGAATATAGTTTAATCTAGCCAAGTAGTCCTCTATAAGTCTATTATATCTCCACCAGGGTTGGCTCCAGTGAAAGTTAAGTCCATAATCTCTTTTCCTCCTACCCCTCATAGAGTAGGGGACGAGATGATGTGTAAATAAATTTACACCCATCGCGAGAAGAAAGTCGGCAATCCACTTACGATCCGAAAAAGAGGGATAGTTACCAGTACCTCCATAGGTTTCACAAAGTACACGGTCTTTTCCAAGCTGACTTGCAACACTGGCCACCTGCTTAGCTGTAAGTAGGAGATACCATATTCTATAGCCTAGTTGATCTATACCTGGAATATGCATATATTCATAGTTTGGCATCATCGCTCCAGTCGTATGAATTTGTGATAATAAAGTTTCTTCTGCAAGTAGGTGTCCAGTAAACTTTAACCCATATTTATCACACCATTCATAGATCTGTTTAGTAAAGGATTCTGTAAAAAGCTCTGTAAATGTTCTCCAAAAGTCAAGCCGAGTTTTCCTATAGTCTCCGACATTAAAGAAAAGTTCAGGAAGTTTTTCAAGCAAATTATAACCCCTCCTCTCCCTAAATATCTCTGGAAGTTTATCTGTCCATGGTATTGAGTAGATAGGATACTGGTGTCCTCTTGGAGGAATATTTGTACGTCTCTCAAGATGAGGGGTTACTGAAACATTGGGTTCATCTGTAAAGGCTCCTGGAATTTGTTTACCAAATTCTTCTCTAAACTTGAGATAAGGTTCATAGCCTAATTTAATAAAGGTCTTCACAGCTTCTGAGTTTAACAAATCTACATAACTAAATCCATCATACCATACTCTACCATTTGAGGCCACTGAGGCAACAAATGTTAAAAATAAATATTTACTTCCCTCTTCTCCTTCTTTAGCTGGCTCATAGGCTACTGGCATCCCATATTTATCTAATGTACATCTAAACCTTGCAATTATCTCCGGGCCGCCATAAACCTTAGAATCGGGAATTAATACAAGACCCTTTGCCCTATATTTTGGTCCTAATGCAGGTACAAGTCCTCCAGCAAAGCCCGATGGCCAGCGATTTTCATCATAGATCCAGACATTAAATCCAGTATTTTTACCCTCCTTGATTGCGGAAGCAAATATATCTAACCATTCCTTTGAAAGATAGGGGGTAATTAAACCTTCACGAGCATGGAAGAATGCACCTCCATAGCCAGCCGACTTAAGAAGCCTAACTTGACGTCTTATTTCTTCAGCATCAAGTTTATCATTTATAGACCAAAAGGGAACGCCGCGAAAACTATCTGGTGGATTCTTAAAATAAGATTTATCTAGACTTGTCATAAATAAACTAATATATTTTCTGCTAAAAAACCTTTATTATCTCAATAAACTATCAGCTAACTAACAATATTTTTAATTAAAATCTCCAGGCATGCCGTGAAATAATGTATGTATCATTAGTACATTATGTTTTTAAACACATAGAAGTAATCTAAGGAATAGAAATAGGGGGTCTAATGCTAAAAATTATCACTGAGAGACTTATAGCATTACTAATAATAGCAATACTCGCTGTTGGTTTTCTATATCTATGGTATATTAATATATTTAGTACTCAAAGCAATATATCGGTGGCCAAGTTATCTGAAAATAATGGATACTATAATATAATATTGAGATATGCTGATGACGATCGTTGTTTCACTTTTCTTACATATCCTATTAATGCTACTTCTATTGATCTAATAATATATGTTCATGGAGGAGGTTTTGTCGGAGGGAGCGCCCTAGCCAAAAACTCAATGGGTGTAGTAGAGTTTTTTAGGAAGAGGGGATTTGCCGCTGCTAGTGTTGAGTATAGAGTATGTCCAAAGGTGAATCTAACTGAACTGCTAGGAGATATATCGAAGGGTATAAAAATTGTCTTCGAATATTTTAATAAAAATGATATAAAAGTAAATAAAGCTGTATATATAGGTAGTTCGGCGGGCGCAATAGCCGGAGCTTTACTCATATATGCGCCTCCACTTCCAAGTCTAGATATATCACAGTATATAGATGGATTCATAGGTTTCAGTGGAGGATATTGTGCATCCTATGTGTCTACAAACTCTTCAGAAAAAACTAGAATATATGGTGTAAGCATAGAATATATGATGCCCTTCGATAAAACTAGTTTTAAGGCTAGGAAAAGGGTTCCAGCTCTCCTCATCAATGGAATTTATGACAAACTCCTCGATAAATATGCTGGAAAGACGAATCATCATGCTATATGTATGGAGAAATGGCTTAAAGAACATAATATTTCGATAAAAGTACTTCTACTACCAACTGGACATGGAACAATAGGATATCTTCTTAAAGAAGATAATAAAACTGTGGATATGGTGATGGAATTTATAGAATTTCTGAAACCTAAAAATTTAGTAGCCTATTGGAGCCTTGACAACATAACGAGGGGGAGAATAGTAGATGTTATAAATAGCTATACCATATATAAACCCTAAAATGAGATATTTATTTATCGATATTTCAGTTAAAAACTATTTACATTGGGTTATGGGAGAATGGGATATAGAATTACAAAACATTTCCTATTTTTTCATGGAGTTATCGATGAGCTAAAGATATATTCAAGACCTCTAACAGATAAAGAAATAGAGAATCTATATTATGAGGGAATGGGAAATCAATAACATTATATATCATATTCATTTTACGTTAAGTTACTTCCAATAAATGTGAATATTACATGCGCTTTTAATTTC
>Ga0190309_1000026_pt1 | contig 57073 bp, 71 predicted proteins | sample 48700767_MG_FD_161656 | JGI IMG/M metagenome (GOLD analysis project Ga0190309, IMG submission 161656) | Hydrothermal vent sediment bacterial communities from Southern Trench, Guaymas Basin, Mexico - 4870-07-6-7_MG | ecosystem: Environmental > Aquatic > Marine > Hydrothermal vents > Sediment ... | reverse complement strand
TTTGTTTATGAAGAAAAAGATGAGTTAGGTTTAAATCCTATTCAGATAGAGATTCCTAAAAGTTTATTAGAAAAAGCTGAATATTACAGAGAAGAGTTGTTAGAGACTTTATCTGAATGTGATGAGGAAGTTTTGGATTTTTATGTTCACAATAAAGAGATCACTCCTAAATTTTTAAAATCTAAGATAAGGAAACTTGTGATTGAAAATAAATTTTTTCCAGTATTGTGTGGATCAGCATTAAGGAATAAAGGAATTCAAATGCTTTTAGATGCAATCTGTGAGTATCTTCCTTCGCCATTAGATTTACCACCTATGAAAGGTATAAATCTAAAAAAAGAAGAGTTTGAAGAAATTTTACCTGATTTGAAAGCTCCTCTTTGTGCATTTTGTTTTAAAGTATTTTCAGATCCTTTTGTAGGAAGGTTAAATTATGTAAGGATTTATTCAGGGAAAATAGAAAGAGGCAAAGATATTTACAATTCTTCCAAAAAAATTAAAGAAAGAGTAATTAAAATAGTAAGGATGCATGCTAACAAGCAAGAGATGATAGAAAAAGCAGGTGCTGGTGATATTGTAGCTTTAATAGGGTTAAAAGAAACTATGACAGGAGATACTCTTTGTGAAGAATCTTTTCCTATATTGTTAGAGTCTATAAAATTTCCAGAACCTGTAATCTCTATGTCTATAGAACCAGTATCAAAACATGATCAAGATAAGTTAAGTTTGGCTTTAAAAAAACTTACAGAAGAAGATCCTTCTTTTAAAGTAGAATATAATCCTGAAACGGGTCAAACTTTAATATATGGGATGGGTCAATTACATTTAGAAATATGTGTAGATAGGATGATAAGAGAATTTAATGTGAAAGCTAAATTAGGAAAGCCTCAAGTAGCTTACAGAGAGACTATTACAAAGAAGGTAAGTTCTGTAGGGAAATTTATTCATCAAACAGGTGGAAGAGGACAATACGGTCACGTGGTCTTTGTTTTAGAACCTGCAGAAAGAGGACAAGGTCTAATATTTGAAGATAAGACAAAAGGGGGTATAATTCCTAAGGAATTTATTCCTTCAATAAAAGAAGGAGTCATGCAAGCTGCACGTACAGGAGTTGCTTTTGGATTTCCTGTTACAGATGTAAAAGTAAGTTTGGTGGATGGTTCTTGGCATGAAGTAGATTCTTCACCTTTTGCTTTTCAGATGGCAGCAGTACTTGGTTTCAAAGAAGGAGTAATGAAGGCAAATCCTATAATTTTAGAACCTATAATGAATATGGAGATATTAGTTCCTGAGAATTTTTTGAGTAATGTGATAGCAGATTTAAATACTAAGAGAGCTAAAATAGTTTCAATTTCTGAAAGGAGAAATGTAAAAGCAATAAGATGTTTTGTACCATTGGCAGAAATTTTTGATTATGCTAATATATTAAGGTCTATAACTCAAGGAAGAGGAGTTTATACGTGTGAGCCTGCATATTATGCTCCTCTTCCAGAGGAATTGAAGGCAAAAATTTTAGGGATTTAAAAGAGGGAGGTGTGAAATGGGAAAGGAAAAATTTGTAAGAGCAAAACCACACGTAAATATTGGTACTATAGGGCACGTAGATCATGGAAAGACGACTTTAACCAGTGCTATAACAAAAATACTCTCTTTAAAAGGTTGGGCTCAGTATATGCCATATGAAGCTATCGATAAGGCTCCTGAAGAAAAAGAAAGAGGTTTAACTATTAATATAGCCCATATTGAATATGAGACTGAAAAACGTCATTATGCTCATATTGATTGTCCAGGTCACGCAGATTACATTAAGAACATGATTACAGGAGCTGCTCAAATGGATGGTGCAATTTTAGTAGTATCAGCTGCTGATGGTCCAATGCCTCAAACTCGTGAACATATCCTCTTAGCAAGGCAAGTAAATGTTCCTGCAATAGTAGTATTTTTAAATAAGACTGACCAAGTAGATGACCCTGAATTAATTGAATTAGTAGAATCTGAAGTTAGAGATCTGTTGTCTAAATATGAATTTCCAGGTGATAAAGTTCCTGTAATAAAAGGTTCAGCAATCAAAGCTTTAGAATGTGGTTGTGGAAAAGAAGATTGTCAAAACTGTGGTCCTATCTGGCAGTTATTGAAAGCAGTAGATGATTATATTCCTGAACCTGTAAGAGAAATAGATAAACCCTTTTTATTAGCAATTGAAGATGTTTTTTCCATTACTGGAAGAGGAACAGTAGTCACAGGTCGTGTAGAGAGAGGTAAATTGAAGGTAGGAGATGAAGTAGAACTTGTAGGTTTAAATCCTGAAATTAAAAAGACAGTGGTTACAGGAATAGAGATGTTCAGAAAAATTTTAGATGAAGCTTTAGCAGGTGATAATGTAGGTTTACTTTTAAGAGGTATAGAAAAGGATGAAGTAGAACGCGGTATGGTTGTAGCTTTACCAGGTAGTATTACTCCTCATACTAAATTTAAAGCTCAGGTATATGTTCTAAAGAAAGAAGAAGGTGGAAGACATACTCCATTTTTCTCAGGTTATAGACCTCAATTTTATTTTAGAACTACAGATGTGACAGGGACTATTAAACTTCCTCAGGGAGTAGAAATGGTTATGCCAGGTGATAATATAGAATTAGAGGTTGAATTAATAAAACCAGTAGCATTAGAACAAAATTTAAGATTTGCTATAAGAGAAGGTGGAAAGACAGTAGGAGCAGGAGTAGTTACACAGATCATAGAATAATTTAAACTACTCCACAAAGAACTGAGTTTATGTAGATTTTAAAAAGAAAAGAGGGAAGTTTTTACTATGCAAAAGATAAGGATTAAATTAAGAGCTTACGATCATAGGATTTTAGATCAATCTGCACAAGAAATAGCTGATGTTGCCAGACGCACGGGAGCAAAAGTGAGAGGACCTTTACCTTTACCTACTAAGAAAAAGATATTTACAGTTTTGAGGTCTACTAATATAGATAAGACTTCTAGAGAACAATTTATGTTAGCTATTCATAAAAGGTTATTGGAACTAATAGATCCAACAGCCAAAACTATAGATGCATTGAGAAAATTGAATTTACCAGCAGGTGTAGATGTAGAAATAAAACACGAGTTATGATTACAGCATTGTTAGGAAAGAAAATTGGGATGTCTCAAATATTTAAAGAAGATAGTGTAATCCCTGTTACTCTTATAGAAGCAGGACCTTGTTACATTTTAGAAATAAAAGAAGTTAATGGAAAAAAGAAAGTGACATTAGGATTTTTAGAAGTAAAAGAAAAGAAAGTAAAGAAACCTCAGTTAGGTTTTTTTAAAAAAATAGGCGTTAAACCTCTAAAATACATTAAAGAGTTTGATGTAGATTCTGTGGAAGGTTTAAAGATAGGTCAAAAAGTAGGTGTAGAGATTTTTAAAGATATAAAATACGTAGATGTTACAGGAAGATCTAAAGGAAGAGGTTTTAGTGGCGGTATGAAAAGATGGGGTTGGAGTGGAGGACCTGATTCTCATGGATCTACTTCTCACAGACGTATAGGTTCAGCAGGAGCTACTACTGATCCTGGAAGAGTTTGGCCTGGTCATCATATGCCAGGAAGATATGGATTTGAGAAAGTTACAGTTCAGAATTTGGAGGTAGTGAGAATTGAACCAGAAGATAATCTTTTGTTTGTAAAAGGAGCTGTTCCTGGAGCAAGAAACACGCTTTTAATAATTAGAAAAGCAAAGAAAAAATGAAGAGTTTAGAAGTATATAATTTGGAAGGAAAGGTCGTAGATAGAATAAATTTAGATCCTGAAATCTTTGATGGAAAAGTAAATCAAGCTCTTTTATGGGAATTAGTAAAAATGTATTTAGCTAATAAGAGACAAGGAACAGCCTCTACAAAGACAAGAGGAGAGAGAAGAGGAGGAGGTGCTAAACCCTGGCCTCAAAAAGGTACAGGGAGAGCAAGAGCAGGTTCAATTAGGTCACCTATATTCAGAAAAGGAGGAGTAGTTTTCGGACCAAAGCCTAGGAATTATCATTATAAAGTGCCTCAGAAGAAAAAAGCTTTAGGTTTAAAAAGTGCTCTTAATCAAAGAGTAAATGAAGCAAGATTAAAACTAATAGAAGTTTTAGAAGTCCAGGATCATAAAACAAAGAATTTTTATAAAATTTTAGAAAAATTAGGAATAAAAGAAAAATGTTTGATAATAGATACAGAATTTTCTGAGAATTTGAAATTAGCTTCTAGAAATATAGAATTTGTAGAATTAGAAAGAGCACAAAATTTAAATGCTTATCAAGTTCTTAGTTTTAAAAGAATGTTAATTACAAAAAAGGCTTTAGTAGAGATTTGTGAGAGGATAAAAAGAGTTTTAAATAAGAATAAGATAAAAGTAAAAGTAGAAAAATGAAGTCTCCTTACGAAGTTATAATTTGTCCAATTTTGACAGAGAAAACTAAACTTCAAGAAAAGTATAGAAAATATACTTTTTTGGTAAATAAAGAGGCTAATAAAATAGAGATAAAGCAGGCTATAGAGAAGATTTACAACGTAAAGGTTAAAAAAGTTAACACTATAAATATAAAACCAAAACCAAAGAGATGGAGATTTAGAACAGGATTTACTCCTTCTAAGAAAAAAGCAATAGTTACTTTAAAGGAAGGGTATAAAATAGAACTTAAATAATCATGGGATTAAAAAGATATAAACCTACAACTCCAGGTTTGAGGTTTGCTGTAAGACCTGATTTTTCAGAGATTACTAAAACTGAACCTGAAAAGTCTTTAACAGTTCCTTTGAAAAAGACAGGTGGAAGAAATAATCAAGGAAGAATTACAGTTAGATTTAGAGGCAGAGGGCATAAAAGATTATATAGAATTATAGATTTTAAGAGAGATAAGTTAGATATTGAAGGAAAAGTGATAGCTATAGAATATGATCCTAACAGAACTGCTCGTATAGCTTTGATTGAATATCCAGATGGTGAAAAAAGATATATTTTGTGGCCTGAAGGTTTAAAGGTGGGAGACAGTATAATTAGCACTAAATCTGAGAAGGCTGAGATAAAAGTAGGAAATTGCATGCCTTTGAGGTTTATTCCTTTGGGAACTTATATTCACAATATTGAGTTGAAGATAGGTAAAGGCGGTCAACTAGTAAGAGCAGCAGGAACTTATGCTCAAATAATGGCAAAGGAAGGAAATTATGCTCATGTTAAGTTACCATCAGGAGAAATAAGGCTTATTCATTTAGATTGTAGAGCTACAATTGGACAGGTAGGTAACATTGAGCATGATAAAGAGATGTTAGGTAAAGCAGGTAGAAAAAGATGGTTAGGTAGAAGACCTCATGTAAGAGGAGTGGCTATGAATCCAGTAGACCATCCTCATGGTGGAGGTGAAGGGAGAGCTTCACAAGGTAATCCTCATCCAGTCAGTCCCACAGGTATACCTACTAAAGGATACAAGACAAGGAAAAGAAAACCTTCAGATAAATATATTGTAAAAAGGAGAAAATAAAATGGGTAGGAGCAAGAAAAAAGGACCTTTTGTGGATCCTAAATTATTAAAAAAAGTCTTAAAAGCAAAAGAAACAGGTGACAGAAAACCTATTAAGACTTGGTCAAGAGCTTCAATGATTTTGCCAGAATTTGTAGGCTTAACTATAGCAGTCCATGATGGCAGAAAACATGTTCCTATATTCATAACGGAATCTATGGTGGGACACAGATTAGGAGAGTTTGCTCCTACTCGTAAGTTTATCCAACACGGAGGAGTAAAAGCTAAGAAGGCTTTACAGAAAAAATGATAGCAAAAGCTTGTGCTAAATACATAAGAATATCACCACGTAAAGTAAGACAGGTAATAAAACTCGTCAAAAATAAAGATGTAAACACAGCTTTAGCTATATTGAAAAATATAAATAAAAGAGCAAAGTATCCTTTAGAAAAAGTTATAAAATCAGCTGTAAATAATGCTAAACAAAAAGGTTTTAATCAAGATGTCCTTATGATTTCTAAGTTAATAGCTAATCCTGGACCAATTTTAAGAAGATATAGAGCTGCTTCTTTTGGAAGAGCTGTAAGAATAAGGAGGAGAACTTCTCATATATTAGTAGAATTAGATGTTAAAAAGGCAGGTTAAACTATGGGACAGAAAGTAAGTCCAGTAATTTTAAGAATAGGTTTGATAAGAGATTGGAGTTCAAAATGGTTTGTTCCAAAGAAAGTTTTTGCTCAGTTCGTTTATGAAGATTATAAGATAAGAGATTTGATCAAAAAAAGTTATCCTCCTGCTACAATTGCAGAAGTTATTATTGAGAGATTATCTACAGGTTCTATAAAGATAAGAATAAGAACTTCAAGACCAGGAGTAGTAATTGGAAGAGGAGGTAGAGACATAGAAAGAATAAGAGAAGAGATTCAAGAGATGACGAATAAAGAAATATATATTGAAGTAGAAGAAGTTTCAAATCCTGCTTTGGAGGCAGTTTTAGTAGCTGAGAATATAGCTTTTCAGTTGGAAAAACGTGTCAATCACAGGCGAGCTATGAAAAGAGCAATTCAGATGTGTATGTTAGCAGGAGCAAAGGGAGTAAAAATTAGATGTTCAGGAAGATTAGCTGGAGCTGAAATTGCTAGATCTGAAGTTTATAAAGATGGAAAGATTCCTTTATCTAGTTTGAGATGTGATATAGATTATGCATGTAGTGTAGCAAAGACAAGATATGGTACGATTGGAGTTAAAGTTTGGATATACAAAGGAGATAAAGAAAAAGGTGCTTATGTAAAAAAAACTGAAACTGAAAAGGAGGCTTCTTAAAATGCCTTTAATGCCTAAAAGAGTAAAATATAGAAAGTATCAGAGAGGGACGATGAAAGGAGTGAGTTTGACAGGAAACCGAGTCTCTTTTGGAGAATTTGGTTTGAAAGCTTTGGGATGTGGATGGTTGACTGCTAACCAAATTGAGACTTGTAGAGTTTTAATCGCTAGGAAATTAAGAAAAGGAGGAAAATTATGGATAAGAGTTTTTCCTGATAAATCTGTGACTAAAAAACCTGCAGAATCAAGGATGGGAAAAGGAAAAGGTGAAGTAGATCATTGGGTAGCAGTAGTCCGTAGAGGAAGAATCTTATTTGAGTTAGGAGGTGTTCCTGAAAGTTTGGCAAGGCAACTTTTTAAACAGTTAGCATATAAACTTCCTTTTAAAACAAAATTTGTAAAGAGGTTATCATGACAAAGCCTGATGTTTTTAGACAAATGTCAGATGAAGAATTAAAACAAAAACTTGAAGAATTGAGAAAAAAATTATATGATTTAAACTTTCAAAGGGTTACTGGTAGTGTACAAAAGCCTCATTTATTTAAAGAAATAAGAAAAGATATTGCAAGAATTTTAACGATTTTAAATGAAAGGAAACGAAATGCATCAAAGAGGTAAGAGAAAAATCTTAGAAGGAGTCGTAGTATCAGATAAAATGCAAAAGACTAGAGTAGTGGTAGTAGAGAGATTAAAAAGGCATCCTTTATATGGAAAAGTAATGAGAGTATACAAAAGATATAAAGTCCATGATGAAAAAGAAACAGCTCAGGTAGGTGACAGAGTGAGAATAATTGAGACTAGACCTTTATCTAAAGAAAAAAGATTTAGAATATTAGAAATTATAAAAAAAGCAAGTTTACAGGAAAGAGAAGAAGTCTTAAGAAAAGAAGAGCTTAAAAAATTAAGAAATAAGAAAAAATGATATATCTAAGGACCAGATTGATAGTAGCAGATAACACAGGAGCAAAAAAGGTAGCTTGTATTGGAGTTATAGGTAAGAAAAATAAAAAGTATGCAGAAGTAGGAGATATCATTTCAGCTTCAGTAAAAGAAGCTTTACCTGAAAGTTCTGTTAAAAAGGGCGAAGTGGTTTGGTGTGTAGTTGTAAGACAAAGAAAGCCTATTAGAAGAAAAGATGGTTCTTGGGTAAGATTTGATACAAATGCCTGTGTAATAATAGATAAACAGGGAAATCCTAAAGGTACTCGTGTATTTGGACCTGTAGCTAGAGAATTGAGAGAGAAAAATTTTACTAAGATTCTTTCTTTAGCTCCAGAGGTAGTATGAGTTTGAGAATTAAAAAAGGTGATTTAGTAGTAGTAATAGCTGGTAAAGATAAAGGTAAAAAAGGAAAGGTTTTAAAAGTCTTACCTAAGAAAAATAGAGCTATTGTGGAAGGAGTAAATTTAGTTAAAAAGCATATAAGAAGAAGATCTGAAGAGGAAAAAGGAGGCATAATTGAGATTCCTGCTCCTATTCATATTTCTAATTTGATGTTGTATTGTAAAAATTGTAATAGAGGAGTAAGATTTAAAACTCAAATTTTAGAAGATAACACTAAAGTAAGAGTATGCAAAAAATGTCACAGCCAACTTTAAAAGAAGAATATATACCAAATCTTTTGAAAAAATATAGACAAGAGATAGTACCTAAATTAATGCAAAAGTTTGGTTATAAAAATCCTTTGCAAGTACCTAGATTAGTAAAAGTAGTGGTAAATATGGGATGTGGGGAAGCTGCTCACGATAGTTCAATTTTAGATCAATTAATGAGAGATTTAGCTTTAATAACAGGTCAAAAACCAAAAGTTTGTAGAGCAAGAAAGCCAATATCTAATTTTAAGATAAAAAGAGGAAGTCCTGTAGGATTAAAGGTGACTTTAAGAAGGAAGATGATGTATGAGTTTTTAGAAAGATTGCTTACTTTTGCTATTCCAAGAATTAAAGATTTTAGAGGATTAAATCCAAATTCTTTTGATGATGCAGGTAATTACTCATTTGGAATTTCAGAGCATACTATTTTTTGTGAATTGGATTTAGATAAAGTAAAACATGTTCAAGGTATGGATATAAATGTAGTAACGACTGCCAAAACTAAAGAAGAAGCACGTGCTTTACTAGAAGAGTTAGGGTTTCCTTTTAAAAAGAGGTGAAAGACTTATGGCAAGGAAAGCTAAATACATGAGATGGAAACAGCAGAGAGTGAAGTTTAAAACTAGGATTAGAAACAGATGTAATATCTGTGGAAGACCCAGAGGTTATATGAGAATGTTTGGGATATGTAGAATTTGTTTTAGAGAGTTAGCTTGGAAGGGTCAAATTCCTGGAGTAAAAAAAGCTAGCTGGTAAAAATGCAAACAGATCCTATTGCTGATAGTTTAATAGCTATAAAGAACGCTTATATGGCAAAAAAAGATATTACAGAGATAAAGTCGTCTAAGTTGTTAGAGAAGATATGTGAGATTCTAAAGCGAGAAGGTTACATTGAAAATTACAGAAAGATAGAAGATAACAAGCAAGGGATTTTAAGGATATATTTAAAATATGAGAAAAATAGACCAGCAATTACTCAGATAAAAAGGATCTCTAAACCTGGAAGAAGAGTTTATGTTACTAAAGATAAGATTCCACAAGTTTTGCAAGGGTATGGAATAGCTATCCTTACTACTTCTAAAGGAGTGCTTACTGATAAAGAAGCTAGAAAGTTAGGGGTGGGAGGAGAAGTTATCTGTTATGTTTGGTAGGAGGTCTTTATGAGTAAGATTGGGAGAAGACCTGTTCCTGTTCCTCAGAATGTAAAAGTGGAAATCAAAGAAAGAAAGGTAGTAGTTTCAGGACCTAAAGGGAATTTGGAATGGGAGTTACCTGAAGGCATAAGTTGTGAGTTAAAAGATAATATGATTTTTGTGAAAAGAAAAGATGATTCAAAAAGACAAAAGTCTTTTCATGGATTAGCAAGAGCTTTGATAAACAATATGGTTGTTGGAGTCTCTCAAGGTTATCAGAAAGAATTAGAGATTGTAGGAACAGGTTATAAAGCTCAAATGAAGGGGAAAACTTTAGTTTTAAATCTGGGATTTTCACATCCTGTGGAGGTAACACCTCCTGAAGGGATTGAAATTCAGACACCTAGTCCAGTAAGGATTGTAGTAAAAGGGATAGATAAACAGAAAGTAGGCCAAGTTGCAGCTGATATAAGGAAGATATATCCTCCTGAACCTTATAAAGGAAAAGGGATAAGATATGCAGGAGAAGAAGTTAGAAGGAAATTAGGAAAAGCTATGGGTAAATAAAATGACACAGCTATTTGGAAGAGAGAGAAGAAGAAAGAGGATAAGAAAAAAAATTAAAGGAACTCCAGAAAGACCTAGGTTAAATGTTTTTAGGTCTAACAAGCATATCTATGCACAGATTATAGATGACACAAAAGGACATACTTTAGTTTCAGCATCTACTTTGGATAAAGAATTTAAATCAAAAGCAGAAGAAAAAATGACTCGCACGCAAGCAGCTTATTTAGTTGGAGAACTATTGGCAAAAAAAGCCTTAGAAAAAAATATAAAAAAAGTATGTTTTGATAGAGCAGGTTATAAATACCATGGAAGAGTAAAGGCTTTGGCTGAAGGTGCAAGGAAAGGGGGTTTAGAGTTTTAAATTATGCAAGAGTTAAAAAAGATTGAGCAAAAAATAGAAAAGATAGAATCTGAATCTCAAGAACCAGAAGCATTTATTGAAAAGATAGTTCACATCAACAGATGCACTAAGGTAACAAAGGGTGGCAAAAACCTTCATTTTTCAGCTTTAGTGATAGTAGGAAATGGTAAAGGAAAAGTAGGTTTTGGTTTAGGAAAAGCAAATGAAGTAGCTGATGCCATCAGAAAAGGAATAAAATTAGCAAAAAAGAATTTAATAGAAGTCCCTTTAAAAGAATCAAGGACTATTCCTCATGAAGTTAAAGTAAAATTTAGAGCTACAGAGGTTTTGCTTAAACCTGCTTCTCGTGGAACAGGTGTTATAGCTTGTAGTGTTATTAGAGCTATATGTGAATGTTGTGGAATAAAAGATATTCTTACAAAAATTTTAAGAAAATCTTCAAATCCTATAAATGTTACTTACTGTGTGTTTAAAGCTTTTAGTTATTTAAAACCTGTAAAAACTTAAAAATGTTAGGGATTCATAATTTAAAAAAACCCAAAGGAGCTAGTAAAAAGAAAAAAAGAGTAGGTTGCGGGCCAGGTTCAGGTCATGGTAAGACTTCCACTAGAGGTCATAAAGGTCAAGGTCAACATGCAGGTTCAAAGACATACATTGGTTTTGAAGGAGGAAAAATCCCATTTTTCAGACATATTCCCAAAAGAGGCTTTACACCCCCTTTTAGAAAAATATACCAAGTAGTCAATCTTAAAGATATCCAAGAAAGATTTGAAGAAGGAGAAGAAGTTACCCCTATTACTCTTAGATTGAAAGGATTGATAAGAGATGAGAAAAAGCCAGTTAAAATTTTAGGAGAAGGCAATTTAAAAAAACCCTTGGTCTTTAAAGTAGATAAATTGAGTAAGAAAGCAAAAGAAGTAATAGAAAGAGTAGGAGGAAAAATTTTATGTTAAAGAGTTTAATAAATTGTTTTAAAATTCCAGATTTAAGAAAAAAGTTACTTATAACTTTAGGGTTATTAGCTGTATACAGATTAGGATGTTTTATTCCTATTCCTGGTATAAACATAGAAGCTTTAGATGAGTATTTTAGAAAGATAGCTGAATCTCAAGGAGTACCTACTCTATTTGGATTTATGAACCTTTTTACAGGTGGTGCTTTTAGAAGATTGACTATATTTGCTTTAGGAATTATGCCTTATATTTCTGCTTCTATTATTATGCAACTTTTAACAGCCGTAGTTCCTTACTTAGAAAAATTATCCAAGGAAGGAAGAGCAGGCTACTTAAAAATAAATCAATATGCAAGAGTTTTGACTTTATTTTTATGTATTATACAAGGTTTTTTCATAGCTTTGTGGTTAGAAAATCCAGGCCAAAGATTTTCTAACATTGTAGAAAATCCTGGTTGGGGGTTTAGATTAAATACAATAATAACTTTGGCATGTGGAAGTATTTTTATAATGTGGTTAGGTGAACAGTTGCAAGAAAGAGGAGTAGGTGGAATATCTTTAATAATAGCTGTGAGTATTATTTCCAGAGTACCTGCAGCTTTAAGCTATTTAGGAATGTTATTAAGGGGTAAAGCTCCATTTTCAGGAGAATGGGATATTCTTAAATTAATTGTACTTTCTGTTATATGGATAGGAGTAGTAATAGGAGTAGTTTTAATGACACAAGCCCAAAGAAGAGTTCAAATTCAATATGCAAGAAGGATAGTTGGAAGAAGAGTATATGGAGGAGCTGTTACCTATCTTCCTATAAGAGTAGATCAAGCAGGAATATTAGCAATAATTTTTGCTCAAGCTGTGCTATCTTTTCCAGCTACCATTGCTACTTTTTTTCCTGGTTCTAAAATGCAAAGTCTTTTTAAAATATTTTTTGTAAGAAATATTTGGTACAATTTAATTTATGCAGGGTTAATAATATTTTTTATGTATTTTTATACAGCTATAGTGTTTAATCCTACCGAAATCAGCAATAATTTAAAAAAATCTGGTGGTTTTATTCCAGGTGTAAGACCTGGGAGACAAACAGCTGATTTTTTAGATTATGTAGTCACAAGAATTACCTTTGTTGGAGCTTTATACATTGCTTTTATCGCACTTTTTCCAGATATAGTGATGGGATGGTTTAAATTACCTTCTTACATGATAGCTTCTTTTTTTGGAGGCACGACCCTTTTAATAGTAGTAGGTGTAATGTTAGATACTATGCGTCAGATAGAGTCACAGTTATTATTAAGACATTATGAAGGTTTTACAAAATCTGGCAGATTAAGAGGAAGAAGATGGTAACTTTAGTCTTTTTAGGAGCACCAGGTGCTGGTAAAGGCACTCAAGCTCAAATTTTAAAAGAAAGATATAATTTTTTGCATATTTCTACAGGTGATATTTTAAGGGCTGAAAAAGAAAAAAATACAGAGTTGAGTAAAAGGATAAGAGAGATAATGGAAAAAGGAGAATTAGTTCCAGATGAGATAGTGGTTCAAGTTCTAAAAGAGAATATTAAAGACTTAGATGCAAAAAATGGCATAATATTTGATGGATTTCCTAGAACAGTAAGACAAGCAGAAATGTTAGAGGAAATGTTAAAGGAAAAGAATTTAATTTTAGACAAAGTCTTCTTTTTTGAAGTTAGTAAAGATAAAGTGATAGAGAGATTATCAAAAAGACTTATTTGTAAAAATTGCGGGAAGATTTATCATTTAAAAAATATGCCTCCCAAAGTAGATGGAATCTGTGATGATTGTGGCGGAGAATTAATTCAAAGAGAAGACGATAAAGAAGAGGTGGTAGAAAATAGATGGAAAAACTATTTAGAGCAAACAAAACCTTTAATAGATTTTTATTCAAAAAAAGGAATTTTAGTTAGAATAAATGCAGATTTGGAAAAAGAAGAAACTTTTAGAGAAATAAGAGAAATTCTTAATTTGAAATGATAGCAAAAACTTCTCAAGAAATGGAGATGTTAAAAAAGGCAGGCCGAATCTGTGCAGAATTGTTACGTTCTATAAAGAGTTTAATAAGACCAGGTATAAATACTAAAGAGCTCGATATCTTTGCTGAAAAGTTTATTAATGAAAAAGGAGCCAAACCTGCTTTTAAAGGGTACAGAGGATACCCAGCTACAATCTGTGTCTCTATAAATGAAGAGATAGTTCATGGTATTCCTCACGATAATAAGAAAATAAAAGAGGGAGATTTGGTTAGTATAGATGTAGGAGTGAATTTCCAAGGTTTTTATGCAGATGCAGCTAAGAGTTTTGGAGTAGGCAAAATCAAGAAAGTTTTAAAAAAATTGTTAAAGGTAACTTACCAAGCTCTTCTTTTAGGAATAAAGAAAGCTAAAGCAGGAAATTATGTAGGAGATATCTCTTCTGCTATTCAAAATTTTGTTGAAAAAAATGGATTTAATGTTATAAGAGAATATACAGGTCATGGGATAGGAAGAAATTTGCATGAAGCACCACAAATTCCTAACTTTGGTAGAGAAAGAGAAGGAGAAAGATTAGAAGAAGGTATGGTTTTAGCTATAGAACCTATGGTAGCGGCTGGTTCTTATGAAGTGATAGTTTTAGATGATGGATGGACAGCAATAACTAAAGACAGACTACCTGCTGCTCATTTTGAACACACAGTTTTAGTTACAAAAAAAGGGGGTTATATTTTAACAAAATGAAGGAGGAAAAAATAGAGGTAGATGGCACAGTCTTAGAAGCTTTACCAAATGCTATGTTTAGGGTAGAGTTAGAGAATGGTTTAAAAGTTTTAGCTCATGTGTGTGGAAAGATGAGAATGCATTTTATAAGAATAGTTCCTGGTGATAAAGTTAAAGTGGAACTATCACCTTACGACTTAACTAGAGGAAGAATAATCTATAGATATTCAAAATGAAGGTAAGGAGTTCAGTTAAAAAAATTTGTGATAAATGTAAGATAGTAAAAAGAAAAGGAATAGTGAGAGTTATCTGTAAAAATCCAAAACATAAGCAAAGGCAGGGTTAAAGATGGCAAGAATAGCAGGAGTAGAACTTCCTAAAGATAAAAAAATTTGGGTGAGTCTAACTTACATATATGGAGTAGGTCCTTCTAATACTTTTTGGATATTAAAAGAAGCAGGAGTAGACCCTAATAAAAGAACAAGAGACTTGACAGATGAAGAGGTAGCTAAAATCAGTCAGGTAATATCCAGTAAGTATAAAGTAGAAGGAGAGTTAAGAAGGGAGGTGGCTCAAAATATAAGGAGATTGATAGAAATAAACTGTTATAGAGGAATAAGACATAAAAAAGGTTTACCTGTAAGAGGACAAAGGACAAGATGTAATGCAAGGACTAGGAAAGGACCTAGACCTAGAGTTGGTGGGATTAAGAAAAAGGAAAAGTAAATATGGCTAAAAAGAGAGATAAATTTAAAAAGAAAAAGAAGAAAAAGTTAGATAAAGAGATAACAAGAGGTATAGCACATATTAAAGCAACTTTTAATAATACTATAATTACCATTACAGATCTTAATGGAAATACTATTGTGTGGTCTTCAGGAGGAGTAGCAGGTTTTAAAGGAACAAAGAAATCTACTCCATATGCAGCTCAACAAGCAGCGAGTGATGCTGCAAAACGTGCTAAAGAATTAGGGTTAAAAGAAGTTGAAGTAAGGGTTAAAGGTCCAGGACCAGGAAGAGAGGCAGCTATTAGAGCTATACAAGCTGCAGGTCTTCAAGTAGTAGCTATAAAAGATGTAACACCTGTTCCTCATAACGGGTGTAGACCTCCTAAAAAAAGGAGAGTTTAAAAATGGCAAGATACACAGGTCCAAAATGCAGATTATGTAGAAGAGAAGGGATGAAATTATTTCTAAAAGGGTTAAAATGCTATACTGAAAAGTGCCCTTTTACTAAAAGACCTTTTCCTCCAGGTCAACATGGCAGAACTCCTCGTCCTAAACCTTCTTATTATGCTTTACAGTTAAGAGAAAAACAAAAATTGAAGAGAATATATGGAATGTTAGAAAAGCAATTTAAAAGGTTTTTTAAGATAGCTGAAAGAAAGAAAGGTGAAACTGGAAGGATTCTAATTCAACTTTTAGAAAGAAGATTAGACAATGTAGTGTTCAGAGCATGTTTTGCAGTTTCACGTAATCAAGCTCGTCAAATAGTAAGACATGGATTTGTGTTAGTAAATGGTAAAAAAGTGGATATACCCTCTTATTTAGTTAGAGAAGGAGATAAAATAACTTTAAAAGAAAAAGAAAATATTAGGAATATGGTAAAAGACAACATAAAGATAATAACACGAGAAAGATCTGTACCCAATTGGTTAGAGGTAGATTTTGATAAGTTGGAGATAAAAGTATTAAGATTGCCAGAAAAAGAAGATACAGGTTTACCTATCCAAGAGCAATTGATTGTGGAATTATATTCAAAATAAGGAGGGATTAAAAAAATGGGAGTAAGATGGAGAGATTTTCAGCTCCCTAAATTTTTAATGACAGATGAGAAGACGTATTCGGCAACTTATGGAAAGTTTATTGCCGAACCATTTGAGAGAGGTTATGGGGTTACTTTAGGAAATGCTTTGAGGAGGGTATTGCTATCTTCTATAGAAGGATGTGCAATTACAAGTGTAAAGATAGATGGTGTTTTACATGAATTTACTTCAATCCCTGGAGTTTTAGAGGATGTTACAGACATTATTTTAAATTTGAAAGGTGTAGTATTGAAACCTTTAAATAGGGAGCCTAAAAAATTAGTTATAGAAAGGAATAAGAAAGGAGAAGTAAGAGCTGGCGACATCAAAACAGATGGTACAGTAGAAGTAGTAAATGTTGACCATTTAATTTGTACTCTGACAGAAGACAGACCTTTAAGGATAGAAATGGAAGCAGGCTTAGGAAGAGGATGGGTTCCTGCTGAGGAGAATAAAAGAGAAGACCATCCTATAGGAGTCATAGCTATAGATTCCATTTTTACACCTGTTAAGAAAGTAAACTTTAAAGTAGAAAATACTCGTGTAGGGAAAAGAACTGATTACGATAGACTAATCTTAGAAATTTGGACAAATGGTGCTATGGAACCAAAAGATGCTTTGTTACATGCAGTTACTATTTTAAGAAAACATTTAGATGTATTTACTCAATTAGGAACTGTAGAAGAGATTGAGGAGGAAGAAGAATTAACTCCTGAAGAGAAAGCTTTATATGAGAAGTTAAAAATACCTGTACAAGAATTAGAGTTATCCGTAAGAGCAGCGAATTGTTTGAGAGAAGCAGAAATAAAAACTTTAGCAGACTTAGTAGAGAAAACTGAGCAGGAGTTATTGAGTTACAGAAATTTTGGGAAAAAGTCTTTGAATGAAATTGTAGAGTTATTAAAATCTATGGGGTTGTCTTTAGGAATGAAGATAGATAGAGAAAAATTAAAGAAAGTATGAGACACAGAAAAGACGAAATAAAGTTATCTAGAAATTTAGGACACAGGAAAGCTTTGTTGAGAAATTTATGCAAGTCTCTCTTTATATCAGAATCAATTACTACTACTAAAGCCAAAGCAAAAGCAGCTCAAAGATTAGCAGAAAGATTAATAAGTTTAGCTAAAAAAAATACTCTTTGGCATAGAAGGCAAGTTTACAAGGTTCTTTGTGATCATAAGTTAGTGAAAAGACTTTTTGATAAAATAGCACCAAGATTTAAGGATATAGAGGGAGGTTATACTAGAATCTTTAATTTAGGTTTTAGGAAAGGAGATGGAGCTCAATTGGTGATTTTAGAGTTAACAAAGAAAGAGATAAAAAAGAAGGGAAAACCTGCTGAGAAAAAGAAAGAAATAGAAAAACCTAAAGAAGTAAAAGAACACGAACCCAAAGCTTTAAGAAAACAACCGAAGCCTACATTCAGAGAATTTATAAAGAGAGTCTTTAAAAGAGAAAGAGATTCTCTTTAATGAACCCTATTTTTAAGACCTTAAAGCCTTCTGAGACTCTAAAGATCTCTGCAAAAGCTAAAGAGTTAGCAAAGAAAGGATTAGATGTTATAAATCTTTCAGCTGGTGAACCTGACTTTGATACTCCTCAATATATAAAAGATGCTATAAAAAAAGCTTTAGATAATTCTAAAACTAAATACACCCCTGCCACTGGAATAAAAGAATTGAAAGAAGTAATTTCAGAAAAGTTTAAGAAAGAAAATTCATTAGAATACCCTCCAGATAATATTATAATAAGCTGTGGAGCAAAACATGTATTATTCAATATACTCTTTTGTCTTTTAGAAAAGAATGATAAAGTTTTAATAATTTCTCCTTACTGGGTGAGTTATCCAGCACAAATAATTCTTTGCAGAGGAACTCCTGTTATTTTAGAAACAGAATTTGAAGATAAGTTTGATATAGATTTAGAAGAGTTTAGAAGGAAAGTAAAAGGATGTAAAGCAGTTATAATCAATACACCTTCAAATCCTACAGGAAAGATTTTAAAAAGAGAAATTCTAGAGAAAATAGCAAAAGTTTGTTTAGAAGAAAAAGTTTACATTATAAGTGATGAGATCTATGAGAAAATAGTATTTGAATCTGAACATTTTAGTATAGGATCAGTTTCCAAAGAGATTTTGAAGATAACTTTTACTGTGAATGGGGTTTCAAAATCTTTTTCTATGACAGGTTTAAGGATTGGATGGTGTGGAGCTCCAATTTTAGTTAAAGAACTATCTGTTCTTCAATCACACACTACTTCTAATCCTACAAGTATATCTCAGTATGGGGCTTTGGAAGCTTTGAAAAATCCTTTATGTAGAGATTTTTATGAATTTATAAGAAAAGAATTTAAAGAGAGAAGAGATGTGTTCTGCAGAGAGTTAGAAAAAATAGATAAGTTAGAAGTCTTTGTGCCAGAAGGTGCTTTTTATGTATTTTGCAAAATTAAAAATACAGGTTTAAGTTCAAGTGAATTTTGTGAAAAACTGTTAGAAAAAGAATTAGTCTCTTGTGTACCAGGGGTAGTTTTTGGTAAAGAAGGGTTTATAAGATTTAGTTTATCTCAAAGTAGAGAAAGATTAAAAGAAGCAGCTGCCAGAATTAAAAATTTTATAGCTTCTTTATGACTATAGCTGAAAAAATAATTTCTGCCCATTGTGGAAAAAAAGTAAGACCTGGAGATTTAGTTTTGTGTGAAGTAGATCTATGTTTTGGTCAGGATGGCACCTCAAACCTAATAATTGAAAGATTAGAAGAACTAAATGCAAATAAACTAAAAATAAGAAAAGCTTTTCTAGTTATAGACCATAACTCTCCTCCACCAAATGCAGATGCTAGTAATATTCACAAAAGAATGCGTCAATTTGCAGAAAGATTTAGTTTGAGATTATTCGATGTAGGAGAGGGAGTCTGTCATCAAGTAGTATTAGAATCAGGTGAAGTTCTGCCTTCAAGATTAATCTTAGGTGCAGATTCTCACACTACTACTCACGGAGCTTTAAATACTTTTAGTGCAGGAATAGGTTCTACAGATGCTGCTGTTTGTTTTTACACAGGAAAATTATGGCTGAAAACCCCTCCTACTATTAGGGTAGAGTTTGAAGGCAGTTTGAATAAAGGTGTTGAAGGAAAAGATATAGCTTTATATTTGTTAAAAATTCTGGGTTTAAATAGAGCAATTTATAAAGTTTTAGAATTTGGGGGAAAAAGCTTAAAAGAATTACCTCAGGATTTTAGATTTACTATCTCTAATATGAGTGTAGAAGCAGGAGCAAAAGCTGCTATATTTGAGTATGATAGTATCACTGAAAGTTGGATAAAAACAGAATTACTAGATTTTGATAAGTATGAACCTATTTTTCCAGATAAAAATGCAGAGTATTTAGAGAGAATAGTGATAAATCTTTCAGAAATAGAACCTATGGTAAGCATTCCTCATTCACCTGCAAATGTTAAGAGAATTTCAGAGCTCAGAGATGTTAAAATAGATATGGGATTTATAGGGACTTGTACTAATGGAAGGTTAGAAGATTTAAGAAGAGCTGCTAAGATTTTGAAAGGAAGGAAGATAAAAAAGAATGTAAGACTTATAGTTGCGCCTGCTTCAAAAAGAGTATTTGAAAAAGCTTTAAAAGAAGGGTTAATAGAAATATTCTTGCAAGCAGGAGCTGTAGTCTTTCCACCTGGATGTGGAGTATGTGTGGGAGCTCATGGAGGAGTTCCTGCAGATAGGGAAAATGTGATATCAACTTCTAATAGAAATTTTAAAGGAAGGATGGGGAATCCTAATAGTTTTATATATTTAGGTTCTCCTTCAACAGTTGCAGCTTCCTGTATAGAAGGTAAAATTACAGACCCTAGAAATTTTTTGTAAAAGAAAGGGAGGTGAGAATAAAATGACACCTGATATTAGAGAGTTATTAAAATTAACTATGGAGATGGGAGCTTCAGATCTACATTTGACAGAAAATACACCCCCTGTATTAAGGATAGATGGAAGACTTATGAGGACAGATTTCCCTCCTTTAACAAGAGAAGATACAAAAAGATTAGTTTACAGTATTTTAAATGATATTCAGAGAGAGACTTTTGAAAGAGACAAAGAATTAGATTTTTCACTTAACTTACCAGGATTAGATAGATTCAGAGTTAATGTCCATATTCAAAGAGGGAGTGTAGAAGCTGCTTTCAGAAGGATTCCTAGAGTTATTCCTTCTTTTGAGGAGTTAGGTTTACCTCCTATAGTTGAAGAGCTAGCTAGAAAACCTAATGGGTTGGTTTTAGTTACAGGTCCTACAGGAATGGGAAAGACCACAACTTTAGCTGCTATGATAAATTTAATTAACAATGAGAGAGAATGTTTGATAATTACTATTGAGGATCCTATTGAATTCGTTCATACAAACAAAAAAGCTATTATAAAACAAAGAGAGGTGTATTCTGATACAAAATCTTTTGCTGAAGCTTTAAAAAGAGTCTTAAGACAAGATCCCGATGTTATAGTGGTAGGTGAAATGAGAGATTTAGAAACGATATCTACTACTCTTACAGCAGCTGAAACTGGCCACTTAGTTTTAGCTACTCTTCATACTCCTGATGCTCCTCAGACAGTTCAAAGAATAATAGATGTATTTCCTCCTCACCAACAACAACAAGTAAGATTACAGTTAGCTGATTGTATTCAAGGAGTAATCTCTCAATTACTTTTACCTAATGCTTCTGGAAGAGGAAGGGTTTTGGCTACAGAGATAATGATAGGCACACCTGCTATAAGAAATTTAATAAGAGAAGCTGAAATCGAACAAATCCCTACTCTTATTCAGACAGGTGCTCAATATGGAATGAGAACTATGGATAAATCTTTAAAAGAATTGTATAAAAAAGGATTAATTACTTATGAGGTAGCTATAAGTAAAGTAAAGAATATTCAGGAATTTAAAAATCTATGATATTTGAAGGAAGAGCATTTAAATTTGCAGATAATATAAACACAGATTACATAATCTCAGGTAAGAGAAAGTTTTCTATTTCAGACATTAAAGAATTATGCAAATATTTATTTGAGGATATAAGACCTGGATTTTATGAAGCAGTAAAAAATACTCAAAGCATAATTGTAGCAGGTAAAAACTTTGGATGTGGTTCATCTAGAGAACAAGCCCCTTTAGTTATAAAAGAAGTAGGGATAAAATGTATAATAGCAAAATCTTTTGCAAGAATATTTTATAGAAATGCTTTTAATGTAGGTTTAGCTTTAATAGAGTGTGATACTGATTTGATAAGTGAAGGAGATTTCTTAAGAGTAGATTTAGAGAAAGGGCTCATTTTTAATCAGACTCAAAATTCTCAAATAAAATTTAAAGAGTTGCCTAATTTTATGGAAAAAATTTTAAAAGAAGGAGGATTAATTAATCTCATTAAAAAATATGAAGGCTGGCCCCAAATATAGAGTAACTCTGATTCCAGGTGATGGTATAGGACCTGAAGTAATAGAAGCAACTTTAATGTGTATCTCAGCTTTAGGAGTAGATATTGAATGGGAGAAAGTCTGTGCAGGCCAAAAAGCTTTAGAAAAATATGGGACGCCTTTACCTGATTTTGTCTTAGAATCGATAAGAAAAAATAAGGTAGCTTTAAAAGGACCTATAATTACTCCTGTAGGAAAAGGATTTAGGTCAGTAAATGTAGCTATAAGAAAAGAGTTAGATTTATATGCATGTTTAAGACCTGTTAAGTCTTTGGAGGGAGCGAGTTCTTTAAAGCCTAATATAGATATTGTAGTTATAAGAGAAAACACAGAAGGGCTTTATATAGGCATTGAATTTGAAGCAAAGAGTTCAGAGAGTTTGAAATTCATAAATTTTTTAAAAAATGAGTTTGATATTCATTTAAAAGAAGATTCTGGCGTTTCTTTAAAAGTAATATCTGAAAAAGCAAGTAGAAGAATAATCAAATTTGCTTTTGAATACGCTTTAAAGAATAATAAAAAGAAAGTTACCTGTGTCCATAAAGCAAATATTTTGAAATTCTCTGATGGACTTTTTTTAAAGGTTTTTTATGAGGTAGCTTCTGATTATCCTCAGATCATAGCAGAAGATGTTATCATAGATAATTTATGTATGCAGTTGGTGTTAAAACCCGAAAATTTTCAAGTTTTAGTTTTGCCTAATTTGTATGGAGATATAGTTTCAGACTTATGTGCAGGTTTAGTAGGAGGGTTGGGATTAGCTCCTGGAGCTAATATAGGAGACCAAATAGCAGTCTTTGAGCCTGTGCATGGAGCAGCTCCTAAATACCAAGGTCAATATAAAGTAAATCCTACTGCTACCATTTTATCAGCAGTCTTAATGTTAGAATATTTGGGTGAGAAAACAGCTGCTTTAAGATTAGAAAAAGCTGTAAGAGAAGTTATAAGAGAAGGAAAATACCTAACCTATGATTTTAAAAAAGACGTACCAGATTTTAAGCCAGTAAGTACCTTAGAAATGGCTCAAGCTATATGCAGAAAGTTGCAGTAATAGGAGCAGGACAAGTAGGTAGTCAAACGGCTTTCTGGTTACTCTTAAAAAAAATATGTGAAGTCGTACTCATAGATATCAGTGGAGATTTAGCTAAAGGTAAAGCTTTAGATTTAGAAGATTTAGGAGCAGGTTTAGGTATAGATTTTAATGTTAAGGGAACAAAGGATTTCTCAAAAATTAGAGATTCTGATATTTGTATAATAACAGCAGGGTTGACTCGTAAACCTGGTATGAGTAGAGAAGATTTATTGAAAGAAAATAAAGAGATCGTAAAAAGGATCTGTAATAAGATTAAGAAATTAGCCCCTCAATCTATAGTGATAGTAGTTACCAATCCTGTAGATATATTAACTTATTTTGTCTTTAAGAATTTAGGTTTCTCAAGAAACAGAATTTTAGGGATGGGAAGCAGTTTAGATACTTACAGATTAAAAAACTTAATTTCTAAAAGATTAAAAGTCTCTATAGATTGTGTTGAATCCTTAGTGATAGGAGAACATGGAAAATGTATGGTCCCTCTTTTTAGTAAAACTTACGTAAATCTCATTCCTATAAGAGAAATATTAAATAAAAAAGATTTAGATAGTTTGAAAGAAGAACTTTTAGATAGAGGAAAAAGAATAGTAGAGAGTTTGGGTAAAGGAAGTGCGTATTTAGCCCCTGGATTTTGTTGTGCTGAGATAGTTGAGAGCATCTTACAGAATTTAAAAAGAACTATACCTGTAAGTTTTTATCTAGAAGGAGAATACAGAGCAAAGAATGTATGTATAGGAGTACCTTGTGTTATTTCAAGAAAAGGTGTCCAAAATGTTGTGGAGATAAAAATTGACAAAGAAGAAGAGCAACTGTTCTTAGAAGCAGTTCGATTTTTAAAAGAGTATACATAACTTTTCATTAAAATTCACTAAAAATCAAAGAGGAGGGAGGTGAGTATGAAGAAGGTAGTTTTACCTGATTTAGGAGAAGGAATTGAAAAAGCTACTATAAGCTACTGGTATGCTAATGAAGGCGAACATGTAGAAGAAGGAGACAATTTAGTAGAAGTAGCTACAGAAAATTCAGTAATTAACATTCCTGCTCCATGTTCAGGGATAGTGAGTGAGATATATTATGGGGAAGGTGAGGTAGCTAGAGTAGGAGAGGTTATATGTGTAATAAGAGAAGAGACTGAAGACTTAGATTTAGGATTAGAATTTGAAGAATAAAATAAATTTTAATGAGAATATTTGTTTTTTATATCACTCAATTTTCTGGACATTATAAGGTAGCTTGTTCTATAGCAGAATACCTGAAAAGTATAAAAGATGTTAAGGTAAGAGAATTAGATCTTTTTAAATATCTTTTTCCCTTCACAGAAAGGATTATAAATTTTTTGTATACTCTTACTATCAGAAAGTTCCCTTTCATTTGGCAGGGTGTTTATGATAAAGAATTTGTAGTAAAGAATTTAGGAAGGTTAGAGAAAGTAATATTTAAATTAGCTTTTAAGAAATTAAATAAATTATTCTCTGAATACAGACCTTGTTGTGTAATATGCACTCAAGCTTTTCCGTGTATTTTGACTTCATATTATAAAGAAAAAACTTCTTCAAATTTTTTAATATTTGCAATTTTAACTGATTTTTTGCCCCACAGATTTTGGTTAAATAAAAATATTGATTTTTACGTAACTTCTACTCTTGAGGCAAAAAAAAGATTATTAAAAGAAGGTGTAAACCCCCAAAAAATTTTGGAATTTGGTATCCCAATAAGAAAAGAATTTTTTGAAGTTTTTGAAGAAGAAAAAATTTTAAAGGAGTTTAATTTACCTAAGAATAAACCTAAGATTCTTTTAATGGGAGGAGGTCAAGGAATAGGTCCAATTGCAAATTTAGTCAGAGAATTTTTAAGACAGAATATAAAAGCACATTTAATAGTTGTGTGTGGAAGAAATAAAAAATTGTATTTAAAAGTAAAAAAAATCATTTCTAATTCTAATGAAAATTCAGTATCTGTATTTGGATATTTAGAAGAGATATATAAATTAATGGAAGTTTCAAAAATTTTGATCTCAAAACCAGGAGGAGCTACTCTCACTGAAGCCTTAGTAAAAGAGTTATCTGTAATAATATTAAATCCTCTCCCAGGTCAAGAGAATAACAATCTTAAGATAATTTCAAAATATAACTTAGCATTTAAAGCTAAAGATACCCAAGATGCTTTTAGAATAGCTAAAGAAATTATAGAAAATAAAAAAGATCTAGAAGAATTGAAATCCAGAATAAGAGATTTTAAGAAAAATTGGTCTCCTCAAAAACTTGCAAATTTTATAACAGAAAAATGCTCTACTATTTCTACCTTATAGGAAGATTCATTAGTTTATTACTTCCTCTAAAATTAGCTTACATCTTAGGTGTATATTTAGCAGATTTAAAATATTGTTTTTCTATAAAAGATAGAAGGATATTAAGAGAAAATTTACAAGCAATTTTCCCTTATAGAGAGAAGAAGTTTTATAAAAGATGTGTAAGACAAATTTTTAGAAATTTTGCTAAATACCTTGTAGATTTTTTTAGAGCAAAAAAGATCGATTTAGATTTTATAAAGAAAAAAGTTAAAATAATAAATAAAGAAAATTTAGATAGAGCTCAAAGTTTAAACAAAGGAGTAATAATTTTAACTGCACACTTAGGAAATTGGGAGTTAGGAGGTCAAGTAGCTTCTCTTTTGGGGTACCCTATATGGGCAATAGCTCTCCCTCATAAAAATAAGAAGATAGATAGTTTTTTTAATTATCAAAGAAAAATTAAAGGAGTAAATGTGATCCCTACAGGCAAAAGAGTAAAAAAAATACTTACTCTTTTGAAACAAAGGAAAATCGTTTGCTTTTTAGGTGATAGAGATTTTTCAGGAACAGGCTTATATACAGAATTTTTTGGGAAAAAAGCTCAAATCCCTAAGGGAGCAGCTTTTTTTTCTTTAAGGACAGGAGCTCCAATTTTGCCAGTATTTTTTATAAGGAAAGAAAACGATAAATTTGAATTAATATTTGAAAAACCAATATATCCTACAAAAAGAGAACAAGATTTAGTAAAAGATTATGTTAAAGTAATGCAGGAGTATATAAAAAAGTATCCTGAGCAATGGTTTATGTTTCAAAGATTTTGGAAAGAGGAATGAACGTATTTGCATTGTTGCCTTCTTACAATGAAGAAAAAAATATAGGAAAATTAGTTAGAGAATTAAGGAAAAAAGGTATAAATGTGTTAGTAATAGATGATGGTTCACAAGATAACACTTCTCAAATAGCAAAAAAGTGTGGAGCTTTAGTCTTAAGAAACGAAAAAAATTTAGGTAAAGGAGCAGCTTTAAAGAAAGGTTTTGAGTTTTTAAAAAAGAAAGATTTTGATGCTTTATTGATCTTAGATGCAGATGGTCAACATTCTCCAAAAGAAGTAGATAAATTTCTTACAGAGTTTGTAAAGAAAGGCTCTGATCTTATTATAGGAAATAGATTTTCTACTTCTCCAAAAGGTATGCCTTTGATAAGATACATTACTAATAAAGTTATGTCTTTTTTAATTTCATTTTTAGTTAAGAAGAAAATTAGAGACTCTCAATGTGGATTTAGATTAATGAGTAAGAGGTTTTTAGAAAAATTAGAATTGGAGACCGCTCATTTTGAAGTAGAATCAGAAATGATTTTTCAAGCTATATTAAAAGGATTCAATATTTCAGAAGTCTGCATAGATAGTATCTATAGAAAAGAAAAATCAAAAATAAATCCTTTTTTAGATACTTTAAGATTTTTTAAATTCCTTTTTAAGTATCTTCCAAAGATATGGAAAAAGAATTTAAAGAAGAGTTAGAGAAGATGATAGAGACTCAACTTGTAAAAAGAGGGATAACCGATGAAAGAGTATTAAATGCTATCAGAAAAACTCCTCGCCACCTCTTTGTCCCAGAAGATTCAAAACATTTAGCTTATGAAGACCATCCTTTATCCATTGGATATAATCAAACTATATCTCAACCCTATATAGTAGCATTAATGACTCAACTTTTAGACCCCAAAGATACTGACAAAGTTTTAGAGATAGGCACAGGTTCTGGTTGGCAGGCAGGTATTTTATCTTTTTTATGCAAAGAAGTTTATACTGTAGAAAGGATTCCAGAGTTAGCTGATTTTGCCAAGAATAATTTAGAAAAATTGAATATAAGAAACGTGCATATATTTGTGAAAGACGGAACAAAAGGCTTAGAGGAGTTTTCCCCTTACGATAAGATAATAGTGACTTGTGCAGCTCCTCAAATTCCAAAAATACTTATTGAGCAATTAAAATTAAAAGGTAAAATGGTAATACCTGTGGGCAGTTTTTATTCTCAAGAGTTAATGTTAGTTAGAAAAATAGCTTCTGAAAAAGTAGAAAAAGAAGTAGTTTGTGGATGTGTATTTGTACCTATGATAGGTGAGTATGGTTTTAAAGAATGAGTTAATAGTCTTTTTATCTGCGAGTTTACCTGTCACTGAATTAAGAGGAGCTATTCCTTTGGGGTTATGTTTGGGATTGGGGCCTTTAAAGACTTTTTTTCTTTCAATATTAGGGAATACTTTGCCTGTCTTACCGCTATTATATTTTTTTAAACCTTTGCATAGATTTTTTAAGAAAAATCCTTTAACCAGAAGAATATTCAATCTGATTTTAGAAAGGACTCATAAAAAAGCAAAGTTGATTGAAAAGTATGAACTATTAGGATTAATGTTACTGGTAGCAATACCCTTACCTGGGACAGGAGCTTGGACAGCAAGTATTGCAGCTTCTATATTTGGATTGAGAATAAAGTTAGCATTTATCTTTATACTTATAGGTATTTTTTTATCAGGAATAATCGTTTTATCTTTTAGTTTACCGATAACTATTATAAGATAAAAATGGCAAAGTTTTTAGACTATAAGAAAGAATTAGAGACAGCTGCAAAGTCTACTATACTAATACATGATCCAAAAGTCCTTATAAAACTAATAATAAGGATGATAGTAAGAAAAATAGAAGTCCTACATGCAGGAATATTTTTGTATGATAGAAAAAAATCTCTCTATATACTTACTGCTTCTAAAGGTAAGAGTCAATTAAAACTGCCTGCAGGTTTTTTATCTGTAAGAAAAACTTCACCTTTAATAAGATTTTTTGTAGAAGACAGATGGGATTTATGGGGTAAAAAAATATTAATTTACAAGAATATAAAGAACGCTCTTAAAAGAACTCGTGTAAAAAAAGATCCAGAGATTTTTAATTTTTACAAAAGGTTAAAAGAGCTTTTAGAGATATACCAATCTACAGCTTGTATACCAAGTTTTTTTAGAAAAGAGTTGATAGCTCTTTTGATACTAGGAAAAAAAATAGATAACACTGAATTTACAGAAGAAGAATTAGAGTTTTTGGAGGCTTTAGCTTCAGATGTAGCTATGAGTGTTAGAAATGCTCAGCTTTTTGAAGATTTATTATCTCAAGTAGAAAAACACAGAAAGTTATTTTACAGTGTAGTTCAAGCTTTAGTAGAAGCTATAGATGCCAAAGATAGATACACAAGAGGACATACTCAAAGAGTTACTCAAGTTTCTTTAAGGATAGCAGAGGAATTATTAAAAGATAAAAGGAGAAAATTTTCTCCTAATTTTTTGGAGAATCTAAAGATAGCAGCTCTTTTGCATGATATAGGTAAAATCGGAATCTCAGAGAGTATACTCAATAAAAATGGAAAGTTAACATCTAAAGAGAGAGAAGAGATAGAAAAACATCCTAACATAGGAGCTTCAATATTAGAACCAATAGAAGAGTTAAAAGAGGTAATAGAAGGAGTTAAATACCATCACGAAAGATACGATGGTAAAGGTTATCCTGAAAAGTTAAAAAGGAAAAAGATCCCTTTGATAGCAGCTATAATAAGCTGTGCAGATGCTTACGATGCTATGAGTACAGACAGACCTTACAGAAAAGCTCTAACTAAAGAAGAAATATGCAAAGAGTTTATCTTGCAAAAAGGAAAACAATTTCATCCTCAAATAGCAAATATAGTTGTGAGGTTAATTAAAAAGAATAAGATTTAAGCAATGCAGGATGTATTTAAAATAAGAAAAGATAAATTAGAAAAATTAAAAGAGAAAAATTTAGATCCTTTTAAGATAAATAGATTTTGCAAAACTCAGATTTCTAAAATAAAAGAGGAATTTATAGAAGGTAAATTAGTAAAGACTGCAGGCAGAATCCTTTCTCAAAGGTTGCACGGTAAGAGTTGCTTTATAGACATAAAAGATTTTACAGATAAGATTCAAGTTTACGCTAGAAAAGATATTTTAAAAGAAAGATATGAAGATTTTTTAGACTTAGATATAGGAGATATTGTAGGCATAGAAGGAGAACTTTTTAAGACAAGAACAGGTGAAGTAACCATCAATGTTAAAGATTTTGTTCTTTTATCAAAATCTTTGAGAGTTTTACCTGAAAAATGGCATGGGTTAAAAGATACAGAACTAAGGTTTAGGTACAGATATTTAGATTTGATATCTAATCCTAAAACAAAAGAGATTTTTTTAATGAGGACAAAGATTTTAGATTTTATAAGAAACTTTTTAAAAGAGAAAGGTTTTATAGAAGTTGAGACTCCTATTTTACAGATCCTACCAGGAGGAGCAGCAGGTTCACCTTTTAAAACTCACCATAAAGTTTTAGATTTAGACCTCTACTTAAGGATAGCTCCAGAGTTATACTTAAAAAGATTACTTGTAGGTGGTTTTGAGAGAGTATTTGAAATAGGAAGGAATTTTAGAAATGAAGGAATATCTACTAAACACAATCCTGAATTTACAATGTTAGAAGCTTATGCAGCTTATACAGACTATGAGTTTATGATGGATTTATGTGAGGAATTATTTTCAAGTATGGCAAAAGAATTTTTCAAAAAAGAAGAGATTACATTTGCACACAAGAAAATAGATTTAAAGAGACCTTGGAAAAGGATTTCATTTGCTAAGATTTTGGAAGAAAAATTAGGAGTTTTACCTACTGATTCTGAAAAAGAAATTTCAGAGAAGATTTTGAGATATAAAGATTTAAACTCTCAAAAGCTGAGTAGATCTCAAATAACAAAATTATGTGAAGAAATAGTAGAATCTGAATGCAAATCTCAACCTGTTTTTATCACAGATTACTTTTCTTTCATGAGTCCTTTAGCAAAACCTAAAGCTGAAAATCCTAATATAGCTGAAAGATTTGAGTTGTTCATTGGAGGTTTAGAGATAGGAAATGCTTACACAGAATTAAATGATCCCTTTTTGCAAAGAAAAAAATTTGAGGAACAATTAGAAGATGAAGATGCAGATCTAAAGAAAATAGATGAAGATTTTTTAACAGCTTTAGAATATGGAATGCCTCCTGCTTCAGGTTTGGGTTTAGGGATAGATAGAATCTGTATGCTCTTTACAGATACTACCTCCATAAGAGAAGTTATTCTTTTTCCTCTTCTTAAGCCTTCACAATGAGATTAGGATTTTTTTTAATAAAAAGAATAATCTTACCAAAAAGAAAAGAAGGTTTTGTGTTTTTAATGAGCATAGTTTCAATTATAGGAATATTTATTGGTACAGCTTCTTTAATTACAGTCTTAGGGGTTATGACAGGTTTTGATGAAAAGATAACTCAAAGGATTTTAAACTCAGATTTCCATTTAACTATTTTAGTTCCTCAATTAAAAGAAGCTCAAGCTTTAAAGAAAAAAATAAGTTCTATAAAAGAGATAAAAAACTCAACTTTATTTTTAGATGCCTATGCTATTTTAAATATAGAGAATAGATTTATACCTATCTTTTTGAGAGGTATAGAAAGAAGTTATTTTTCCAATTTTAAAGAATTTTTAAGAAAAGGAAAAGTTAACTTAAATAAAGATGAAGTTTTAATAGGAAAAGTACTTGCACAAAAGTTTTTTTTAAGACCAGGAGAAAAGATAACTATAATAGATTTTGAAGGTAAGTCTCATATATTGAAAGTAGGAGGAGTAATTGAGACTGGTTTTTATGAATTTGATTTTAGAGGAGTCTTAGTACCTTTAGAGATAATTTTAAACAAAGGAGACGAAATTTCAGGAATAGGAGTAAGATTAAAAGACATAAAAATGACTGATATTGTAAAAAAGAAAATTTTAAAAAGAACCTTTTGGCAGATTTTGACCTGGAAGGAAAAAAATAAAAGTCTCTATTCAGCTTTAAAGCTCGAAAAAATAATTATGTTTATATTATTAAGCTTAATTATTTTGGTGGCAAGTTTTAATATTTTTTCTCTGTTGTTGGTAAAAGTAACCTACAAGACAAAAGAGATTGGAATTTTGAAATCTTTAGGATTGCAGAACTTAGCAATTTTAAAAATATTTTGTATAGGAGGTTTAATCTTAGGAATTATAGGAGGAATTTTAGGGATAGGAACAGGTTTAGGGATTTGCGTTTTATTAGAGAAATATCACTTAATAAGCCTTCCTCCAGATGTATACACTATAGACTATCTTCCAGCAAAAGTGAGATTTGGAGATTTAGTAGCTGTATTTCTATGTGTAGGATTTTTGAGTGTATTTTCTTCATTCTTTGCAGCTTTGAAGGCTTCCAAAATTAATCCTTCTTTAGCTTTAAGATATGAGTGAGATAGAGGCTTTAAATATTAAAAAGTCTTTTTATATAGATGGAAAAGAAATAGAGGTTTTAAAAGGAATAAATTTAAAAATACCCAAAGGGAAAATAACTCTTATCTGGGGACCATCAGGAGCTGGAAAGACCACACTTTTACATATTTTAGGAACTTTAGACACTCCTACACAAGGTAAAGTCATCTGGGAAGGAAAAGATCTTTCAGAATTAAAAGAGTCAGAGATACTAAAATTGAGAAGAGAAAAGATAGGTTTTGTATTTCAATTCTTTAATCTACTGCAAGATTTAACTTGTTATGAAAATGTAATTTTACCTTTATTAATAAAAAGGTTGAAAATTAAAGAATTTCAAGGTAAGATAGAAAGAATTTTGAGAGAGTTGGATATTTATAAAAGAAAAGATCATTTCCCTTCACAACTTTCAGGAGGGGAACAACAAAGAGTGTGTATTGCAAGGAGTTTAGTTAGTGACCCTGAGTATATTTTTTGTGATGAGCCTACAGGAAGTTTAGATTCTATAAATTCAAAGAAGATAATAGAGATTTTATTAAATTTAAATAAGAGATATAAAAAAACAATAATATTGGTCACTCACCAAAGAGAGTTGACAGAAATAGCAGATAACTCATATTATTTATATGATGGAATTTTAAGAAAGGAGGAGAAATGAAAATATGGATTAATGGCAGTTTATATGAGAAAGATGAAGCTAAAATCAGTGTTTTAGATCATGGATTTTTATATGGAGATGGTGTTTTTGAAGGAATAAGAGCTTATAACAGAGTAATCTTTAAGTTAGATGAACATTTAGATAGGTTATATAAGAACGCACATGTTATCCTTTTGAAAGTTCCTTTAAAAAAAGAAGAGTTAAAAAAGGCAATTATAACTACCCTAAAAGCAAATAGATTAAAAGATGCTTACATAAGAGTAGTAGTTACTAGAGGAGAAGGTGATTTAGGTTTAGATCCAAGAAAATGCAAAGATCCAAATGTAGTTATAATCACAGATAAAATAGTTTTGTATCCAGAGAAAATATATAAAGAAGGTTTAGAGATAATTACTGTGCCTACAAGAAGAAACTTATGTGAAGCTTTAAATCCAAATATTAAGTCTTTAAACTATTTGAATAATATATTAGCAAAAATTGAAGCTATAAATTGTGGGTACCAAGAGGCAATTATGCTTAACCAGCAAGGATTTGTGGCTGAATGCACAGGTGATAATATTTTTATAGTAAAAGATAATACTTTGGTTACTCCCCCTTCTTATTTAGGAGTTCTAAAAGGGATAACTGCTCAGACTGTAAAGGAATTAGCTAAAAAAATAAAAGTAAGTTATTCAGAAGAAGTTTTTACAAGGTATGAACTCTATACAGCTCAGGAAGTATTTTTAACAGGGACAGCAGCTGAGATCGTCCCTGTAGTAAAAATAGATGGAAGAATAATAGGAGATGGCAAACCTGGTAAAGTTACTTTAAAGTTAATTAAAGAATTTCGTAAAATAGTAGAAAAAGAAGGGGTCAGATACTAATGCTTTGTGATATATGTGGTAAAAAAATAGCTACTGTTCATCTTACAGAGATTATAAATGGAGAAGTAAGAGAGCTCCATTTATGTGAAGATTGTGCTTTAAAAAAATCCCAAGAAGTTCAACAACAGTTTTCTTTAGGAGATATATTAGCAGGTTTAGTAGAAGAGATAACTACACCTGAAGCAAGAGAGATTTTAAAATGCAAAAAATGTCAAATGACTTATCAGGAATTTAAAAAGATTGGGAGGTTAGGTTGTAGTAACTGTTATTTAGCTTTTAAAAAACAACTTTCACAACTTCTAAGAGCAATACATGGTTCAAATACTCATCAAGGCAAAGTTCCTCCCACAAAGTTCAAATTAAAAATAGATATAGAAATAGAAGAGTTAAAAAAAAGATTGAAAAGAGCAATAGAATTAGAAGAATTTGAAGAGGCAGCTAAAATAAGAGATAAGATAAAGGAGTTGGAAAAAAAGAAAAATGAATCTCAATGATTTTTTAAAAAAGCCTCCTTGTTGGCTTAAAGAGAGTTCAGAATCTCAAAATATAGTAATATCTTCTAGAATAAGGATCGCCAGAAATTTAACAGATATTCCTTTCCCTCACCGCGCTTCTTTAGCTCAAAAAGAAGAGATAATAAGAAGATTTTTAGAAGCAAAAGACAATGTAGAAAGATTTAAAGAAAGCGTATTTTTTAGAATCGATGAGCTTTCTCATGTCGATAAACAGTTTTTGATCGAAAGGCATTTAATAAGTCCAGATTTAGCTCAGAATTCAAAAGGAGCAGCTTTACTAGTGACTTGTGATGAATTAATTTCAGTAATGGTAAATGAAGAGGATCATTTTAGAATACAGATACTAAGTGCAGGAGCTCAATTAAAGAATTTATGGTATCAGTTAAACAGTATAGATGATAAATTATCTGAAAAGTTAAATTTTGCTTTTTCTAAAGAATGGGGATATCTTACAGCTTGCCCTACAAATGTAGGAACAGGTTTAAGAGGCTCAGTTATGCTACATTTACCAGGATTGGTGTTATTAAAAAGGATAAATAAGGTTCTGCATGCCATCTCTAAATTGAGTTTTAATACAAGAGGTTTATTCGGTGAAGGCACTCAAGCTATAGGAAATCTATTTCAGATTTCTAACCAAATAAGCTTAGGACAGAGTGAATCCGATATCTTAGATAATATTGAAGGAGTAATAAAACAAGTTACTGAGCAAGAGTTATCTGCAAGAGAGCACTTATTAAAGACTCAAAGGATGTTTATAGAGGATAAAGTATGGAGAGCGTATGGAATTCTTAAAAATTCTAGAATAATAAATTCTCAAGAAGCTTTAGAATTGTTTTCTATGTTGAGATTAGGGTTAGATTTAGGTATAATAAAAAAAGTTAGTTATGCAGATTTAAATGAATTGTTTTTAATTATACAGCCTGCTCACTTGCAAAAGAAAGAAGGAAGGATTTTGAGTGCTCAAGAGAGAGATATAAAAAGAGCAGAGTTAATAAGGAGTAAGCTTTAGAAATGTTTAACAGATTTACTGAAAGAGCAAGGAAAGTAATTTTATTAGCCAAAGAAGAAGCCAAGCGCTTCAACCATGATTACATAGGTACTGAACACATTCTGTTAGGTCTAATTAAGGAATCTGAAGGAGTAGCTGTTGCAGTTTTAGAAAATTTAGGAGTTAATTTGAATGGATTAAAAAGAGAGATAGAAAAATACATACATCCTAATCCAAGTTCTGTACATATAGTAGGAGACATTCCTTTTACTCCCAGAGCAAAGAAAGCTTTAGAATTAGCAGCAGAAGAGGCACGCAACTTAGGGCATAGTTATATAGGTACTGAACATTTACTTTTAGGTTTATTAAAAGAAGGAGAAGGAATAGCTGCGCAGGTTTTAAATGATTTGGGTGTAGATTTTCAGAAAGTAAGAACTGAAGTTATGAATCTCTTGGGATTTTCAACTGCGTCTAGTAGTTTTCCAGGTAGTCACAAAACGCATGTTAAAACACCTGCTTTAGATGCATTTGGAAGAGATTTAACACAGTTAGCTAAAGAAGGCAAATTAGATCCAGTCATTGGCAGAGAGAATGAGATTCAGAGAGTAATGCAGGTCTTATGCAGAAGGACAAAGAATAATCCTGTTCTTTTGGGAGAAGCAGGTGTAGGAAAAACTGCTATTGTAGAAGGGTTAGCTCAAAGAATAATAAAAGGAGAAGTTCCTGAGTTATTAAAGAACAAAAGAATAGTCGCTTTAGATTTAGCTTTAATGGTTGCAGGTACAAAATACAGAGGACAATTTGAAGAGAGAATAAAAGCAGTTATGGAAGAGATAAAGCAAGCCAAAGATGTAATATTATTTATAGATGAGTTACATACCTTAGTTGGAGCAGGAGCTGCAGAAGGAGCAATAGATGCTTCAAATATTTTAAAACCTGCTCTATCTAGAGGTGAGATTCAATGTATAGGAGCTACTACTTTTGATGAGTACAGAAAACATATTGAGAAAGATGCAGCTTTAGAAAGGAGGTTTCAGCCTATTTTTGTAGACCCTCCGACTGTAGAACAGACTATAGAGATATTAAAAGGGCTAAGAGACAGATATGAAGCTCATCACAGAGTAAGGTTTTTAGATCAAGCTTTAGAATCTGCAGCCAAATTATCAGATAGATATATTTCAGGCAGATACCTTCCTGATAAAGCTATAGATTTAATAGATGAAGCAGGTGCACGTGCAAGACTAAGGGTTTTGACTCCTCCTCCAGAGATAAAGGAATTAGAAAATAAACTAGAACATATAAGAAAAGAAAAAGAAGCCTACATAAAACAACAAAATTTTGAAGCAGCTGCTAACTTAAGAGACGAAGAAAGAGCTATACGCATGAAGTTAGAAGCTTTAAGAAAAGAATGGTCTCAAAAGAGAGAATCACTGATACCCACAGTTACTGCTGAAGACATAGCAAAGATAGTTTCTCAATGGACAGGAATTCCTTTATACAGATTAGAAGAGACTGAATCTGAAAAATTGCTAAGATTAGAAGAGGAAATATCCAAAAGAGTAGTAGGACAATCAGAAGCTATAAAAGCTGTAGCCAGAGCTATAAGAAGATCAAGAGCAGGAATTAAAGATCCTAAAAGACCTATAGGTTCTTTTATATTTTTGGGCCCAACAGGTGTAGGTAAAACTTTATTAGCAAGAGCTTTAGCTGAGTATATGTTTGGAAATGAGGAAGCATTAATCCAAATAGATATGTCTGAATACATGGAGAAATTTAATGTTTCAAGATTAATTGGAGCTCCTCCTGGATATGTAGGATATGAAGAAGGAGGCCAGTTAACAGAAGCTGTAAGAAGAAAACCTTATAGTGTAGTACTTTTAGATGAGATAGAGAAAGCTCACCCTGATGTTTTCAATCTTCTTTTGCAAATATTAGAAGATGGTAGGCTTACAGATAGTTTTGGAAGAAAGGTAGATTTTAGAAATACAATTTTAATCATGACTTCAAATGTAGGAGCTGAGATTATAAGAAAAAAAGGTTCCTTAGGTTTTAAAGTATTAAAAGAAGAGATTTCTTATGAAGAGATGAAAGAGAGGTTGTTAGAAGAAGTTAAGAAAACATTTAAGCCTGAATTTTTAAACCGAATAGATGAGATAATTGTTTTTAGACCTTTAAATAAAGAAGATTTGGAGAAAATTGTAGATATTGAGATGAGCTTTGTGAAAGAGAGATTAAAGGAAAAAGGAGTAGATATCGAGTTAACAAAATCAGCTAAAGAGTTTTTAATCGAAAAAGGCTTTGATCCTGCTTTTGGAGCCAGACCCTTAAAAAGAGTAATTCAAAGGTATATAGAAGATTCATTAGCAGAAGAGTTAATAGCTCAGAAGTTTTCACACAAAACCCCAGATCCTCAAACCAAACTCATCAAGATAAAAATAGATTTTAAAGATAATAAGATTATATTTGAATGAGATGCTTGGTTTTTTTAGTATCTTTCTTTTTAACTTTACCTGTCTGGAGTCTTCAATTTAGAGGTGTCTTTAAAGAAAAGATTTTAGAATTTAATTTAGATTCTGAGAAAAATCCTTTTGTAAAAGGAAGAATAATCTTTGATTCAGAAAAAATAAAAATCCCTTTTATAAAAGCTTCAAATTTTAAATTTTCAGGAATCTTTAATACACAGACTAAAAGCTCAAAATTTTATTTAGAATTTGAAGATATAGATTTGAAAATTATAGCTTCCCTTTTTGGATTTACAGAGAAAGAGTTAGAAAATTTTAATTGTAAAGTAACAGGTTCTCTAAAATTAGATTCTAATACTTTAGAGGTTTTTCTTAAAAGTAAAGAATGTTTAATTTTTGGAGACAAGTTTAAATATGCTCAAATTGCAGGGAGAGGAGATATTGAAAATTTTATTTTAAAAGACTCTTATTTGGAAAAGCCAGATGGTACCAAAATTTTTATTAAAGGTGTAGTAAATTTTAAAAAAATAAAAGATTCAATAAGAAGTTTACATTTAGAATCAGAAAGCATAGAGTTTTTAAATAATTTTAAATTGACTTCTTATCAAGGCAGAATATATTTTTTAAAAAAGGGAGAGAAAGGAGATTTAGAGATTTGGCCTATATTCTATGATGATCAAAAAAATCTCCAAAGTTGGGAATTTAGATACAAGTTAGATGAAAGTGATTTTTTAAGAATAAGATTTAGCAATCAAGACACTATTTTAGGATTTGAGAAAAGATTTAAATTTTAATGAAATTTTTCAAATATTTAGGAGAAATAACTATTTTCTTTTTAAGAACTCTTTATGCAACAGTCTCGCCCCCTTTTAGAATATCCAGAATAATAGAACAGATTTATGTATCAGGCACTCAAAGCTTACCTTTAGTAAGTATAATTAGTTTTTTTGTAGGTGTAATACTAGCTTTGCAATCTGCTTATCAACTTCAAAGATTGTCTTCAGAGATTTACATTGCTCCTTTGGTATCTTTATCTCTTTGCAGAGAATTGGGGCCAGTTTTGGCTTCTCTGATAGTAGCAGGAAGAGTAGGATCCTCAGTTGCAGCTTCATTTGGGAGTATGAAGATAACTGAACAAATAGATGCTTTAAGGAGTTTAGGGATTTCGCCCATAAAATTTTTGGTAACACCTCGTTTTGTAGGACTTTTAATATCATTGCCACTCTTAATTATCTGGGCAGATTTAGTAGGAATTTTAGGAGGATTTTTGGTCTGTGTGACTAAATTAAAGATTAATCCTTACACTTATTTAAAAATGAGTTTTGATGTTTTAAGATTTAAAGATTATTTTATCGGTATATTCAAAGGGTTTATATTTGGAGGTTGTATAAGTATAATAAGTTCTTTTGAAGGTTTTAGGACTGAATTTGGAGCTGAAGGTGTAGGTAAAGCTGTGATAAAAGCTGTAGTAAAATCATTTTTATTAATAATATTTTTAGATTGTATTTTGACTTTTATATTTTTCTTTGCCTTATGATAAGAGTAAGAGGCGTAAAAAAATCATTTGGAGACTTAAAAGTGTTAAGAGGAATAGATTTAGATATTCATGATGGCGAAACTTTGGTTATATTGGGAAAATCTGGTGAAGGTAAAACTGTTTTTTTAAAGATACTCACAGGACTTTTAGAGCCTGATTCTGGAAGCGTGATTATAAACGGAATAGATATTACTAAACTAACTGAGAGAGAATTGAATGATATAAGATTAGGTATGGGCATTGTGTTTCAAGAGAATGCTTTATTCGATTTTTTGACGGTTAAAGAAAATGTGAGTATATTATTCAAAGAGCTCGCTAAAAAATTGTTAAAAAAAGAAATCAAGAAAGAAAACATAGATAAAAAGGTAAAGAATATTTTGAAATTAGTAGGCTTAGAAGGTAAAGAAGACTTTTATCCTCAAGCTTTAAGTGGAGGGATGAAAAAAAGAGTAGCTATTGCAAGAGCTTTAATTTTGAATCCTTATATTCTTTTTTATGATGAACCTACCTCAGGAATAGATCCAGTTACAGCTTCAAAAATAAATTTTTTAATTAAAGATCTCCATGATAAACTAAATATAACTTCAATTGTAGTAACTCATGATTTAAATTGCGCTTTCTTCATTTGTGATAGGATAGCTTTGTTAAGTTCTGGTAAGATAGTATTTTGTGGTAAGAAGGAGGAGTTTTTAAATAGCAAGATACCTCAAGTTAAAGAATTTTTAGAGAGTTATTATGCAATAAAAAGCATATGAAAAAAATTAATTATTTAAAAGTAGGTTTATTTGTATTTTTAAGTTGCATAATTTTCTTAGTTTTTATAATTTCATTAGGAGATAAAAGATTTTTAAGTAAAAGGAAAGAATTTATTGTAGAATTTAAATATGTTTGGGGATTAAAAGAATATTCTCCTGTAAAAGTGTTAGGAGTAGATGTAGGTTTTGTAAGAAAAATAAAGTTAGATACTCTTAATAAAAGAGTATTAGTTTATCTTAGCATAAAAAAGGATATAGACTTACCTGCAGATTCAACATTTTTCATAAATACTTTAGGACTCTTTGGAGAAAAATACTTAGAGATAACCCCTGGCAAAGAGAAAAACTTAATAAGACCTGGACAAATAGTAAAAGGAGAAGAACTCTTCGATTTTCATAGTATATTTAAAAAGTTTTCAGATTTAACTTTTCATTTAGAGAAGGTAGTAAAAGATGAAGATTTGAAACTCAGATTTAAAAATCTAATTGCAAATTTTAACACTCTTTTGAAAGATTTTGATATTGTTTTAAAAAATTTGAGGTCTAAAAAGGGAACTTTAGGTAAGATTCTTTTTGAAGATGAACTCTACAATAACATAAATGATCTAATTAAAGATTTAAAAGAACATCCATGGAAGTTATTGAGGAGACCTAAAAAGAGATATAAAAAGAAATGAAAGAAAAGTTCTATTGTGTTAATTGTGGATATCAATCTCAAAAATGGTTAGGAAGATGCCCACAGTGTAAAAGTTGGGATTCTTTTAAAATCTTAAAGGAAGAAAAGAAAACTCAAATTTTAGAAGAAGATTCAGAGTTAACAAAATTAAGCAAAGTAAAAATAGACAAAGATTTAAAGATAACTACAGATTATGAAGAGTTAGATAGAGTTTTAGGAGGAGGATTCGTCTTAGGAAGTAGTGTTTTAATTGGGGGTTGGCCAGGAATAGGAAAATCAACTTTGGCTCTTCAAATAGCTTCAAGATTAACGCATAAAGGGAAAAAAGTGTTGTACATTTCAGGAGAAGAATCCTTAAAACAGATAAAACTAAGAGCACAAAGACTTAAAGAGTTAAATTTAGAGTTTTATATACTTTCTACTCAAAATTTGAAAAAAGCTTTAGAGAGTATAAAAGAGATAAAACCAGATTTAGTGATCGTAGACTCAATACAAGTCTTTTTCTTAGAGGAGTTGGATTCTGCTCCAGGAAGCATAGTTCAGGTAAGAGAGTGCGCTTTTTTATTAATAAAGACTTGTAAAACTCATAATATTTGTTTGCTTTTAATAGGTCATGTTACAAAAGAAGGTTTAATAGCAGGTCCTAAAATATTAGAACACATGGTAGATGTAGTCTTGTACTTTGAAGGAGAAAGTAATACTGATTTCAGAATTTTAAGAGCTCAGAAGAATAGATTTGGAGCCACAAATGAAATAGCTGTTTTTGAAATGACAGGTTCAGGTTTAAGAGAAGTCAAAAATCCTTCTGAATATTTTTTAAGTTATTATCAAAAGCCTATTAGTGGAGTCTGTGTAGGGTGTGTTTTGGAGGGAACAAGACCTATATTTGTGGAATTTCAAGCTTTGGTATGTAAGAGCAGTTTTGGACAAGTAAGAAGAAGATCTGAAGGGTTTGATTACAACAGATTCAGTTTATTAACTGCTGTTATAGAAAAAAAAGCAGGCTTATTTTTGGCTAATCAAGATATATTTGTAAATGTAGCAGGTGGTTTAAAGATAGAAGATCCTTGTGCAGATTTAGCTTTGGTAAGCAGTATTTTTTCCTCATTTAAAGAAAAAGCTATTCCTTTAGATTGGTGTTTTATGGGTGAGATAAGTTTAACAGGGGATTTAAGAAGGGTAAATAGACTTAATTTGAGATTGAGAGAAGCTAAGAAATTAGGTTTTAAAAGAGTATTCTTGCCTGAGGTTAATGAAAGAGATTTTAGAAAAGATATTTTTTCTGAAGTAGTTTTTATTTCAAATATTAAAGAACTTTTTAGTATTTTAGAAGAGGAGGTTTAAATAATGCTTATTTGGTTTATTAGATTATTTTTCTTAATTTCTTTAACTATTATAGGTAGTGAATTAGGAGAAAGTTTTCAGAAACCAGAGTTGGGAATGATATTAGGAGGAGTATTAGCAATTTTAGTTATTATTCTTGAGATCTTTACGAGAAAAATATCTTTAAGAGGTTTATCGAGTGCAGTTTTTGGTTTATTGTTAGGAATAATTATGGCAAAGATTCTTATTCAACCTGTTAAGTTTTTACCTCTTTCAGAAAGTATGATCTCTGGATTAGAGATTATTTTTATTTTTGTATTTTCTTATTTAGGAGTAGTATTAGCTTTGAGAGGTAAAGATGAATTCAATATCATAATTCCTTATGTTAAATTTAAAAGAATAGACTTAAAAGAAGAAAATTATATTTTAGATACATCTTCTATAATCGATGGAAGAATTTTAGATGTAATAAAAACAGGTTTTTTAGAAGGAAGGTTTATAATTCCTAGATTCATATTAGCTGAACTTCAAAAGATTTCTGATTCTCAAGACCCTCTAAAAAGACAAAGAGGAAGGAGAGGTTTAGAGATTTTAAATTCTATAAAACGAGAACCTAAAATAGACTTAAAGATTCATGCTCAGGATTTTGAAGAGATAAAAGATGTAGATGCTAAAATTGTGAGATTAGCTCAGATGTTAGATGCTAAGGTTATAACTACAGATTATAATTTAAATAGAATCTGTGAATTAGAAGGGATAAAAGTATTAAACATAAATGAATTAGCTAATGCTTTAAAGCCTATATTTTTACCTGGTGAAAGATTAAATATTAAGTTGATAAAAGAAGGTAAAGAATACAATCAAGCTGTAGGCTATTTAGATGATGGTACCATGGTAGTAGTAGAGAATGCAAAAAGTTTAATAGGCAAAGAAGTAGAAGTAATAGTTTCCTCTATTCTTCAAACTCCTGCTGGAAGGATAATCTTTTGTAAGCTCCCTCATGAATTCAGATAAGGTAAGTTGCATTTTAGTAGGTGCAGGAAGAGGCGCAAGATTAGGTAAAAATCAAAGTAAAGCTTTGATTAAGATAAATAATATTCCTCTTTTTTATCATACTTTAAAAAAATTTTTGAATATTAAAGAAATAGAGGAGATAATCTTGGTATTAAGAAAAGAAGATATCAAAACAGTAAAAAAAATTCTAAAAAATAAGTTAAAAAAAGAGATAAACATAAAGTTAACAACAGGAGGCAAAAGAAGACAAGATTCAGTTAAAAAAGGATTAAAATTGACTTCTGCTTTTACTAAATACGTACTTATTCATGATATAGCTCGACCCTTTATTAAAAAAAATTTAATTAGAAAGATGATAAAAGAAATTCAAAATGCTAAAGTTCAAGGATTAGTTTTGGGTAGAAGAGCAGTAAATACTCTTAAAGAAGTAAATTTTGTAAAGAATCAAGTGTATATAAAAAGGACTTTGGATAGAAAAAAAATTTTTGAAGTCTACACACCTCAAATATTTGAAAAAGAACTTCTCTTAAGAAGTTACTTTTCTCTTAATAAAAAAGAAGTCTTCGATGATTCCCAAATATTTGAACATTTAAAGAAAATGAAGATAAAGGTTTTTGAGACCCAAGAGTTAAATATTAAAATCACTTATCCTCAAGATTTAGTTTTGGCTAAAAAGCTCTTATAAAGATTTAGTTGATTTTTTTCAAAAAAATGTTATATTTATTTGACTTTCAGTTTATAAAATACCTATGGAAAGCTTAGAGTTTTTAAAGAATAAACTTTCAGAAAATGATTTTAAAAAAATATCTTCTTTAGAAAACCCTTATCTTAATGATTTCCTTCATTTTTACATAAAGCTTTGCAATCCTGCTAAGATTTATGTTCTTACCAAACAAGAAGATATAGATTTTATAAGAAAAGAAGCTTTAAAAAACAAAGAGGAATTTGAGCTTAAAATAAAAGGTCATACAGTCCATTTTGATGGAATAAAAGATCAAGCCAGAGATAAAAAAAATACAAGGTTTTTACTTCCTAAAGGAGAGGAATTGGAAAATATAAATTTCTTAGAAAGAGAAAAAGGTTTGAATGAGGTTTACTCGCTTTTAAAAGATAGTATGAAAGATAGAGCTTTATATGTGTGTTTTTTCCTATTAGGACCTAAAAATTCAAAATTCTCTATTCCTTGTGTTCAATTAACAGATTCTGCTTATGTAGCTCATAGTGAATTTATTCTTTACAGGACAGGTTTTGAGGAGTTTAAAGATTTAAAGAATAAGAACGATTTTTTTAAATTTGTACATAGTCAAGGAGAGTTAGATGAGAATAAGAATAGTAAGAATATAGAAAATCGTAGGATTTATATAGATTTAGTGACAAACACTGTACTGAGTGTAAACACCCAATATGGAGGAAACACCATAGGATTAAAAAAGTTAGCTTTAAGATTAGCTATTAAGAAAGCTTCAAAAGAAGGATGGTTGGCAGAGCACATGTTTATAATGGGAGTGAAAGGTGTTGGTAACAGGGTAACTTATTTTACAGGAGCTTTTCCTTCCATGTGTGGAAAGACATCCACAGCTATGTTAAAGACTGAATCTATAATAGGAGATGATTTAGCTTATTTGAGAAATGTGGATGGAAAAGTTAAAGCTATGAATCCTGAAAAAGGAATGTTTGGTATTCTTCAAGGTATAAATGAAAAAGATGATCCTATTTTGTGGAAAGTTTTGCATTCAGAGGGAGAGATAATCTTTTCAAATGTCCTTGTAACAGATAACAAAGAAGTATGGTGGCTTGACAAAACACCTGAAGTTCCAAAAAAAGGGAGAAATTTTTCTGGAAATTGGTTTTTAGGTAAAAAAGATAAAGAAGGAAAGGAAATTCTACCTGCTCATAAAAATGCTAGGTTTACTTTAGATTTAAAATTGTTAGAGAATGCAGACCCTAACTTAGATAATCCTGAAGGAGTAGAAATAAAAGCTATATTATATGGAGGCAGAGATTCAGATACTTGGCCACCAATTGAACAAGCTTTTGATTGGGTGCACGGAGTAATTACTAAAGGAGCTTCTCTAGAGTCAGAGACTACAGCTGCTACTTTAGGAAAAGAAGGTGAAAGAAAATTTGACCCCTTTTCTAATTTAGATTTTTTATCTATTCCTATAGGCAAATATATAGAGATGTATTTAAAATTTGGAGAAGGTTTAAAAGAAAAACCTTTAATATTTTCTGTGAACTATTTTCTTAAAAATAAAGATGGCAAATTTCTAAACTCTAAAGAAGACAAACTCATATGGTTAAAGTGGGCTGAGTTAAGAGTACACAGAGAAGTGAAAGCAATTAAAACACCAACAGGATTCATTCCTAAATATGAAGATTTAAGAAGATTATTTAAAGAGTTTCTAAAAAAAGATTATTCTGAGTCTGAATATATTGAGCAATTTAGTTTAAGGACGAAGGAAAATCTTTCTAAGATCGATAGGATAATAAATATTTATAAAAAACTTTCAAATATTCCTCAAATTCTTTTTGAGGTATTAGAAGCACAAAAAGAAAGAATCTTAAAAGCTAAAGAGATTTTTGGAGATTACATTTCTCCATTTAAATTTTCTGAGTGTGAAATATAAGATAGGTTTAGGTTACGATATCCATAAGTTAGAAAAAAATATTCCTCTTTATTTAGGAGGAAGAAAAATAAAATCTCAGTTAGGTTTAAAAGGACATTCTGATGGAGATGTTATTTTGCATGCGATTTCAGACGCTATCTTAGGAGCATTAGGAAAAGGAGATATAGGCAAATATTTTCCTCCAACCGATAAAAAAATAAAAGGAATAAGAAGCACAAAGATAATAGAGAAAGTTTTAGAGATTATGAGATCACAAAAGTTTAAAATTGAAAATTTGGATTTGGTAGTGGTTACCAATTATATAAAGTTAATTGAAATCAAAGAGTTATTAAGAGAAAGTCTCTCTAAAATTTTAAAAGTAAAGAAAGAAGTTATAAATATAAAAGGAAAAACAAATCAAGGGATTGGTTTAGTAGGAAAAAGTAAAGCTATAGCTTGTTTTTGCACTGTTTTATTAAAAAATGCTTAAGATTTATAATACCCTCACTAGAAAAAAAGAAATATTTTCTCCTCAAAATAAAGACGAAGTATTAATGTATACGTGTGGGATAACTTCCTATGATTTCTGTCACATAGGACATGCAAGGAGTCTGTATTTTTTTGAAGTTTTAAAAAGAGTCTTAGAGTTTTTAGGATTTAAAGTAAAATGGGTTAGAAACATAACAGATATCGATGATAAAATAATAGAAAAAGCAAAATTAGAATTTAAAGATTTAGATATCCAAATTGCAACAAAACTCTTAGCAGAAAAATATATAAAGAGCTATTACCAAGATTTAGAACTTTTAGGGTTAGATACTGCCACAATAGAACCTAAAGCTACTGAGAATATAAAAGAGATGATAGAGTTTATAGAAGGTTTGATAAAAAAAGGTCATGCTTATTGTGTAAAGGGAAATGTGTATTTTAAAGTTAAGAGTTTTCCTTCATATGGAAAGTTATCTTTGCAGGATTTAGACTCTCTTTTGAAGAATGTGAGGATAGAGAAAGATGAGAATAAAAAAGATCCTTTAGATTTTGCTCTTTGGAAGGCTTCAAAAAAAGATGAGCCTTGTTGGGATAGTCCTTGGGGAAAGGGAAGACCTGGTTGGCATATTGAATGTTCAACTATGAGTTTAAAGTTTTTAGGCGAAACTCTAGATATTCATGGAGGAGGCACAGATTTAATCTTTCCTCACCATGAAAATGAGATAGCCCAGTCTGAAAGTCTTACTCAAAAAAAATTTTCTTTGTATTGGGTTCATCACGGGATGGTTTTGGTAGAAGGAAAAAAGATGTCAAAGTCTTTAGGAAATTTTATAACGATAAAAGATTTTTTAAAAACAAATTCACCTGATGCTCTTAAAATTTTAATTTTGAATTCCCATTATCGTCAACCTTTAGACTTCTCAAAAAGAGTTTTAGATAATGCAGAGAATACAAAATTAAGTTTGCAAAAGATACTTTATTTTCTTTTAGAAGTTGCTGATACAGATAGAATAGAGATAGATGAATTGAGGAATTTAGAAAAAAGATTTACTGAATTTTTAGAAGACGATATAAACACACCAGGAGCTTTAAGTGTATTATTTGAATTGCAAAAAAGAATCTTAGATTTTATAATCCAAAATTCTGAGGATTTTGAAAGAAAAGAATTCCTAATTCAGGCAAAAGCTCTTTTTAAAAAAATGTTAGGAGTTTTAGGGTTATTTAAGAAATTCAGTATAGATAAAGAAGAGGTAAATTTTATTAAAGAGAAAATAGCACAGAGAGCTCTTTTAAGAAAAAAGAAAGAATTTAAAAAAGCTGATATCATAAGAGAAGAGTTGAAAAATAAAGGTATTGTATTAGAAGACTTACCAAAGAGAACTTTATGGTACAGAAAAGAGCTTTCATAGTCAGTTTTGAAGGGATAGAAGCTTGTGGTAAAAGTACACAGTTTAAAATGTTATGTAATTTTTTAAGAAAGAAGAAAATAAAATTTTTAAGCTTTTCTGAGCCAGGTTCCACTAAAGTAGGTAAAGTAATAAGAAATTTACTGTTAGATCCAAAATTTAAATTGTTCCCTTTGACTGAAGCTTTGCTATTTATGGCTTGTAGAACTCAACTCTTGAAAGAAAAAGTAATACCCAATTTAAACAAGGCTCAGATAATTCTATTTGACCGATACATAGATTCAACTTTAGCTTATCAGTTTTTAAGTCAAAATACACAAATAGACTTTAAAACTGCATTAAATTTAGTTAAAAAGTTTAGTTTTGGGATCTTACCTGATTTAACTTTTGTTTTAGATATTTCTCCATATCTTTCTTTAAAGAGAAAAAAAGACAAAGATAGATTTTTCAAAAAATCTTTAAATTTCCATGCTAAGGTAAGGAAGGCTTATAAGGAATTAGCAAAAATTTTTCCTAAAAGGATAGTGATTTTAAATGCTTTGAAAAGTAGAGAAGAGTTATTCAAAGAGATATTAGAGATTCTTTCTAAAAGATGCAATGTTTTTATGAACTTCAACCTCTAATCTGGAAATTTTTAACTTTGAGATTTTCTCACAAAAACCTTTCGCATTCTCTTTTATTTTTAGGAAGAGAGACGCAATTTGAGATAGCTTTAGATTTTGCAAAATTTGTATTTTGTAATTCTGAAAATAAGCCTTGCAATACCTGCCAAGATTGCTTGAAAGTAAATGCTAAGACTCACCCTGACCTTTTTATATTGGAATCAGATAATAAAACTATAAAAATAGAAATGATCAGAGATTTGATAAAGAAAGCACATTCTACACCTGTAAGAGCTGAGTATAAAATATTTATAATAAAAGATGCTAAAGATTTTAATTTAGAATCTGCAAACGCTTTCTTAAAAACTTTAGAAGAACCACCCTTAGATTGTTTTTTTATACTCATCACAGAGTCTAAAGAAAATCTTTTGCCAACGATCGTATCTAGATGCTTTAGGATCTACTTTCCCTATCCAGATAAACTTCAGTTAATAAAATTTATAATTAAAAATTATAATCTGTCAGAAGAAGAAGCTAAAGTCTTAGCAAAAAAGTCTGGTTATTCTTTAAATAAATTGAGAGAGTTGAAAGATAAAAATCTGATAACACAAAAAAAAGATGTTTTAAAAAGAGCTTTTTCTCATCAATACAAGGAGTTTGCAGATAGAGAGAAATTGAAAAAAGATTTGGATGTTTTGATAAGTTTTTTAAGAGATCTAATATTTTATAAACTAGATCTTAAAGAAGAGATATTTAATATAGATTTAAATGAATATCTCCAAAAGATTTCTTTTTCTTTTAAAATAGAAAATATTTTGAAAATTTTGGAAACCTTTTTTAAAATAAAAGAAGCACAAAACAACATCAATTTAAGATTAGCGAGTTTGTTAGTAAATGAAGTTTTAAGATGGCAAAGTTAGTAGAAGTAAGACTGAGAGAAATAGGTTGGACAGAACCTTTTTTGACTGAAATCGATTTGAATTTGGGAGAGTTAGTAATAGTAGAGCAAGAGAGAGGTATTGACTGGGGAGAAGTAATTTCAGAATCTGTAGAGTTTATGGAGACTCAAAAAAAAGAGTATAAAAAAGTAATAAGAAAGGTTAACAAAGAAGATTTAAAACAAATCCAAGAAAATAAAAAAGCTGCTAAGTCAGCTTTAAAAGTTTGTGAAAAGAAGGTCTTAGAACATAAATTGCCTATGAAGTTAGTAGGAGCTGAATACTCTTTTGATAGAACAAAAGTCATCTTTTACTTTACAGCTGATCACAGGATAGATTTTAGAGCTTTAGTTAGAGATTTGGCAAAGATATTTAAGATAAGAATAGAAATGCGCCAGATTGGAGTTAGAGATGAGGCGAAGATTTTTGGAGGATTAGGGATCTGTGGGAGACCTTTATGTTGTGCTACTTTTTTAAAAAGTTTTTCTCCAGTGAGTATAAAATTAGCTAAAGAACAGCAGTTGCCTTTGAATCCTCAAAAGATATCAGGGGTATGTGGGAAATTGATGTGTTGTTTAGGTTTTGAGGCAGATATTTATAAAGAGATTTTAAAAAAATTACCTAAAGTCGGAAAGGAGATAAAAACTCCTCAAGGAAAAGGAAAAGTCGTAGCTTTAAATCCATTAAAACAATCAGTGATTGTAGAATTAGAAGATAGACAAATAGAATATTTTATAAAATGAAGATTATTTATATTACCACTCCTCTTTACTATGTAAATGCACCTCCACACATAGGTCATGCTTATACTAACATAATAGCAGATTCTTATAATAGGGCTTTAAAACTCTTAGGAAAAAAAACCTTTTTTTTAACAGGTACTGATGAACATGGACAAAAAGTATTGAATGAAGCTAAGAAAAGAAATCAAGACGTTAAAGAATTTGTAGATTCAGTTCAAGAGAATTTTAAAAAACTATGGAAAGTTTTAAATATTGAATATGATGATTTTATAAGAACTACACAACCCCGACACACCAAAATAGTCAAAAAAGTATTAGAGATTCTTTTTAAAAAAGGAGAGATCTATGAAGGGTTTTATGAAGGGTTTTATTGTGTTCCATGTGAGACTTTTTGGAATAAAAAAGATTTAATTTCAGGAGAAAGATGCCCTCAATGTAAAAGGAAAGTAGAGTTTTTAAAAGAGAAGAATTATTTTCTAAAGATATCAAAGTATCAAAAAGATTTAGAAAAATTTTTAAAAGAAAATCCAGATTTCATTTATCCTACACAGAGATTCAATGAGATAATAGGTTTCTTGAACACACATAATTTAGAGGATATTTGTATTACTCGTCCTAAAAAAAGACTGAGTTGGGGAGTAGAAGTTCCCTTTTCTCCTGAATATGTAACTTATGTGTGGTTCGACGCACTTTTAAATTATATAAGTGCACCAGGTTTCTTAGAAGATGAAGATAAATTTTCCAAACTATGGCCAGCAGATGTCCATTTTATAGGTAAAGATATATTACGTCAGCATGCAATATTGTGGCCTATAATTTTAAAAACTTTGGATTTAGATTTTCCTAAAAAAATAGTAGCTCATGGTTGGTGGTTGGTAGGAGAAGAGAAGATGTCTAAATCTAAAGGAAATATAGTTTCGCCTTTTGTATTTTGTGAAAAATATTCAAGCGATGCTTTAAGGTTTTTTATGTTAAGGGAAGTACCTTTAGGTCAAGATGGAAACTTTAATGAGGAAAATTTTGTTCACAGATACAATTCAGACTTAGCAAATGATTTAGGAAATCTTATATTTAGAACCCTTACTATGGTAGAAAAATATTTTAACTGTGAGTTAGAACCATCTGAAAAAGCTCCTTTTTCTGGGTTTTCTCAATTTTTAGATAAGAAAGATTTGTTAAAAAGATACTTAGAGGAGATAAATTTCTATAACTATTTAGAAGAAGTATTTAAATTCATTAATACAGCTAATAAGTTCATAGAAGAAGAAAAACCTTGGCAGATGGCAAAAGAAAACAGAAAAGACCTTCTAAGAGATTTCCTCTATCAGCTTTTAGAAGTATTGAGATTGGTAGGTTTATTACTTTCACCAGTGTTACCTGTTACTTCCAAAAAGATCTTTGAACAATTAAATTTTGAATCAGAGTTAAATTTTGAGAAAGAATTTGTTTGGGGATACATGAAAAGAAAGATACTCATTAAGAAATTTCCCCCTCTTTTTCCAAGGATTAAATGGTAGATTCTCATTGTCATTTAGATTTTCAACAGTTTGATAAGGATAGATTTTTTGTAATAAAGAGATGCCAAGAGACTTTAAATTTTTGTATTAATCCTACAGTTAATGCAGAGTCTGTTAAAAAATCTTTAGAAGTATTAAAAGACTATGAGTTTATCTATATTCTTTTAGGATTTCATCCTCATTATGCAAAAGATTTTAAAAATGAAATCTTAGAGTTTTACAAAGATTTACTTAAAAAAGAAAAGAAGATAGTAGGAATAGGAGAAGTTGGATTAGATTTTTACAAAAACCTTTCTCCTAAAAATATACAAATCAATGTCTTTGAAAAATTTTTGGAGTTAGCTATGCAATACAAACTTCCTTTAGTTATCCATTTGAGAGAAGCTGAATCTGAAGCAGAGAGAATACTAAATAATTATAAATTTAATTCACCTGTAATAATGCATTGTTTTTCACATTCATATAGATTTTTTGAGTATTGTCTTGAGAGAGGATTTTATTTAAGCTTTGCAGGAAACATAACTTATCCTCAAAATAATCTTTTGAGAGAGATTTTAAAGAAAACCCCTTTAGATAGACTTCTTTTAGAGACAGATTCTCCTTATCTTACTCCTCAAGAGAAGAGAGGTTTAAGAAATGAACCCAGTTTTATAATTTATACTTTAAGATTTGTCTCTGAACTTATAAATTTGGAAGAAAAGAAATTAGAGAAAATAATCGAAGAAAATTCAAAAAAAGCTTTTATGATAAACAGATGAAAGGATTTAAGACTCTTTATTTTAAATCAGGTTTTCTTTATATTTTAGATCAAAAAAAACTCCCTCAAAAATTAAGTTATATAAAATGTAAAACTGTAAAGGATGTATTTAGAGCTATTAAAAACATGCATGTGAGAGGAGCTCCAGCTATTGGAGTAGCTGCTGGATTTGGAGTATATTTAGGTATAAAAAATGAAAAGAAATACATCTATAAAAAAGCAAAACAGAGTATAGAATTATTAAAGAAATCTAGACCTACAGCTAGGAATCTCTTTTGGGTATTAGAGAGAATGGAAAAAATTTTAGAGGAAAACAAAACTACTGCTCCGAATGCGCTTAAAAAAAAGATTTTGAAAGAAGCTAAAACTATCTATGAATGGGAGAAAAAGGTAGCTTACCAGATAGGAAAAGAAGGTGCTAAACTCATAAAAAAAGGAGATAGGATTCTTACTATATGCAATGCTGGAGCATTAGCTACTGTAGATTGGGGGACTGCTTTAAGTGTAATTTACATAGCTTCAAAGAATAAAAAAAATATAAAAGTTTATGCTTTAGAGACAAGACCTTTATTACAAGGTGCAAGATTAACCTGTTGGGAGTTAAAAAGAGAAGGAGTAGATACAATTCTTATTTGTGATAATGCAGCTGCTAAATTGATGGCTGAAGGAAAGATAGACAAGATCATAGTAGGAGCTGATAGGATAACTTTGAATGGAGATACAGCCAATAAAATTGGTACTTTAAATTTGGCAATTTTAGCAAAGTATTTTAATATTCCTTTTTATGTAGCTGCTCCTACTTCTACTTTTGATCTTTCTTTAGAAACAGGTTCTCAAATTCCTATAGAAGAAAGAGATAAAAAAGAAGTACTTTTTATAAATAATAAACCTATAGCTCCTTTAGATGTAAAAGTTTATAACCCAGCTTTTGATGTTACTCCTCATACTTTAATAACAGCATTCATAACAGAAAGAGGAATTATACAAAGACCTTTCAGAAGAAATATTCTGAAAACTTTTAAGGAAAGATGATAGGTTCTAATTTAGAATTGGATTTGGTAAAGAGATTAGAAAAAATAAATTTTAAAGATAGATTTTTAGTAAAGGGAATAGGTGATGATTGTGCAGTTATAAAATATTTAGGTGACTATTATCTTTTAATTTCTAGTGATGTTTCAGTAAACAAAGTTCATTTTGATTTGAAGAAAGATCCTTTAAAATTTATTTTAGAAAAAGCAGTTTTAAGTAGTGTTTCAGATATTTTAGCTTGTGGAGGAAGACCTTTATACTTGATTTTGAGTGCAGCTTTTCCTAAAGATATTTTGAAAAAGTATAAAGAGATAATAGAGATTTTAAAAAAAATAAGTAAAAAATTTAATTTAAAGCTTATAGGAGGAGATACGAGTAAAGCTCAAACTGCTTTTATAGATGCAACTGTTATTGGTTTGGTGAGAAAAAAAGAGCTTCTTTTGAGAGATAATGTGAATTTGGGAGATAAGATTTTTGTCACAGGCACTTTAGGAAAAGGAAAGTTTAAAAAATGGAAATTAAGATATAAAGAAGTAGAGTTGATTAAAAAATACAGTCCTAAAGGAGTAATAGATATAACAGATGGTTTAGTCTTAGATTTATATAGAGTTTTAAGCAAGAAAAAATTAGGAGCTTATCTCTATAAAGAAAATATTCCTTTATTTAAAAAAGCTAGTTTGGAAGATGCTCTATTTTGGGGAGAAGATTTTGAAATTCTTTTTTTCTTATCATCTCAAAAAGCTAAGACCTTTTTAAATTCAGAAGATTTTAAAAAAGCTAAATTTTCTTTTATTGGAGAAGTAATACCAGAAAAAGCTATTTACTTAAAAGATAAAAGTTTCAAAAAAAAGCTACCTATAAAAGGCTATTTGCATTTCTAAAATGGTTTTAAACTCAGATTCTTACAAAGATACTCTTTTTATAGCACAAACTTTAGGTAATTTCTTAAAAGAAAAGGATGTCGTTTTGTTTTCAGGAGAGTTAGGTGCAGGAAAGACTACATTCATAAAAGGAATATGCAAAGCAAAAGGTGTAAATTTTAACAGAGTAAATTCCCCTTCTTTTGTAATTTTAAATATTTATGAAGGCAAAATAAAAATATTCCATTTTGATTTCTTTAGATTAGATACTTATCAAATCTTAGACTTAGGAATCTACGATTATTTAGAAGAAAATGCTCTTTTTTTAATAGAATGGTCTTGTAAGATTAAAGAATTTTTGGAAAGAAAAGATATTGAGGTAGAGTTAGAGTATTTAGATTTAAATAGAAGAAAGATAACATTTAGATATTTTTCAAAAAGGGGAAAAAATATTTTAGAAGGATTCAAAAGAGCTTTAAAATGAAAGCATTCTGTTTGGAAATGTCAAATTCTAAAAATTTAGTTTTAGCATTTAAGAACGATGATTCAGAATATTTTGTAGAGTTAAAGACTCAAATCTATAAATCAGAGATTGTATGGGATTTGGTAAAGGAAGGTTTTGAGAGAATAAATTTAGTGCCTTCTGATTTAGATTTTATAGGAACAGGTTTAGGGCCAGGTTCTTTTACAGGCTTAAGAGTAGGTTTAAGCATAATAAAAGGGATAGCTTTAAGTTTAAATATTCCTGTAGTAGGTGTTAGCAGTTTTGATCTGTTAGCTAAAGGTGTTTTTTTTAATGGGAGACTGTGTATTCTTTTTGATGCTAAGAAAGGATTGTTTTACACAGCTATTTATACTAAAGATTTTAAATTAAGGAAAGTATTAAAAGAGTCTTTAAAAACTTTAGATGATTTAAAAAAGATCTTGGAACCTGGAATTTTTATTTTAGGTGATGGAGTAAAGTTATTAAATAAAAAGTTTATTAAAAGATTTAAAGTTCTTGAAGAAGATTTTTCCTATGTAAACCCCAGAGTACTCTTAAATGAATGTATAGATAGATTTAAAAAGAAGAGGTTTTTAAAATTAGAGAGATTAAAACCTTTGTACTTACACCCATTAGAATGTCAAGCGGCAAAAGCTTTTTAAGTTGGGCAGAGATAGATTTAAAAGCTTTAAGAGATAATTTTTTGAATTTAAGGAAGTATTTACCTCCGCAAGTAAAAATTTTAGTTACAGTAAAAAAAGATGCTTATGGACATGGAATTTTAGAGATAAGCAGAGAACTCCAAAAATTAGGCTGTGATTTTTTAGGTATAAATGGGATAGAAGAAGCTCAAATTTTAAGGAAAAATAATATAACTCTTCCCATATTGAACTTAGGATTAATTCTAGATAAATACCAGGCAGAAGAGATTTTAAGACTAAATGTATCTCAAACTGTAAGTAGTATAAAAATATGTAAAATTTTAAATGGATTAGCTTCTAAATTTAAAAAGAGACAAGCTGTGCATTTAAAAATAGATACAGGTATGAGAAGATTAGGTATTCATATAAAAAAGTTAAAGAGTTTCTTAAAAGAGTTTAAGAAATTTGAGAATCTATATTTAGAAGGAGTCTTTACTCATTTTCCAAGTGCAGATATAGATAAAGAATTCACGTTAGCGCAGATAAGAGAGTTTAAAAAGATCATAAAAGATATGGAAGAATCTGGTTTTCATCCTAAATTTTACCACTCTTCAAATAGTGCAGGTCTATTAAGATTTAAAAAAGCCTATTTTAATATGGTAAGACCAGGTTTGTTAATCTATGGAATAAATCCTTTGGATAAAAAGATAGGTTTAGACTTAAAACCTGTAATGAGCGTAAAGAGCAGAGTGATCTTTGAGAGGATAGTCAATAAAGGAGAAGGGATAAGTTATCATCAGACTTACATTGCAAAAAGGAGGATGAAAGTTTATACCATAGCTATTGGGTATGGTGATGGTTTACCTTTTCTTTTATCGAACAGAGGTAGAGTCTTGATTAAAGATAAGTTTTATAAAATAGTAGGAAGGGTTTGTATGGATTTTATAATGTGTAAAGCTCCATTAAAAGAAAATATAAAAATAGGTCAAGAAGTAATTATTATGGGAAAGAGTATGAATAAAGAGATAAGATGCCAAGATATAGCAAAGTTAGCACAGACTATTCCTTATGAGATTTTATGTAGGTTTGGGAGTTCTCTTAAAAGGAAATACATAAAATAACTCTAATTAAGACTTAAAAAATTTAATATCCCCCACAAACAAGCCAAAAAAGGAAGGAGCCAACAACTTAAGAAAGGATTTAGAAAACCTGTTTTCCCCAAAGCCACACTTATGCTTAAAGCTACATAGAATACAAATGAACACAACACACTCATTCCTAAATTTGAAAGAAGGTAAGTAGTTTTTTTAATTCTCAAGAAAATCCCTAAAAAAGTAAGGTTTAAAAATATAGGTAAAAAACATATTACATATTTCTTATTTAACTCTGTAATTAAGTTTTTGGCTATCTCATAAGCATTTATTTTTTTAAAATACTTTATTTTTTCTTTTAATATTTTAGTAGGTAAAATTTCAAAAGGTCCACTCCTTAACATTAACTTTTGAGGAGGAGGAAGATGTAATTTTAGTTCATTGTAAAAGAAGATAGGTTTTTCAGAGGAGAAAAGATCAGAAACACTTACTTTCTTTAATATCCATTTCTTATCTTTATAGATTCCTTCTTGAGCATATATTTTTTTAAAATTATTCTGATCAAAGATTAAGATACCTTTTGCTAAATTCTTTTTAAGATGAAATTCACTGATTATGATTGCCTGTCCTTTTTCACTGAAATTCATGATGTCTTTAAGAACTTGTTTTTTTTGGACCTTTTGTGAGAAGATTGTAGACTTTAATTCTTTGTATTTTTTTGAGATTTCTGGTAACCAATATTCACAAAAGTAAAGAGAAAATAAAGAGAGCAAAAAAAGAAAGATTATAATAGGAATAATTATTTTAAAATTACTAATCCCAAAGCTCCTCAAAGCTAATATTTCATTATTTTTATTTAATTCAGTTAAACAAAAGGCATTAGCTACCACAGAACTTAAAGGAATAAAGATAGCTATACTTAAGGAAGCCAAATTGAAAAGATAGTATTTAGCTAACCTTAAAAAGTTTATCTTATGCTTTATTATCTCATCTATATTCGATAGAGAATCACACAGAATGTAAAAAAAAGCAAAAAAGATATAAGAGAATAAAAAGGAGAATAAGAATTTTTTAAAGATATACTTTTGGTATATTTTCATCTCCTAAATACTTTCAAACTGAATGTGAAAAGAAACAGATGTGGTAAGAACAATATAAAAGGAGTAACTTTTTTTTGTGAAGCCAATCCTACTAAAAATAAAAAGAAAGCATAGAATAAACTACTTACCAAGAATCCCAACAAGATATTTAAGGATTTACTTCTTATATGTAACTTTTGAGCTACATTTACTCCAAATAATATAAAAAAGAAAGGAAAAAGCCCCATACTAATTCTTTTAACCATTTCTAATTTCACACCTAATATATCTTTTTTATACTTTAAAAGCATTCTTAATTCAGAAAATTTCATATCTTTTAATTTTTTAGAGATACTTGTTTCTTTTTTCAAATCTAAATTCAAAAACATGTTATCAAACCTTACTTTTATAAATCTATTTGGATATTGGGGGTTTATTTCATCGTAAACTCCATCATGTAATTTTAATTTCACTTTACCTTCATCTTTTAAATATAAAAATTCAGCTTCTTTTGAGAATATAGTTCTCTTACTATTTTTCTCATAAATGAATACATTGAACAATTTATTATCTCTTACTTCATACACAAATATTAAAAAGCCTTTAAAGTTATCTATAAAACTTGCAGGTTCAAATAAAATAGTAGGATTCTTTTTTAAGATCTCTTTTAAAGCTTTACGTTGTTTAAAGTGCATAGAAGGAATAAAATCTAAATATAAATAGATGCTAAAGAAAGAGAGCAGAACCCCTAAGATTAATAAAGGCAAGACTATTTTTAAAAAACTAAGGCCAGCTGTCTTTAAAGCTAAGATCTCATTGTCTTGAGACATCCTTCCTATAGATAAAAAACATGCCAATAAGCAAGAAGTAGGTATACTGTAATTTAAAGAAGAGAAGATTCCCCATAATAAAGAT
>Ga0190309_1000024_pt1 | contig 59230 bp, 62 predicted proteins | sample 48700767_MG_FD_161656 | JGI IMG/M metagenome (GOLD analysis project Ga0190309, IMG submission 161656) | Hydrothermal vent sediment bacterial communities from Southern Trench, Guaymas Basin, Mexico - 4870-07-6-7_MG | ecosystem: Environmental > Aquatic > Marine > Hydrothermal vents > Sediment ... | reverse complement strand
TAAATTTTAAATTATCCCAGTACCATCTCCCTTTAGATGTATTTATTAAAAATCTAAATCCACTATAAAAAATAAATCCCATTACAAAAAGTATTAAGTACCACGAAAATTTTAAAAAAACATTTCTACTCTCTCTCCATGGTCCTAATAAAAAGTTACTCACAGCTATCATTATTCTGGTAGGTAGAGGTAAACTCACCTTAAAACCCTGGTAGATTCTAACAAAAGGAGGAACCACAAATACACTGAGCACAAATAAAGCTACAAAAAGAGCTATTATTACCATAATAGGATACCTTAAAGCTGATTTTATTCCCATTTTAGTCTCTCTTTCCTCTTCTAAAACTTGAGCTAATCTTAATAAAACTTTATCTAAGACACCACCTGCTTCACCTGCAACGACACTATTTACATACAATTCACTAAAAACATGAGGATGCTTTGACATAGCTTCTGATAGTTTGTGTCCTTCTTCTATATCATGAATAATTTGATTAAGAGCTTCTTTTAAAACTTCATCTTCTGCTTGTTCAGCTAAAACTTTTAAACCTTCTATTATAGGAACAGCAGCTTTGACTATCGTAGCAAATTGACGAGTAAAGACTATGAGAGCTTGGGGAGAGACTCTACGCATTCTTTTTTTAAAGAACCTCTCCCAGATAGAAGCAATATCTCTTTTGAATCCTATACTTATTGGAGAATATCCTAACTTAGCAAGGTGAGTTGAGACTTCCAATTCATTTGCTGCTTCTAATTCTCCTTTAACGATCTTGCCTTGAGAGTCTATAGCTCTATAAATATACTTTCCCATATTTAACTGAGATTAAATTCTTTTATCACTGAATTTATAAATTGAGCATCTATTTTTGAGATCTTTTTAGCAAATCCTGAAAGCAAAACTAAATCACACAGAGTGTTTATTTTTCTAGGGATACCTCCTGTATGGTTAAATATTACTTTAATAGCTTCAGAATCAAAAACTGGTTTTAAAGAACCTTGAGCTGGGTTTTCAAGTCTGGCTACATTTATTCTGTGTTCAATGTATTTGGCTACATCTTCTTCTGTCAAAGGTCCTAAATGGCATCTTATAGGTATTCTTTGGACAAAAGGTTTTATCATATCTACTTTATCTTTGAGTTCAGGTTGACCTAATATAAGGAGAGTTAAGAGGAATCTATTTTCATTTTGAAAATTCAAGATTAATCTCAAAGTTTCAAATATTCTCATATTCTCTATAGTATGAGCTTCATCTATAATTACCACATTTTCTTTTCCTTCACGAATATTATCTATGAGGATATTATATAGTTTTTCTAATAGAGGGTCAATTAAGAGCTCTGTTTTCTTTTCTGGTAAAGGTTGAGGACTTAAAAGTCTTACTATTGATCTTATGAGTTCAGAGGGCTCAGAAAACAAAGGATGGTTTATGTAAGCAGTACAGAATTTTTGAGGACCTAACTCTTTCAAAATTACTCTTGCTAAAAGTGTTTTCCCACACCCAAAAACTCCAGTAAGCATACCGCATCCTAAATTTTGAGCTATAACGTAAGTGAGTTTCATTAAAGCATCTTCGTGTTGAGGAGAAAGATATAAAAATCTGGGATCCGGTGTATTTTGAAATGGCTTTTCTTTCAAACCCCAGTAACTTTCATACATCTATTTTTTACTTAACCAGCGCGTGATACGAGTTTTATACTCTTCTAATGCCTGTGTATCTATTTTGATCTCTGTAGGTTTGGTAACTTTTGTCGTTTCTTTTTGAACAGCTATATAAGGTTTTACTTCTGTTTCTACAGGTTTTATCTCTACCTGCTCTTCACAGACTCTGGCTACCTCTTCAAAAGTAGTCAATCCTTTTAAAACTTTTTCTCTTCCATCTTCCCACAATAACCTCATACCTTTTTCCTGAGCTTTCTTTCTCAAAACCACAGTGGAAGCTCCTTGGTTAATTAGTTCTCTGATCTCATCATCCACTACCATCAATTCAAAAATACCTGTTCTCCCTTTGTAACCTGTTCCTTTACATTCAGCACATCCTTTACCTCTATATACAGTTATGTTACCTCTATCTTCTAACTTCCATTTTTTAAGGACTGCTTTTGAGGGTGTGTAAGGTTCTTTACATTTAGGACAGATTAATCTCACTAATCTCTGAGCCATTACTCCTATCAAAGAAGCTGCAACTAAAAATTGTTCTACTCCCATATCTACTAATCTGGCTACAGCTGATGGTGCGTCATTAGTATGCAAAGTAGAAAAGACCAAATGTCCAGTTAAAGCTGCTTGCACTGCCATACGAGCAGTTTCCAAATCTCTTATTTCACCTACCATTATTACATCTGGATCTTGACGCAGAATAGCTCTTAAACCTGTAGCAAAAGTTATACCTGCTTTGGGATTTACTTGAACTTGTCTAATTAAACCTAATCTGTATTCTACAGGATCTTCTAATGTAATTATATTTCTTTCAGGAGTATTTATTCTCATTAAAGCTGAATATAAAGTAGTGGTCTTTCCGCTTCCTGTAGGACCTGTTGAAAGTATTATTCCATATGGCTTTTTTATCAACTCTTCAAATCTCTTCAAATCCTCATAAGTAGTAAACCCTAATCTTTCTAAACCTATCGTCACAGAAGCAGTATCTAACAATCTTAAGACAACATTTTCTCCATGAATTGTAGGAAGGGTTGAAACACGGAAATCTATCAATTTACCATCTACTATTGCCTGAAAATGCCCATCTTGGGGAATTCTGGATTCAGCTATATCCATACCTGCTAAAACTTTTATTCTGGAAATAATAGCTGCCTCCCACTCTTTTGGAGGAGAAGGAATCTCATGCAGAATTCCATCTATACGAAACCTGATCCTTGTAGTTTTCTCTTCTGGTTCAATATGAATATCTGAAGCTCTATCTCTTACTGCCTGGGCTATAATTAAATCTACAATCCTTACAATAGATGTCGTCTCACTTAAAGGTTTTCCTTCTTCTTTTACTACTTCTAATTCTGCAAACAGATTTTCTTCCTTTTTTTGATAAATTCTATTTAAAGCATCTTCAATTTCTTGTGCAGAAGAGAAATAAACTTCGATTGGATAGTTAGTAAAAAGTTGTATCTGATCTATTAATGAAATATCTTGAGGATCCTGCATTGCTACATGTAAAATGCCATCCTTTATAAAAAGAGGAACTGATTTTGTAGAACGAGCTAATTCTTCTGGATATATTTTTAATAGATCTTCTTCTACCTCTAAATTATCTAAATTTTTGTATTCTACTCCTAACTTTTCAGCTACAGCTTTATAGAGAACTTCTTTTTTTAATAAATGCATATCTATAATTACTCTTTCTAAAGGGCGTTTTAATTTTTTTGTTTCATCTATTGCTTTTTCTAACTCCTCAGGTGTTAATAATTTTTTATTTAAGAGTAATTCTCTTAATTCTTCTTCAGTGATCATCTCTCAATATCCTTTTAATCTCTTTTATCCATTTTTTAATCTCTTTCTTTTCTTCAAAAGAAGCAAGTCTCAAATACTTCTGATAATAACTAATAGCTTTTTTCTTATCATTAAGATAACTCTCATATAGTACTCCTAAATTATAATATGCATCTTTATCAGAAGGATTTAATTGAATAACTTTTTCAAAATAATGAGCTGCCTGAATGTAATTTGACTTTTTTAAATAAATCACTCCTAAATTATAATAAATATCTGGATTTTGAGGATACTTTTTTAAAATCTCTTTGTAAATGCTTAATGCTTTATCATACTCTTCTTTCTGAAAAGCATGTTCTGCTTCTTCTAAAATATCCTTATCTTTTTTCTCTTCCTTTTTTTTCTCTATAAAAATTTTAGGACTTTCTTTTCCTATCTTTTGTTCAGCAGAAGAAGATGTTAATTTATCTAAAATTTCTTCTGCTTTTTTAAAAAACTCTTCTGCAGATTTATAATCTCCTTTTAACATTAGTTCCTTACCTTTTAAATAGTAGATTTGGGCATTATTTATCTGTTCATCACAAAAACTTATGTAAATGGGAAAGAATAAAAATAATAAACAGATTTTAAAGAGTAATTTACTTTGTTTTTTCATCTAAAATAACCTCTTCTTTTTTTTGCAAATTTATTGACTCAATCTTAACATCTACTTTTTTTTGAGGAATCTTTTTTAAATACTCTGTCAATTTAGATTGAGAGTCAGTAATCCTTTCTATTTCATCCCTTAAATTTCTTAACAATTCCTCTCTTTCAGCTAATCTTTTAGATAACTTAGCGTTCTCTAATTTAACTTTTACTATATTCTCTCTAAGAAGAGCTAACTCTTTTATTCGATCGTTTAACTCTGCCTTTAAATTTTTGAGTTCAGTTTCTTTTTTTTCTAAATCTTCTTGTAGAGTTAAAATCTTATCTGCACGTTTAGCTAACTCTAAATGAATATTTTCTATTCTTTCTTGAGCTAAATTATACTTTTCTTCTAACATTTTATATTTTTCAGAAAGTTGTAAAATTTCTTCTTTTAAAGACTTTATTTGAGATTCTTTATTTTTCAACTTTATCTTTAACATACCTGAGATTTTTTTAAACTTAGTCTTTTGTTGAGATAAAATACTATTATCTTCTTTTAACTCCTTTACTAGTTGTGCCAAATCTTCCTTTTCTTTCTTTAAACTCTCTAACTCTTTATAAAGAGAAGATATCTTCTCATCTAATAATTTTAACTGCTCATCTTTTTTTGAAAGCTCTTCTTCTAACTTTTCTTTAGTTGCACTTAAACTTTTCTGAGCTTCAAGTAAAGAGGATATTTTTTCTTCTAACTCTAATTTTTCTTTCTTTGCTCTATCTAATTTTTTTAATAGCTCTTCTTTTTCTTTCAAAACTAAAGACAATTTTTGAATATGTTCTTCTAACTGTTTTTCTAAATTTTTCTTAGTTAAAAGCACTTTTTCTTTTTCTCCTTTTAAAATTTCAACTTTATCTTTTAACTCTTTAACTTTCTTTTCAAGCTCATCAATGTAATAGGTTAACTCTTTATTTTTAGAAGAAAGAGATTTCACTTTTTTAGAGTATTCAGAAAGTGTTCTTTTTTGTTTTTCATAAGAAGCCTTTAATCTTTCTAATTCTCTTATTTTTTTCTTCAAATCCTTTATCTCATACTTTAACTTTTTGCTTTCTTTTTTCTTTTTTTCATATTTATTGCGGTAAAGAGCATCTTTCTTCATCAATTTAGATAAGTTAAAATCTAAAGAACTTAATTCTTTATATATAGAATTCAAAAGAGAATTTATCTTTCTTTTATCTGATAAAGCAAAATCTCTTTTGTCTATTAAAAAAGCTATCTCTTTTAATCTATCTTCTATTTGGATAAGAAACTGGTTTATTTGAGGAGACTGAGTTCTAAAAGGTTTTTTTAATTTCTTTTTCTTAAGTTCTTCTATCTTCTTTTTTAATTCTATATTTTCAGTCTTTAGTTTTTTAAAGCTTGCTAAAAATTTATTAAAAATTCTTTCTTTAATCTCAGAAGAATATTTGTATTCTTGTAAAGATAAAGTGAGAATTTTTTGTTGATAAAGGAGAACTATTAAAAAGAAACTTAAAAATAAAATTATAACTATTGTCCTCATTCCTTTATTTTCTAAAAAACTCTTCATCATAATTATTTTATCTTAATCTTTTTTAAATTCAATTTTCACAAAAACTATTTATTCTAATTTAATCTCTCTCAAATTGAGTTTAAACTTTCTGGGAGGGTAAGTTATAATGTTGCTTTGATAAGCTAAAAGTTTTCCTTCTTTTTCTTGATTTATTACTCTCGCTGTAACAAAAATTAACAATTCAGATTTCTCATTAGGATCTACACTCTTATGGGTAAAGAAAAATCCCAATAAAGGTAAGTCTCCTAAAATAGGAACTTTATGAACGGATTTAGTCTTCTTTGTTTCTATTAATCCTCCAATAACAATCGTTTGACCATCTTTTATTACAACTTCTGTTTCAGCATAGCGTTCACTCATAACAGGATAATCAAAGCCTAACGCTCCAAAAGTTACTTTATCTACATAATTTGTAACTTTGGGTTTTAACTTTAGTTTTATATAATAATCATCGCCTATCTTGCTTATCTGTGGAGTTACAGTTAAACTCACTCCTTCTATTTTCTCCTCGAAACCAATGATTTGATATTGTCCTGTTTCAGAATTATATTCAAATTGAGGGATTGGTCTTGTTTTGCCTATATAAATTTCTGCTTCTTTATTGTTCATCGTTACTACTCGAGGAGATGAAATTAGTTTAGAATCTGTTTTGGTCTTAAGAAAATTTAGCACACTTCTAAATTCATTAAAATTTAAAGTCCCGAACAGAAATTTTCCTTTAGCAATATCTTCAACATTATCTGCAATTCCTGTTGCATAAGGAAAACTGTAAGGACATCCTGAAGGAAACGCATCTCCTGTAGCTGGAGGAAATATATTCTTCATCCACTTTTTTTCTCCCTTAGGTTCAAAGGGTAAAGTCGTTGGTCTAGCTGCTCCACTAACACTCATGGTTACATTCCAATCGATTCCTAATTTCTCTATTGTTCCTAAAGAAGTTTCAATGAATCTTGCTTCAATTAAAACTTGAGGGGTAAGGTTATCTAATTTAGGAATTATCTTTCCTATTTTCTCAAGTACTTGTGGCACATCTGTAACGATTAGCGAATTTGAACGAACATCTGCTTCAATTGAACCTTGAGAAGAAAGCATCTTTTTCAAAACTTCTTTCAATTTAGAAGCATCTGCATTATTTAATTTAAACACTCTTGTATAACTTCCTTCTTTTTCAGCTTCTTCAGGAGTAGTAATTTTGTAAATGTTGCCTTTTTTTGTATAAACATAACCATTGGTAGTCACTATTGCATCTAAAGCTTGTTCAACAGTCACATTTTGAAGCTGGACAGTAACGAGTCCTTTTACAGATTGAGAAAAGATAATATTTAAATTGTATTGCTTGGCTATCTGTCTTAAAACATCTTTAATATCTACTTCTCTAAATTCCAAATACTTTATTATTTGAGATGGCTCTTCAGAATACAAAAAATTAAAACACCAAAATAATGAGATCAAAAGTATATACTTTTTTCTAATCAATTTTTTCACATTACTCATTATACTAAAAATCTATTTTTTTAAAACTATTTTAACTCCTCTTCTGGTAAGACTAAATAAAACTTTTCATTTCCTTTTTCTAAAAGTACTTTCTTTTTTGTTATCTCTATTACTTTAAATCCTTCTATAACATCACCTACAGTAACTATTGAATCATTAATAAAAGCATATCCTTTTTTATCTTCTCCTATAGAGACACCTTTTAAGACTAAATTTACAGCTCTATGGATTTCTCTGTCAGAAACAGGATAAAAAGGATCTCTTCCCCAATCTAACTCTGCTCTTTTTTTCTGAAGAGAAAGCACCTTTGAAGAAATCTTTCTTTCAAAAGTCGGTACTTTTTTTACAGGCAAAGGAACTTCAGGTTCTACTTTAACTGCTGCAGGTTTGGGAGGGATAGTTTTTCTTCTCCTTTTGGGTTTTAAATTATTTATTAATAAAACTACAAAGACTACAACCAAAATAGCTGTAATTATATATTCAGCAGTCTTTTTATTCATTTATATCTTCCATACTTTATAACTACTAATCAGTAAAGTAGCTATTATCTTGTTCTCTGGAGTCTGTTTACTCTTAGATCTTTTTGTTGTTTTCTCTCCTGTAGAGAATTCTTCTACTTCAGGCTTTTCTATAGAAAGAGTCTCTATCGTTAAAAGGATTGGCAATTCTTCTAAAGCTTTAAGATATTCTCCTAAAACTTTATAAGGAGCTTTAAGTACTACTTCTATATAAAATTTACTTACACCTTGAGGTAACTCTTTTTCTTCAAAAGGAACTTCTGAAACAGGTTTTATAGAAATAATCTCTATATTAAGTTCACTACTTTTTTTTGTTAGTTCTCTGATTATCTTGGGGAGTTCCCTGTCAGAAGCTGATTTACTTTTAAAATCCTTCATTTTTTTGTGAAGTTCTTCTATCTTTTTCTTAGGGTTGGGGACTTCTTTCACCAAGGATTCCATTTGCTCCAACTCTTTTTGAAGTCTTCCTAATTCTTCCTTTTCTTTATTCAACTTTTTAATAGCTGGTCTTCCTAAAAAAAGATGTGCAAGAACAAGTATAAAAAGGTAGATACAAATATCTATGAATACTCTTACTATTCTGTTTTCTATTCTTCTTATCATCTCAATACACTATTTCACAGATTATTTCAAAATTTGCTTTAGGGATAGGAGAATACATATCTCTTTCACTCGAGATAAGACGCACATTTGTAAAAAAAGGAGATTCATCAAGATTTAAGGTATACTGAGAGATAGCTAAATCCAAATTAGTATATTGAGTGGCGACTTCTCCAATTATAGTCAACTCTTTTAAACCTTTACGAGAGACTATTTCTAATCTATGCAGAGTTATCTCTTTAGGAGTAATATTACTCAGTTCTTTTAGAATTGCCCACCACAGAGGCTGTTTTCCAACAGCTCTTTTTAATAAACTCTCTCTTTCTGCAAGAGTTTTTTTAAGTAAAAGATATTCTTTTATTTCTTTTACTAAAGGCGTCAAGGAGTTTATTTGATTTTCCATTCTTTTAGCTACACCTTTATAAAGTAAAGCTCTACCATAAGAAAATGCATAAAATCCTAAAAGGATAGTAAAGATTAGAGGAAAAGTTATCCTTGCTAAAAACATTAAAAATAAAGCTTTCTGTTCTAATTTTTCTTTAGGAGGAACTAAATTCAATCTACCGCCTTTATCTATACAGACTCCAAAAACAGGAGCTAAGTGGGGGGCTGCTTCTTCCATTATAAGTTCCTGTCTAAACACACCTACATCAAACCACCCTTTAGCTATTTTTAAAGGATTTAATCTTTCTATTTTCTTTATAGGTAGGTTACTTAAATTAGCAGAAAAAAATTCTTCTATATTTTTCATGCGAGAACCTCCACCTGTAAGATAAAAAACATCTAAGCTTTCGACTTTGTAGGTTCTAAAATAAAAAGCCATAGTACGTGAAACTTCAGTAATCATCCTTTCTAATAAAGGTCTTAAAACACCTGCTATTTGACTTCCTTTTATTACTCCAAAATCTGTATAAAAATCTGTTCCTGCTTCTTCCAAAGGAATCCCACATTCCCTTTTAAAAACTTCTGCATCTTCAATAGTAACATCTTTATTTAAATCTGATAAAACTCTCATTATCGCATGAGTGAATTGATCAGCTCCAATAGGTATCTGATGATTAAATTGCAAAAGTCTGCCTTTATAAAAATTCAGAGAACTTTCTTTAGCTCCTATATCCAAAACTGCTATGTATTGAGTTTCTTTCTCAAAACTACCTACTAGATTTCCCAAAGCATCAGGAATAACGTTTATTACTACTGGTCTTAAATTAAATTTTTTTAAAAAATTTAAATATTCTTCCAAAACAAGATTATCTACTGCAATACAGGTAACTTGAGCAAAATTTCCTTTTTCAGTTTCAAACTTGTTCGTTATAAAATAGTCAAAAGTTATATTTTTAAAATTTACTTGAAAAGGTAATCTTTTTTTAAGCTCTATACTTACAGCTCCTCTCAAGTCTTTTTCTGAGACAAAAGGTAAAATAAATGAAAAGATAAAAACTCCTTTTCCTTGGATAACTAATCTTCCTAAATAAGATTTTATTCTTGTCTGAAAAAGGAATTCTTTGATAAATCCTTCTATAAATTCTCTTCTTTTATTAAAGTCATCTTTTATATTAAAAGGAATGCCTCTTACTCTATAATCACTTATTAAATATCCTTTTTGAACTTTTTGAAATTGAGCTATTTTTACATAACTATATCCAATATCTATTCCTACAGATGTACGTGTAGATAAGAAAAAATTTTTAAATGAGACTAATAATTGCTTTAAGTTAACTCTTGTCTTTGCCTCTAAAGAAGGTTTTGAAGAAGGTTTCATCCAAATTAATTCAATATTCTTCTATTTCTTTTAAATATTGTAATATAAATAATAATATTTTTAACTCTTTTTCAACATCTAAATCCCTGAATTCTACACCTGTAAAATAACCTCCATTATCTGCTTTCTTTTGCCAAATGACTTTTCCTACACATTCTATCTGAGTCTTCTCTTTATCTGGCAAATAAAATTTCAAAAGTAACAAAGTACCCACTTTTAATTCATCTTTAGTTAAAAAGCACAATCCATTTCTACTTATATTTTTAGTTCTACTTTTGAATACAGAATTTAAAGGAAGAACTTGATATTCTACTTCAGTACAGATATCTGCTCTTAAAAACTTTCTATGGTCTTGCATTCTAAAAGTATTATATTATACTACCTTAACATTGTAAATTTAATTAATATCTGGAGAGGGAATTAGAAGAACTTACAAAGTGTTATTTTTTCTGTTCTTTATATTCCTCCCATTCAAGGGGAATTACTTCTTTTATCTTCTCCTCATTCTCAATAATTTTTTTACAAATTAAGTCTTTGATTACCTTTTCAGAATAAAAAATATCTGCCAATTTCATTCTAATATAGACTATTTTACTTTCAAAAAGTAAAGCTCCAAAAATTTGAACTCTATGAATTGTAGGTTTAGGAAGTTTGGGAGGTTTGGGTGGAGGAATTGGTTTTTTAAATTTTTTAATTTTCTCAAACTCTTTTTTAACTTTAAGTGGTTGGATAGGAACTAATGATTTTTTTCCTCTCAAATCTATTCTTATATACTTCACATCTGAAATTATAATCCCATACCATTTAGCATTATCTTCCATTAGGAGTCTTTGAGGATCTACTTTTTTGGTCTTAGTAGGTTCACCTGTTAATATCAAAACTCCATATCCTTTAAAGTCACCTTTTAAAGTTAACTTTGCCTTATCTACTACTACTATCTTTGGATCATCAAAACTCCCAATACTACCACCATTATAGGTAGTGTCTTTTGTAATCGTAATATCTGCATATTTTTGTAAGACTTCTAATACATCTCTTTTAAGAGAAATGTAAGGAGATTTTTGCTTTGGAGGGTTGCCTTCTACTTTTACTCTGCGAATTCTAATCTTTGCTTTATTAAAGACTACTCCTGCTGTGCCTTCACCAATTACTTTTCCTTCTAAATCATGGTTCTTTCCACTGATTACACTTAAAGGAAGGTCTAATCCTTTAACTTTTAAGTAACCTATTTTTACATCCTCAGGTAACATATAGGTCAAAGCTCCTATCTCTTCTTTTAGGATTTTGCTAGATTTTGGTCTACCTCTTACAGAGACTATCTTTTCTTGGGCATTTAAGACGATAGGAAAAAATAAAACGATTATTATAATTCCTATTATTATTTTCCTCATAATTCACCTCCTTATTTAAACTCCATTTACAACTATAACATATATTTTTAAAGAAAACAAGCTCAGTCTTGAGTGAGTTTTATCATTTCTTCTAAATAAGCTTCTACTTTAAGAGTGGGGTTGTTTTTTGTTCCAGAGACGTAAATTCTGTAATATGCTCTTTTTCTGCCAGGAGGGATCGTAATATTTTCTTCTAAATAACATTTATCACAGTTAGGATCTGCATAACTACAACTGCAACCAGTAGGACATGTGCATTTATCACATACAGGTGCACAATATAAAGGACAATTTGCCCAAGGTCTCCAAGGATAAGAACTACCTTCTTTATCTCTCAATAGCTCTTTTCCTCTTTCTATTCCTGAATCACTTATAAATTCTACTGAACTTTTATAATAATACAAAGGTGAAGTCTCGAGATAAATTGAGCTAAGATTTGTAAGATAAACACCTATCAATGCTAAGATTAATATTATTAAGATTACAATTATAAGAGTTATTCCCTTCTTATTCATACAAATTTCTTGGACAAACTACTGTAAAAAAGTTTATTCGTTGACCTGCTCTTTCCAAAGTCAAATTTACTCTTATCTTTCTAATTTGTCTTCTCTTAGCAGAATTAAGAGGTAAAGGACCTAAAACTTGATTTCTTTCGTCAAAATATGTAAATTCCAAACTCTCAACATCTTCACATAAAGGATAACCATTTCTATTAATAACATCTCCTACTAAAGCAAATTCTATTGTATTATCATCAGAATCTGTGAAAGTTAATTGATCTGAATCTGCTACAGATATACTAAATTCATCTTTAATTTTCTTAATGTCTGATGCCATCCAATCCAAAGTTTTTTTAGCTTGATATGCTATATCATTACGAATATCTATAAATCTATATGTATCTAAAAGCTGAGTCATAAAACTACTCAATCCAATAATAGTTATTCCTACTAATACGATAACTGTGATTATCTCTATTAAAGTAAAACCTTTCATTTAGGAGTATGTCCTTTAGAGACTACACAAGAAAAGTATATTTCTCCAATTACTCTGTGAGAAACAGTTATATCTATTCTCTTGTAATCTAAAGTGTTCTGTGTATCAGATTTGTAGCAGTCTAAAGAATTTGATTGAGGACCATTTAAACAATTTGATGGTGATGAATCAGGATCTATGTAATGGACCTGAACACTCCTTTGATAACCTTTTATAGTATCTGTATAACCATCAAAATCATCTATATCATCATAATCTGAAACAGAGCTCTCACCTGGATCTGGTCCTAAAACATCACTCCAAGGAGGAGTCTTTCTTTCATCAAATCTTTTACATAAAATCTCTTCCATTAAATCTCTTCCTACTACGATTGCCTGATAATAAACTTCACCTTCAATTGCTTTATGAGTAACATCTGAGATCATTATTATAAGAGGTGGAACTCCTATAGCAAAAGTAACTATCACAGCTATTACTTCTATTAAGGTAAGTCCTTTTTTGAATCTCATTCTACATTTATTTTACCTGTATAAGGAGTAATTTTTATTGTAACTTGATTTCCTTGATACTCTAAAGTTATATTTCCTTCATTAGTTAAATTTTGACCTGTAGCTGTTTGAGGAGTACCTCTCCAGTTAAATCTTAAAATCTGAGTACCACCTATATCTACATTTTGAATCTCTATCCCTCTATATTGATTATGGGTATCAAAATCTACTTCTAAAGGGAGTTTGGTAAAAGGATCTAAAAGACTACTATTATCTGAAACTCTATATACTCTGTAAGTATTTTGAGTGACATTAAACTCAATAGCGTAATCTGTTTTGGTGGTAATAGCTACTGTTTGGGTGTATCTTATATCTGAAATTAATTTTTTTGCTGCAGATTGCAATTTCATATCATAGAATACATTGAACTTTGGTATAGATAAAAGAGCCAAAATCCCTATTATAGAGATCGTCATTATGAATTCTATTAAAGTATAACTTTTAACTGTTATTCTCACCACTTAAAAATTTATCAGAAAATTTTTAAAAAATCTATGTCTTTTAAATACTTTAAAATCTTTTTTTTATCTACTTTAAAAAAATGTGTCTTACATTTGCAATCTGAAGAACCAAATTTTTCTTTTACTACCTTTAATCTTAAATCTTTTAGAAACTTTCTAGAAATCTCACATTCAGTATCTTTGCTTACCCAAACGTTCTCTATCTCAAATTCTTTTAAAGAAGTTATAAAATCTATATGCCAAAATTTTCTTTTATTTTTTAAAAAATGCCTTTGTACTCTCTTAAATAATTTATTTAAAGGTGCAGAACCTACATACACATAGTATCCTTTTTTAAAATTTATTTTACCTAATTTTCCCACACTGAGTTTTATATCTCTTTTGCATCTTATTAATAGTAAATAAGAATTCTTTTTATCTCTCATTTCAATCTGGAGCTGGGGGGACTTGAACCCCCGACCTCTTCTTTGCGAAAGAAGCGCTCTCCCCCTGAGCTACAGCCCCTTTTAATTTAAAGATAAATAGTATCTGAAGAGTTAAACAAAGATAAAAATAAGAGCATGTAGTCTTGTATATGTCTTGTTATGAGAAAATTATTTTTTACATGTCTTTTCCCATTTTTACCTAACCTCTTTGCATATTCAGGTTCATGGATTAATTGTTTTATCCAGTAAGCAGTCCCTTCTATAGTGTAAGTGAGTATTCCTGAGTATTTGTGAGCAATCTGTAAAGGAATACCTCCCACAGCTGAAGCTATTACAGGTTTTTCTTTCCATAAAGCTTCTGTAACTGTCAAACCAAAGCCCTCCTTTAAAGATTTCTGTAAAATTACAGTTGAGGCTCTTTGTAAAGCATTTATCTCTAAATGACTGTTAGGAGGCAAAAATAATACAAAAATATCTTTATCAGAAGCTGCTTCTGACATTACATCCTCTAAAACTCTCTTTCCTTCTGGGTCGTCAGCTGCTCCTCCACCAGCTAAAACTAATTGACAATCTATATATTTTTTAACTAATCTATAAGCTTTTATTACTCCTATTGGGTCTTTTAAATAATCGAACCTTGAAATCTGAGTGATTATTGGTTTTTCTTTATCTATACCAAATCTTCTTAAAACAGAGTCTATAAAATCTGGACTTAACTCTTTATTCTTATCACTGAGAGGATCTATTGAAGGAGAAATTAATACTTGTCTGATAGAAAGCTTTCTTGCAAAGCGTGGAGCTGAAAACACAGATGCATCATATTTTTCTATAAAATTTTTTAAAAATAACCATATATCTTTTTTAGGAGTAGAAAAATCTACATGGCACCTCCATATCCATTTATTTTTTAATTTTCTTTTCTTTCTCACCAAAGCTATGGGTTGAGGATCATGGATAAAAACGATATCCTGAGTTTTGCTAAGGAGCTTTTCATTCTTTTCATTTATCTCTATAAAGTATTCTAATTCTTCTTTGGTCAAAACTACATCTACTCCATGTAGACCATTATGGATTTTTTTAGTAATCTCAAAGAACTTTTTATCACCCCAAATTACATCCCATCTTACTTTTAAACCCAAATCTTGCATTAAGGGGACTATAGCTGAAAGCATTTCAGCTACTCCCCCACCATAACTCGTAGAGTTAATGTTTTGGATGCTAACATGTTTTAATTTCTCAGCTAACATATATAATTCATCTATAACTTCATCTCCTACTATTTTACGATACTCATCTATTTTTCTCATTTTTTATTAATCTCCTCTTCTATTAGACTGATTATCTTTTTCCTTAAACCTTCTAAAGTGTATGTATAAGGGTCTAATCTGGAAATTTTATCTGCCAACTCAGTATAACCTGAATCTCTTAACCAACAAGAAAAATCATTATCTGGCTTTTTTAATCTTAATCTAGCTTCAAACATATGAAAATAAACTGAATGTATAGTCACTTTTCTTAAACATTCACAAAACTCTTTTAAGTTTTTGGCTACAAAAGGAGTTGGAAGTATGAATATCCTAGAAGATAGAAATCTAAATTCTTCTCCTGGAATACAGTTTCTTAAAACAGTTGCAGAACTAACATACTCTTCTAAAATTTCAATAAATCTTCTTCTCAAATCTTCTATATCATGAAATTGAATAATATCTACACTAGCTATTCTTTCTCCTAAAGCTTTTAATCCTAAGTTATTTGTGATCCAATATGAAAAATCATTTGGGTATTCTGGAGAAAAGTACCTGTGTTGCTCTAGATACCTGTGAGTATGATGATAGATACTTGAAGAAGGAACTTTCTTTATTCCTTCTAATAACTCTTTAACGTTCTTGGCGCTGATACCTAAAAGTTCTACTTGAGTTATTCTGGTATAAAAATAAAATGGTTCCATCTTTCTCTAAGACTTTAATTCTAATAAAAATGATAAAAATCTTTTCAACTCTGTAGGACTTTTTAAAAAGTAATCTGCACTAGAATCTTTCTTTTTTCTACCTATCCTGATTCCTATATCTCTTTTTTTTAATTTAGAAAAAACTTCTTCATCTGTCAAATCATCTCCTGCATAGATAGTTATATCTTTTTTATTTTTTTTAAAAAGACCTTCAAAAAATCTCAAAGCCAGAAACTTATTGAAAACTACATCTGGTCTAATCTCAATCACTTTCTTTCCTCTACCTAATTTTAAATGTACATTTTTATTAACGTATTCAGAAAGGATTTGTTTAACTATTCTTTTTAAATAAGAAACTTTATTTTGTGCAACATTTCTATAGTGAATAGCTAAAATTACTCTTTTATTTTCTAAAATTACTCCTTTAATATTTTTTAATTTTTTTTCTATTCTTTTTTCTATATCTTTCAATATTTTTTGATAAAATTTGAAAGATAACCCTTTTAAAAGAGAGAGCTTTTTCTTATCATAGATTTCTAAACCATGATTTCCTGCGTATAAAATATTATCAAGTCCTACTCTTTTTTTTAAATCTTTAATAGTCCTTCCACTGATTATTCCTAAAATAAAATTTTTATTTTTTGAAATTTTTTTTAAGAGTTTTTTTGTAGAATTATCTAAATAAACTTTATAAGGAGTTTTAACAATAGGAGTTAAAGTTCCATCAAAATCTAAGAATAAAAAAATCCTATTTGCTTTTTTTAGTTTACTTTTAAGCGTCTCAAAATTCACTTATTTTTTAGATTTTAGGAATATCCGTAATTATTTTTCCTATCCATTTCCAAATATTATTCCTGTGGACTACCTGTCTTAACTTACGCATCTTTTCTTTTATTTGGTCTTCTTGCATAAATAAGGCTTTATAAATACTTTGAGCTGTCTCTTCTTCAGAATAAGGGTTTATAAGCAAAGCATCTTTTAATTCTCTTGAAGCACCTGTAAACTTACTTAAAATCAAAACTCCTAAGTTATCGAATCTTGCAGAAACAAATTCTTTTGCTACCAGATTCATGCCATCATGAAGAGAAGTGACCAAACAAACATCAGCTAACCTATAAAAGGCTAATAACTCTTTAAAAGAGAGGTGTCTCCTCACAAAAATTATAGGTCTCCATGAACCTTGAGAATGTTTGAAATTTACTTCTTCCACTAAAAGATTTATCTCATCATTTAACCTTTTATATTGAGGAATATGTATCCTTGAAATTTCACCCATCTGAACAAAGACTACTTTTTCTTTAAGCTCTGGATGTAAATCTAAAAGTCTATCTATAGCTGAAATCCTTTCTAATATTCCTTTTGTATAGTCTATCCTATCTAAACCTATTATTACCTTATAATTTGAAAGATTATACTCAGATTTTAGACTCTGCATCTTCTCACAAATCTCAGGGCTCTTTGCTTGCTTTTCTATACCTTCAAAATCTACGCTTATAGGATAAGCTCTTACAAAAGTTGTATGATCTTTAAAAGTCACTGAAAAATTCTCCTTATTTATTTTGGCTTCCAATTCATTAGCCACAGCTTCTAAAAAATTATTACAAAAATATCTTATCTGAAAACCTAACAGATCGTAAGAAAGTAGAGCTTCTAAAATCTGCTGCTTTTGAGGCAGGATCCTAAAGATATCATAAGTAGGCCAAGGTATATGCCAAAATAAGAGAGTAATAGCTTGTGGATATAATTCTTTTAAATATTTACTCACCAAAATCAAATGATAATCTTGTACAAATACCACAGCTTTTTTTCCTTTTATCTCTTCAAAAATAGCTTGAGCAAATTTTCTATTCACATCTTTATAGACTCTCCAATACTCTTCCTTAAAAACAGGTCTCACAAAAGCTAAATGAAACAACGGCCATAAACTTTGATTAGAAAATCCAAAATAATATCCTAAATTCTCTTCTTTGGTAAGCCAGACATACTTTAAAGTATAAGTAGGGTTTTCTGGAGGGACCTTTACTTTAGAATCTTTGGCAACTATTCTATCAGCGTCTCCTACTCCACACGAAATCCATAAACCTCCTAACTCTTGCATAACAGGATCTAAAGCTGAAACTACACCTCCTGGTCCTCTTACACACTCAATCTTTCCTTTTATTAACTTATGAATATAAGGTTGGCGATTAGAGACTACTACGAATTGACAGTTTGATAGTTTTTCCTTTACTATCTCTAAAACTGTCTTTTTGCTCCAAACTTTAAACACAATTTTTTAAAGAAATTTAAAGTACACAGAGAGTGTATCTTTTGTTAATCTCTCTTTTGTGTATTGAGATTCAACTATTTGCCTACCTGTGTAACCTAATCTTTCTCTCAAAACATTATCCTCTAAAAGAAGATTGATTTTTTCTGCCAAAGCTTCAAAATCTCTCGCAGGAATAACGAATCCATTGATCCCATCTTTTATCACCTCTGGCATACCTCCTACATTGGTAACTATCACAGGTTTTTTCATAGCCATCGATTCTAACATAACTAAACCAAATGGTTCACTTAAAGTGGAAGGATAAATGCAGACTTTAGCTACTTCATAAAGTTGTCTTACCTCTTCTATGGTATAAACATCTATTAAAATATTTTTTTCTAATTTGAAATGCTTTACTAAATTTACTAAGTAAGCAATATCTTTTTGTTGGGTTTCTCCCCAATCTATTATATTTTTAGAACCTGCCAGAACCAACAACACATCTGGATACTTTTTTCTCACCAAATTTATTGCTTTAATACTTACATCGCATCCTTTAGCCAAACCAATCCTTGCTGGATGAAAAACTACTGGTCTATTTTTGAGCTGAGGATATTTTTTAAATATGTGAGTAGTATCTACTCCGGGTTTAAATTGCTCTTGATCTACTCCGTGATGGATTACAGTGATTCTTTTATCATCTATTCCTGCTCCTATTAACTCCTTTTTTATAAAATGACTAACAGCTATTATATGAGTCCATTTTATTTTATGGGTAAGTTCTAAAAACAAAAGATCATCCCATACATTATGTGCAGTAAGAATTAAAGGAATTCCTCTTTTTTTAGCTAAATTCTCTATAGCTTTTGCATGGATTTCACTGAAATAATGCATATTATGGACATGGAGTATATGAGGTTGGGTCTTCTTTATAAATTCAGAAAAAATTTTCAATACTTCATCCTCTAAACCTTCTAATCCTCTCTTGTAAAGCCAATTCAAATCCATCAAAGGTGTTCTATAAATTTGGACTCCTTTGTAGTTGTATCTATCCTCTACTCCTTCTGCAGAACATGTCAATAAACTCACTCTATGCCCAAATTTTACAAGTTGAGGTAAAAGTATGGTTAAATGGGTCTCAACTCCTCCAATAATTGGAGGGAATCCCCAGTGAAGATGAGCTATGTTTAAGCTTTTTTCTGCCATTAATAGTAGTAGTAAACTAAACTTTTCTTTTTCTTCTCAAAAGTATAAAGTTTATTAGGGGATAAATAATACTTTCTATTAAATATCTTCATCTCTAATTTTTCTTCCTTTTTTTTACTCTCTATTCTTATTCTCACTATCTCATTACTCACTTCAAATTTTATCAGAGCACCTCTCCAAAATAAAGAAAAAATTATTTTACGCCAAGCTCTTGGTAAACGTGGGTTTATTTGCAACTTTTCCTTTTTAATACTTACTCCTGCAAATCCAAAAATTACTGCTTGCCATACTCCTCCTAATGAAGCTGCATGAATCCCATCTCTTGTGTTCCCATAAAGATTGTTGATATCAGCTTTCAAAGCTACATTAAAAAGATTATAAGCTCTATTTAAATCCCCACACTCACAGGCTGCTATCGCACAAATAGGAGCACTTAAAGAAGATTTGTGGACTGTTCTTTCAATATAAAATTCATAATTTATCTTTTTTGTTTTTGTTGTGAAAACGTCTGAAAGAAGATACAAAAGCATTATGACATCAGCTTGTTTTACTAATTGAGTCTTACCTAAATCTTTTGTACTCAAATGGGGAGGTAAAATCGGAATTCCATTCTCATCTCTTTTTATGAAATCTGGCTTCTTTAATCTTAGATAGCCATCGAATTGTTCAATCAATCTATTTTTTTTGATGTTTATAAATATTAAAGAAGCCTTTTTCTTCCAATTTCTAACTTCTTTTTCTTTTAAATCTAACTTTCTCTTTAATTTATTTAAAAGATCTGGATTTTTTTTCTTAAGTTTAAAAAAAACATCGTAAGCAGTAAGTAAATTCCATTTTGCCATCATATTAGTATAAGCATCATTGTTCACATCTATGTGAAACTCATCAGGACCTATTATATGTCTTATCTCATATTTTTTTCTACGAGTAAATTCCAATCTATGAGACCAGAATCTGGCTGTTTCAAAGAGCATTTCATATCCATAATTTTCCATAAATTCTTCATCATCTGTAACAAGATAATATTTATAAACTGCATAAGCTATATCTGCAGTTATGTGATGTTCCATTTTATGAGTGTAAATCTTTATTATATTCCCATTAATATCTCTTGCCCATTCAGGAGTTTCTTCTGTACCGGTATCTGCTGATTCCCATGGAAATTGAGCTCCTTTAAAACCATTTTTTAAAGCTATCTCTCTAGCCTTATCTAATCTTTTATATCTATAAAGAAGCATATTCTTTGCAACTTCAGGAAAATTAAATAAATAAAAAGGCATAAGAAAAATCTCTGCATCCCAAAATACATGCCCTCTATAGCCTTCGCCTGTTAAAGTCCTTGCTCCTATACTTGAAAATCCGTTATCAGTATTTGCACAAATTAACATATGATAAATATTAAAGCGTAAGTTTTGCTGAATGTGTAAAGCACCTTCTATAAACACTTCTGCTTTTTTCCACAGCAAATTCCATATCTTTATATGTTTTTTTAAAATATCCTGAAAATTCGCATGGAAAGTTCTATAGAATTTTTTAAATAAAACTTCCTTAACTTTAGGGGTGTATTCTGAGTATGGAAGATGCTTTATGTAAAATATTTTAGTAAAAATTACAGTCTGGTTTTTCTTTAGTTTAAGAACTATAGTATCATCTTTAGCAAATATTTTCTTATTGCCAGTTTCATAATAAAATCCGCTCCAATAGATTACTATATATTTTTTCTCTAAAGTTTCTACAACCAAACACCTTGCATTTTGATGTCTATCTATATCTTTTATTTTAAAATGCTTTTTTCTACCTTCAGTCAAAGCACTCACATTCCAAACAGCAGTGTCTATTCCTGCTTGAATCTCTATCTCACAGTTACTATCTAAAGGAGTAAATACTATCTGCATTGCTCCTATATTCTTTTTATCCATAGAGACAAATCTCAAAGATTGATAATCATACTTTCTTTTTTTGCTATCTTGATAAAGAGTATGCCTTAATAAGAGCCCCTTTTTCATATTTAAAATTCTTTCATGGTGCAGAATTTTCATTATAGAAATATCTAATTTTTCTCCATCTATGGTGAGTTTAAAAACAAAAGGGTTCGGAAAATTTACTAATTCAGCTACTTGGGAACCTATCCTATCATAAATTCCAGCAATGTAAGTTCCTGGTAAAGAATCAAATGGAATCTCTTCTAAAATACCTCTTGTACCTAAATAGCCATTACCCAATGCAAATTGAGCTTCTCTAATGCTTTGCAGATCTTTTTCCCAATGAGTTTCTTTCATCATCCAAAAATCATCTTCTTTATACAAAGCATAAAAATCTTTTAATTCTAAAGATTTAGTTTGCTTCATCTTTGGACTTTGAAAAATGGTCGTTTAAAATCTCAAAGTTTACTTCTTTAAGGTCAGAGACTATTAAATCTGCTTTTTTTAATCTCTCAGGATTGTTGTACCTATCTATTCCTACACACCACATTTTTGCATTCTTAGCAGCTTCTACTCCTAACAAAGCATCTTCAAATACTATACATTCTGAAGGCTTTAAACCTAAATTTTTACAAGCTAAAATAAAAATTTCTGGATCTGGTTTGCCTTTTTTAATATCTAAACCAGTTATGATTACATCGAATAAATCTTCTATATTTGCTTTTTTCAATATATATCTACAGTTTTTACTAGATGAGACTACAGCTATCTTTATTCCTTTTTCTTTTAACTCCTTTATTAAATTTAAAGTGCTTTGATAAACTTTTACCCCCTCTTTCTCTAAGAATTCCAGAAAATATTCTTGTTTTTTGGAAGCTGCTCTTTCTAATTCCTCTTGTGGGAGTTTACCTAAAATAGCTTTTGCTCCATTTATTCTGGGAATGCCATCTACCTTCTTTTTATAATCTTCAAAAGTAAACTCTTTACCATATTCTGAAAACATTTTCTGCCAAGCTTTAAAATGCAAAGGGACAGTATCTACGATTACTCCATCTAAATCAAAAATTGCTCCCTTAAAACTCATTTTAAAAATCTATTATAACTTAGTAGAATGAATTTATCAAAATTCTTTTTTCTTTAAGGCATTGTAACCTAAAATAAGAAGGGAAATAGAGAACAAAATGCTTAAAATAGCCCAGATCCCAAAAGTTATAAATAAAATTTTTTTTAAATCTATTTTTAATTTTCCTATCAAATAACAATGAAAAATGCCTGCAAACAAAATCACACTAAATGTAAGGTATCCAACATTTAAAATTAATGTTAAAATACCTCCAAAACCTGAGACTACTTCTAAATGGTGTTTTTTTGTAAAATCTGCAAAGTAAGCTCCTAAACCTGTACATATACTCATAATTGTAAAACACACTATTAATACTACAAAAGAGATTATAAAAAATTTAATTCCCTTTACTTCCAACATAATGTTAGAGATTGAAATAAGAAAAAAAGAAATTAAAAAAGATGGTAAAAAAGAAATTATAAATTTTTCTAAAAATATTTTTTTTATAGAGACTGGAGCCAGACTTAATATCCAAAAGTTCATTCCTTCTAGACTCATTTGAGGAAATACATACCTTGTGCCTAAAGAAGCTAAAATACAAAAGACACTAAATACATTTAAAAAAACGATCAAATTCTTCCAAATATCTCCTAAAAGATGATAAGAAAATTCTCTGATATTTACAAAATACACAAATAATAATCCAAAAAATATCAAAAATTGAGACCATTGTAGAGGATCTCTAATAAAAAGCTTAATGTCTTTTAAAATAAAAGCTTTAAAGTATCTAGGAAGAGCTAATCTATCAAAAAAATTATCTAAAAAGCTTCTTTGAAACTTTTTTCTGTATGAGAGCTGAGATGCTTTCTGAAAACAATCTAAATAAAATCTTTTTCCTAAGTTTGAAATAAAACTTAAAAGTAAAAAAGATAAACTCCAAAGATTAGACAGAAACACACAAGCTCTTAAAAACTCTTTGCTTTCTAAACACTTTATACCTTCAGCAGTCCAATAAAAAGGTAAGAGAGGAATTTTAGAAAATTTAAAATAAGGGACTAACTTTGATAAGAACAAAGAACTCTTTTGAGAAGAAGGTGAACTAAAAAACTTAACTTTTATCAGAATAAATAACAATACACCTATACCTATAAAAAATAAAATTTTTCCTAATTTTCTAAGATTAAAGTATCTTAGTATTAAAATAGATAAAAAAAATCCTGTAAAACAAGATATCAAAACAAAAGGAACAAGGTACAATACAGATAAAACAGGGACATAAATACTTAAACTTTGAGTCTTTGAATAAGCTAAGATTAAAGGTGGCATTATAAAAAGAAAAGCCCAAGATGCCAAAATCATAGATTCAAAATATTTATTAAAAGAGATCTCTTCATACTTAAGAGGTAAAGTCAAGAAAAATTCAGATTCTGGACTTCTAAATAAAGATATATAACTTAAGATTGCGCTACTTATTATGAGCATTACAAAAACTGTTAGAAAGAATATGTAAAAAAGCTTACCCAAAATTACACTCCCCAAACCTCCTAAATTATTTAAAAAATTCAAACCTTCTAGACACAATCTATAAAATCCCCAAATAGAAAACATAATAAAAAGAAAAGGTAATATTACTTTTAAAGGATTGTTTTGCCACTTTCTCTTTAACTTATTTTTGAAAAATAAAAATCTTGTTTTAAAAAAAATCATTTCTCAGTTAATTTCAAAAATATTTCTTCTAACTTTTGGGCAGGGACTAATTTTCTCAACTCATCAATATTACCTTGAGCAATAAGCCTTCCCTCATCTAATATTCCTATTCTATCTGCTAATTCTTCAGCTATATTCAAAATATGAGTACACATAAAGATAGTCACTCCTTTTTTTGTTTGTTCTTTTAAAAGCTTTTTAACTAAATTTATTGTGTAAGGGTCTAAACCTACTAAAGGTTCATCTATAAACAATACTTTTGGAGTATGTATAAAATTAGATATGTAAACTACCCTTTGTTTTGTTCCATGAGAAAGTTCTTTTATCAGAAAGTCTTGCTTATCTTTTATATTAAAAATCTCTAAATAATATTCTATCCTTTTATTTAAAACTTTTTTCTCTATATCAAAAATCTCTCCTACAAATTCTAAAAACTCTCTAACAGTTAAAGCTTCATATAAGAAAGGGAAATCAGGAATATAACCAATTATTTTCTTGACCTGTGTTGGATATAGAAAAATATCTTTACCTTCGATTAAAGCTCTACCCGAAGTAGGTTTTATTAAACCTGTAAATATCTTTAAAGTGGTAGTTTTTCCTGCTCCATTAGGTCCTAAAAAGCAATAGAATTCTCCTTTTTTTATTTTGAGGTTTAAATCTTTTAAGACCCATTTAGAATCAAACCTTTTAGATAAATTAATCGCTTCAATCATAATCTAAAATCTCTATTTTTATCTTTCCTAACAATTTTAAAATCTCTGTTTGACGGGTTATATCTCCTTTTAAAAGTCTTATATGAGTAGCATCAGCTATTGTCTGCCCAAAAACAGGATCAGATTCTACCCATTCACCTATAAAACTACTTACCCATGCATGGTACCAGAATCTTTTATCTTGATAAACTAAACCTAAATTTACAAAACTGGGTATCCCCAAACTCCTTAAAAAACCACATAAAAGCACTGCATGTTCATTACAATCTCCTTTTCTAAATTTTAAGACATCTAAAGTATTTGGAAAAGAGACTGTTGGGACCTTCTTTATATTTTTATATGTCCAATTACATAATTTTTCTAAAATTTTAAAAGAATCTTTTTCTTTGCCTATAATCTTTAAAGCAGCTTCTTTTACTTTCTGATCTTTTTTTATAAATAAGTCTTGAACTAAAAATTCTTTAAAATCAGATTCAAAAGGATAAGATAAGATCTTTTTTATCTTTTCTTTTCTTATCTCTAATAGAATTTGATCTCCTTCTATTTTGTAAACTTGTCTATGTGAACTAAGGTCTTCCAAAGGGAAATCTGGTGGGAGTTTTATTTTAACTTTTAGATATCTTACTTTTCTAGGATCTTTAATATCCTTTTTTACTTTTACACTAAAAGCTAAAGCTAAGTCTTTGGAAGGCTTTTTTCTTAACTTTTCAAAGATCTTATTTGGTTTTTCTTTTAAAAATGTGAAGTTCAAAAACTCTTCTTTTAAAAGCCTTCCATTTTTATCTACCCAAGCATAAAACTTTATACCTTTGAAATCACCTTCTATCTTATAGGCTAAAATCTTTTGTGAATCTATTTTTATAAAACATTTACCTTTATTTTTTAAATAGACTTCTAAAGGAGTTTGTGTAAAGATATCTAAAAACTTTAATACCAGTCTTTTACCTTTAGGAAGATAATTTAAAAGAATAGGAGTGAGAGGTGAATAAACAAAGTTCCTTTTTGAAAGTGTTATAAATTTTTTCTTCTCATAATTGGGAGTCTTTAAAATAAACTTATATTTTTGAGATCCTCTTTTCTTTAAAGATATCTTCAAAAAATATTTTTCAGATTTAAAATCTAAAGAAAAATCTTTTAAAGAATAATCTGAAAGGAGTAAAGCTTTGGTAGTTACCATCATACTTCTTAAATCTCCTAAAATAGGAAGATTTAAGAACAATCTATTCTCTAATCTAAAACCTCTGCCTTCTTTAATGTCTAAAACTTTCATATTAAAATTTGAATACCCTACAAATTCTTTTTTAAAATACACTCCATACCAACTATCTTCTATAAGAAGATCTGAAGGAAATAAATCTTTAAAACTACTAACTACTGAAACTGTGAATTTAGGTAAAATCTCTATAAAAATTAAAAGAGAAAAAGAAACCGTCCACCATAAAATAACAAGATTTCTAAATCTCTTTGTATTTTTCATATATTTTTTTAGCCACTTCTAAAGCTTGTGTCTTTGTTTTTATTTTACCTAATAATTGAAGCTCTCTTACTTTTTCTAAGATTTTTCCCACTAAAGGTGAAGGAGGTATTTTAAACTTCTCCATTACTATATATCCATCTATTAATCTTGGAGGAGGTGGTTTTTCTTCTAACTTTTCTTTTATGATTTTAAAAAAAATCCTTTCTTTCTTCTTTTTCTCTTCTTCTGAAGATAATCTGCCTCTTGTAGCTCTATAGTCAGAAATAGCCAGTATCAAAATACTTATCCCATCAGAACCTGTATCTTTAAAAAATCTGAATATAGCTCTTTTTGTAGGAAACTTTAAGTTTTGAACCATAAATCCTGGTCTAAGATGATAGAGCACTAACTTATGCAAAAAATTTACTTCATCTAAGGATAACTTTAAATCCTTAGCCCAATCTTGTGTAATTTGAGCTCCAATCTTTTCATGCTCATAAAAGACTGTCCTTTTTTTCTTCCTCTTGTAAGCAAATGGCTTGCCTATATCATGTAAAAGACTCCCTAATTTTAGAAGCTGGTACCTGGTGTGATTCTTTGAGATAAGTTCATTTAAATATTCATAAAGTTTTTTTTCTTTTTTTAATCTTCTTTCATATAAAAATTCTAATTTCTTCAAAGTCTCTAAAGAATGCTCCCAAACATTTAGATGATGGTATCCACCTTTACCTATCTTCCTCATCATTTTAATCTGTGGAATCAAAACATCTAAAACTCTCAATTTATCCATTAAGAGAAGATATTTGTAAGAATATTTAACAGAAAGAATTTTAAATAATTCTTCTTTTATTCTTTCTTTAGCTACTTCCTTAATCTTTTCTTTGTATTTTCTTATTAATCTCAAAGTATCCTGAGAAATCTTAAACTCCAAATTCGCACTTAAAGAAAATGCTCTTAAGATCCTTAAAGGATCTTCTAAAAACGCATTCTTTTCTATTACTCTTATAACTTTCTTTTCTATATCTTTTAATCCTGAAAAAGGGTCTATAAGATAATCTGAAATCCTCTGTTTAAAAATATCTTTTAAATTTATAGCTAAAGCATTAATAGTAAAATCTCTTTTTCTTAAATCTTCTATTAAATCTTTGCCTCTGAAACCTGTAAAATCATAGTTCAAAAATTTTTTTTTCATTTTAAGTACTACTCTATAAGAATCATTTTTTTCATCTAAACAAATTAAATTTGCTTTTAATTTTTTACAAAAATCTTGCGCTATCTTCAAAGTATTCTTTTCTACAGCAAAATCAAAATCTATTAATTCCTTTGAAGGTCTACAAAGACTATCTCTAATTACACCTCCTACTAAAAATATATTGATATTGTAAGATTTAGAAATTTGGTAGAGCTCTTTTAAAAAAGGGATTTTTCTAATTTTTTTAAGAAAGGACATTTAGATTTCAAAGAATTTTATAACTTTTGAAGGTAGGTATAAAATGCAAATAGTACTCTTTCCTTTAAGCCATCCTCCTGCTTCTCCTGGATTAATAAAAAGCTTACCATTTTTCTCATAACTTTCAGCAAGATGAGTATGTCCAAAGATTATAATTTCAGCATCTCCTAAATCTTTAATTTTGGCTAAATCATGTGTTAAAAGAATCTTTTTATTTCCTAACTCTATTTTTATGGGAGGTTCACAAATTTTATTATTAGATTTTTTCCTTAAACCTTCTTTTTCTCCATCATTGTTTCCAAAGACAGCTCTCCAATCACACTTTAACTCAAAAAGTTTCTCTATAGAAAAAGGAGCAACAATATCTCCTGCATGAAGCACAAAATTTACCTCTTCTGTGTTAAATACTTCTACTGCTTTTTTTATTTTGGGTAAATTATCATGTGTATCCGAGATTATACCTATCTTATAAAGACTGGGCATTTTCTATTACCTCTTCTTTTACAAAAATAGGTACTCCTATTCTGATAGCTAAAGCTATACTGTCTGAAGGTCTTGCATCTATAATTTTTAATTCTCCTGTATCTTTTCTTATATAAAGCTTTGCATGAAAAGTGTTGTTTTCCAATTTGTCTATAACTACTTTTTCCAATTTAGCATCTAAACCTTCTATTACAGATTTTAATAAATCATGAGTCAAAGGTCTTGGAGGTTTAAATCCGCTTAACTTTAATCTGATACTGGAAGCTTCAGCTATCCCTATTATTATAGGTAAGTACCTGGTCCCTTTTTTCTCTTTTAATACTATTAGTTGATCAGCTCTTTTTTCATCTATCAATACTTTATTTAACTCCATTTCGATCATTCTTTAAGCCTCCTTTTTAAATCTTTTTATCTCTATTTTTGCCTCTTTTAAAAACTCTAAAGCCATTTTATCAGGATATTCTCCTAAGAAAACTACTTTTTTCACTCCTGCATTTATTAACATTTTAGCACAGATTATGCACGGAGAATCTGTAATGTATAAAGTAGCTCCTCTTGTGCTTACTCCATGCAAAGCTGCTTGTAAGAGTACATTTTGCTCTGCATGTAAACCTCTACATAACTCATGTCTTTGACCTGAAGGAACTTTCAACTTTTCTCTCAAACAACCTACTTCCTCACAGTGTTTTATCCCAGAAGGAGCACCATTGTAACCTGTAGCTAATATCCTCTTATCTTTCACTAAAACAGCTCCTACTTTTCTTCTCAAACAGGTAGAACGTTTACTCACTAATTTGGCTATTTCTAAAAAATATTCATCCCAGTCAGGTCTTTTTTTCTTCATACTTCAAATTCTGGATAAAGAGGGAAATTTTTCAAAAAATCTAAGACTCGATATTTTACATTCTTTAAATCCTCCTCATCTCTTGCATTTAAAGCTTTATCTATGAAATCAGCTATCTTTTCCATATCTTCTTCCTTCATTCCTCTTGTGGTAACAGCAGGAGTACCTAACCTTATTCCTGAAGTTAAAAAAGGAGATTGAGGATCATAAGGAATTAGATTTTTGTTAACTGTAATGTTAACCTTCCCTAAAATTTCCTGAGCTTGTTTTCCAGTAATACCTTTACTTCTCAAATCCACTAATAAAAGATGGTTATCAGTTCCTCCTGAAACTATTCTGTAACCTTTTTCCTGCAAACTCTTTGCTAAAGCTTTTGCATTTTTTAAAATTTGAGCTTGATATTCTTTGAATTCAGACTTTAAAGCTTCTTTTAAAGCAACTGCTTTTGCAGCTATAACGTGCATTAAAGGTCCTCCTTGGATTCCTGGAAAAACTTCAGTATCTAATTTTTTTGCATATTCTTTTTTACACAAAATCATACCTCCTCGTGGACCTCTCAAAGTCTTATGAGTAGTCGTAGTTACAAAATCAGCATATTTACAAGGATTAGGATGAAATCCTGCAGCTATTAAACCTGCAATATGTGCAATATCACATAATAAATAAGCACCTACTTCATCTGCTATCTCTTTAAATTTCTCAAAATCTATGGTTCGAGGATAAGCTGAAGCTCCACATATTATCATCTTAGGATTGTATTTCTTTGCTAACTTTTTTATTTCCTCATAATCTAAAGTTTCTGTATCTCTATTTACTCCATAAGGAATGACTTTAAAAAACTTTCCTGAAAAATTTAAAGGATGACCATGTGATAAATGTCCTCCACAAGCTAAATCCATTGCTAAAATTGTATCTCCAGGTTTCAAAACACATAACATAGCTGCCATATTAGCTTGAGTACCTGAATGAGGTTGAACGTTTGCGTGTTCAGCTCCAAAGATCTGCTTTGCTCTTTCAATAGCTAAACTTTCAGCTATATCTACATATTCACAACCTCCATACCATCTTTTCTTAGGATAACCTTCAGCGTATTTGTTAGTTAGAACTGAACCCTGAGCTTCTAATACAGCTATGGAGGTAAAGTTTTCAGAAGCTATTAATTCTATATGTTCTTTTTGACGTTTTATTTCATTTAATACAGCTTGATAAATTTCAGGATCTACAGATTTTAAATGTTCTAACATAGTATCTTAATTTTATATAATAAAATCTTGTTTTCCAGTCTTTTCTCTAAAATTTTTTAAAAATTTAACCTAACTCTTTTAACTTTTTAACTCTTCTTAAGTGCCTGCCTTTTTCAAATTTAGTATTTAGCCATATTTTTAAAATCTTTTTTACCTTATTAAAAGAAGTGTATTTAGCTCCCAAAACTAAGACATTACTATTATTATGAGCACGTGAAAAAAAAGCCATATCTTGGTTTAAAACTAAAGCTGCTCTTATATGTTTGAATCTATTTAAAGCTATACTTGAACCAATACCAGTCATACATATAAAGATTCCCCTACAATTTTTTTTCATCTCTTTTACCAATTTTAAAACAAAATCTGGATAATCACACCTTTTTTGTGAAAAAGTCCCAACATCTTTTACTTTGTAATCTTTTTCTAAAAATTTTTTTATCTTTTCTTTCAACAAAAATCCCCTGTGATCTGAACCTATTATTATTTTCATAAAATTTCAGAAAGTTTTATAATCATATCTTTAATCTCTCTAAATACCTCTTCATAAACTTCTGCAGGTTTAGCTATAGGGTCTACAATGTTTTTAGCTTCTCCTTTTACAAATTCTGCTAAAAGAAAAACTCTATCTTTTAAATGAGGGAAATCTTTTATTATACTCTCTTTATGCATATTTTCCATAACAAAAATATAGTCTTGATATTTAAAAAGTTCAGCATCACATTTTTTAGCTCTATGTGAAATCTGTATTCCTTCCTTCTTCAACAATTCTATAGCAAGAGCAGAAGCTGGTGCTCCTTCAAAAGCATAAAGACCACAAGAATCTACTTTTATATTACTTCTACCATATTTTTTTAAAAGATATTCACACATTACAGACCTACAAGAATTTCCTGTACACACAAAAAGAACATTTTTGGTATCTTTAACTTTTTGAATATCTTCTTTTTTAATAGGACCTTCTCTCAAAATCTCAAATTCTTTATCTTTTACAAAACACACAGTAGAAGCTATACCTATCTGAGGAACCCCAGATTCCACAATTATCTCTACATCTTTACCAAAAACCTCTTCAATCTTAGCAATATCTGTTAAAGGTGCTTGACCTGAAATATTTACAGAAGTAAGAGCTACTGGCTTTGAAAATCTTTCTAAAATTTTTAAAGTAACTTTATCCTTTGGCATCCTAAAAGCTAAGTTTTTTTCATCATCTATTTTGAATACTAATGTTAAAGGACCTGGTAGAAACTCTCTTATTAATTTATATCCCAAAGTGGGCAATGGAAATAAAAATTCTTCAATTTGAGATTTATCAAAGACTGCTACTGGAAAAGGTTTATTTTCAGGTCTCTTTTTTATCTCTGTTAACTTCTTTTTAGCAGATTCATTATAAAAATCACAACCAAAACCGTAAACTGTCTCTGTGGGTAAAACTACAATTTTTCCTTCTTTTAAGATTGAAACTACTCTTTCTATTTTCTCTTGCTCTAATTCTGAAATTTTTAATATTTTACTCATTTATTTTAGTGTTTTGTTTGGCAACCTCTTTCTCAATCTCTTTCTTGAAATTATTAAGCTTTTCTTTAAGAGAAGAATTATTTAAAGCTAAGATTTTTAAAGCACAATATCCTGCATTTAAAGCTCCGTCTTTGCCTATACCACTGGTTACCACTCCTGTATTTTTAGGTAATTGAGCAATACTTAGTAAAGAATCTAAACCATCTAAAAAATCACTCTTTAAAGGAACTCCTATCACAGGAAGATCAGTTAAAGCAGATATTACCCCAGGCAATGCTGCAGACTTACCAGCAAAAGCAATGAATAACTTTACTTCTTTTTCAGCTTTCTTTACATACTTTTCTAAAAGTTTTAAAGACCTATGGCAAGATAAAACTCTTACTTCACATTCTACTCCAAATTTTTCCAAAAATTCTTTACATTTAAAGACTACTTCCTTATCAGAGATACTTCCCATTACCAAACTTACTTTCATAAACTCTCCTCCTTTTTATACTTTTTTATCTATTACTTTCTTGGCAATATCTGTTCTGTAATACATATTCTCAAAATAAATTTCTTTTACTGCCCTGTAAACCTTCTCATAAGTAGATTTAAAATCTTTATCTAAAGCACAAACATTTAGGACTCTTCCTCCATTCGTTAAAAATTTAGAATCAGCTTTTTTTGTGCCTGCATGAAAGATTATAATGTCTTTTGTATCTTTAAACTTTTCTAACCCTTTAATCTCAAATCCCTTTTCGTATTTTAAAGGATAACCTTTTGAAGCTAAAACTACACAAATACACTTTCTCTCATCCCACCTCATTTTGTAATTCTCTAACTCACCTTTTACAGATTTAATAACTATCTCTAAAAGATCATTATTTAATCTGGGTAATATGCTTTGAGTTTCAGGATCTCCAAATCTTACATTAAATTCTAAAACATAAACTCCTAAATTAGTAAGCATTAAACCTGCATATAAAACCCCTTTAAAAGGCGTTACATCTTTATACATACCTTGCAGTGTCTTTTTTATAATATTTTCTTTTATTTCTTCAAATAATTGTGGTGTAACAAAAGGTGTAGGTGAATAAGCTCCCATTCCTCCTGTATTAGGACCTTTATCGCCATCATATATTTTTTTATGGTCTTGAGAAGGAGAAAAACAAACAAAATTTTTTCCATCAGAAACTGCTAAAACACTAAGTTCAGTTCCCTCTAAAAACTCTTCTATTACTACTTTTTTGCCAGCATCTCCAAATATCCTATCTAACATTATTTCTTTTAAAACTTTCTTTGAAGTCTCCAAATCCTCACATACAACTGAACCCTTTCCTGCACATAAACCATCTGCTTTTATAACTAAAGGATGAGACTCATTCTCTATGTATTTAAGAGCTTCTTCATAACTATCAAAAATTCTGAATTTAGGGACCAAAACTTTCCATCTTTTTAACATCTCTTTACAGAAAGCTTTGCTTGCTTCTAATAAAGCTGCTTCTTTTTTAGGTCCAAATATACATAATTTTTCTTTTTCAAAAATATCTACTATGCCTTCAGCTAACGGAGCTTCAGGACCTACAAGGGTTAGGTCTATTTTATTATCATACGCAAATCTTACTAATCCTTCTAAATCTAAAGGAGAAATATTTACACATTCTGCATCTTGAGCTATTCCTCCATTTCCTGGAGCACACCAAATTTTTTTAACAGATTTAGATTTTTTAAGTTTCCATACCAAACAATGTTCTCTTCCTCCACCTCCTATTACAAAGACTTTCATAAAAGACCCGACCTCCTTTTTATCTTAGTATAACTTCTTTTGCTTTTATTACCTCTCCTATTACATAACAATCTAAATTTATATTTTTAAAAAATTTAAATATATCTTTTACTGATTTTTGGCTTACAATCAAAATGAAACCTATTCCCATATTAAAAACTCTGTACATTTCTTTGTCTTCAATTTTTCCTTTTTCCTGAATCATCTTAAATATTTTAGGAACAGGCCAATTTTTTTTATAAAAAACAAAACTTAAACCTTCTGGTAACACTTTTGGAGCTTTAATTAAAAAAGCTCCTCCTGTAATATGGGCTAAGCCTTTTATCTTTTTTTTAAATTTTCTGAGAACTGCTAAAACTTCTTTAACATATATTCTGGTGGGTGTAAGCAATTCTTTTTTATATTTTAAGATTTCAGGTTTAGTAAAAACTTTTCTTACTAAAGAAAAACCATTTGAATGTAAACCAGATGACCTTAACCCCAAAACTAAATCTCCTTCTTTTATATTAGAAGGTGAAACCAAATCTTTCTTTTTTACCAATCCTACACAAAACCCTGCTAAATCATACTCACCTTTTTTGTAAACCCCTGGCATTTCAGCAGTCTCTCCTCCTGCTAAAATACACGTAGCTTCTTTACAACCTGTAACTATCCCTCTCATAATTTCTTTTAAAACTTTGAGTTCTACTTTATTAAAAGCTATATAATCTAAAAATACACAAGGCTTTGCTCCTGTACAGATAATATCATTAACATTCATAGCTACTAAATCTATACCTATTGGATAATGTATGTTTAACTCTTGAGCTATTTTTATTTTTGTACCTACTCCATCACAACTCAAAACCAAAAAGGTATCTTTATTTAAAGGAAAAAGAGAAGAGAAAGCTTTAAAAGGACTTTCAAAACTTACTTCTTTTGAAATTCTTCTAATCTCTTTTAAGAATCTTTCTGCTTTATTTAAATCTACTCCTGCTTTTTTATAAGTAATCATTTTTCTAATAGAAATTTATCTGCAGATTTAAATTTAACAGGATAATTTCCTGTAAAACAAGCAACACAATAATCTTCCTTTCTAAATTTCACGCAAGACAACATACCTTCTAAACTCAAATAACCTAAAGTATCTACATCTAAAAATTTCCTTATCTCTTCTAAAGAACAGTTGTTAGCTATTAGTTCTTTCTGTGAAGGAAAATCTATTCCATAAAAACAGGGAAACTTATGAGGAGGACAAGAAATTCTTAGATGGACTTCTTTCGCTCCCAATTCTCTGAATTGTTTTATTCTCTTTTTAGAAGTAGTCCCTCTTACAATAGAATCGTCTACAATTACTACTCTTTTACCTTTTATTACCTCTTTTAAAATATTGAACTTAACTCTTACCCCTAAATCTCTTATTTTTTGATGAGGCTGAATAAAAGTCCTTCCTACATAATGATTTCTAATAATTCCGATTTCTAAAGGAATCTTTGAAAAATGACTAAAACCTAAAGCTGCTGAATTTCCTGAATCTGGAACTCCTATCACAAAATCTGCTTCTACTGGATGCTCAAAAGCTAACCTCTCTCCTAACTTTTGTCTTACCAAATGCACTGTTTCTCCAAAGATTACAGAATCTGGTCTTGCAAAGTATATGTGTTCAAATATACAAAAAGCTTTTCTTTTAGTCTCTTTAAAAGGTTTATAAGAATGCAAACCATCTTTATCTATTACTACTATCTCACCAGGTAGAACTTCTCTTATGAAATCTGCCTCTATTAAATCTAAAGCACATGTTTCTGAAGCTAAACACAGACTTGAATCTTTTTTGCCAATACAAAGAGGTCTAAAACCTAAAGGGTCTCTTACACCTATTATCCTCTTTTCATCCATCAATAACAAAGAATAAGCTCCTTTAACTTTACTTAAAGCATAAATCAACTTCTCTATTAAATCGTGTTTCTTGCATCTTAACATTAAATGAAGGATTATTTCTGAATCTGAACTCGTCTGAAAAATTGCTCCTTGAGATTCTAACTTTTCTCTTAATTCCAAAGAATTTACTAAATTTCCATTATGAGCTATAGCTAAACTCCCTTTTAGATAATCTACAAATAAAGGTTGAGCGTTTCTAATGTGTGAAGAGCCTGTTGTAGAATATCTTACATGACCTATAGCAAAATGACCTTTGAGATTTTTAAGATTCTCTTCATTGAATACATCAGAAACCAAACCCATTCCTTTATGGACAAAAAATCTTTTCCCATCACAAGATACTATTCCACAAGACTCTTCGCCTCTATGCTGAAGAGCGTAAAGCCCTAAAAAAGTAAGGTAACTTGCATTATCTATTCCATAAATTCCAAAAAGACCACAATACTCTTTAGGATAGTAAAGCATCTTTGACAAATTTTACTCCGTTTTTAAAGATTAATAAACCTGGTTCTTCTTTTATCTCTCTTTTTTCAGTCCAAAAAGGAGACTGCAAACTAAAACCGTATCTTTCTGGATGAGGCATTAAACCTAAGATTCTGCCCTCTCTATCAGTAATTCCTGCAATGTTAAGTATAGAACCATTAGGATTTGCATCTGGGGTTACTTTTCCATTAACATCAGTATACTGAAAGACGATTTGAGATTGTATTTGAGAAATAACTTCTTTTTCTGCGCAAAACCTTCCTTCAGCATGAGCTATGGGCAAAGAAATTATTTGAGGTAAATCCTTTGTCCAGATGCAATTAGTTTTATTCACTTTTAAATACACCCAAGTATCAATAAACCTTGCACAGGTATTTAAAGCTAAACTTACCTTTTGCTCAGAAAAAGGATAAAAAGGCAATATTCCTGCTTTTACTAAAACTTGAAAACCATTGCATATTCCCAAAACAAGTTTTCCATCATCATAAAATTTTTTAAGATCTTTGCCTATTAGATATTTTATCTGATTAGCCAATATTCTGCCTGCAGAGATATCATCTCCATAAGTGAATCCTCCAGGAATACAAAGAATATGATAGTTATGTAAGAGTTTAGGATTCTCAATTAATCTTTTAATAGACACAAATTCAGATTCAGCTCCTACATAATCAAAACAAAATTTAGTCTCTTTATCACAGTTTGTGCCAGGTGCTACAAGGATTAAAACCTTAGGTCTTTTCATCTTTTAAAAATCTTTAAAAGCTTTCTGCCAGGCAGATTCCAATTCTTTGATATCTAAATCTATAATTAATTTTTTATCTAATCCATAAATTTTTAATCTTTTAGAGTCATCTATAAAACCTATCTTTTTGCAAGGTAAATCTTTAAATAATTCTTTGAATTCAGATTCTGCCTTAAAGTTTACCTCTACTAAAATTCTGGAAGCTGATTCTGAGAAAAGAACTACAAAATCTTTTAATTCTTCTTTCTTTATATCTACTGGCACTTTGTCTAAAAAAATCGTGCATCCAAAATCAGTACCAAAACACATCTCAGTTAAAGCTACTGCTAATCCTCCTTCTGATAAATCATGACAAGCACATACTAAATCTTTTTGAATAGCCAAAAATAACTTTTCATAAATCTTTTTGGCGAGCTCTGCACAAGGTTTGGGAACATTTTTTCCAATAAAACCTCTTATTCTGTAGAATTCTGAAGCTCCTAATTCATTCTTTGTAAGACCTAACAAATAAATCAGATTATCTTTTCTTTTAAAATCACTAGATACCACCTTCCTTACATCTTCTAAAATACCTAATCCACTTATCAAAAGTGTTCCAGGAATAGTTATTCTTAAACTTTCTGATTTATATTCGTTGTTTAAACTGTCCTTTCCAGAGATAAAAGGAGTCTGCATCTTTAAAGCATAAGTATAGCACCCTTTACAAGCTCTTACCAAATCTCCTAATATTAGAGGGTCAGCAGGACTTGCCCAGCTAAAATTATCTAACAAAAATATCTTAGCAGGATCTGTTCCCACACAGACTAAATTTCTAATAGCTTCATCTATTGCGTTTTGAGCCATATAGTAAGGGTCTATATCTGAATAAAAGGGATTTATTCCACAAGAGAGTGCTATTCCTTTCCAAGAGTCTAAAGAAATTCTGATCACTGAAGAATCTTGTGGAGATTTAAATATTTTCATCAGAGGCTTTAAAACACTTAAGGCTTTTACTTCGTGATCATATTGAGAGATTATCTTTTCTTTTGAGGCTATGTTAAATGAACTTAAAAGTTTTAACAATTCTTGATTATAATCTAAATTTTCTGATATTTGAGGTTCTGGAAACTCTCTTTTTTTAAAGATAGCTTTCAGATGTTTTTTGGGTCTTTTTTCATATAAAAACTCTGTATCTAACTCACAGACTTTTTCTCCTTTATAAAAAAGTTCTACTTTTTTGGTGTTAGTTACTTCTCCTATTACAGTTAACTCCACAGATTCAGCTTCAAATATCTTTTTCAACTCCTCCAGATCTTTAGGAGAAACGATTATTATCATTCTTTCTTGAGATTCAGATATCCAGATTTCAGTGTAAGATAAACCTTTATATTTTAAAGGGACTTTTTCTAAATAGACTCTGCAACCTGTGTGTTGAGTTGTTTCGCCCACTGCACTCGATAACCCCCCTCCTCCACAATCAGTTATACTTTTTATCAAACCTCTATCTCTTGCAGTCAAAATAGCTTGAGTAAGCTTTTTTTCCTCAATAGGATTTCCTATTTGAACTGCACCTTGAGAAATCCTAAAAGAATCTGTATCTAAAGTATCTGAAGAAAAGGTAGCTCCATGAATGCCATCTCTTCCGGTTCTGCCCCCAACCAAAACTATTAGATCTCCTTCATCTACTTTTTTTTGTACAAATTTTTTTGGTATTAATCCTACACATCCACAATAGACCAATGGATTTGCTGTAAATCTTTTATCGAATAAAACTGCTCCTGAAATGGTAGGGATTCCCATTCTATTTCCATAGTCTCTTACACCACTTACCACTCCTTTCATTATTCTTTTAGGGTGTAAAACTCCTTTTGGTAATTCTTTAAAATCTGTGTTAGGTAGACCAAAGCAAAAAACATCTGTTAAAGCTACTGGTTCTGCACCACAACCTGCACCTAAAATATCTCTTATTACTCCTCCAATACCAGTTGAAGCTCCTCCATAAGGTTCTAAACTTGAAGGATGATTGTGAGTCTCTACTTTAAAACATACACACAGATTTTCATCTATACTTACAATACCTGCATTATCTTTAAATACACTTATGCACTCAGGTTTATTTAAAGTAGAGGTGACTCTCATTATGTAAGTTTGTAATAAATTGTCTATTATTTCTTTTTTGGGTTCTGTGATGATCTCTGTATATTCGATTAAACCTTTAAAAGTCTTATGTGCACAATGTTCAGACCAAGTTTGAGCTATCATCTCTAATTCACAATCTGTTGGGTCTCTATTAAGAGTTATAAAGTATTCTTTGATCTTTCTCATCTCTTCTAAATCTAAATTCAATTGAGCTTTTTTACTAAGTTCTAATAATTGTTTATCTTCTGCTTTTCTTATAGGAACCTTAATTAGTCTAAAATCATACTCAACATTTAAAAACTCTTTAAGGCTCTTTATCTTTTGGGCTTTATCAGATGTTAATATATGCTCTATTAAGGGATTAAAAAGGAGTCTTTCTTTTATAAATTCTAATTCTTTAGAATCCAAATCTCCTTTTAATATATATTTTTTAAAAGTTCTGACTTCTAAATCTTTTTTTATTCCTAAATCTTTTATAGCTGTTTTTAAAGATTCGGTCTCTGGGTCTGTTACTCCTGGATTGTAAAATACTCTGAAGATAAACTCTCTTTTCTTTTCTTTTTCAAAGAATGGAAATTCGTAAATTTGATAATTTTGAGTTATAGGACATGCTAAGATCTGTGAAGAAATCTGTTCTATTTCTTTAGAATCTAAATCTCCTTCTATTAGATAACCTTTTTTAAATTCTACTTGTATATCTTTTTTTATTCCTAAGTCTTTTATAGATTCTTTTAAAGAGATAGCTATTGGGTTCTGGTAATCTTTTTCTCCTATCTCTATCTGCCAGAGCATTTAAATTCCTAACCTTTCATAAATTTTGGAGATATTCTTTAAGTATTCAGCTGGAGAAAAGATCTTTTGGATTTCCTTCTTCTTTAAGATCTTTTTTATTAATGGATGATTTAGAACTTCATTTTTAAAATCCTTATTTTCTCTTTGAACTTTAAAAGCTAACTCTTGTACTAAATCATAACTATCTTGACGCTTTAAACCTTTTTCAGTGAGAGCTAACATCAATCTTTGAGAAAAAATTAAACCTTTATTTAATTTTAGATTCTCTTTCATTCTTTTTGTATCTATCTCTAAATCTTTAACTATCTCTGTCATCTTTTGAGTCATATAAATTATTAGATGAAAAGTATCAGGGAATATTACTCTTTCTACAGAAGAATGAGAAATATCTCTCTCATGCCATAAAACTATATTTTGGAGACTTGCTTCTAAATAAGCTCTTATAAGTCTTGCCAAACCACACATTCTTTCGCACAAAATAGGGTTTCTTTTATGAGGCATAGCAGATGATCCTTTTTGTCCTTTATAAAAAGGCTCAAACACCTCTCTAACTTCTGTTCTCTGCAAATGTCTAATCTCTGTAGCAAACCTTTCAAAACAACTCGCTAATATTGCTATGCAACTCAATAAATAACTAAATCTATCTCGAGGTATTACTTGAGTAGTTATAGAGGCAGGTTTAAGTCCTAGTTTTTTTAATACGTATTCTTCTACAGAAGGAGGTAAATGTGAATAAGTTCCTACAGCTCCTGAAATCTTGCCTACACTTATCTCTTCTTTTACACTTTTCAAAAACTTTTGATTTCTTCTTATTTCATCTAAAAATAAAGCGAATTTCAATCCTAAAGAATAAACCTCAGCGTGAATTCCATGAGTTCTTCCCACACACAGAGTAAATTTATATTTTTTTGCCTTAGATTTGACGAGTAACGCTAACTCTTCTAAATGTTTTAATAATAAATTTAAACTCTCTTTTAATTGAATACATAAAGAAGTATCTAAAACATCGTTACTAGTTAAACCCCAATGAAAATATTTAGAATCTTTATTTAAATGAGAACAAACTTCAAGAACAAAAGCTACCACATCGTGATGAGTGGTTTTTTCTCTTTCTTTTATTCCATCCAAATTAAACTTAGCATTCTTTTTAATTCTTTTTAGAACCTCCTTAGAGATTCTGCCCTCTTTACATAAGGCTTCTAAAACCAATAATTCTATTTTTAACATCAAATTAAACTTGTATTCAGCTGACCAGATTTTTTCTATCTCTGGAACAGAGTATCTCTTGATCATAACGCTTTATATTATATCAATCTTATTCAACATAATGAATAAAGTTTTTATAACGAATCAGAATACTTGCTCAACTCTCTTTATTTCAGGAATCTTTTCTTTCAACATCTTCTCGATCCAGAATTTTAAAGTATATGTACTCATAGGACAATGTCCACAACTGCCTGTCAATCTTAATTTTACTATTCCTTCTTCATTTACATCTACTAACTCAACATCTCCTCCGTCTTTTTTTAAATAGGGTCTTATCTCCTCTAAAATTTTTTCTACTTTTTCTTTCATAGTTTTGCCTCCTTATTTTTATTAACATCATATTATAAGTCTTTAAAATATTCAAATAATCTTTACTCTTTTAAGATTAAAATTTATAATTTAAAAATATGAAGAATAAATTTGTTATTGATACAAGTATATTTTTAAATGCTCAAACTTTCTTTCTTTTAGGCAAAACCCCTCAAGAAGCTTTTAAAAATTTCCTGCAAAAAATAAGTCATAAAAAAAGACTTCAATTCTTTATGCCTGTTTCTGTAAAAGAGGAGCTTTTAAAAATTTTAAATCCTATCTCTATAGATGAAAAATTGTTATTAAGAATGAATTGTGTCTCTCCAAAAAAATATGAATTGAAAGTCCCTGCCTTATTCTTATATGAATTCATAAAAGAAATGAGGATTAGAATAAACAAAGGGCTCAGAATAGCTGAAAAATTTACACGTAAAGGTCTTAAAAAGGAGGCTCCAGAAGAAAAACTTATAAAAGACTTAAGAGATGAATTCAGAGAAGCTTTGAGAAAAGGTATAATAGATAGTTGTCAAGATGTAGATTTGTTATTGTTATCTAAACAATTAAAAGCTAGTTTGATAACTGAAGACGAAGGACTAAAAGTTTGGGCAGATAAGTTAGGCATTAGAGTTTTAAATACCAAAGACCTAAAGAGACTATTAGAACTTTAAAGGAAATTGGAAACTATTTCTTTCGTTAGATCATGAAGGGTAACTATTCCAATGATTTTATTTCCTTTTACTACTGCACACATACTTTGTTTTCTTTCTTGCATCTTAGCAAATACTTCATCTAGCCTTTCGTTTCTACCTACTTTCATTATAGGCCTAATGTGAGATTGCCATTCGCCACCTTTATAGAAATAATCAAAAATATTTAACATTCCTATTAACTTTGTTTTCCTTACCACAGGATATCTTGTAAATTTATATTTTCTAACCTTATTTAAAACGGATTCTATTTTTTCACTGAATTCTAAATAAACCACTTCAGAAATAGGTTTCATTACATCAGAAACACGCTTTTCACCAAAATCAAAAACATCTTCAATAGCTTGGGCTTCTTCTGATTCTAAAACACCTTCTTTACGAATTTCTTTTACTAAATTGATTAAGTCTTGCCTTGTTAATTTAGAAAGAGATATCTTTTCTTTAACTATTTTCTTAGAAATAAATTCTGAGACTTTCTCTAAAATAAATACAAGAGGACTCAATAATTTTGAAAACAAATCCAAATATTTACTTCCTTTTAAAGAAATCTCTTGTGGTCTTAATCTTGCAATCCTTTTAGGAATTATCTCACAGAATATTAAAATCACAGGTGTCAAAATTAAAGTAGATATAAAAGCAGGATTCTTAACTTTAAGTCTAATGAGAATATAAGTAAAAAATACAGAGATAATAATAATGCAAAGATTTGTTCCTACTAAAATGATTGAAAGAAATCTTGAAGGAGATTCTAAAAATTTTAAAGAGATTTCAGCTGGTTTTATTCCTTTTTCTTTTAAATACTTTAGTCTATAAATATTAGCTGAGATTAAAGCTGTCTCCATACCTGAAAAGAATCCTGCTAAACCTATTAATAAAATTATTCCGATAAAAAAACCTATCATAACTTTTTAATAATCACAGAAACTATTCTTTTTAAAGTGGCTTTCTCTATCTCAAATTCTATATTCTTGTATCTTACTTTTTCTCCTGTCTTTGGAATTCTTCCTAAAATATCCAGAATTAAACCTGCTATAGTGTCAAATTCTTCTTCAGGAAGATTTAATTTTAGCTTTTGATTTATTTCTTTTATTGAAGTCTTGCCACTAACTAAATAAACTTCTTCTTTTAATTTTCTTATAGGAACTTTTGGAAATTCAAATTCATCATATATTTCTCCGAATATCTCTTCTAAAATGTCTTCTAAGGTAACTAAACCAGCTGTGCCTCCATATTCATCTACGACTATGGCTATCCTTTCATTTTTAGAATATAATTCCTTTAACAATTCATCTATCTTCATACTTTCAGGCACAAATATAGGTTCTCTTATAAATTCTGTAAATTTTTTTTGAGGATTTAAAAATACATCTTTACTGTAAACTACTCCTATTATTTTATCTAAAGACTCTTCATAAATAGGTATTTTTGAAAATTTTACTTTTTTTAAAAATTGAATAAAATCTGATTGCTCCATATCGATGGGGGCTGCGTGGATATCTATTCTGGGAGTCATTATTTGAGAGACTTCAGTTTCAGTAAATTCTAAAAGTGATCTTATCATCTCTCTTTCCTTTTTATCCAATACCTTTTCTTTCTCACCTATTTCTATTAAAGCATCAAACTCATCTTCTGTTAAAGTAACGTCTGTTTTTTTCTTAACTGGTCTTAAAAAAATATCAGTCAAAGATTTCAATAAAGTCCTCACTGGAGAAAATAGATAAAAAGATATCAACAAAAATTGAGAAGAAAAAACGCTAAATCTGAAGGGATTCTTTAAAGCTACAGATTTTGGTGTAATCTCTCCAAATATAAGTAATAAAAATGTAACTATTATTATAGAAAGTATTACTCCTTCTCCTTTTAGCAAAGGGACTAACATTTGAGTAGCTATACCAGAAAAATAAACATTAACTATCATATTTCCTATCAAGATTGTAATAAGGAGACTGTGAGGATCTTTAAGTAATCTTTTAATTCTCTTTGAACTTCTATATTTTGAGGTTAACTTTCTTAAAGAAACTTTACTTAAAGAAAAGTAAGCTGTCTCAGAACCAGAATAAAGAGAGGATAAAAACAAAAGTAAGATTAAAAGTAGTAAATTCAATATCAATAACATTACCTAATATTTTAACAAACTAAAGAATATCAAAATATTTAAAAAAAACAACAAAATACAGACCCAAACTAATCCACATATAGGAATAAAGAAAATTGAAATCCCTAAAGCTCCAAAAGAAGAACCTAAGAGATCTACACTGTAAGTAACAGGCCCCCAGGATTCTGAATCTTTATATTCTTTAGTAAGTATTTTATTAGCTGTTATGTATTGAGCTGAACCTAAAAATCCGGCTGTAAAAGGCAATAGTAAAAATATAAATTTTTCAATAAAGAGATGTATAGAGATGTTTTTAAGAAAAAAGGTCAAAATGAGTAAAATTAAAGGATAAAAGCAAATACTCAATTGAATTTTTAAATAAGAAAAAAATAAATTTTTAAAATTTCTTTTTAAAAATAAATAACCTCCTACAAACAAACCTGTCATATAACTACCAAAAACTGCTCCTATCATATAATAGAGATATCCATATAAGATTTGAAAAAAGAGCAAGATAATTATCTGAAAACTCATTTCAGAAAATCCTGTAGCACATAAAGACATTAAAATCAATTTTTTTCTATCAAAAAAGATAAAAGAGATTAAAAATATCCCTAAACTCAAAAATATAAATAACTTAAATAAAAAATTTCTATTTATCTTTTTGAAGACCTTTCTAAAAACATCTCTAAATTGCTGAGAAAAATATACTATATCTAACCAAAAACAAATTGGAACAAAATCTTTGTTTAAAAAAGTTAAACCAGCTTTTTCCAATCTTTCTTTAAGATAGGAAATCCTTTCTTCAGATAACCTTTGAGACAAATAAGCCTCATTTAAGTATCTAAGAGTTATCTTTTTCTGAGTTAATTTCTTAAAAATTTCTTCAGATCTTTGAGAAAAAATTCCTTTTTGTGTACATCCAATAAAGATAGCATTTTGACCTGGATAGACTATTACTTCCTCAAAAATAGATTCTAAAGTATTTTTTATAACACGAAGATATTCAGATAATTCTTTATTTATATAGTTCTCTTGAGAACTTAATTTAAAACTTATAATTCCAGGTATATTAAGAATTTTTTTTGCTTCTCTAAAGAACTCTTGAGTATAAAATCTATTAAAAGAAAGACTTACAGGCTCAGATATATTTAAAATAATGCAATCATACTTTGTACTTGCGTTTCTTACAAAATTTACTCCATCACCTATAAAGATATTTACTCTTTTATCTTCATAATACCTTTTAAATCTAGAATACTTCTTTATCAATTTAAGTTTTTGAATATCTAATTCTACGATATCTATTCTTTCTGGAGCATACTTTAATATTTCTCTTATCATCTGACCTCCCTTTGTTCCTATTAAGAGCACTCTTTTAAGGATTGGTAACTGTGAAATTACCAAATGTATGATTTCAGATTCTAACCTTTGAGGAAGAGAAAAACTTAAGATCCCATTCTCTAAAAAACTTATCTGTCTGTGTCTTTCTACTACTTGAATGTTAGAATATTTGGTATCTCTTAACTCTAAAATTCTGTATCCTGGTAAAAGCAAACTAAAAAATTTTACATTTAATTTTGGACTCAAAAACAAAAGAAAAAAATAGATGCAAAGAAAAGTTACATTAAAAAGTAAAATTCTATTTTTTTTATTAAAAATTATGTTGTAAACTGAAACTAAAATTGCTAAAAAAATACATAAACTTAAAATCCCTATTTTCTGAATGATAATATATCCAAAAATTATTCCTCCTATAGCTGAACCTACTGACTCTAAAAGATATGAAAAACCGATCTTTTTGTCTTTTTCTCTGTGAGGATAAACATAACAAGATAAACTAAAATTAAACCCTAAACTTAAGCACACTCCACTTAAAATAATTAAACAAAAGCTTAAAATCTTACCTAAAGGTAAGATCTCTCCTAAAAGAGGAGAAAAATTTTTTCTCAAAAAAATACTCAAAATATAAGTAAGAATTAAAAGGATACTTAAAATAAATAGAGAAAAATTAAGAATATTAATTTTATTCTTAATTTTTTTAATGAAAAAATTTGCTAAAAAACTGCCTATACCTGTCCATAACAACCATAAACTTAAAAAAATACCTGAGGCTAATTCATTTCCATAAAATAGAATAAAAGTTAATCTTAAAAGCACTACCTGAAAAGATATAGAAATAACTCCTATAAGAACAGGAAATAATTTGAGAAGTTTATTTTTTAATAAAGACCGTGCTGAAGAGGACTCTTCCATATCCCAGGAATAGTGTTATTGCAAAATTTACATTTACCTTCTTTATCTATGTTTATCTCTGAGACCATATATCCTAATCTTTTTATCAGAATATTTTTGCAATTAGGACAGTAAGTATTCTCCAAAATGTGACCTGGAACATTTCCTATATACACATAATTTAAACCTTCTGATTTCGCAATTTCGCAAGCTTGTTCTAAAGTCTTTAAAGGAGTAGGAGGGATATTTCTTAATTTATACATAGGGTAAAATTTTGAAAAATGGATAGGAGTCTCAGGTCCTAAATTTTCTCTTATCCACTTGCACATCCTTCTAATAAGATGAGCAGAATCATTTAAATCTGGGATTACAAGATTTGTGATCTCTATCCATATACCTTCTTTCTTCATCACCTTTAAAGAATTTAATACTTCATCTAAATTACCTCCTACTATGTTATGGTAAAAATTAGGATCGAATCCTTTTAAATCTACATTAGCTGCATCTATGAATTTGCAGAGTTCTCTTAAAGGTGCTTCGTTAATGTAACCATTTGTAACCATTAGATTCAGTATACCTTTCTCCTTCGCTAACTTTGCAGTCTCTAACATAAATTCATAAAATATGATTGGCTCTGAATAAGTATAAGCTATTGTAGGAGCCTTATACTTTAAAGCTAACTTTACAACTTGAAGGGGTGTTAAAAATTTGGAACTAGCATCTTCTGGCCAGATTTGAGAAATATCTGAATTTTGGCAAAATTTGCAACTCAGATTACAACCTGGTGTAGCCAAAGAAAATGCTGTTTTTGAAGGTAAAACATGATAGAAGGGTTTTTTCTCGATTGGATCTTGATGGAGAGCAATAATTCTGCCATACACTAAAGTATAAAGTATACCTCTTCTATTCTCTCTAACTTTACATTTTCCTCTTTGAGCATCATTCAACACACATTTAAAAGGACACAACAAACACTGCACAACTTCATCTGATAATTTTCTGTACCATTTAGCTTCTTTTATATACTCATTATATTCACTCATAATTATTTCTGACTTAATTCACATTTATGACATTCTAAACACCTTATACATTCAGATTGAATTATATTTTTTTCAAGAGTTATTATCCCTTTAGGACATTTCTGAATGCATATTTTACAATCTTTATTTTTGCATTTAAATATGTATTTAGTTAGAGAAAAATAACTTAAAATCTTAAAAAAGGCTCCTGTAAAACAAAGATATCTGCACCAAAAGTAGGGGATAAAAAAATTTAAAATTAAAAGGATAAAAAACCATACTTTTTTTAGAAAAGAAGGTGGGAACTTAGAATATTTAAAAAATGGTTCTAACTCAACCATAGAATAATTCCCTTTGGAAATAAGAAATATCCCTATAGCTAAAAATAAAATTTTAAAATAGAAAAGGAAAATAAATCTGCCTTGAAGAAAACTCAGAGACATCTTAAAAAAATCTCTTATCTTTTTTAAATACCAGCTTATTATTCCAAAAGGGCAAATCCATCCACAAAAAAATCTTCCCCAAAATAAATGTGAAAAAAATGCTAATAAAAGAAAGATAAAAAATGATATTGAACTCATTAGAATTGAAAAATTCAATTTCAAAAGATAATAAATATGAACGATACTCACAAAGTATCCTAAGTACATTCCAAAAAATATGAAATTTATGAAAAGCAATAAGTTTCTTAAAGGGATTTTAAAATGATAAAAAAGATAACTGCACAAAAATAAAGATACTATCAGAATACTCTTAGTTAATTCTTGCATTTTGATTATGGACTATTTACAAGTTTTAGAACTTGAGAATGTAAATATTTATTAGAAGCTAAGTAACCTCTTTTTCCCAAACTCCATTTGCTTCCATCTAAATATGTAAATTTGCCTCCTGCCTCTTCTATTAAAATCTTACCTGCTGCACAATCCCAAGCATAATCTGAGAATTCTATAGCAATATCTAATTTTCCAGAGGCTAAATAAGAAAGAACTCTTGCAGAACTCCCAAACATTCTTATATTAAAGACGCTTTCTGAAATTCTTCCTAAAACTTTTAAAATTCTATCTTTATCTATCCTTATAGCTGAATCAAAAGAAACTGAAGCTTTTTTAAGAATTTTAACTTGAGAGACTTTTATTCTCTTTCTATTCAAAAAACTTCCTTTATTTTTCTGAGCCCAATACAATTCTTTAGTAAAAGGAAGATAAATTACACCTAAAATAATTTCATCCTTGTAGCTTAAAGCAATTGAAACTCCAAATATTTCTATTTTGTGAATATAGTTGTGAGTACCATCTAAGGGATCTATTATCCATAAAAATTCTTCTTTTTCTATCAAATCTTTTTCTGTCTCTTCTGAAAGTATCTGATGAGTAGGAAACTTCTTTTTTAAGATATCTACTATTATCTTTTCTGCTGTAAGGTCTATTTCGGTTGCTAAATTTCTATCTCCCTTTTTTATTATCTTTTTAACTTTACCAAAATTCTTTAAAAGGTAATCTCCTGCTTTTTGTGCAGCTAGTATTGCTGTCTTAAGCATTTTTTAAAGATATTATCATAATTTTGTATAAGAAGATAGAAAAAATATTATTTAGGATTTCAAAGATCTTTTTCAGTTCTATCATATCCTCAAATTAGATGCATCTTCCAAATATGATAGAATTTCTTCCTTCTTTTCTTTTATAATCATTTTTTTCTTAATTCTTCTAATATAGCTTTTAAGAGTCTCTCTATATTTTCTAACAACTCTATCTGTCTTTTTTGAATCTTTTGTTGCTCTGAACCTAACTTTTGAGCTTGTTCAGCTATTTTTTTCATATCAAAAAGACTTTTGAAGTCCATAATCTACCTCCTTTTTAAAATTTATTGTTTTTAATTATACTCCTCAAAAAATTATTGACAAAGATTTTTAAATTATTATAATTGTGTTTAAAAATTATAGTTTTTAGGATTTTTTAAAGAGGAGGTAGCATGATTGAAAGGATTAGGAACTCATATATTAGCAGAATTTATAGATTGTGACTCACATTTATTAAACTCACCTCAATTTATAAAAGAGCTCCTGGAAACCGCTGCCCTCAAAGCAGGAGCTACTATTATAGAAAGTTTTTTTCACCAATTTAATCCTCATGGAGTAAGTGGAATTGTAGTCATTGCTGAATCTCATCTATCTATTCATACTTGGCCTGAGTTTGGTTTTGCAGCTGTAGATATATTTACGTGTGGCCAAAGAGTAAAGCCTGAAATAGCTTTTGAATATATGAAAGAAAAATTAAAAGCTCAGAAAGTAGTTACAAAGAAACTTATAAGAGGAGATTCCAAATTTCTTGTTTTTAATAAAAACTTCTAATGTTTGAACTACCTAAAAATTTTTTTTTAGTAAAGGGAAATGCTGAAGGATACTCTCCTCTGAATGCTTTTGATTCTGCTCTCCTCAAATCTGGTATTGGAAATACCAATTTAATTAAAGTTACAAGTATAATCCCACCGGGTTCCAAACGCATTAGACCTAAAAAAGCTTATCCTGGAAGTCTTTTACCTTGTGCTTATTCTTATAAAATATCTGATATCCCAGGAGAAATAATATCTGCTTGTGTATGTGTGGCTTTACCTGAAGAGGAATCTGCGCCTGGAGTGATTATGGAGTTTTCTTCTACTGGTCGCAAAGACTTAGCAGAAGAAATTGTGAAAAAAATGGCAGAAGAAGCTATGAATATAAGAGGATTAAAAATTAAAGAGATGTTTGTAACCTCTGTTCAACATAGAGTGAAAAAAATAGGCTGTGTGTTTGCAGGAGTAGTATTGTGGGGTTAGGAGAAATTTGGTTCACTGAAAAGCATAATCCAGCTTCAGGTTTCTCCTTAAAAGTAAATAAATTCATTTTTGAAAAAAAATCTAAATATCAAAGGATCGTAATTTTTGATAATAATGATTATGGCAGAATTTTTCTATTAGATGACCTTATAATGCTCACACAAAAAGATGAATTTACTTATCATGAAATGCTTACACATCCTGCTCTCTTTACCCACAAAAATCCCAAAGATGTCTTAATAATTGGTGGAGGAGATGGTGGAACAGCAAGAGAGATTTTAAAACATAAAACTGTAAAACACTTAGATTTAGTAGAAATAGATAAAGATGTTATAGAAACTTCTAAGAAGTATTTAAAATTTTGTGGAAAAGCTCTTAATGACAAAAGGCTAAAAGTTATTATTCAAGATGGTATAAAATTTGTTAAAAATACAGATAAAAAATATGATTTAATTTTTGTAGATTCTACAGACCCTATAGGGATGGCAAAAGGATTATTTTCAAAAAATTTTTATAAAAATTGCTACAAGATTCTGAAAGAAGATGGAATCTTGACTACACTTTCAGAGTCTCCTTTTAATGATCCTAAATGGACCAAAGAAATTTTTAAAAATTTAAAAGCAGTATTTAAAAATGTATTTTTGTATTTGAGTTTTGTACCTGCTTATCCATCAGGAGTTTGGAGTTTTTGTATGGCGAGTAAAATCTATCATCCTTTAAAAGATTTCCAAGAAAAAAGATATAAAAATTTTGATTCAAAGAATAAATATTATAATAAAGAAATCCACTTTGCCTGTTTTTGCCTCCCTGAATTTGTAAAAGACTTAATAAATGCCTAAAACTTTCTTAGGTACGCAAAACTTTGAAAATCCTGAGATTAAAATAATAGGGATTCCTTTAGATATTACAAGCAGTTTTCTGAATGGAACAAGGTTTGGTCCTCAAAATATAAGAATAGCTTCTGAAAATTTAGAAACTTATAGCGTAGTTTTAAAAAAAGATTTAAAAGATAAAAAGATCTCTGATTTAGGAGATATGGAGATTTGCAGTGATATTAAGAAAGCTTTAAAAATGATAGAGAATAAAATAGATAGAGAGCTTAAGAGCGATGCTAAGTTGATACTTATAGGCGGAGAACACACTTTGAGTTTGGCTAGTATAAAGAGTTTTTTAAAAAAATTTCCTAAATTAAGCCTAATATGGTTCGATGCCCATTTAGATTTAAGAGATTCTTATCAAAATAATAAACTTTCCCATGCTACAGTCTTAAGAAGAATTTCTGAAATTTCTGATATTAAAATTTTTCATATAGGATTTAGATCAGCTATAAAAGAAGAATTAGAATTTGCTAAGAAGAGAGTAACTCTTTTAAAAGCCTCAAAAAAAGAGATTGTGAAGATAAAGAGGAGTTTAAAATATGAACCAGTTTATGTGAGCTTCGATGTAGATTTTATAAACCCTGATTCTGTGAGAAGTGTAGGATGTCCTGAACCAGGAGGGGTTTATTTTAATGAAGCCATAGAGCTAATGTATTCTTTAAAAGGATTAAATATTGTAGGTGCAGATTTTGTAGAATACAATGGTTTAATTGATCCTTATTTTACCGATGGAACAAAAATAGCTAAGTTAATAAGAGAGTTTTTGCTCTTTATATAAATTGTTTATTACCCTGTCTAAATATCTCCTAAAGTTATTCTCAGGGCAAAAAGAAGACTCTGTATATAAAAGCATCTCAAACAAAAGAGAATTAAAATTCTTTGAATTAGGACTATCTAAAAACTTTTCAAATCTTTTACATAAATTTTCTTTTAAACCAGACTTTCTCTTCTTTAAAACTCCTTTTCTTTGAGCTCTTCTTATCAATTTATAAGCTCTCATTAATGAAGGTAAATTCTTAGGGATACTCTTAATCTCATCTTTTCCTTCTCTTTCTTTAATCTTCGTCCACTCTTTTAGAACATCTTGAGGTTTAGAAAGATCTTTACCTTTAAAAACATGAGGATGTCTTAAAATCAGTTTTTTATTTACTCTTTTTAAAACCTGATATAAAGTTAACTTCTTTTTTTCTTTAAGAATTTGAGTTATAAATACCAAAATTAAAAACATATCTCCTAACTCTTCTTCTATCATTTTTTTATCATTCTTAGTTAAAGCTTCTAATAATTCATATGTCTCTTCTAAAAGATAAGATTCCAAATCTTTTAACTTCTGTTTTCTATCCCAAGGACAACCTCTTTTTGATCTTAAAATGCTCACTATCTTTACTAATTTTTTAAATTCTTTCATTTTTGTTTACAGCTTTACTTTATCCTCAGGATTAAAGGGTGCTTTTATAAATATAGCTTTAGTAAATTTTGAAGGAATTATATTATGGGATTCATTGGGTTCTATTCTGAAAGCATCTCCTTGAGAGTATTTATGTTCAATTTCATTAATTATTATTTTACCTTCACCTTCTAAAAAATAAAAAGTCTCTTCTACTGTATTGTGCAAGTGCTTTCCTAATTCTGTTGATTCTTTTAAAATTAATATACCCCATTCTATCTTTGGACCTCTAAATATATATTTTGGTCCCCAATCACCAAATCTAAAATCTTTTTCCTTTTCATTTGTGTACTCCATTATTTCCACCTCCTTTTAATTTAATAAAGTTAATCAATACGCTTTTTCCAAAATTTTGATTACATCAGAGTAACCTAAAGGTTTCTTGTTTGCTTTTAGAGAACCTGAAGTTAAACTTTCTTTTGCTATAAAATCAAAGTCTTTTTTATTTACTCCTAAATCTCTTAAATTTTGAGGAATATTAAACTTTCTTAATAAACTTTTTATCTTTCTTATTAACCATAAACTTGCTTCTTTATTTTTTAAATCTTTTTTTAAACCTAACACTTTAGCTATTTTTTTATAAAGAGGAGCACACACCTCTAAATTATATTCTGCTACATGAGGTAAAAGTACACTGCATATTAATCCATGGGGTATATTGTATAAAGCTCCTATAGGATGAGCTATACCATGGACAGCACCCAACCTAGCATTAAAGAGAGCAATACCTCCTAAAGCTGAACCATACAATAATTCTTTTCTAGAATTAACATCACTCAAATTTTTTAAGAGACCTTTTAAACCTTTATATAAAAGTCTTAAAGATTCTATACTCAAAGGTTGAGTGAATTCTGAAGCATTCTTTGAAGTGTAAGATTCTATAGCTTGAACTATTCCATCTAAAACCGAATAGAGAGTGCTTTTGAAATCTAAATTTAAAGTCAATAAAGGATCCAAAATTACTACTTTTGCAAATAAAAAATTGGATCTAAAACTCTTTTTAAATTTTCTTTCTTTTGAAATCAACACAGCATTGGGAGTAACCTCTGCTCCTGTTCCAGCTGTGGTAGGGACTGCTATGAAAGGTAAGCCTTCTGATTCTAAAGGAATATTTTTATACATATATTCATAGATACTTCTTTCTTTATTAGCTATGCCACTGGTCGCTTTTGCTAAATCTATAACACTTCCTCCTCCTATTCCTATTACAGTATCTGCGCCAAATCTTTTACACATCTTTTGAGCAGCATCTACCATCTCTAAAGTGGGCTCTCCTCTATCTTTATAAAAGACTTTCAATTCCAAATCCTCTTTTTTAAAAGCTTTTTTCAAAAAATTTAAAACACCTATTTTCTTCATAGAATTTTTACCACACATTAAAAAATGTCTTTTTCCTAATCTTCTACAAATATTTGCCAATTCTTTAATAGCTGATTCTCCAAATATTATTTTTGAGGGTAGTTTAAACTCTTTTATATTCATTTATAAAAAGCATTTCTTTTAAAGGCCTCTTTGGAACACATAGAGTACCAGATTTATCCAAATAATACTTTACGCTTCCTTTAAATTTTACTACTTTGGATTTGTGTGCAGGATATCCTAAAGCTATCACAGAATCCAGTTCTAAAAAATTTGGCAACTTTAAAATTTTTTTTATTTCCTTTTTATTAATAGCTGCTATCCAACAGCTTGCTATTCCAAAGTAATGTAAAGTAAGTAAAATGTTCTGGACACCAGCTCCTACATCTCTTAAGTCAGGTCTTTGAGATTTATATTTATTTATAAGGACCATTATGTAACTGGCAGGTCTCTCTTTCTCAGAAGGTGTACCTTTTGGATAGAGATAACCTGCCCATTTTAAATGAGGGAAAATTTTTTCTTTTAGATTTTTTTTAGTAATTACTAAAAACTCTAAAAATTGTAAATTAGCAGCTGAAGGTGCGTATCTAGCACTGTCAATTGCTTTTTTGATAAGAGAAAGTTTAACCTTCTTATTTAAAAATTTCCTTATACTTCTCCTCGTTTTAATTAATTCCAAAAAATCTTTCATTCTAAAAAAGAAGTGTTTAAATACCCTGTTATTAAAAAATCCTCACCTACTCTTTTAAATCTCACATATTTTAAGACTTTAGCATTCTTTATCCTTTGAATATCTTTTCCTTCAAAACTTAAAAGACCTCTGCCTCCAAAAATCTTAGGAGCAATGTAAATCAACAATTTATCTGCCAGACCTTCTTCTAAAAATGATGTGAATATTTTTGAGCCTCCTTCAACCATTATAGAAATAATCCCTCTTTCTGCTAAGATTTTGAGGATTTGATTTAAATTTAGCTTACCTTCTTTTTCTTTAACTAAAATTATTTCACATTTATTTTTCAGAAGTCTAAACTTATCTTTATCATAATTTTTTTTAGAACAAAATATTAAAACTTTTCCTTTTTTAAAAATATTAGCGTTCAGAGGAATTCTTAAATAAGAATCTAGAACTATCTTAATAGGAGAGTATTTACCTTTAGCCTCAAGATAAGGATTATCTTTTAAAATTGTGTTTATTCCTACTAATATAGCTTGGAAATTAGCTCTCATCTTTTTATTATACTCTCTTGCTTTCTGAGAAGTTATCCATTTCGAATCACCTTTCAGTGTAGCTATTTTTCCATCTAAGGTTTGGGCTATCTTTAAAGTTACAAAGGGGAGGTTTTCTTTTTTAAATTTTAAGTATACTTCATTTAAAAATTTTGCTTCTGAAGCTAACACTCCTGTCTTTACCTCTATACCTTTTTCTCTCAAAATCCTAATCCCTTTACCATTTACAAGAGGATTTGGATCTTTATGGGCTATAATTACTTTTTTAATACCTGCGGTTATTATCAAATCTGTACATGGAGGGGTTTTACCAAAATGTACACAAGGTTCTAAATTGACATATAAAACTGCTCCTTTTAGATTTTGTTTTGAAGCTCTTATAGCTTCAGATTCTGCATGGAAAGAACCAAATTCTTTATGGTATCCTTTAGAAATTATCTTTCCTTTCTTTACAATTAAAGCTCCTACCAAAGGATTGGGGAAAGTTTTGGGTAAACCTTTCTTGGCTAATTTTAAAACCTCTTTCATATAAAATTCATCTGTCTTCATAAACTATCTCTTTTCTCCTTTAATTTTCTCACATACTCATAAGGAAGCTTTATAAAACCTAAATAATCTTTAGGTTTTGCATTACCGTGAGAATCTGATCCTCCAGTAATTAACAAAGAATATTTTTTTGCTATTTTTATGTAATAGTCTGTGAGATGTCTTTGATCAGGATAAAAGACTTCTATTCCTAATAGACCTGCTTGAACCAAATCATCTAAAATTTGATCTGCATTACTTCTGAAAGGGTGAGCCAAAACTGGTATTGCCTTCATTCTTCTTAAAATCTGTATAGCTTTAAATGGTGAAAATTTAAATCTGGCTACATAACAAGGAGCTTTATCACCTATGTAATTTTTAAAAGCTTCTTTTAAATCTTTTACAACTCCTTTTTCTATTAAAACCTCTGCTACATGGAGTCTTGTTACGCAAGATTCTTTAGCTTTATTAAATACTTCTTGAGGACTGATTTCTATACCTAAAGCGGCGAGTTTTTTACTCATCTCATAAACCCTTTCTTTTCTCTGTTCTTGGATTTGTTTTAAAAACTCCAAAAACTCTTTATTTTCTACATCTACAAAATATCCTAAAATATGGACTTCTTTGCCTTCAAATTCTGTGGTGATCTCTACACCTGGAATAAATTCAATATCAAATTCTTTAGCTAAAGCAAGACTTAATTTTATTCCTTTTACTGTATCGTGATCGGTTAAAGAAAGGCAATCTAAATTATGTGATTTTGCTATTTTAAAGATCTCTTCTACACTAAATGTAGAATCTGAATACTCAGAATGTATATGGAGATCAGCTGACTTCATTTAATCTTTTAAAAGAAGGAGTTTCTTTTTTTGCTACGCTATCTAAAATCCCATTAACAAATTTAGGAGAATCTGTATCTCCATAACGTTTGGCTAACTCTATAGCTTCATTTATACTTACTTTTGGAGGAACTTCATCTAAATACAAGAGTTCATAGATACCTATTCTTAAAATATTTCTATCTACATAAGCCATCCTTTTTAACTCCCAGTTTAAAGCATATTTGGTTATGATCTGATCTATTTTTTGCTTATTTTCAACTACACCTTTTACTATCTGAGAAGCGAATTCTCTTACTTGAGGAGGGAAAGGATAAAAAGAAAAGTATTCTTCTAAAATTCTTTGGGGATCTGAATCTTGGGAAATATCTATCTGATAAAGAATCCTCAAAGCACACTCTCTAGCCAAACTCCTTTTTCTCATTTAAAGCTCTTCTAAAAGATTTACCATTTCTAAAGCATGTAAGGCTGCTAATCTTCCTTTATTTCCTTCTTTTAAACCTGCTCTTTCAAAAGCCTGTTCTGAAGTGTCAGCTGTTATTATTCCAAAAATAACTGGTATCTCTGTACTCAAACTTACACTCATTATTCCTCTTGAAGTTTGAGAAGCAACATACTCAAAATGAGGAGTCTCACCTCTAATTACAGCTCCCAAGCAGATCACAGCATGGTATTTTTTAGATTGAGCCAATTTCTTAGCTACCAATGGGATCTCTAAAGCTCCTGGGACCCAAAAGCAATGAATATCATCTGGATTTACTAAATGTTGTAAAAGAGCCTCCTTACATCCTTCTAAAAGTTCTTTAGTTATTAATTCATTAAACTTAGAAACGACGATTCCAAATTTTTTTCCTTTACCTATCAAATTTGCCTTCTTTTCGATCATAATTTGACCTCCTTAAATTTTTAAAGGAGATGACCTAACTTTTTCTTTTTAGTCTCTAAATACTCTTTATTCTGAGGATTAGGGGGTATCTTAATAGGAATCCTTTCAACGACTTTTAATCCATATCCTTCTAAACCTACAATTTTTTTAGGATTGTTAGTCAATAATCTTATATTCTTTACTCCTAAATCTACTAAAATTTGGGCTCCTATTCCATAATCTCTTAAATCTGCAGGAAAACCCAAAGCTAAATTTGCTTCCACAGTATCCAAACCTTTATCTTGTAATTGATAAGCTTTAAGTTTATTTTTAAGTCCTATACCCCTTCCCTCTTGAGTGATGTACAGTAAGACACCTCTTCCTTCTTTATTTATCATTTTTAAAGATTCTCTTAACTGTCTTCCACAATCACATCTCAAAGATAAAAAAGTATCTCCTGTAAGACATGAAGAATGGACTCTAACCAAAATTGGGTTTTGAGTGTTTAAATCTCCTTTGTATAAAGCTAAACCCACTGTATCATCGATTATAGATTCATAAACTTTTAGATTAAAATCTCCGAATTCAGTAGGAAGATGAGTTTTGGCTATTAGTCTAATAAGCTTTTCTCTTTTCCTTCTATACTCTATAAGATCTTTTATAGAACAGATCTTTAAATTATGCTTTTGAGCGAATTTTATTAATTGAGGTACTCTTGCCATAGTTCCATCATCATTTATTATTTCACAAATTACAGCTGCAGGATAAATTCCAGCTAACTTACATAAGTCTACCCCGGCTTCAGTGTGACCAGCTCTTACTAATACTCCTCCAGGTCTTGCCATTAGAGGAAATACGTGACCTGGTCTTATTAGATCCTCAGGTTTAGTATTAGGATCTATTAAAGCTTTAATCGTAACAGCTCTGTCATAAGCAGAGATACCTGTGGTCGTCCCTTTTCTTGCATCACATGACTCCATCCAAGCAGTAGAAAAAGGATCTTGAGAATGAATCTTAAGTTCTGTATGTTGAGCCATTGGTCTTAAATCTAACTCCTTTAATCTCTCTTTCTCCATAGCCACACATACCAAACCCCTTGCTTCCTTTATCATAAAGTTTATCTTTTGAGGTGTTACAAATTGAGCAGGCAGAACTAGGTCTCCTTCATTTTCTCTATCTTCATCATCTACAACTATGACCATATTTCCTTTTCTCAACTCTTCTATAATTTCTTCAATACTATTAAACATAGTGGTAAAATTATATTTCATTTCTCTTGACATCTCAAGATTTTTTATATAATATTTTTGCATTAGTTTTCAATAAAAGGAGGACGGATATTGGCTAGGAGATGTGAAATCTGTGGTAAAAAACCTATAAGTGGAAATTCTATCTCTAGAAGAGGTTTAGCAAAAAAGAAAGGTGGGGTTGGAATTAAAACTACAGCTACTACTACCAGAAGATTTTATCCTAATCTTCAGAAAGTAAGAGTGAGAATTGGAAATAAGATCAAAAGGATAAATGTCTGTACTAAATGTTTAAAATCAGGGCGCGTTCAGAAAGTATAAGAAGGCTTTATATCTTTCAAGTTTAACATAATATCATCATCTGCTTTACTCAAAGAAAAACAAATATCAAATTTATTAAATCTATTGAAATATTCTTGATCAAATTCAGATTCTTTTAGACAACAGAATGTAAATTTGCCATCTGTAAAATAAACCTTTTTATCTGTAAGAGATGTTTTTGGGTAAACATTTTTTACTAAAAACACTGGTTCTGGGTTTCCTTCTCCAAAAGGTCCTAATAATTTTATGAATTCAATCAACTCATTATTTATCTCTTCAAAAGTTATTTGTGCATCTATAAAAATCGTTGGAACTAAGTCTTCAAAAGAGAGTTTAGCTTTAGCTATTTGATTTATTTTCTTTTTGAAATCAGTTAAATACTCTCTTTTTACACTTAACCCACAAGCTAACTTATGACCTCCATATTCATATAAAAATTCTTTACAATCGTTTAAAGCTGAAGTTATATCAAACCTTTCTATAGATCTTCCTGAACCTTTAGCTTTTCTTTCGTCTAAAGAAAGCAAAATACAAGGTCTAAAAAACTCTTCTTTTATTTTTGAAGCTACTATTCCTAAAACTCCCAAATGCCAATCCTCTTTCCACAAGACC
>Ga0190309_1000023_pt1 | contig 60240 bp, 67 predicted proteins | sample 48700767_MG_FD_161656 | JGI IMG/M metagenome (GOLD analysis project Ga0190309, IMG submission 161656) | Hydrothermal vent sediment bacterial communities from Southern Trench, Guaymas Basin, Mexico - 4870-07-6-7_MG | ecosystem: Environmental > Aquatic > Marine > Hydrothermal vents > Sediment ... | reverse complement strand
GGCTATTTCCTAGTAATGTTCTTTGTGAGCTTTTCGTGGTGGGTGGTGGATGATTGTTTGCATAGTAACTTCGGTTTTACTTTAAAAGAGTGGGGGTGTGTGGTTTTGTTGGAGGAGAGGGGTATGGGTTTCCAGCGGTGAAAGTTGACGCTTAAATATATGGTGTAAAAGGCGAAGTGAGTTTCCTAAATGAAAAGAGATGTTTAGTCGGTGAAATTTTGATTTGATTTTCCGTCTTTACTTGTTAAATGCCTTAAAAGACTCTTATAAGAGATAGCATTTTGTTTGGTAAGATGTTTTCATAGCCTTTAGTTTATCTAACACATATGGGTGAAATGGGCTTATGTGATTTTCTTAAATTCAAATGTTTGAAGTGCGTTTCTTTTCTAGCTCTATTTTCTGCTTTGTTCTTTTTCTGGTAAGGAATATTCACGTGAAAATATTTGTGGATGTTTTTCAGCGAAACAATGTATTCCGACTAAAAACTTATTTCAAGTGGGGAAGAAAAGAGGAAACATATCTAACAGGCGTAGTGTAGATGTGAACAACAATATAAGATATATTTAAACTTGGAGAAGCGATTGTTTCGTGTTATATTTGTTTTATCGGTCTGTGTTAAAATGTTTTTAACATTAACAAGCGAGTTCTTGTCAAAGATCAACTAAAATATATTTCTAAGTAAAGATTGTTAGACACGTTTTTGCTTTAATTCAACTTTCAAAATAAGACAAAGAAACTTATACAGCTCTATTTCTAAAATATTCACGATAAAACAAATTAAAAGTCTCCCCACCCCCAACCCACCCGCCCAATAACATACCGCACTGCGCCTATATTTAAATGAGCAAAATAAACGCAAACAGTCTGCAAGTACCTCAATATTGATATATGGTGCAGCAGAAAGCTAAATGCAGCAAAACCGACCAAAAGAACAGCTCAATACCGAAATTACCGCCAAAACTTAAAAATGATATATTAACTGTGATAACGTTTTTAACCTAATTTTGCCGCTACAATAGTGCATGTTATATTAGTGCATATTTTGATTTAGGGACTGGATGGAAACTTGGTTTAAGAATTTACTTAACTAAGCCGTATAAGATGTTGATATGATAACCATACTTAGCTTTAACAATAAATAAATTTGCTATTTATTGTTAAATTGGATGTTAAGTATTTTGCCCTATGTTTTACGAAGTTTTGAGGAACATAAGCTTAAAATAGTTAAAGGGGTGTCAAAGCATCGGAATTTAAACTTTATAACCGTGCTATGAATCATTTCTGCAATGTTTCATTCTGTGTTTGAAATGGGAATATTTAAATAATTTTTTGCCAAATGTGCATTGAAGGTGAAAAGCATGGAAGGATATTTGCAGAGGTTCTACGAAAAGTTAAAAGAAAAATATGGTGGTAGCTTGGTTAAGGTAGAGGAAATAAGGAAAATCGAACCCAACGCAAAAGAATACTTGAACAAATTGGCTAGGGAAGGTTTGATTGAGAGGGTTAGGTGGGGATGGTATTGGATTCCAGATGAAATAAAAGATCCATGGGAGTTTTTCGAGAAAGATAAAAACTTTAAGATAATTTCATGTCAAACTGCTGCGACGCTATGGAATCTAGGTTTCATGAATGTTGGTACATTTGTGGTGAAAGTCACCGATAAATCCTACGGAAAAGCTTTAGAAGAATTTTTTAAGAAGAGGGGATGGAGAATTTGGGTTGAAGTTGTTTCTAAACCTACAAGTTACGTTAAATTGAATGGTTTGTTGGTTGAAAGTTTGGACGAAACGATAATTGAATGTGTACAGCGATGGGCGTTCATGGATGCTTTTGCAGCATTATATGTGAACAGAGATAAAATAGATTTGAAAACATTGTTGAAGAAATGTTATTGGCGTAGAATTAAAGGAACAAATGTTAGAGTTAAACAAGCAATAGAATATGGATGTCACTTAATTAACAAGTTGACAGATAAAAACATGTTTAACGTTAGAAAAATGGAAATAAAAGATGAATATCTCAAAGGTTGGATTGAAGAAGCAGTTGAAAAAGTAGTTGAACTTGCCTAAATATGTTGAAATGATGAAAGTTAGGGAGAAGGAAACCGCTAAGCTAATAAGGGACCTCTCAGAAAAGACAAATAATTTTGAAAAGAAAAACTTATTTTAATAGGGGATGCGGTCTCAGAGCATTTGCTCCATCTATGGGAACAACTACAGCAAGTTATATTACAGCTAAACTGTTATCTGAAAATGTTAACAAAACGGAGAAAAAGAGGAGAACTGTTGGCTTCTATAGAGATGAGTTTAAAAGGATAAGGAAGATTGAAAAATAGTTTTTAACTTCTTCGGCGAGAAGTTCGTGGTTTAAGCTATGCTGGGAAATGTTTATATTATTTTTTGGTTATATACTTATGGGTATATAACTATGAGTATGGAGAAATTTGTCGTTGAAAGAAGTGAAGCTGAGATTATTAGGAAACATCCTAGTTGGGTTTTGGTTTATGGTAGGAGGAAGACTGGGAAAACATTTATGTTAAAAAACTTCTTAAACTGGAAAACATACATCACGGTTAGCAGAGGCTTAAACATTTTGGTTGAGGAAAAAGGTCGGGAAACCAAGATTGTTGAGCTGAGAAAATTGCCTTCGATAGTTGATGAGTCGCTTAGAAGAAACGAAGTTGTTGTGGTTGATGAGTTTCAACGTCTTCCAGAAGATTTCTGGGATATCTTCGCAAGCTACCACCCAAAAGGTAAGCTCATATTAGCTGGCAGTAGTTTAAGTATTGTTGAGAAGGTTTTTTCACGTAGAAGCCCCCTACTTGGACTACTTTTACCAGTTCGCATAGATTTAGTTAAGCCTAGCGACGTTCTACGTTCACTTATATCAATGGGGTTATCTTCTAGGGAAGCTGTTGAATGGGGCGTTATTGTTAGAGATCCTTGGATAATACCTCACGTAAATTTGAGGGGAAATGTTCAAAGCCAAATAGCAAAACTACTACCACTTTTAGTTGAGTCCTCTATCAGCCTTATCGGGGAAGTTTTTAGAGATGAGGAGAGGCTTTTAACAAAAACTTACGAGGCGATACTTTATGCGATTGCTTCTGGAAGCTGGAGGCTAGAAGAAGTTGCAAGAGAAATCTACCAGAAGGGAATCATAGAATATCCACGTCTCGAATACGCGTCTTCCTACGTTGACAGACTTGTTAAAATGGGCCTCGTGGAGAGAATCCCCCTCTACAAAAGTAGAGCTAGAATATATTTGAAGCTGAGATCACATTTGATGAGCATAGCTTTGGGAATAGGGGAGAAAACAGGTCTCACAGAATATCTTCAACCAGTGTTTAACGTTGAGGAAGCAGTTAGATCCATGTACGGCTTGGAACTTCAATTTTTCATAGGTGAAGCTTTAGCTGAAGCAAAAAATCTGCGAAGAGCATACACCATACTCCCAAAAGACAAAGGAGACATAGACGTCGTACTACTCGACAGAAAAAATAGGCCAGTAATGGCTATCGAAGTTAAATCAAGTGCGCCAAAGAAGTTGGATGTAGAAAGTCTAAGGGAAGAAGCAAGGCAAATAGGTGTATTTGAAACAGCAATCTTCACGTTAAAAGAAGTTGCTAAACAAGAACTTTTTGGAGTAGAAATAATCACGCCAAGAAAGCTAATAGACATGTTGAAGCAAAGTAGAACGGAGAAAGAGAGGAGAACTGTTGGCTTCTATAAGGATGAAATAGGTAGGATAAGAAAGATTGAAAAGTAGTTTTGTCGGGTTGCGTCGTTTTATTCATTTATGTTACCTATATGTGTTAGTGGAGTTTATGTTCATATTTCTCAACGAGTTCATTGAATCTTTTCTCTATTTCCTCTCTGCTTACTCCTCGACGCTCCATTTTTCTTATTTCCCATATTTCTTTTAAGATTTTTAGGTCTTCTTTTGTCAACGTGTGAAGTGCTTTCCAAGCATCCATATTCACCAAGAAAGATAACATTTCTATTCCCTTTTCCGTGGGAAAATATTCAACTTTCTCCTCTTCTTTCCTCTTCGGGTTAAGCTTCCTTTTTGCAATGTAACCTTCCTTCAACAAAACCTTTAAATGATGATTTAAAGATGCTGACTTTAGACCTGTTTCTTCTAAAAGTTTTTTGAAGGATGTTTTGCCTCGCCTCACAAGTTCAAGCAATATTTTAAATCTTGCACCAGAGCCACGTATCAAAACTTTTTCAGCTTCATCAACCAATTCCACGTGTTTCACAGCTATCTTTTTAAGTTCAGACACGTTTACCATTTTCACCATCCTAAGTTGGTTGTATTATCGCTTTTAGTATTTCTTCTATTTCTTTTACTGTTTTTGGCAGTTTGTTTCTTTTGAAGCACTCCCTTAGAAATGTTGCACCTATTTCGCTTACTCCAGAAACTATCTTGCCGCGTTGAGTCGCTCTGTAAAATGTTTTCGGCGAGTTTCTTCTCTTAGTTTTTCTTTCAATTCTCTCGACTAGACCTGCTTTAATTAATGTTTTTAGGTGATGGTTTATTTTTGCAGGTTTTTCTCCTAAAGTTTCAACAATCTCGGAAAACGGCAGTTCTTCTATGCTTAGCATTTTAAGTAGGGTGTCTCTTAGAGGGTGGCCGATCACTCTGTAAATTTCATGGTTCTCCGATACCATGTTAACACCTCCAACTAAAATTAATATTAAGAAATATTTAAATGTATCTTTTTACTAAATTCTTTTGAGTAAAATTGTTGAAAATGGTGGAGTGAATGGTCAATAACTTTGAGGTAAATGGTAGAGTGCGTAAAATAGTTGAGAGAACATACAAAAAGTTTTTAGAATATGTTAAACAACATGTAGATCCTAATATCGAGAAAAAAGCGAAGTTTTTCATCTTAGGCTCATACTCAACGGAGAAAATTCCCCTTGAAGAAGGTTTTTCTCCAAAAGAAATTTTATTAAAAGTTAAGAATTCTCTTTTGAAGGAATTAGGGAAAGAAGAAGTTTTTCCTTTCCTTATGGACGATATAAAATATTTTGAGTTTAAAGTTGGGGAGGGAGAGGATTTAGCAGTAAAATTTTACGTTCTTTCCCTTTTTAGTGATGCAGTTTTCCTAATTATTGAAGCGGAGAAAAAGGTTGTTGTAGAAGGTAGAAAGATGTTGTTTCCTGAACGTCACGGACCGTCTATTGAATGGGGTATGATACTGCCTTTGGCTATTGCAAGTAAGATGTCTATTTTTATAAGAGAGGGAGTAAAACACTCAGAAATGTATGAGAAAACTAAGGGTGTAAGAAAACTTCTGGGTATTAAGGAATATCGTTTTAAAAATGTAGAAGAACTTCTAAAGCAACTAATTACAATTGCTAAAAAAGTGGTTAAGAAAAAATTTAAGAATGTTGAAAAAACAGAAATAAAAAAAGAAAAGAAGAAGAGAAGAACTGTAGGCTTCTATAGGGATGAGCTTGGCAGAATAAGGAAGATTGAGAAATAGTTTAGGGTGGTTTAGTTTATGTTTTCTCCGTGAGTTTTCGGTTTTTGATTTGTTAAAATTCTGTCTGAGATATTTGAGATTGAATGTTAGGTCTTAAGCTTAAATTTCCTTCTATAAAGAAGTGCAGTAACAATTACCGCTGTTACTGTGATTGCAGTGATTGCTACTGTTACTGTTGGGAATTGGGGTTTTCCTCCCCCTTCTTCCTCCTCAACTATTATTGTTATTTTTGCTGTTTTTGTTTTCACGGTTTCTTCGTTGTCCATGTCTACCGCATGTATCTCGAACACAATGTTTTTCGAGGTTTCTTCTCCGAAAAGTTCTTTCAACTCTTGGTAGCTAAATGTTACAACATACTCTCCGTTGATTAAAGTAAGGTTTTTCGTAAGGATTTTATCACCTACTTTTAGGACTATATACGCTGATTTTATTTGTCCCTCTAAGTCTGAGATGTTCACCTTTACAGTTAGGTTTTCTCCGATGTCTACGGTTGTATTGCCTAAGAATATTTCTCCTATCAAGGGCGGGTTGTTCAAAACTTCAACAGTTATGTTCTGTGTTTTTAGGTATGCTCCGTCTGCGTCCCACACCTCAGCCCAAACAGTAATGTTCCCCAAAGGCATGTCGTAAGGTATTTGCAACGTTTCTACGATGCTTCTCTTATCTTCCTCATTTACTCTTTCGAATGTTAAATGCGTTCCGTTTGGAAACAGTCTGTGTAGGTAACCGTACATAGATATGAGATGCTATTGTATCCACGTGTTTCGTTAAGATATCCAAACCATTTAACGTAGGAGTTGTATCATTGTGGATAAACAGCAAATAAAGTATACGTGTATTTTGTAGTATCATGCTTGTTAGAATAATGGCTTTTACGGTAATTTTGTTATTATTCTCCTATGTTAAAACATTGTTTTAAGGTTTATTTGCGCTTTTCTCATTTGTTTTACTTTTGTTTTGTTCTTTTACTGGTTTTTGCTTTGAGACTGACGGTTGTTTAATAAAATTCTCACCTGTGGTGTGGTTAGCTGCGGGTTTATAACGGTGAAGTTCGTAGTATAAGCAGTGGTGGTTAGGTTGGAGTGTTTGGTGGCAGGTGTGGGATTGCAGCCATCGCCTATATCCGCTCTTATTGACTGTTTGGCTTCTATTGTTCCTAGGGGTAAACTGGATTTTGTTGAGCTGATTGCTACGAGTAGTGAGCGCTGTTTAGATTCCGCTTATCTCATTAAGTTTGATGTTGAAGGTAGATTGGATGCGCGTGTAAATGTTCATGTGCTTTCCGGCGAAGATGTTAAAAGTTTTGAGGATGTTGCTGAGTTCTTAAAGGTTTCAGGTAGAATTATCAGATATTATGTTGAGAGGGGTGTTGATGTTTATGTTTCTGTTAGTGGTGGACGTAAAGACTCTGTATCTTCCTTAATTTTTTTGGGTTCTCTTTTCGGAGCGAAAAGAGCTTTCCACATAATTACCGAGGGTATTTCCTATCTGAATGAGCTGTGGTTTCAAGTGTATCAGCATCTAAAAGGTTTTCACCGTTTTCCTCAAGAGGAAAAACAGCAAAAATACAATGCGTATAAAGATCTTATAAATGAGGTTCTTCACCCTTCAAAAGAAGCTGTCAACCTTGTTGAGGTTCCTCTACTACCCGTGACAAACTCTTTCAGAAAAAACATACACAACGTTCTTAAAGGTATTAGTTCTGGTGAAGTTTCAACTAAAAGTGAAGAGATAATTTCTGTTCTTAGGAAAATGGGTTATGTTGAATTTAAAGAAAAAACTGCTTTTTTAACTAGGCTTGGAAAACTTCTCTTAGATTTACTGGAGGGATAAATATGGGAACCTTTCACTTTGTAACCTTAGGTTACAGTCCCGGTGTAGTTACATGTCCACTATACATTTTAAGCAAGTATATGGCTAAAGAAATGCCAGGCGGCGTACAGAAAGTTTTAATATTTACCCCAAGCGAACTACGTGAAAAGACATTGGGCGAATTTATCAAAGAAAGCAAGTCTATTAAGAAACCAACCTTTTTCATCAAAAATAATGACGTTACTAAGAGATATTTGCATTTATCTATTCCAGAAATCGCTGAGAGGGTGCTAAGCGAATATGTAGATGTAAAAGAGGATATAGAAATCATATATTTGCCAGATAAAGTTAATGTAAGTCGAATGCTTCCGATTTTCGCTGAACACTTTGCAGAGCACTGGAAGCATAGAAATAATGTATGGGTTAACCCTGCAGGCGGAACCGTACCTATGTCTATCGCAATAATGTTCATGGCGCAGCTTTACGCTGCAGCTGGAAAAATATACTACACATATGCTCATCCAGGCAGTGAAAGATATTTAATCCCACCTGATAACTGGAAGGAACACTTTGAACTTACAATGCTACCCATTTTCCCAACGTTCTTACATAGAGCTTACATTTTAACCCTACAACACGTTAGAAAAGCTAGAAGTAAAGAAGAGATACTGTCTTTTTTAAGGGCTAACAACGAGGAAGTTGACGATAACAGGTTACGCTGGATGCTTTTACGACTAGAATCCTATGGCTACATCGAGAAAACACAGAGAAAAGTTGTTTTAAGCAGCAGAGGACAAGAAGTCCTAAAGGTGATCGATAAAATAGCTAAACTTTTCCCTAGGGGCTAAAAATGGTTAGGTTTTTCGTCGTTTATGATATCAGTGAACACGATGTTCGCAGGGAACTTAGAGAAACCTTGAAGAACTGGGGAGGCATATGGCTTCAATACAGCGTCTTCGAATTAGATCTGCCTAAAGATAAAATTGAAACATTGGTTAAGATCGTCAGAAGAATTTTAAGGAAAGGTACTGGGGAAGTACGCTTCGTTTTCCCATGCAAATCTTGCTACGAGAAAATTGAACATATATCTACACGGATAAGTGATTTGATGGAATGGGATATAATATGAGCGAAGTATGGATATGCTTCCTCGGAGTAACCCCACAAGCCATATATAACACTATTTGGGCAGCAGTATCCAAAAACATGTGCAAACCAGTAAAATTTCATTTCATCGCATCAAAAGAAGCAATAAAACACCGCAGCACTATTGAGAAAAAGGTTAAAGCCATCTGCCAAGAATTCTTAAACATAACACCAGAAATAAAGTTCCATATAGTTGATGAACAAGATTTAGAGGAAATCTTTAAAGCTCCACGTGAAATAGCTAGGCAAGAAAAGGAAAAGGGCAACAATGCAGTAATTGATGTTACTCCTGGAAGAAAATACATGTCAATCGCATCGCTACTAGCAGCCCTTGACTGCAACGCAGAAAAAATCCTATACCTCCATTTAAAGGACCCCTCTTATCAAGGAAAAGATTACCCCTTGATACCCTATCCTTTACAGGAGTTGAGGGACCTCAAAAATGAATTTAGAAGATAGGCTTGAAAAATTTCTTATCCATGAAGAAGAGTTTCAAGTAGTTTTAAACGAACTTTATAAAGAATCGGAGAAATTTGAAATCATGTTGCCTTTTACGCTTCGTGAACCTGCTCTTGAAATAAACTTTAAGACCCTTGAAATTAAAATAAATGTTGGAAAAAATGACTTTCAACTTCCCATAAAAACCGCAAAAAAAGTTAAGAGCGAAATATCTAATTACGGAGATGTTCTCGACGCACTTTTCTCCGCAGGAATACTAAAACCTGAAAATGAAAACGAAATAATAAATTTTTTGAAGAATAAAATGACGGAAGCTGAAAAGTTTACTTCTTCACCAAGGCCCTTTGCTATAGCTTTTGACACTAACTGCTTCATGCTTAAAGTGCCTTCAAACCTTTTAAAAAAGGAACTTAGAAAAATTCCCTGCGTATATTCGGAACTGGTTTTAGAGGAACTTGGACTACTTGCCCAACATAAACTTAACGGAATTATTGAACATTTAAAACAACTATATCCAAGCTCAGCCCGTGAACTCTCTTTTTTACGGCACTGTGAAACTAGAATTGCTAGAAGAGCAAAAATGGGTATAGCCGAGGTCAACAAGCTTCAAATAGAACATGCTGGCAAAACAATAGGAGCCAAACCCCCAAACAACTTTTCAACACTGAGTAGCATTGAGAGAGATAATCAAATTATAGAAAGCTACGTAAACTACCAAGAAGAAAGAAAAGTTGAGCTTATCTTCTTAACTACAGACAACAATGCAAATATCCGCGCAGCTACAAAAGGACTAGCAACATTTTACATAAAACAGCCAACAAACCTATCAAATATCAAAATAAACTATAAATCCTTAACAAAACTATTTTACACCCTATCAGTAATGTTCGGCTACATCAAGCTTAGAACAGGATTCACAACCACACTAATTTATAGTACATGGCCTGGAAAAACTTTCAACGAATGGAAAAACAACCTAATGAAAATCCTAATACCAAAAGACACCAAAGCAACTCAAAACATAAGGAAACATTTAGCAGTTTTAAGAACATAAGTGAGAAACATGATAAGAGGCTACAGCGAAAAAGCAAAAACCCCCTTAAAAATAATTCTTAACGTTAGAGACATATACTCCTACCTTTACTGTCCAATATGGGCATACATACTAAAAACATACCATTTCAAACAACCCGTAACAAGAAAAATGCTACAGGGAAAAACACTACACGAACTAAGATACACAACAACAAAATTCTTAATCAAAGGCTTAAATATCCAAGAAGCAATAAAACTTGCAATACAAGAAGTAACTGAAAAATTTAAAGAACTAAAACCATCAGAAATAAAAAATATGATACAAGACTTCCGCAAAAACCATGAAATCCTTAAACACGTTCCAGAAACATTTGAATACGAAGTTTACTTAAAATCTGAAACACTTGGACTAAAAGGCAGAATAGACATCATAGAGAACGGACATCCCATCGAAATCAAATACACAAACATGAGAACAGGGTTCCCAGAAAAAATCCAACTAACACTTTACGCCCTTCTTCTCGAAGAAAAAACTAAGAAAAACATTGAGTACGGATTTATAGAAAACTGGAAAACCGGAGAAAAAACAAAAATACAATTCACAGAAAAACTGAGAGAAAAAGCTATAAAAATGAGAAACAACGCAATAAAATACTTCTACATAGAAAAAACAAAACACATCAAAAAAGCTAAAGTAAGCATCGGAAAATGTGAAAACTGCGAAATAGAAGAATTCTGCAAAACAATAACCAACCAGTAAGCACACAGCATTATTAAATCACCCAATTTTAACATCTCCACTTTGTGTTCCTATAACTCTAAAATCCTATGAATTCGATTTTGCATAAAACTAGGACATAGCTCTAACTCAAGTTAAGTCAGCCATGAAGATATACGTATATTTTATTGCTGTTTGTCTTCAGTTTACATAGCCTATTTCTTCAAAAGACATAACAACACGGCATAAAACTAATAATACACACTTAACCTTGATAAATCATCCATCAATAAAAATATCGATAAATATACAACTATTAACAATGATGACAATCATTTATATTTTATTTCTAGTGGTAATGTTAATATTTAACGGAAAGCAAACTTTACATAGGTTTCTGGAAAATAAACCTACCAAAAGAAAAATATCCAAAGAGGAAAAGCGAAACACATTGCTGTTTCAAATCTTAATTTAAAACAACAATCGGAAAACACCTATGACCATTTGAGTTGATTGTATCATATTTAAGATTAATATGCCCGTAGATTTTCTATAAGGTTTCTTAGTTCGAAGCATCTACGGTTGTTATAAAATTACCTTACCAACATTTAAAGCAAATCTAAAGCTGTTAAATATGAGAAATGTTGATTCATTTAAACACTTAGTGACAATTAAACTAAAAATTCAATACTAATTTCATTATTTCCTCGGAAGCTAAGTTTGTTTTCGAACCATTAAACACATCAAAATAACGACGTTCAGCTAGTACTCTATAGTGTATTTTATTGAGAACGTTCTTGTAACTTCTGCACCTATGGTTATGGGATGCGCCGCCCCGGTAACTTTTCCTACAATAATTCTGCCACAAATTTCAATTAAATATTTAAATCCACGCTGAATGATTTTACCAGAATAGGAGGAAAACACTGCATCCCCTGTCCCTGCTCCACTTACGGTATATATTTTAATGGGGTGTTCTTCTCCTGGAAGTATTTTCTTCCCACCAAATACATCTATAAGCCCTCCCATGAACTCCGTTTCTTTTCGCAGTCTCAACAATCCAAAGAAAACTTTCTTCTCTTTGGGTTTCGGGAGAATTTGACGAAAGTCTATATTTTCAATCCTTATAGGGAAGTTATGTACATTTCTTATCAAAAAGTAGATACCTGTACCACCTTCAATTATTTGTATATTGTCTAGTTCAACAACCTTTTCTCCTTCGATTTGTATGATACGTACATCGCTTGTACTTATTCTAGGTATTTTCTGGCCACAATAAGGACAGTAATTAAAATCTTCACTAACCTCTTTTCCACATCTAGGGCATCGTAGCATGATTTATCTACTTCTCCGGGAAAATTTAAATTTTACTTAGTGCGCGCTAGAACAGCAAGCTTCCGGTGTTATAAGCAGTTCGTTCAAATTTTTCAAACTGGTTTTCACATTCAAAAAATCTTAATTAAAAAAGAACAGCACGTGAAGCTCAGATGTGTGAGTTTTTGGCTGGGTTCAAGGTAGTGATATGCCTTCAACCTATGTTCATCTATCAGGAAGGGATGTTGATAATGCAATTCTAAGGATCTACGGGGAACTTCCTAGGATGAGGGGGAGGAAGGGCTAAGAACTAAGGTTTGTCCTAGGTGCGGGAATGAGAACCCATCTGAAGCTGGTTTCTGTAACAGATGTAGACTTTTTCTAGATGAGAAAATAGCTTTAGAAGTTAAAAAGAAGGAAGAAGAATTTTTGTCAAGCTTATCGATGAGGAAATTCTGGAGAAATGATTGAGAAGAAGGTTAGAGAGGTTTTAATGGAAATGAGGAGCTGAGACTTGTCTTATTCCGACTAAGGTGGATTATGTTGATGTTTGCATAAGCTTAAGTTAGGTGACATTTTCGGCTAGATCTTTCAGCCACTTCATGAATTCTGTTAAGAATGAGTAAAGCTTTTTCTCATCTATCTTTTCTATTAGGAGATGTCTTTCCGATCCGAAAGGGAAATTTTTAACACTTAACATGGAAACTTTTTCTCTTAGGTTTCTCCTGTACTTCTTGTAAAGTTCTAGGATGAATCTTAATTTTTCCAATGTCTCCCTTTTCAATTTCTTTAGGTTTATGTTAAATTTGCTAGAGATGAAGTATATGTCTATAAAGTCTCTTTCTTTAAACCCTCTTCTAGTTAGGATTGCTCTAACTTTTTCACACAATATTTCTCTGATGTCGTACACGTTGAAGGGTATGGTTTCTCTATACTCCATGTAGTACGTTGGAAAGAGAAACTCGAGTTCCTTCGATTCCGGGCAAATAGACCTTAATTCAACCTTCTTTACTGGAAATATTATGTTTTCAACGAAATTTATCTGTATTTTAATGAACGTTTCGGTTTCGATTATTGAGGGAAACCATAACTTAAATGTCACGAACTTGTTACCGCCACCAAGCTCCACATATCTTCTGTTACCTTTTTCACATTTGAAGTCTAGACCCCTTTTCTCAGATATTTTTTCGAACAACTTTCCAATTGAATCTATTTTGCTAGATAAAAGTCTTCTAACAGCTTTTTGGCTTAATCCTTTGAAAATCGATTGGTTAAGGAAGGTGAAGTCCAAGTCTACTGAGAACCTATAGTAGCCGAGGTAATATTTTATTAGACAGCTTCCACCTTTAAAAGCAAAGTTTTCTGCAAAACTTGTTTTTGAGAGATCTAGTAAGATTTGATGTAACAGGAGATCTTTCTCAACTAGACTTTTATCTAACTTTAGCCTTTTGCTCACTTCCTCAACAAATTCTTTCATCTTATCATCTCCAAGGTTCTTCTAACTGTCTTTGGATACTTTTTCGAGTATTTGAAGAGTTTTTTCTTGGAAGCTTTACTGACTAGCTCTGAGATATCAAGAACGATTTTCTCCTCAGGTATACTTCTGTACCGCCATAGGTATATGAAGTCTAAAATTGTTTTTTCCAAGTCAGAGTACCTTAACCTGTTTTTTTCCTTTATTCCGAAGAAAAGCGACGGTTTAATCTTTATGAACTTAAACCTGTGACCTGCTACCTTTATCTCGTTAGCTCTGAATATTTTGTCGTTTAAGACGAATTCTATCGGGAAGTATTCGTGAGTAACACCATTAAGCCTTAAAGCTGTGTAAAGGCCAAAGTACCAGTTTTTAACTTCTTTGGCTTCCATACCTTCAGCAATCAGTTCTAGATGGCTTAAGTCAAGTTTCCCAAGCTTAATCTCCCTTGGAGATTTCACGTAAAAAACTCCTTTGAAAATTCTGACAAGATAATCTCTACTTAGGAGATATCTGACCATATTTTCGTATTTAGCTTCAATCTCTTTACACATACTCTTTAAGGTAGTGGAATCAGTAATCTTTCTATTCTCTACCCACAGTTTTTTCATAAGCAACTCTGCTTTTCTCATATATATCACAATATCACACTTTTTATTACATTATAATATATATGATTATATCACATTATCAAATAAGAAGATTGTGAAAAGGAGTTCTCACCTAAACTTAATAATTGTAGATGTAGAATCAATCTTTAGTTATAATTCCTTAAAATTTCTTTTAGAATGCTATTAATTGTTTGGTTAAGAACCGTTCTGGTTTGCCGTTACTTTTGGAGCATTTAACAACTTTGTAACAGCAAACCTTCCTACCTTCGGTTTCGTTGGGGGGGGTCACGGGAATGGTCTCATCTTATTTGCTCTGCGCCCCTCACCGTTTATTTAGGGAGCACTCCACACATCCCTCTTACGTGAATCCCACATATCGCTCGGAAAGGGGCATCCAAGTTTGTAAACACCAAAATTTGAGATACGAAACATATAAATGTTTTCGAAAGCTTCACTCCATGTTACCGCCCATCAACATAGATTAGCTTCATGTTTATCATATCTATAATTGATTTAATCAGAGTTGTTTTCCCTGAGCCAATAGGGCCATAAATAAAAGTGTTAACCTTATTAGCAATAAAAGAAACCATCTTTTTTCTCTCTTTTTCTCTAAACAAAAGTTTTTCCGGAATATATTTTTGACAATACTTCTGGATAAACTATTAATTTCTTAAACATGAAAACAAGAATGAGATTAAAATCAAGAATAATTTATGCAAGCAGAGAATTCCGTTAGTAGTTTTTAGTCTTTCATAACTGGAATTCGATGAGAATTGAATCATGGAGTCCCCACTTTAGTAAATTCTATTGCTTCAGCAATCACTTGTTCACCATATTCAGCTATTAAATCGCCTACAATGACTTCATCTTCTACAGGAAGACCTTTCTTTAACCTTTCCACTATATCACGACCTGTTGTATTTACTTCTTCACCAAGCATAGTCTTTACCTCTTCAAGTGCCTTTTTCAGATCTCCTTTGTACTTAATTTGAAGACACTTAACATACTCAAGTACTTCTTTCGAAAACTCCTTAATTCGAAAAACAGCAAGGCATGTTTATTAGTGGCTGCAAAGAGTTTTCTGAGTAGAAAGGATACTCTAAGGTTTCAATTAAATTTATATGAAAGAGTTTTGCGCTGTTTTTAAGTATTATCAAATTATGTTTTCAAGTTTTACCGAAAAATGAGAAACAGCTTATTTATTTTTTATGTGAGTTCTATGTTTACGGCTTGGAACGATGTTAAGAATATCAATTTTTCATATTTATATTGATATATTGCAAAAATGTATCTGTTTATGTACGATATTTTTGTTGTTTACTGTTTTTTATTTTTGAAGAGAGGCAGAAGCAGCTAGAATATATTTTGAAGCACTTAAAAGCACTTTGGATGAAAGTTATGGATTTACCGGTAGAACGCGGCAACCTCCCAAAGATCCTGTGAACGCCGCTTTAAGTTTCGGCTATGTCTGGCTTTACAATATTGTTGCAGAAGAGTTGTGGATGCAGGGATTAGATCTTCGAGTCTCATTCTTGCACGTGCCTTGGAGGAAGAGAACCGGGTTAGCCTTAGATTTGGCGGAGGAATTTAAGCAACCAATAATAGATATTGTTGTTTTATCGATGTTTAAGTCTAAAATATTCGATATAGAAGAAGATTTTACAAGAGATAGAGGAGTTCTTCTTTCGAGAAAGGGAAGGTCTAAGCTTTTGAAAGCTCTTTATACTAGACTTAATTTTCGGTTTAAACTTAAAGGAGAAACACAAGACCTAAGATCTTGGATTACTACCCAAGTTTCTAAGCTAAAAGACCATTTTCTTAAAAATGTTCTCTACGAACCTTTTATGGTGAATGATGCATGATTATTCATATAGTAACTTCGGATTTTACTTTAAAAGCTAAAAGCAAAAGATACGTAGTTTCATTGAAAGAAAAAGAATACGAATTTCCAGCAATAAAAACCGAGTGCATAATTTTAAACCCTCATGGCAATTTAACCTCTGCCGCGGTAAAACTAGCAGAAGAACATAAAACAACAATAATATTCGTGGATGACAACTTTAAAATTACATACCTCAGTTTTCTAGACGCAGCTAAAGACATAAAATATCTTTTAGGTCAAGTCGAAAGTTTTCTACATAGAAAAGAAGAATACACAAAAATATTTTCGAAAACCGCTGAAAACTCGCGAAAACAAATTGTAAAATACCTTGATCTAGGCTTTGAAAGCGAAGGAGATTTTTGGAAAGATGAAGAAAAATACATTTAACGTTTAGAGGAAGCCTTCGGACATGAAATACAATACATGGTTAATTTTGCTAGAGCAAGGCTGGTAGCGGAGTGCCTACACTTTTTATTAAAGACAGGACTACACCCGTCGTTAGGTTTTCTCCACGAAGGGGAAGCATCTCTAGCGAAAGATCTAGCATTAGAGCTACAATACAATGTGTGTGATCTTACTGCAGTAAATGTTGTCAAGAAGGGTGGAACCATTAAAAACTTGGTTCAAATGTACCAGAAGAAAATGGAAACCAGCTTTACTCATCCAGTACTTAAAAGACAAACAACGTATCGAGAAGCAATAAAAATACAGGCAAAAACCTTAGCTGCAACGATGATATCTCCAGACATAAAATACAGTCCATTAAGAACCCGCTTATAATACTATAGTCATGTAGTGATGAAGATATAATTGTAGACACGTAAAATTTTAGAAAGTAATTCAAATTGAAGCTAATTTAAGCATCGTTGTATGCTATAATTGTTTTCTTATTTTTGGTGGTATGGGGTTTTCATATATTAGTCCGTATTCCTCTGTTAACTTTTTTACGTGTTTATCGTTGGAAACTATTATTGGGATTTTATGTTCTAAAGCTGTGGCCACCAGTAGGGCGTCTCCTAAAGGTACGTTTTCTTCTGCAGCTATATTGAAACCTGTACTTGAAACATTGATTAAATTTAAGCCAAAAGCTATTATTCTAATTTTCTTAGCTACGTTTTCTCTAGGTCTAACTTTATAGTACCAGTAAAGGGTGTTATATGTTTCAAGTAGAGTCGTCGCTGTGACATACAGTTGAATTTTGCCTTTTAGACCTTTGCTAATTAAGGGCTTAGTGTAAGGTGTTGCAATATGGTTTTCCAAAAGAGCGTAAGACAAAATATCTGCATCGATAAGCCTCACTCTTTAACACCGCCGTAAAGTTCTTTTCCTCTCTCAGCATCGGCTCTCGTCATATCATCACTAGTATAAAGCTTAATTTTATTAAACTCCTTAAACAATTCTTCTCTATTAAATCTCCTTAGAACAATGGTGTCACCGATTTTTTCAACTAAAAGTTCATCATCCGGCTTTAAATCGCTCCTATATTTCTTAGGTATAACAATACGCCACCTACTATCAATTTTAACAATTTCTCCCATACCCACACCCCAACCCACATAGCAAATCACAGCTATTTAAACATTACGAAAGACACTCCGCAAAGTTGTAACCAGCATAAACTACCCCGATCAACTCGTCTGCACAACACAGCGCCATCCTAATAGCATTAACATAGACATATATACATATTTTACTTGTTGTTTGTCTACGTTTACTTTTGTTTGTCTTCGAAGACATAATATCTCGACACAAAACATAAAACATGCATTTAAACTTGATAAAAATATTTACCGTTCAAAAATATCAACAGACATACAACCATTAACAGTAATGACGACCATTTATATTTCATTTCTCTCCAAATATCAAGTTTTTATCGGAAAATCAAGGCTCTAAGGCAACATTTACATAGGTTTCTGTAAGTATAACCCTCACCAAAAAAGAGAAATAGATGAAAAAGAAAAGGAGAAACAAAAACACAAAACCCTTTCAAAAAATCTTAATTAAAAAAGAACAGCAAGTATCTCTAGCGACGTCGATCTGCTTCTTTTCCGGAGTCTTTCAAAAAATCTTAATTAAAAAAGAACAGCAAGGAGGGAGATCCTTAACCAGCTTCTTATCAACTATAATCACAGCAAACTTTCAAAAAATCTTAATTAAAAAAGAACAGCAAGCATTTCGAAGGGTGATGAGATTCCCTGGAATATTGTTGCTTTCAAAAAATCTTAATTAAAAAAGAACAGCAAGAGTACTACGGTTGTACCTACAAGTTCTTCTGTATCTTCCCTTTCAAAAAATCTTAATTAAAAAAGAACAGCAAGTGAAGCTCTGCCTCCCCTTAAAACAAGAGAATTTCCAGTCTCCAGCTTTCAAAAATCTTAATTAAAAAAGAACAGCAAGCTACATGTAAACGCTGATCAACGAAAAAGTCAACAATAGTTACTTTCAAAAAATCTTAATTAAAAAAGAACAGCAGGATTCTTTGAACAACGTAGTTGATGATGTTTGAAATTTTATCCTTTCAAAAAGTCTTAATTAAAAAAGAACAGCAAGTTAACAGTGGCCGATTTTCCCCCATCTGACCATATATAGTCTTTACCTCTCCCTTAGTTATAGCTGTGGTAGCTTATTTTGCATCTAAACGTAAAATAGTTAAACAAGCTCTAACAGGTCTATACATGATAGAGGAAAACTGTTATGTTTATAATATGGATTATAATAATACCTTTCTTTATTACAGCAAATATAGTGTTTACCATGTTTATGGTAGCAATTATCAACACTTTATTAATTGTTTTAATGATTTTATCATCGTTAGTTGTTTCATTTGCACTTTATTATCTTTCTTCTAAAATATTAACTAAAATATTAGAAAAGCTCGATTTAGCATTATGAGTTGCCTTAGAGGCTAGTTTTAACTTATAGTTTTATATATGTGTAGAGTGTATTTTCCGCATCCTGCTGTTGCTAGGGTTCCTGTATGAAGGTATTTTCCTAGTGTTAGAAGTTTGAATATCCATTTTGCTACTTCTTTATTTTCGTATAGATTTGGACTTATTTGATGTTGTGTAAGCCCTTTTATGAACGGTCCGTATTTTTCCCATTGCTTTCTTTCTAACGAATATTTCGTGAGATAGATGGTCTTTACTTTTGTTAACTGGTTTTTTATGTTTTTTTCCGCTGTTTCCGCTATTTTTGTTGCTGTTTCCGGTGTTAGTATTGGTTTGTTTAGGTGGTAGTGCATTGTTAAGCTATATTTTCTTGCTAGGTTTCTTACTATGTGGTGTACCTCTAGTTTCAATACGGGTTTACCGTTATAACGCACCATTGTAGGTGTTTCTAAAAGTAGTTGAAGAATATCTGGCTGTTTTTCTACTATTTTTTCCGCTGTTTCTTCTATTTGCCCTATTGTAATGTCTGTTTTTATTGCCTTGTTATCGTAATTTAGATACCCTTCATTTTCATCGTAGATTAAGGCTTCTTGGCCCGTTAGGTCGTTTTCCGCTGTTATTTTTTGGATTTGAAAAGTTCTTCTCTTGGTTAATTTTTTGTCTCTGCCCAACCCCATTTGACTCATACACTTTAGGACTAGTATTATGAAGGGTTCTAGATTTATTGCCCGTTTTCCTATTAAATTTAGGTGAAAAATGAATTTCCTTTTTTCCTGAAGTTGTATTGGCTCTAATGTGTAGGGTTTTGTTATTCCCTCTAGTTTTCTTGCTATTAGTGGATTTTTGAAAAGCTTAGGTGAGGTTTCAAACACATACTGGTATTCACATGTTTTTTGTAATGAACATTTTTCACACGTTTTTTTTGTTTTTTCTGCAGAGAACTTGCTTTAAACACTGACCAAAGACGCCTCGTAAAGTTGTACCTGTCCATTGTGGTATTTCATAGTTTTTGTCGAATTCTGCTTCTATTTTATATCTTCTTATCAATGGACCCCCTCACTTTGTCAAAATTTTTCTTGAATATCTAGATATAGTTCTGCAAGTTCGGTTAGTTTTATTTTCTTTTTACCATGTGGCCCTCCAGGTTCTCTTCTGACCATGCCCAGTTTTTCGAGTTTTTTAACGTATTGACTTACCATGGATTTTGTTCTTCTCTTATATGGGGTACTTAATCTTCTTGCTAAATCTGTGATTGATTCTGCTTCACCTTTCTTTAATTCTTTTAATATTGTTAATGCAAAAGTGCCTAGCTTTTTTGTCAGGCTTAATTTTCTTGTCGGTATTTCTATTGGCCCTATTGGTGGTCCGTCTTCTCTATGTAATATGTATATGACTTTTCCTCTTTCTATATCTGCAGCGAACTGTGCTCCTAAGCTCATTGTTCTCGTTCCGCAACTCATGTTTATTACAGGGTCATAGTCTTCGTGAGTTTTTATGATTTTTAAAGTCTTTCTAAGGACATCAAATAAATCGAATGGTTCAACCTTTATTATTTCAACTGGGATCCCGTAAGTTTTTTGGATTTTTGTTTCTAACTCCTTAGCGTATGTCATAGTGTCTTTTGAGGGCATTAATACTACTTTGTCTGTTTGACATCTTGCTAGTCCTATTTCTATTGGTTTATTATGTTCTCCTACAGTCGCGATGTATAAGATCTTTTTTGCCAACTTTTTCCTCCCCAGCTATCTTAGGTCGTCATTAAACTGTTAAGTTTTTTCATTAAATCGTTCAATTTTATTTTATAACTGTTTAAACAAATAACAATTTACCTATTACATTTATTCTTGTTTTGATGTAAAATGAACAGGAATAAACTACTACTATTCGTTATCGCGGCTCTTATCACTGCTGCCACCTTCGTCGTAACTGGCGCCTCAGCTTGGCCACAAAATGATCCATGGCCTTTCCCTCCGTAAAATCTAAGCGGTGTTGTTTCAACGGTGCAGAGTTTAGCAACGTACACTAACTTAACCTTTTTTTTCTTCTGTTTCTTCTGTTAGAACAATTATTTGTCCGTTTTTAAACGCTATAATTCGCGCTTGTTTTTTCTCCTTTTTCAAGTCGTTTATAACGTCTTGGAGTTTTTTGTTTAATTCTTTTTTCATATTTTTCACTGCATTAAATTGATAAAATACGTATAAAATGAGTTGGAAAATTTAGATATTATGTTATTCAATTTTTAATATCAGTGTTGGAATCGATCTCAGTTTTTTGTCTCTAAACTTATGTTGACAAGTTTTCTAATTTTACATAACGTTTTCTTTTCTTTTCTGATTTTATGTTACATACCTTTCGTTGAAGATTGACGGTCGATAACGTTTTTAGCGATACTTGTATTATCATGTATAGTTATGTTATTGGTGTTTTAGAGGGGATTGTGTTGAATTTGAATGAAGTTTTTAAGGGGTTTGTTAACTCTGCGGCTAGAATATTAAATGTTAAACCTCCAGATAAGGTTCCTGAGGTTTCTTTGGGTGATTTTGGTTTTGATTTAAACGGTAGGTGGTTCGGTGTCCGCAGAGAAAGTGATGTTATTTTTATTTCTAGGAAGCTGGTTGGCACGGGTTTGTTGAGAGGTGTTTTGGCTAGGGAGGTTTTTCGGCTTTTTATGCCTAAATGTTTAGAAAGTGTTGAAGAAGCTGGTGATTTGGCTTGGGAGTTTGCTAGGCTGCAGCTTCACGGCGATGAGGAGAAGCTTTGGGTTTCTACGTGGTTTAAGGTTAGTCCTAAGGTTTTTGTTAAGAATATTGTTTACTATGCTCCTTTTGGGTTTCCTATTTTTGAGAAGCTGTCTGGTGGCCATTTTCTGGGAGAAGTTTTTAGGATTTTCCGGCAGCTTGATGTTTACCGTTATGATTTAAGTTTCGAAGAATATGTTGAGGTTTTAGAAGAGTTTATGTCGAATTTCCCTTATGTTTTGGATGATTTTGAGAGAGGTGTTCTTCAAGTTTTTTTGAATAATCCTAGTTTGTCTAGGCAGGAGTTGGCTGAAAGGGTTGGTAGACATGTTTCGAAGGTTTCTAGGGTTGTTTCTCGCTTGAAGTCTCTTTACGTTTTACGTAGTTATCCTATTGTTTTTCTCCCTAAAATTGGCTTAAGAACATTTGTTTTCGTCTTTCAACCCAAATTCGAATATAGAGATTATATTCTAGATGTTCTTCATGAGTGTCCATTTCTTTATAGTGTTTTGGAAGCTGTTGACGGTAATATGCCTATTGTAGCGTTTTTCTGCGCTCCTCTCGGGTTTGATAAATATTTGGGAAGGTTTGCAAGTCAGCTTTTGAAGTTGAGGTTAGTGGATTTTGCTGAGTGGTTTTTGAGGTTTGAAACATATAAGCACTATAGTTTTAGGTTTTATGTTCCTAAGGTTGGTTGGAGGATCGAGTGGGAGGCTTGGGCTCTCTGGTTTAAGAAAGTTTTGCTTGAAGGGGAATACTATGAGGTTTTAGGTGTTGAAGGCCCTATATTTGAGGACGTTAAGGTTGAGAAGCTTGATAAGGTTGATTTGAAGATTTTGGATTTCGTTTGGATGAATAGGATTGCGAATGTTCGTAGTGTTCGAGAAGCTTTGAAGATTAGTATGAATGATGCGGCTGAAAGACTTAGAGAATTAAGATCTCGTGGCATTATTGTTAGAAGAGCTGATGCTTCAAATATTGGTTTAAGTGAGATTGCTGTTTTCATGGCTGGGATGAACGAAAGAACTTATCAAGCTTTCATCGCAGCTTTGGACGATTTGCCTCTTCATTTTACCAGTAAACTTCAAGGTGAACATAGGAATGTAGTACTAAGCAACGTTTTGCTTCCGGAGGGTGGCGGTATTTGGTTTGCTAAGGTTTTGAAAAAATATTTTGAAGGGCCTTTTAATGTTTGGTTCGGCCGTTACGTTTCAGGTATAACTTTTAAGCTTCCTATTGATCTTTATGACTATAGGAGGAGGAAGTGGAAAATACCTGCTGAAATCTTAAGTTTAAAGTAGGTTTACGGCTGTGAAAATTCTAATTCTAGGTTTAATAGCAACCGTTGAAATCTTCTGGGAAATGGGACTTCTTCATATGGCATTATCGAGCTTTCCTTATCTTAGCTGCTATCTGAAGTTTAATATTTCTTCCAAGAGACTGGTGTAAGCATTTTGTCCACTTGGAGCATATATGCAACTCTACGCAAGAGTTAGAGTCCTCGGAATAAAAGTTGATCCTGGAGATGCAAAAGTATAAATAATGTATATGTTTGCGTCGTCGAGGCTTTCTATTAATTCTGAAAATTTATATATTTATTTGGTGGTTTTTAAGATTATGAGAGTTGACAGAGTTATTGCACTTTTTGGAATTTTGGGGCCTTTGGTTGCTTATTTTGCTATAGGTTTATCTATCTGTTTTTCGCCCTGGTTTGATTGGACTAAAAATGCTTTAAGTGACTTAGGGATTGGTGAGGCTGGATACATTTTTAATTATGGCCTCATAGTCGCTGGCCTTTTTCTTGTTCCTTTTTCCCTGCTTCTTAGAAAAATGCTTCCGTATTCTCGTTTAGGGAGAAATGGCGCTGTGATTTTTCTGTTTGCTGTTGTTTCTCTAGCTTTGATCGGTGTTTTTCCCGAGAAGGAGAACGTTTTGGCAGTTCATTTCATTGTTTCTCTCCTTTTCTTTTGTTTAACTGCTGTTTCTTCCATAATGATTGGATATGGTTTGCTTAGGGAAGGTTGTAAAATGCTTGGATACATTGCCTTTGCAGCTGGTATTGTTATTATTGGCTGCCATATTGTTATTTTACCAATAGTTGTTTGGACGTACCCGCTAAGTGCGATAGCTATACCCGAAATGGTGGCAGCGGTTTCAGCAACCATCTGGGTGATTGTTTTTGCTTTAAAAATCTTGTTAAAAGGGTCATTGAAGTAGGGGCTTGATTTAAACTGGCTAGACTTATATATTTGGTGTTTTGATTTATGTTTGGTGATAGCTATGCCGGTGTTGGAGATTAAGGTGGATATGCCTAAAGATTCGAATGTGATAATTGGTACTTCACATTTCATAAAGACCGTGGAGGATCTATATGAGGCCATGGTGAACAGTGTTCCTAACATAAAGTTTGGAATAGGTTTCTGCGAGTCTTCTGGTCCATGTCTAGTTAGAAGAGAGGGGAACGATCCGGAGCTTGTCGAAGCAGCCGCTAAAAACGCTTTTAACATTGGAGCTGGACACATGTTTCTGATATTCATTAGGAACGCGTACCCGATAAATGTGCTTCATGCGATAAAAAGGGTTCCAGAGGTATGCACAATTTACTGTGCCACCGCAAATCCGGTTAAAGTGATTGTTTACGAAGATGAAGATGGAAACAGAGCTCTTCTAGGAGTTATAGATGGATTTAGAAGCAAGGGGATTGAAGAAGAAGAACATGTTAAAGAAAGAAAGGAGTTTCTCAGGAAAATCGGGTATAAACTGGCGCCTTAAAACTCTAAAGGTTAAATATTAGTTTGCTTTTAGCCATCAAAAACGTGGAGACAAGCTTAATTTAAAACTATTTTTTATTAACAGTACAGTTCACATATAAGATTCGCGACTTATTGCAGTTCCATTTATATACGTTTGTTAACATTAAAATAGTGATCGTTGAGGTGCAAATTCTTGGCCACATTAAAAAACGAAGTTAAACGTGTAATTAAAGAAGAACTACCGAAAATACTATTAGAGGACCCATTATTCCGAACCCAAATCATAGGTATATTAACTGAAGCCTTTGCAGCAAAAGGCGACCTAAACAAAATAATCGGTGAGATTAAGGCTCTTCGCGAGGATTTTAACCGGGAAACAATAAAAATGTGGGGAGAAATCAAGGCTCTTCGCGAGGAGACTGTTAAGCTTCGGGAGGATTTTTCTCGCGAGACAGCTAAGCTTTGGGACGAGGTTAAGGCTCTTCGCGAGGAGACTGTTAAGCTTCGGGAGGATTTTTCTCGCGAGACAGCTAAGCTTTGGGACGAGGTTAAGGCTCTTCGCGAGGATTTCAATATTGGCATGAAAAATTTTGCACATTATTTGCAAGCTTTAGGTGCACGCTGGGGGATCTATGCGGAGGATGCTTTCAGAGAAGGTGTCCGTGCGCTGCTTGAAAAATATTTTGGTGTTAGAGTCGAAAAATGGACTTACTACGATTCTGAAGGTTATGTTTTTGGTCGACCTAGTATGGTTGATATCGATTTAGCTATTATTGATTCCAAACATGTTTTGATTGAAGTGAAGTCGAGTGTTAGTCGTGGTGATGTTGGCACTTTCATTAAAACTGCTTCATTATATAAGAGAGTCTTAAATGTTGAACCAGAACTTATGATAGTTTCCCCCTTTGTAGATGATAGAGCTTTAAAACTCGCTAAAGAAGCAGGTATAAAGGTTTATACATCATTAGATAAATTTAGAAAAAGACGAACTAAACTCCCTTGAGGTACAAAGCAATATTATCTTGAATCCAAAATTCTTGGTATTTAGTAATACTTTGGTCATATTAACTCTATTGTGCTTGGAGGTTTTGTTGTGATTTCGTAGCCAACATACTTTACAATTTTTTGTTGCATTGCTATTTCCGCAATTTTTTCAAGGTCTTTTCTCGGTACGTTTGCTGGGGTTGCGGTCATAAAGTCTTTTGTTAAAACAGCTCTAATAATTACAGCATCCCCTTTACCATAGTTTCCGGTAATTCTGGTTACGACGCGAGTTATCTCTGGATATAAACTAGTTAAGTGGCTCTGTAATTTTAGTAGATTAAAGTACGTGTCATCTACATCTATACCTAGGATTTTTCCAAATACTCTACTATCACCTTTCACACCAATCGTTAACACATCGAACAAGAAGCCCTTTTTCGCAAAATTTCCCCTATTTGGTATTAAAGAAGCGAAATACTGTGAATAATTGTATTTGCCAAGAGTTTTACTAACCACATCGGTAATTTCCTTAAGAGTTTTTAATCGCTGCTGAGTTATTTTGCCTAAAATTCGAATAGCTAGTCCAGGTCCAGGGAAAGGCTGACGATTCACAATAAAATCAGGCAGTTCAAGCTCTTTTGCCAATATTCTAACCTGATATTTGAATAAGGGTCGAAGCGGCTCTACAACTTTCATACCCAGTTTTTCAGGTAAACCCCCAACATTATGATGCAGCTTTATGAAACCGGGCCCAGATACATCGTCACCACGGGTAGACTCAATTACGTCAGGTGCAATTGTTCCTTGAATCAAATATTTTGCACCGATTTTTCTAGCTTCTTTTTCGAAAAACTCTATGAACAGTTTTCCAATGATTCTTCTTCTCTCATCTGGATCTAAAACATCTTTAACGGCCTCAAAAAAGGTCTTTGAAGCGTCGATATAGGTTACGTCGAAGAGATCGGTATCCTTTACCCACTCGTCTTCATATCTCATGAACCCGTGATCTATGTAAACTATGTGCACATCTACGCCAGCTTTCTGGGCTAGTGCAGCGCAGGTCGTGGAATCTACCCCACCTGACAAAGCTAGAATTGCAGGTCCTTTAACTGTTCTCCGCAGGTCCTCTGTTATTTGATCTATGTATTGTCTTACGTCCCATTTTTTAGGTTCTTCACCGCATATTTTGAAGGCGAAATTTTTGAATATGATGTCACCGTTAATGGTGTGTGAGACTTCTGGGTGGAACTGTACTCCGTAAATGTTTTCCCCTACTCGGAAAGCTGCGATTTTACATTTTTCAGTTGAACCTATGATTTCTCCGCCTGGTATTGAGAAAACTGCGTCGCGGTGACTCATCCAAACAATTTCCTCTCGTCCTAAACCTTCAAATAAAACGTCTTCTTTCGGATAGAATAGGGTGAATCCAAACTCAGGGGTGCCTTTTTTAACTTCTCCGCCTAAAAGATAAGCAATAAGTTGATGGCCATAGCAAATTCCTAGAATAGGTACCTTTAAGTCGAAAATTCTCTTATCGATTTTCTTAGCTTTCTTTTCGTAAACAGAGTAGGGTCCACCGCTTAAAATAATTCCTTTAAGGTTTGGTATTTTTTCAAGTTCTTCGAAATTTTTAACGTTGATGGCTTCAACGCCGAGTTCAGCTAAACGATTCCTTATAACATGTACGTATTGGCCGTGAAAATCAATTATAGCGATCATTATAATCCCTAAGCACTATTTGGATATTTAATTTTGTGGAGAATTATAGTCTTATGTTCAAGATTTAAATTGTGTTTTTATAGGTTTCTTTAAATGGAAAATCAATACACTTATATAGTACAAATTGTACCATCTAAGTGTGATAAAATTGAAAGCAGTACACGAAATTTTAGGCATACCTTCCACGCATAGAATTCTTGAATTACTTGCAATATGGGGCGAGCTAACCGTAGATGAAATTATTGGAAAAACAAAGTTAAGTAGAAATCAAATTTACAATGTTTTAAAAATGTTAATTGAAAACGGATTTGTTGAGAAAGTTAATCGAGGAAAATATAAACTAGCTGGTAACCCTAGAACAAAGTATCTAGCCATGTTTTACAGGGAAAACATAGTTATGCAAATTGGCAGTTACTTTCAATCAATAATAGAAGGGCGAGAAAAAGCGGATCCAGAAAAATTAACGGAAATAATTGAAAAATACGAACCAATATTAAAGGAGCACTTCAAATGGATCATGCATTCCCTAGTAGAGATGAATCTAATTGATTGAATACTGGTACACAGACGAGTTACATAAATTATTTAACAAAGCCAGAAACCTAGTAGAAAATTTTCTGAAAATAAAGCTACCAGAAGTAAAAGTTTATATTTCTATAGAAGAATACCTCGTTGAAATTTTAACAGACATCTACGTTAAGAAAGGTTACACTAAGAAAAAAGCTCAAAAAATGGCGGTTAAACAAGCAAAATTTATACGTGGACTATACATCAGGAAAAAGAAAACCATATTTCTGAAGGAAGATGTAGGTGAAAACCTTCAAACCTTAGTTCACGAATTACTGCACGTAGTACAAAAATGTGATAAATCACCTATAAGAAAGGAGAAAATAGTTATTTTTCTCACTTACTTAATCCTAAAAGATAGATTTGAGCATGACTACTTAACAAGAAAAATTGTCGAAGAATGGCAAAGAAAAATAAGCAATAAAAGTGCAGAAATAGTAAAACGTAGACTGTTGCAAGAAGGGGATTGCAACAATATTTAAGTCGACCTTTACATACCATGTTTAAATCTGGTTGCAATAGGTTTTTAAAATAAATTGATAAAATTGTAATATTTTCCATAAATTCTTTGTCTACTTATTTTAGTTTTTAAACCTAGTTCTGCTGACTATAATTTTCATATATTCACCATAGGGGACCTATTTATGCCTTTTAGACTTCTAAGAGGTGAATGTCCTTACTGTGACCTTTGCTGCACTCGCGAAATAGCTAGAAAAGCAGTTTACGGAAGAGACGCGCTCTATCTTTTTCTGCCTTCAAAAGAGTTTGGAGACATTCAAGCAGATGGCATAGTTAATTTTGTGGAAGCCGTAAAAGTTGAAACCCAAATGCTCGCGTCAACTCTTGGGAAATGTTCTTTAAGTGAGTTATCTAAGGAAGATGTCGGCGCTTTAGATAAGGTAATGGCAGAAATGTTTAACATAAAGTATCTTTACAGTTAATATGGTAAAATTTTCTATTTTACGTTTAATTAAAAAAAGAACTTACTTAATTTCAAACGCTGTTTTGTTATATTTTCTTAGTTGTCGAACTGAAGATTTTTATTGTCAAGTTATCTCGAATTAATACATCTATTATCGTTTGGTTTTAAATTTTGCAAAATATTAAATGGGGCAGTTTCTGTGCGGGGTAAAATAGGTTTTTTCGTGGGATGTACTGTTGCGAAAATGGCCAAAGAACTTTATGATTCTGTAAACGAGGTCTTAGATAGTTTAAACATCAAATTTGAAGTTTTTGGAGAAGATATATGCTGTGGAATGCCCTTAATTTTAGCAGGCTATGAAGAGGAAGCAAAGCCAATTGCAAAAGAAGTGATCAATAGATTTGCCGAAAAGAAAATATCCCTAATTGTTACTTCTTGTCCTGCATGCTACAGAATGTTTTCAGAATACTACCCCAAAATATTAAACGAAAATCTACCTTTCGAATTCTACCACTTTACACAGTTTGTATACAAAATCGCTAAGGAAAGAAAACTCAATTTAAAAATAACTCCAACAATGAGAGTAACCTATCATGACCCTTGCGAACTAGGAAGATATTGTCAAATCTACGAAGAACCAAGAGCACTTTTAAACATGATACAGTCACTTAACCTAATAGAATTAAAACTTAACAGAGAAAATTCAACATGTTGTGGTGGAGGGGGCCTCTTAAAAGCCACGTTCCCTCAAGTTGCAGTTGAAATAGCAAAAGAGAAAATAGAAAACGAAATTGTTCCTCTCAACGTTGATGCAATAGTTACTGCATGTCCAGCTTGCTATCTTAACTTTAAAGACGGCGTTAGAGAAACAAAAACAGGAATTAAAATTTATAATATAGAGCAAATCTTAGCGTTGGCGTTAAGGGGGAGATGATAATGAATAAAATCGATGAGGAATGGTTTAACTATAAAAACAAACTATATGAAGCATTAGAAAACGAGTTTATAAGAACAGCTCTCAGAAGAGCTATAAAATCTTTCAGAGCTAACAGAGATAAAGCTATTAAAAGATATCCTGAAGTTGAAGAAAAAAGGAAGAAACTAAGAGAAGTAAAAGAGTATGTTCTTACACATTTAGACGAAATGGTCAAAATGACAATAGAATCTTTTGAAACCATGAAAGGACACGCCTACTACGCTAAAACCGTTGACGACGCTCTTAAAATATTTGATGAAATCGTGGGCTCAGGGAAAATAATTGTAAAATCTAAATCGATAACATCAGAAGAATTGAATTTAAACGAACACTTGGAGAAAAGGGGAAATACCGTATATGAAACCGATCTAGGCGAATTTATAGTGCAAAACCTCGGCAGCAAACCTATGCATATTCTTTCCCCGGCAATCCATGTCCCAAGAGAAAAGGTAGCTGAACTCTTCTCAAAAATAGTTAATAAAAAACTACCCCCAGATGTTAATCAGCTAGTTTCTATTGCAAGAAGTTTTCTTAGGGATAAATTTTTCAAGGCTGATGTTGGAATTAGTGGAGCCAATGCAGTTTGCGCAAATACGGGATCTATTTTCGTAATAGAAAATGAGGGAAATGCTAGATTTGCCACCAATGCTCCTCCAGTTTACATCGCGCTTGCTGGTATTGAAAAAATAGTTCCAACACTTATGGATGGTATGCTTCTTGTAGAAGTTGTTTCTCGCTACGCTTCATACTATGCTCCCAGTTTTGTTTCAATAATTTCAGGTCCAAGTAAAACTGGGGACATAGAAAAAGTACCAGTTTATGGTGTTCACGGTCCTAAAGAAGTCCACCTAATCTTATTAGACAATGGTCGTAGTAAAATTGCTAAGGATCCTGTTTTTAGAGAAGCCTTGTATTGCATACGTTGTGGAGCATGTCTCTATGAATGTCCAGTTTACGCCCTTACCACAGGTTACTACGGTCATAAGTATTTTGGAGGTATTGGCACGATCTGGACTGCTTTTATTGCAGGTGGGCTTGAAAAAGCTTTTCCACTGGCTTACACGTGCACTCTCTGCGGTAGATGTGTTAAAAAATGTCCTATGGAGATAAATGTACCAAAAATGGTTTTAAAGTTAAGGGAAATATTGTCAAAGAAAAACTACGTACCTAGATATGTAAAAAACATGGTACAAAAAATATTAACCGACCACGTACCATACTAACTCTTTAAATGAAGAAAATGGGAAACAACAGTTTTCGAATTCAAGGAACATTAAGTAGTGTTAAGCAATTTTAAACTCATCGAATTTTTTATAATTTATTTAGGTTACTACTCTATTATGGTCGATGTGGTATTAGCAGTACCATTCAGCTACGAGAGGAATGAAACCGTACAGAAGCTGTTAGAAGATTTTAGGGATATGATAAACTTTTGCATCGATGAAGCAATTGAGAACAACGTAACTTCTTATGCTAAGTTAAGAAAATTGGTTTACGAGGAATGGAAGAAGAGATGGGATTATTCTACACACTTCTGTCATTCAGCATGTAAGATTGCTTCATCTATGCTAAAATCTTGGAGGAAAAAAGTGAGGAAGGGTGAAGCAAAGCCACCTAAAGCTAAAAAATTGTTCATAAGGTTTGACCCTCAACTTGTCAAGTTTGAAGGAGATAGATTGAGAATATCAATTAAACCAAGGCAATTCACTTACGTTCATCTCAAATATGGAGAGTACCAGAGAAAGTTCATTGAAGAATGGAGAAAAGGTAAGTTAAAGGTAGGAGAAATTACTATGAATGAAGAGAAAGTTATTGTTCCTTTTAGGAAGAAAATAGATTTAACGAATCCGAAAGATTATATTGCTATTGATGTAAATGAGTCAAACATAACTGGTGTGAGCTCAAATCCTCATGTTCTGAGAATAGAACACGGATTGAGAACAGTTCATACAACATACTTCGAAGTAAGGAGAAGAATTCAGAAGTTGTCGAAGTATAAACCGATAACATCTAAAAGACTTATGGAAAAATATTCTGGAAGAGAGAAGAAAAAGATTCACGATTTATGTCATAAAATAGCTAAGGTAATTGTAGATTTTGCTAAAGAACATGGATTTGGGATAATAATGGAAGATTTGAAGGGAATTCGAAATAGAATTAGATATAACAAAAATTTAAACAGAAGATTACACTCATGGAACTTCAAAAAGTTGCAGTTCTTCATAGAATACAAAGCTAAGCTCAATGGAATACCAGTTGTTTATGTCAATCCTTACAAGACTTCAAGTCTCTGTCCGAGATGTGGTGGAAAATTAGCACCGAATGGGCAGAGGCTGTTAAAGTGCAAGAAATGTGGTTACGAAAACGATAGAGATATTATCGCTTGTTTGAACATGCTCAGAATGAGGGGAGTTCCCGTTCCCCCTGAATGCCTCTCGATGAAGCTTCGCAAAGAGAGGAACTCCTCAAGGCGGTTAAATGTTACTGCTTATTCCTTAAATCACCTTGAGGAGAGAACGGAAATAACTCCAGATTAATAAGAATAGTTTAATGTATGTTTGTACATTATCTGTGTTCATTTACCTAATGGCAAATATAGATAGGAACCGTTTTAATAACGTTAGTTTTCTTATCCCCGCTAAACCGTTTTACTCCATGCAACTAGAAATGCTTTACTAAAATTTGCTTGTGTAGTAAACTATAAATTAGAATTTAAAGTCATGATACGTTAAAAATGCAACGGAGGTATAAAAGTGCATCCTTTAGTCAGTTTAGTTCTTAGCCTTTTAGTACTGTTTCTTCTAGTACTTAGGAAAGTTGATATTGCCTACGCGCTCGCAGTTTCGACTTTTATTTTTGGTATTCTTGTCTTCAGTCCTAGGGATCTGATTATAAACACTTATAATGGTCTCTTTTCTTTTTCAACGCTAAGATTATTCTTAGCGTTTGTTCTTGCTTTTTATTTTGCAGCCCTATTGAGGAACGTTGGTGTAATGGATAAAATCGTTAAAGGGGTTGCAAGATTCAATAAGAAATTTGCCGCGGTCTTTTTACCTTCGGTTGTAGGTTTAATACCCATGCCTGGTGGGGCCTTAGTTTCCGCTATTATGCTTAGAGACCTTTATCTTAACGATTTAAAAATTGGAGAAGAAAAAGCTACATTCATAAATTTCTGGTTTAGACATATCTGGGTAGCTGTCTGGCCTCTCTATCAATCTCTTATTATTGCCTCAATATTATTAAACGTAAAAGTTTGGCAAGTCATATCCTGTACATATCCTATTAGTTTAGCCACCATTATCGGGGGTCTACTTGTAGTTCTACCCTTGCTTAAAAACGTGAAAGAAAATCCGGAAGAAAAAGACAATAGAAGCTTAAAGATGATTTTCGAAGGATTCTGGCCATTTCTAACCGTTGTTGTCCTAGTTTTAGGCTTGAAATTAGATGTAATTTACTCCCTAATAATAGTCGTCCTTCTTACATCACTAGTTTATAGACCAGATAAATCCAAAATAAAAAAGTCACTTAAATTTGCATTTTCTCCAAAAATACTTCTAATAATAGCAATGGTCATGATATACAAGGAATATGTCACAAACAGTAACGTCAACGTAGAACTTTATAATTTATCAGTAAGTTTAGGCTTACCCATTTATCTCGTGCTCTTTTTAATACCTTTCATAATCGGCTTAGCAACTTCTGGTGAATTCGTGTTTGTGGCTATGTCATTCCCCGTTTTAATCAACATTTTAGCACCTAATGGAAACATAAATCCATTCTACGTCTTTGTTGCCTATCTAGGAGGAATCTTAAGCGTAATGGTTACACCTATTCATCTCTGTTTAGCATTAACTCTAAAATATTTTAACGCTAAGGCAAGCATAACATACAGGTACATTCTCCTCTCAATACTTTTCTCATTCATACTGGGGCTTATCTTGGGACTTATACTTTTAAAATAAACTTTACTGTCAAAGTGGGTTTAAATGCATCAAAATGGCTTCAATTCATATTTTTCAATTCTTTTCGTCCCTATTCCTACGTTATGCACTATATATTTTTTAGATTTTAGAGAAGATTTATTTAAAAGAGATGAGGTAATATAGGCTTGTCACGTCTGTGATATCCCTGACGGTGTCTAAGTGTTTGAGGAGAGGCTTCATATGCCATCAGATATCAATTTAAAGGAATTAGAAGGAAAAGTCATTGAATCATTTTCAATCGAGGAGGTCTATAGGCACGTTGAGTTCCTAGTTGAACTAGGTGAACGTCTAACCGGGTCCAAAGAAATGGAAAAAGCTGCAAAATACGTTAAAGAGGTTTTAAAGGCCTACGGCCTAGAACCAAGAATAGACGAATTCTACGTTTACACAAGCTTTCCAGGTCTCTCAGAATTCAAAATAATCGAACCCGAACAACTAGTAGTGGAAAGTTTCCCTAACCTCCACTGCTACTCAACTTCACCTGAGGGAATCGAGGGAGAACTCGAATACGTTGGATCTGGTAGTGAAGACAAGTATAAGAAAAAAGATGCAAAAGGAAAAATTGTTCTAGCAGAACTGTCTTATTCCCCTCCTAGACCCGAGAAAGCAAAAATCGCCGAAAAACATGGAGCTAAGGCCTTAGTGATAATGAACTGGGGGCCCAGCGACAAATCAATAGTTGGTAGAGGTGCCATTAAATGGGTTTGGGGTAATCCAACGCCGGAAAGCTGGAAACAAATACCAAAAATACCATCAATAAACATTTCAAGAGCGGCGGGAGAACGTCTAAAAGAGATGCTAAACAAAAAGGGAGTAAAAGCGTGGTTGAGAGTTGAAAATGTTAAAAGCTGGGTTAAAGCTAAGCAACCTGTAGCAGAAATAGTTGGTAGTAGCGAGCCTAATATGTTTGTATTAGTTGGTGGCCATTTAGATGCGTGGGGAAAAACAGCTACATGTAATTCCTCTGGTAACGCTTTAATGCTTGAGTTAGCCAGATGTTTCGTCAAATATAAGGAGTTTCTAAGGCGTGGAATAGTTTTTGCCTTTTGGGATGGACACGAAATAGCTGAAGCAGCTGGTTCAACGTGGTATGTCGATAATTTCTGGGAAAAGCTTAGAAAAGGCTGCATAGCATATTTAAACATAGATTCACCTGGATTAAAAGGTGCAACAAGATTTATTGCCTATGCGTCACCTGAAACATGGAGTTTTCTGAAGAAAATAGAAGAGGAAACCGGCATCAATATTGAAAAGCATATTCCCCTTAAGACTGGTGATAACTCAGTTTTGGGGATAGGTATACCTTACATTTCCACCTATGCCACCTATACTCAGGAAGAACTGGAGAAGACTTTGAATTACGCATCGTTAGGCTGGTGGTATCATAGCGACGAAGATACGCTCGATAAAATAGATGGAGAATTACTTGAAGAACACTTTAAAATCTACGTGAAATACATCGTTGGTCTTTGCTGCAGTCTAATAATACCCTTTGAGTTCGTAACTGTAGCAGATCATATAGCGAAGGAACTGGAAGAACTAGAAAAAATATCAAAGGGCAAAGTTAAACTTAACATGCTGTTTGAAAAGGTGAAAGAATTCAGAGAGGTAGCTGAAGAACTCAACGCGGTTACTGCAAAAATCGAAGAAATTTATACAAATGGGAAAGAAGAGGATAAAGCTAGAGTTGAAGAGGCTGCTAAGCTAGTTAATAAATGCATCTTAAAAAATAGTAGAATTTTAACTTCAGCTTTCAGATCCACAGTTGACCCATATGATCAAGAACCTTACGGTTTATCTATTTTAGAGAAACCCATACCAAGACTTTACGCAACAATAAAAGAAATGGTTGAAGCCTCTGGAGGAGAGAAAATACGATTATTGGAAACCAAACTAACTAGAGAAAAAAATAAGTTAATGGATGCCTTAAATGATGCTATAGACTTCACATGGCTAACCATAGATAACTTGAGGCTCAAGTATAATCTGAGTACCTAAGATCTATGTTAAATGCTACTTGAGGTTTAGTTCACTTAATATCCTATCTACATCTATTCTTTTTTCGATTTCTTTTGCTAAATTAATTATTTTAGAGTTTTGCATGCTTTTAACCGAATATCCTGATTCTTCTATTTTTCGCATCGTCGTGTACGTATCATAGGGCGTTAGCAAGACTGGTACTTGCCTTTCCTCAGCCTTTGTTATTACATGTTCATCAGGATAAATGTTGCCAGTCAGTATTAAAGCTGAGGTTGGAGTCTCTAATGCCGCTAAAAGTATATCGGTTCTGTCTCCTCCAGTTATCACAGCTTTATCAGCTGTTATTCTCAAATATCTCAGCGCTTTCTCAGGTGTCATTGCTCCTATCAAAAAGTTTTCTATAGGCTTATCTAACCATTCTTCGCCTACAATTATTCTTGCATCCGTTGCTTCTGCTATTTCTCTCGGGGTTATTGGTATAAGCTCTCTTATACTAGGTATCGTGCCGAGAACTTTTGTCCCCTTTAACTCTTCTTCTAAAAGCAGATATTCCTTAAATTCAATGTCTTTTTCAGCCTTTGCGCCAATAATTACAGTTCCTAAGTGATTTACTTTATAATTCCCAACAATGCACTCTACTAATTTTATGCTGTCAAGAATGTAGACTGGATCATAGTTTATAAGCGTAATTAAAGGCGCATTGAGCAAATTTGATAAGTCTACAGCTGAAAGTCCCAGCGACATGCCCGTCCAAAGATAATCCAATCCCTCAGTTAAAACTATGTCTTTATCTTTAGCTATTTCCTCTGCCACTTCTTTTACGTAATCTCTTACGTCTTTGATTTTACCCGCGGTTAATATCTTATGTATGAATTCTCGGTGATAGAGGTATGGAGTTATTTTTTGCACTGAATCTGGAAGATTTAATTTCTCTTTCATTATGCAAGCATCAGCATCTCCACATTCCTTGGACTCAGGTACGTACATTCTTTGGTCTAAAGGCTTAAAGTATCCGACTTTGTAGCCTTTCTCAATTAAGAGTTTTGCCAACCCAAGTATGAAGACAGTTTTTCCAATTTTTTTTTCTGTTGAGCCTACTATAAGAAATTTTGAATCTTCCATTTTCTAACCTCCATCTTAATATTTTATTGTCATACGAGCATCTACCGCAAAACCACCCTTTTCATAAATCATTAAGGGATTTATATCGAGTTCACTTATTTCCTCAAAGTCCTCTAATAGCTGAGACACCCTCATTATTGTCTCTTTTATGAAGTTTATATCGCCTCCAGGCCTCCCTCTTACACCTCTAATAATGTTATACCCTCTTATTTCGCTTATCATTTTTTCAGCTTCTCTTTCACTTACAGGAGTAACTCTGAATGCAACGTCCTTAAAGACTTCTACGTAAATTCCTCCTAACCCAAACATTACTAATGATCCGAATTGGGGGTCCCTTATCCCTCCTATTATAATCTCTATCCCACTTGGCACCATTTCCTGCACACTTATACCATGTACAACTGCTTTCGGCGCATATTTTCTTACGTTCATTATTATCTCTAAATAAGCGGTTCTTAACTCCTTTTCATCTGTTATATTTATTTTTACAGCCCCTATGTCTGTTTTGTGAATGATATCTGGCGAAACTATTTTTAAAACAACCGGGTAACCTATTTCTTCCGCGGCTTCCACAGCTTCGTCTAAACTTCGTACTACCCTGTATTTTGGAACTATTATACCATAGTGTTCTAGCACTTGTTTTGCTTCAATCTCCGTTAACCTTGTTCTGTTTTCCTCTCTAAGCTTTCTGAATATTTCAGCTACTCCTTTCTTATTTACATCAAATTTTACTATTTTTTCTTCCACATTTAATTCTTCAAGTATTTTCTTGTATCTCACAAGTTTTGCAAAAGCCTCTATGGCTCTCTCAGGCTCTGTGTAGTTTGGAATATTGTATCTTCTCAATATGTCCTCTACCTCTTCTACTTCTTCTCCACCCATAAAACATCCGATGACTGGTTTTTTAACTTGAGTTGCAACTTCACCAATTAAATGTGCCAATTTCCTTTCATCTATAATTTGTACCGGGAGTGAAGCTGTAATTACTCCATCAACATTTGGATCGTTTATAACTGTTTTAAAAGCATTGAAATAAACTTCTTCATTAGCATTTCCCGTAACGTCTAAAGGATTTCTGAAACTTGCAAATGGCGGAAGATATTTGTGTAGTTCCTCTACCGTTTTTTGAGTAAATCTAGCAAACTTCAATCCATTCAGACTTGCTGCATCCGCTAGGAGTACCCCAACCCCTCCTCCATTCGTAATTATAGCAATATTCTCGCTCTTTGGTATGGGTTGCCTTGCAAATGCCTCTGCCGCGTCAAAAAGCTCGTCAATTCTGTAAGCCCTTATAACACCTGACTGCCTAAAAGCTGTGTCATAAGCTATATCCATTCCAGCTAAGCTTCCAGTGTGCGATGAAACTGCCTTTCCACCTTCCTCGGTTCTGCCAGACTTTATTACAAGTATAGGTTTCCTTTTCACTACCTCCCGCGCAACTCGAACAAATTTTTTGCCGTCTCTTATATCCTCAAGGTACAGTGTAATAACCTTTGTTTTCGGGTCGTTACCTAAATATTCTATGAGGTCTGTTTCGTCAATATCGGCTTTATTCCCTAAGTTGATGAATTTTGAGAAACCTATTTTTTCCATTATACCTTGATTTAAAATTGAGATGCAAAGAGCTCCGCTCTGGGAAATAAATGCAATGTGACCTTTTAATGGCGATTGAACGGAAAAAGTCGTATTTAGAGAGTTCCAAGTATCTATTACCCCGAAGCAGTTTGGTCCCAGGAATCTTATGCCATATTTTTTAGCTATTTTCACTACTTTTCTTTCAAGCTTTACTCCTTCTCCACCTGTTTCCTTAAATCCAGCCGAAATTATGATTGCTGTTGGAACATTTTTTTGACCAAGCTCTTCCATAATTTGGGGCACTAATACGTTTGGCACTGTGATAACTGCTAGATCTATTTCATCTGGCACTTTAAGAACCGAGGGATAACATTGTAATCCTAAAATTTCATTTGCATTTGGATTTATTGGATAAATTTTCCCTCCATATCCACCATAAACTAAATTGTATAGAACAGCATAACCCACTTTTCCTGGATGTCTTGAAGCCCCTACAACAGCGATGCTCTTAGGGTTAAATAAATTATCTATTGCTGATTTCGCCATTAACTTTTCTTCTAAAATGTGGTCCACCCCTTGCCTATCATTTTAATCGCATTAAATCAACACTATGCTATGAATTGCCTATCTATATTTATTCGAATATTCTTAAAAGTCTTTTTTATCAAATCTAATCTAAAATCTCTACATACTTGTATTTTCAAATCTAAAAATGCAAACAACGATCAAATCCGGTTTAAAAAATGTAAAAACTTAAAAATAAATTGTTAAAAATAATTTACCTTACGTAATAGGTTTCTATCTTTTTATCTTCAGAAATAAGAATTACTTCACCTGGATTCATGATTTTAAAAGGCTTATAACCCAGTTCTTCCATTTTTTCATCAATTCTCTTGTTCATTTCAACAAATTTATCTATATTAAGATCTGGCTGGTACTGTAATCCTTCCTTAGCTTCTGAGATGGTTTTATAGGTGGAGAAAAGTATATTTTCGTTTTTTCTCCATATTTTAAATCTACTTCCACTAGTCATTTTTTCTTGAGCCAAAACGACGTAAGGAAAATTGTTTATAAGGACTGCAAAATTTCCAGGTTTACCATCAGCACTAAGCTCAACTAACTTTCTCAAAGTGAATCTCACTGAGTTAACGACATTATCTTTATCTATTTCCCTATCTTTCAGCTTTTCTTCAATTAAATGAGGAATTATTTCGCTATCAACAATCGAATCATCATATTCACTTTCAAAACGGTGCCCACTGGACTTCAATCTCTTATACTCCTTCACATAGTTTGCAAAACCACCATTATGAACAACAAATATGTTATTCGTGCAGTCACTAAAGGGATGTGTGAATCTCGCATCACCTATAGGAGCCCATTTACTCGGCCACCTTGTATGTCCCACAAAGAACCTAAAATTATAGCATCTTTCTACGATATAAGAATCGAAACCCTCTATTAGCATGTTTCTTTTAACACGACGTATTTTTCTTCGTTCGTTTGTCCACATAAATCCTGTACCGAAACCTTTTATCGCATCTTTTTCGTCAACATTTCTAGAGATAGAATATTGGAAATAGCCTTTAGAGCCAACATACTTTTCAAGGATTTTTAAAACAAGAAATACGGAGTCCAAATCTCGACCAACTATGCCCGAAATGCCGCACATCCCGTAATCTCCTTCCAATAAATGTTAGTTCATGCGTATCTCGTAGTTTAACTGCCTTCCGCTAATGTTCTTGCAATCATTTCACCAAACTTTTCGCATGCTTCTGTCTCTTTTTCGTCTGGAGACTCTACAGCGTAAACGCCTTCTCCTATAATCTTCATACAATGTTCCTCCAACATTTCCCTTAAACCTTGAATACACTTCTTAGCCCCTTTTTCCTCTCCAGCGGAAGAAAACATACCACCAACCTTACCCTTAAGTTTACCGTAAATTTCTATGGATTCGTCAATGAATTTTTTAATGGGCCATGCAGGAAGTCTAAAATAGCTCGGAGAACCTAAAATTATTGCATCTGCTTCAAGTAAATCCCTATTAGGAGCATCCTCTACTCTTTTCAGAATCACTTCAACATTTTCCACCTTTCTACATCCTTTAGCTATAGCTTCGGCCATTTTCTTTGTATGTCCTGTTTTAGAATAATAAACAATCAAAATCCTTTTTGACATATTTTCTCCTCCAATTTTGTTTCGTCTTTACGTAGGTATCCTATCAAATTTAAGCTTGCCCTTTTAAGTTCAAAGCACCAATTCCTAATATATTTGTTTACTTTTCATGTTGCTAAAGAGCATATTTTTGTTAAACATTCGGTTTAAAATGTATTTTAAACGTGATAATAAACCAATTTATAAAATTAAGCATAAGATATATTATTTTTAACTCTACCAATCTTTATATCCTTTAACTTTAAATTTAACTTCATAAGAAAGCCAGACAGGGCTATCATACTGTTTTGAACGATGATGAATCTGGTTAGGATTAGCTAAATTCTAGCGTAGGATACAAATTTATAAGTTGAGACGAAAGGGTATTATAAAGGCACATGATGTTTAAATATTGAAGCGTTAACTGGTTGGATATGTTATGGTTGATTTATTACTTGTTTTCCTCCTCCTTGACATATCATTATTTGTCCCATGGACTGTTCTCTTCATACTTACACTTAGAACCTACCTTAAGCAAAGAAGTAAAGTTTTACAATATTTTATCATCGCTTCTCTCTTTCTCTCACTGGCTTTTGTATGTCATAGTATTTGGGCATATACAGCGTCTATACTAACCCCAGTAAAGCCCCTTCCAATTATAGAAAAGTTCATGGACATATTTGTGATGTTTGCCTTTGTATTTATAACTTTACTTTCGGTAGAAATAGCGATACCAAGGTGGAAACCTATATCATACGTAGCCTGCGTTCAAGCCTTGGTTACGGCAATTTTAGAAATTTTAGCTAAGGTAGAGGTGGAAAGCATTGGCTATAGGCTTCGTCTTGTTCGTCCAACCTACGTTGCCTTAGCCTTAATCGTATACTTCATTATATATGCTGGAATTTCCAGTTTTATGCTCATTAAGACTGGACTAGAAATCAGAGGTAAAACATTGTGGAAAAGAATATTTGGCGTAGGAATAGGGTGTTTTATAAGTTTAATCAGCTGGTTTCAAATATTAGTAGTAGCATCTATTTATCCTAGTCTTCTTTTTGCCGCCTACATCATAGCTTTAACTATGATTTGGGTTCTCGGCTTAATCTTATACTTTAGCCTAGCTTATAAGATCGATATCATTGCCAGAGAATTTGCTGAACTATTAAAACTGAAAAAACTCGACCCGTTAAGCCGTGAGAGTAGAATTACAGCCTTACTTACGGACTATACATCAGAAGCTGGTGAATGCCCATTTTATGATCCCAGTTTACCCTCTAAGTGTAAGCTCGATCCTTTAAGCAGAAGACATTGGGACTGTGAAGGCCGAGTCTTCGTAAAAGGCTTCACATGTCCATACGTATTAGACCACTTAAAGAAGATAAAGGAGAATCAAGGCAAAAGATAGATTAATAGTTCATAGAGTTCATCAGCCATATTAAAGATATTTTCTAACGTATCTTCACCTAATTCACGTAGCTTATTTAACATTCTCTGAAAATGCTTTTTTACGTGTTCAGGAATTAAGTTTAAGTTTTCTTCGTAGAGAGCGGTGAGAACAGCGTCTTTTGTAGCTTCTATTAATGGAGTTACCCCAGACAGAACCTTAAAAACATCCATCAACAATAGTGCAAGAACATTTATTTCATTTACAGCCTTCTCCCAAACACGTTTTTCCTCAGGTTTAACCCTCAAATGATACCAGTACAGTTTTTTCTGACACTCTATGAACCCCCTACTTACAAGGAACCTAGTAACCTCAAAACTCTTAATTGCAGTGGCAAATATGTAAAAAGTAATATCCAAAATGTCTGGACGAATTACCCCCCTACTTCTCAAATCAAATAGCTTCCTCGGCAAAGGTATAAAGTAATATTTAGGAGAACCATGCAAAATCGAATGGACAGCTGCTCTCCTTAACTCAGCTAACGCAACGTCCCAAGGCTTACTCTCCATATCACTTACACATATAGCTATGGTAGGCCAACCTCTCCACGCAAAATGAGTTACAGAACTATCTGGAGCTATCCCAGAAATCCTTACACCAAGCCTAGAATACACTAACTCGTTTTCCTCTTCAATAAATCTATCAACATCATATCTGCTACGAAATATTAAAACCTCGCAAAACTCTGGCTCAACTCCTAGTTTCTCATAGCATTCAGAGATCTCCGCAACTATAGCTCTAACTTTCTCTTGCGGCACATTACCCTTAACAACAACGTAGAGATTTTCCTTCAATTTAACACGTCTCCAACTACGTATTTAATAGTTTAAAGCTAAATCTTAACCAAACTGTACTCCGTTTCACCTAGTCCATATTCTTTAGCATATTTTAACGTTGCTAATGGATCTACAGGTGGAAATCTATTAAGATATTCTATCATTGTTATCTTAGAAAACTTATCGGAACCTTTTTCCAGAGCCCCCAGCTCCTCTGCAACAGAATACGGTAATCCAGGTGCTTGATTTACCAAGTCAAGCGAAGCCTTGTCTATTGCCACCGGATCTCGAGAAGCCAGCACACCTATATTAGGAACAAAAGGATTGTCACTGAAGGGAAAACAATCACAATGCGCCGTTATATCATATAGAAAGTTCATATATCCAACCTTATCTTTACCAAAATAGTTTACAACAGCCAAAACAGTTTCAACAACCGCAATACAAAACTCTTCAGGATCCCTATGCATTTCACCCCAGCTGGAAATCGCCTTCTCTGGGCAAATCGCCCAGCAACCACAGCCCCAAACACATTTCTCCCTATCTATCTTAGCTTTACCATTTACCATCTCTATCGCATCAACAGGGCAAAAATCCACACATTTACCACATCCATTACAAGGTTCGGATTTGACATAGGGCTTCATCTTCAAATGGTTTTGAGCCTTACCGCTTTTCGTTACACACCCCATACCAATATTTTTGAGAGCACCACCAAAACCTGTTCTAGGATGACCCTTAAAATGAGCAAGACTAATCAAACAGTCAGCTTCAGCAATAGCTTGACCAATCTCAACCTCCTTAATCACCTTACCATTTACCTTAACTTTAACTCCACTAAGACCCTTAAGCCCATCCGCTATAATTATAGGAGCACCAACAGTCTCAGAAGTAAAACCATGACTCGCAGCAACCCTAAGATATCCTACGGCGGTTCCACGAGGCCTATCCAAACCAACACCAGTAGTATCCGTAACAAAAGGAACCCCACCAAGCTTCTTAATCTCCTCAACAATTATCCTAACATGAATAGGCCTTATATGCGTAAAGTTTCCCTCTTCACCCATATGAACCTTCACAGCAACAATATCACCCTTATCAATAATGTCTCCCAACCCAGACTCGTTAAAAAGCTTAGGTAACCTAGCATTAATATTATCCTCTGCTTTCCGAACCTTAAAATCAATCATAAACACATCAACCATAAAACCACCTTCCCAAACAATCACACAACATACAATCCATAACAATAGTCGTTAAAATCTTTCCCAAAATCCAAGTGGAGCCTTGACCTAGAATCACTCTTCTCTATAACAATTTAATATATTGATTTCAAAACGATCAGCCCTTTACAATAGTCGATTTTAGAGAGATCGAAATTCAAAAGATACTCATGTACCCCCTCTTATTTTGAGAGAAACATGGTGATTTAAGCCTCCTATGAGACCGATATATTCTCAAAAATACGAGGTGTTCTGAATGGCGAGAAAACAGGCAGAAATGTTAGAGAAAATACGTGATTTCGGCGAGTTAATCGTAAGATTAGAAGTCTACCGAGAAAACATAATACATTCAAGCACGTGGCCAGTTTTTGGAATAGTTATGTCCTCGGGAACGCTAATAATATGGGTCATATATCTGATGTCAGCGAAAAAATGCTAAAGGAAAAGGGCTTCATTGAGTTTCGCAAGGTTCTAACACTTAAAGGCCCTAGAACTGTTATTTTCTTGACAGATAGGGGCTATAAAAAGGTATCAAGAAGAATTGAAGAAAGTAAACATCCTACTGAGAACTCTCACATCCATACGGGAAATTTTCGATTGATAACAATTTTAACTTTCCTTAATTTCCAAGATTTTCTCGTTGCTGTTCAAGTTTTATCTTAATTTTGCGATTCGAGTAAGGCTATTTGGATTATTTGCTTATTTTTGTTTAGAACTATTTTTATTTTGTTTTTTAAGGTTTTTTCATATTTCTTTTTTATAAGATTCCATATTCCTTTGTCGTAAATTTCTATGCCGTACTCTAAAGCTTCTACTATCGTCGTATCAACCTTTTTTAATGCTTCCCAAGCTTCTTCAACTGTATATGTTTTTGGATCTATAAGTCCGATTCTCTTCGCCATAAGAACTTTTTCTACATCCTCTTGGTTTTTCACAATTATTACTACATCTATGTCACTTGAAGGCTTCCACGCGCCTCGTGCTCTAGAACCTATTACAATTACAGCTTCCACATCTGTTCCTTTGTTTTTCAAGTCTTCTAAGAACTCGTTTAAGACTTCTTCAGCCTCCTTACCGTCCCATATTTTTCCCAGTCTTGACATGTTTTTCAATCACACTCCAAACTTTCTCCATAACTTCAATACATTTTTTAGCAGTTTCTTCATTATATTTTATCCTCAGTCTACGAGTTGCGTTAGGATATCTAGAAGCATAGTAATGCAACGTGAGTTTACGTATTTCCTCTATGCTAACCGTAGCGCCTAGTATTTTTGTCTTATATTTTTCTTCGACAATTTTTATTAGTTCGGTTAGTTCATGCGTCGGCATAAATATGCCGATCCTTATGACTAGAGCTTTAAGTACCTTTTCAATAGCTTGTTGAGCGTGATAACATGCTTCTCTCCATTTCCCGTGTGAAAATCTATCTAACGCTTCTCTCCTATCCTCTTCAGCGTATTCAAGCCAATCCTTCCACTCATTATCCCTTAAACTCGGCAAACAATCCCACCTAATACGAACTATACCATAAAGATAGTAGCGTAACTTACTTATAGATTTACGTGGACTGATACTTAAAGTCGCAGTTTATAGCGAATCGCACATGAAAGAGCTCTAAATCGAGTGTAAATATTATCAAGATGTTTTCAGAACATATAGTTTAAACCCAAGAAATTAAATCTAATTCTACTCATTTGAACTTAAATTAACTCTCTTATTTAGGACAAAAGGTCATTGAACTAAATATGTTAGCATGGAATCTGCAGTTGTCTGAAGGGCTTAAAATAGTAGTATTATTGCTGTTGCTATTAAAATGGAGCCTATTATCGAATTAATTCCTGGAATTTCATTGAATAGTATTAGTGCGAGCAGTGAGGCTGTAATTGGTTCAAGGAGGACTACTGTTGAAGTTTCATATGGTTTCAAAACTTTAACAGAAGCTATATAAAGAGTGTGGGCGACAGCTGTCGGCAATATTCCCAATGCTAAAAGAATTAGAATAACGTTGAGTTGTAAAGGTGCATATATACCTCCTTGGAATGGGAGAGAATATAGGAAAACAACTATGGAGCCGAGCAAACAGTTTGAAGCCATGAGAACCCTAGCATCAACTTTTTTCCTGAGATCTGCCCCAATAATAAGATAGAATGCTTCAAAGGTTGCGGCAAGAAAAGACTCTATATCTCCAATTATATTTCCGCTTAAAGTTACGATTTCCGTCAAAGTAATAACCGTTACACCTATAAAACCCAAAAAAACTGCAGCTATTTCCCTTCTTTTAGGCTTGATCCTAAATATTAAAACTGTGAAAACCAAGGACTGTATGGGTGTCGTGTTTACAAAAATTGCAGCATGTAAAACGGTTGTATGCTTAATTCCGGCAATATAAAATATAAAATGTAAAGCGAGAAGAGCGCCTAACGCGACATGTTTCCAACTATAGCCCCTAACTAACCGGAAAAACTCCCTTAACTCTCTCCTAAAATATAATATTAGTAGGAGGGACCAAAACCCTATGAAAAGACGGAAAAATGCAATAGAAACATTATCGACTTGAGGTAGAAACCTTACAAAAATGGCGACCAATCCGAAAAGGATCCCAGCCATAATGCCCATAGCGAGAGCCAATAATCTTTCCATTACCTTATCGTCCCCCAATACTTTAAAGCACTAAAAGAGCAATGGTTTAAGCCTAGGAACTTATACTTAAAATTTTCGAACGGCGCTTCTTCAATTTAAGGCTAATTATTTTGAGTAAAGATGTTTAACTAGAATGTATGCAATTTCGTAGAAAAAGTCAAAAAGTAGGATGCCAAGAGCATTCCACTTCAGGTATGGGATAAGAATTATACAAGCAATTTTAAGGAAAGGCCTATGTTCCCAGATTTTAATGTAGATTTCTCTTATCTTTTTCTTTTCAGAAAAATAGTCGCTTACTTCATCTAGAAGGGCTGAAACTGTGAGAATAAAGGTGATAATGATATTCCATTCTTTGGGTATTCCCAGCAAAGCCACGGTTAAACATATGGTTAACAAGCCTAAGAGATGATATCTATTATCTATTTTACCTGTCATACCTGTTCCAAGAATTATTGCAATAAAAATCATATTAGCTCCAGGATAAAGGGAAAATAGGAATCCTATGGAGAGTCCAGAGAAAATGAACATGAGTGCAAGGGCAATTTTTCCTCTTTCTGCTCCTTCATCAGTTAGTTTCATCGTGAAACCTGCTAAACTGTAAAGTAGCATTGCAGTAATTGCATTCAATTATGGCACCCACGTTTGCTCATCAAAATGTTCCTTGAAAAAGCGGAGGAATAGAAGGAAGCTTAACGATACTAATAGAATGTCCACAATTACCACTCCATTCAAACCGTAAAGTACAAAGATAGGATAAGGGGCTACAGGGCCCAAAGCATATCCAACAAAGCGAAAGGATCCATAAATAGAAGATATTGTACCTCTAAGTTTCGGATCTATTTCAACTGCTAACGTATTAAGAGGAGTAAAACTTAGTGTTGTGATGAACCCCATGGCAAATAGCAATATTGGAAGGTAGGTAAACCAGTTAATAAACAGATAGAGTGAGGTCAAGAAATCTAAACTTAGAAAACCTATCAAAACAACTTTTCTACGACCTATGAAGTCTGTTAAAAACCCAGATATAATACTGGCAATAACCCCTCCTATACCAGCGGTAAACAGGTAGGTTCCCCACACGTTGGAAGGAAGATTGTAAGGTGGGTACAAAACAATGTTAGATAAAAACGTATAGATGCTAAGTCTTGTGAAAAACAGTGTTAACCCCATAAATCCTATCAAAATAACGAGAAAATTAAATATTCCGTACTTCAATATCCTAAATGCTTCCTTTCTATTAAAATGCGTTAAATTTTGCTCGGGGAGGAAAAAGTAAATTAAAATGAACAGTATTAAACCGAATAAAAGCATTACGAGAAAAACATATCTCCAATAAATTAACCCCATGAATCCTCCAACTAAGGGACCCAATGTTGCACCTAAAGTGGTTAATAAAGCCCCAAAACCCATAACTCTTCCCCTTACCTCAGCTTCAAATACATCTCCCACTAACGCCATGGAAATAGGTGTTATGAACGCTGAACCAACTCCCTGCAACACTCTTGACAACAAGAAAATTGCGATGGAAGGGGAAAAATAAGACGATAAAGCTCCAAGTGAATACATTGCTGCACCAAACAGAAGTGTTTTCCTCCTACCATAAAACACATCGCTCAGCATCCCAGAGAATAGCTGCAAAATGCTGAAAGGCATCATATACAATGTTATAGTTAAGCCGAGATAAAATTGCCCAACACTAAAATCGTTACCAATATATCTGAAAAGAGGTAAAACCATATTCCCTCCAAAAGGCCCGCTAAAAGCTGCAATACCAAAAATAACCACCACTAGTGATTTTCTCCACGACATCGTCATTCTCAACTCAATAACTGTTATACGTTCTTAATTCAACTAATCCTCTACATCATATTCTAATTATATGGAAACATGAATGAGAAATTAAAGAATCTTAAATGGTTCGTAATACTTATATTTAATTGGAATTGCAAAGAGGTAAAAGTGAAGTGTAAACCTCAATCTGGTCAGTAATTATCGACCAGAGAGGAAATTGAAAGATAAGCAAGGGGGAAATTATTGTTGTATCTAACTAGAAAATCCCATTAAGGGAGTTGGGAGTAGACTGCTGCTATAAGTAGAGGGAATATTATTGTTGCGTCGCCTTGAATAGTTGATATTATTCCTTCTTCCTTAACTTTTCCCCAAGATATTGCTTCGTTGAGTCTTGCACCAGAGAGGCTCCCATCGTAAGGCTGTGCGGTGGTTATTTGTACAGCGTAGTCTAATCCACCTTTCAAAAGGTTTGAGGCAATAGTGTAGTGTTTTGAGATACCGCCACCGAGAATTATTGCTCCAGTTTTCTTAGAATCGTAAACTATGTCTGCAAGTTCCTTCATATCTTTGGTTGCATCAACAACAAGTTCATGTTCCTGATTAAATAAAAATACTTGTAAGCCTAGAGCTGAGTCTTGGAACCCAGGTGAAAAAATCGGCACGTTATTCTTAGCTGCTTGATAAACAAAAGAATTTTCATCTGGCTTCATTCTTCTGCCTATTTCGTAAATTAACTCCCTAATAGAAACGTTTTTCTTTTCTTCATAGATCTCTAAAAGTATTTCTTGAAGAACTTTCTCTAAAAGCTCATAGTTTTCATTTGGAACATAAATATTGCCTAACCTATTGATGTTCTCCCTGTGAAGTTTAACATCGTTTGCCTCAAAACTTCCAACGTAATATTTTCCACCATAAGCCTTTATAATATCGTGATCAATGCTGCCGCCAGTGGTTATAATTACATCTACAAGTCTACGCTTAACTAAATCGGCGAAAACAGATCTTAAACCAGTTGCAACAAGATTAGCCGTAAAAGAAAGAAAAACGGTGCAATCTTCGTCTAGAAACATTTTCTTAACAATATCTATACTCCTAACTAAATTTAAAGTCATAAATCCTCCGCATTTACCTAATTCCTCTATAAGCTGTTTAACAGTCATATTTTCTCTCAATTTCATGTCTTTAACGATTTTATTCATCAAAGCAAATCACCAAACCGAATGTTTCCACTTCATTATCTTAGCTTTTGGTTCATAATATTATTATTGGTAAACTTATTGGTTTTGTAGAATACTTAGGTGAGACAACAAATTTGAGAATTACATATTTCCTTGAAAATGAAAATACTCCTAATTGGAAAACAACCAGAAATATTTAGGCAATTAAAAAATCAATGAAGTGTTTGAAACCAAAATTATTAATCTACTTTATTAGTATTTAGAAAAATTGGAGTTGTTCTACAAGGACTTTAAATTCTGGATAAATAATGGGGATACAAAGAACTACGTTGTACTACAAAATAATGCGCAAAAATATATTGAAGCTTTCGGAAAGTGTTATAAGATGTACTACTACATTAAGAGTCGTTGCGAGTTACTTAATTACGTTGTTAAAATAAAGGGTGCGATAAATGACCAATAATTATGCAATACCGCCAGAAGTCTGTTCTTTCTTTTCTGTTGGAAAAAGCAGCTCGTTACTTGTAAAAGGTGCCCCTGGAACGGGTAAGACAATTTTTTCTCTACAGTGTGCTAGTGAACTTAAAGAAAAAACCTCAGGAATATATTTTTCAACTAGGGTAGATGCTAAATCTCTGTATGAACATTTCCCTTGGATAAAAGAACAAATTCCGCCAGAACAAGTAATAGATGCGACTAAAAGCATTACACCCAAGGAAATGGATCTCGCCTATGTCATTAATTATTCCTCACTACCCGATTTTCTCAAAGGCCTTTACTCAATAGTATATAAAATATCGCAGCAACAAACGCCTCTAATAATCGTGGATAGTATTGATGCACTTGCTGCAAACGTTAAAACACCCATTGAAGAAACGTGTTCACGCCTCGTAGACTTCGCTGAAAGTATGAACTCCCAAATGATAATTGTAACCGAAAGATATGATACTTCCACAATTGATTACATAGTTGACGGCGTAATCAAATTTGAGAGAAGATTTATTGAAAACAGGCTTCTAAGAAGAATGAGAATAGAAAAGTTGAGAGGTACAGAAATACGTAACCCTACATATTATTTTACTCTGCAAAACGGAAAATTCCAATACTTCAAAAGACTTCCAACCCATCATCTAATAGACGATTCCTACGAATATGATCATCATTCGCCAATAAGAGATAGCGAAGATACAAAGTTTTTCGATAGCGGTAAGTTTAGCTTCGGTACAGAAGCTATGGACAAAGTTTTCGGCGGAGTTAGAAGAGGAAGTCTTATACTCTTTGAGATAGACGACAAGATGACCATGGAAGAAGTTATCACAGTGACTTTTCCCATCGTAGAGAACTTTCTTACACAAAAACGCTATGTAATAATGTCCCCTAGCGAAAACTTGCATCCTGACTTCCTTTTTAAATTGCTCAACAGGCTTGTAGGTGAGGAGGCAACTTCAAAATATTTCAAGTACCTTGACCAAATACTGCAATACGTTGAGCAAGGCAACAATATCATAAAGACACAACGTAAAAGAATTTTAAAATATATTACCGATGTAGTTAACAAACTTAAAGTAGAACACGGAAAGCCCATATCTCTACTATATCTATTCATAGATACCTTGGAATCGATTGCCGATGTTAACGATGTTTTCAGAGTTCTATCAAGTATTGCTGCAAAAATAAAAATAGAAGGCGATCTTTGCATCGCACTAAAGTTGGTGAGTGGCAGGAGGGGGAATGAATACTATAGGAAGATCGCGGACATTGTCATTAAATTGTTTACTCTTAACGGTATTATTTTCCTATATGGAATTAAACCTGTTACAAAACTCTACAACGTAAATGTTGACCTAACACTTCCACACCCCAAACTGGTACTAATACCAGTAGTATAATATCCTAAATCACTTCACTTCTTTTTTAATATAGTACAACGGATTGTTGAGCAGTTTTTCTCAAAACTTTTCCGTTCAATGTGCCTTTGTGCTTTCCTTTCTCAACAGCTATTTTACCGTTTACAATTACATATTCTATTCCTACAGGGTAACTATAAGGTTCCTCATATGTTGCTGTATCCCTGATTCTTGGGGGTCAAATATTACAATCAGTGAAATCTGTAAGCAACACGAAATCGACAAATACAACTAAAAAATAAGTAGGTTGACAAAACCACTGCATGGAATTAGTAACACGTTTTCGCTGGAATTAAATGTATTAAAAACTTTAAAACGCAAGCATCAACCATAAGTTGAACTCTTCCGAGTCATAATACTGCTAATAACTTAAAGCTTAGAATACTAAGCGAGAAGCGAAGCCTTTATAAAAATTTTTGCTAAATAGAAGATTTAGAATGTTTCTCCCCAAGGTAAGACTCTAGAACTGGAAGCTTTGGAGGGTATTTCCCTTTATGAAGATGCAAATATCTCTGAGGCTTGAAAAAGATCTCTTAGATGAAGTTAAGAGAGTAGCTCGTGAAGAAAGAAAAGCACTTACCGCGATGCTTAGAGAACTTATTTCAATAGGTTTGCGTCATAAAAGAGAACTAAAGTTTGAAAGCGTCTCCATGAGTATAAACGTATTCAGATATATGATAGAGGAGTCTGCAAAGCACGAAATTACTCCACCTTTAGATATTGTGATGAATGATGTTCAAATGTTCTTTTTATGGAACTATGGAGAAAGACTAGAAAACGTAAACCCTGTAACTTTAAGAGAAGGATTAAAGAAAGCAATTACTCAAATATTTGGGGTACATGATGTATACATAGAGACTCAGAACCATAGAACGGTCTTGACATTCTCTGGCCACTTCCCTGCTCATGTAACATGGGCATTCAAAGTAATCCGGGCACTTTTTGAGAGAGTCCTTAAATCTAAGGTTGTTGGGGAGGAAATCTCTGGTAGAAAAGCAATTCTCATAGTAGAGAAAGAAGACTGATGCAAATTTAGGAAATAAAGTTGGAAATTGGTAAATTTACATCGGCGTACAATAGATTTGCAAAAGGAGACTTTGTATCACATAAAGATACACACAGATATATAGGGAAATTTCAAACTATTTTACCAAATGTTTTGAGATGATCATTAACCATGTATTTAAGCTTTCTTATGTTAGGCGTATCGATAGGGCTTATCGCTATCATAGGAGCAAAATATCTAGAATGGTATAGATATGCAAGAGATAGATACAATCTCTTAATATTCCTGTTTTTAGTGAGCTCGCTATTTGAGTGTTTAACGCTTCTTGCCACACAATTGTTAAATATCCATACACTTGAGATTTTTTGGTCGCTTTTCTCAATGTTTGAGATCAGTAAATGGGCAATTTTTGCATGTTCAGTATTCTTTGTGGAAAACTAAAACAATAATTAAGACTATTCCTTACATTACTTATGTCTTTTAAATATCTTTCCTAGCGTACTTCAAATATTTTAAATTAGTCGTTATTCTACGTTTTAGAATTTATTCATTTTTGGCTACTGAAAAGTTTCATGAATTCATCGTACAAGGATAGTAAACCTCTAATAATGTCTCCTGTGCCCCCCTTCAATCTTAAACTATACGTTTGGAGAATTTCCTTTATTTCCTTCATCCTCTCCCACACAGTGTTAGAGTGCGCAGCTTCAAAAAAGGCGCATAATGCATAGTTATCGTTACCGTTTTCATAAAAGGTTGTGGTACATAGCGTATCTATTTCCTCGAAAACAGCATAGGTAAATTTCATTGATTCTGATAGTTTTTCTGTAGGTGGTATTATCCACAATTTTGTTGCAATGTTTGACAGATAGTTTTTTCCCATTAAGAGATTTGCTGGAAAGACTCCTTTAACTAAGGGTCCTGCAGGATGCTGTTCTACTAGAGCTACGCCCTTAAATACAAATCTTCTACTGTTGTTATCCCGACTTAACAAACATGTACCCCCATACACGAATATCGATTATCCTTAAAGTTAAGAGAAGATTAAAAACTATGTAATGGTATGTAGTTATACGTGATACAAAAAATCACACTGCAGCAAAACTAACGTTGCAAAGTAAGGGATAGAAAAATTGCCCTCACTTCGAAATTTGCAAAATCCAGATATACTATTTTAAGAAGTAAAAATAACAACAATGATCACAAATTATCAGAAAATAGGCCACTAGATACTAAATACTTTTCATACTAATTTCTCTAATTCTCTTAATGGTCTAATAGTTTCGAAACCATTAAATGTTAAAAATAAATTTTACTTTCCTTAACCTTAAGTTTCATGAAACATGTTTTCGTTAGTAAATTCCTTTCAAGCGCCTTTTCTATTTTGATCGGAAAACGTAGTGTTGTATAAGGAGAAACAGCTTTTTAACTAAGTAAAGTAAAGAATACTTCACGGTACATTATTTCAGAAAACTTCGGTTGCCTTCACGCTGTTAGACGAGTATAATGTAAATATTAAATCTAGGCTAATTGCTTAAGAAAATTTTTAACAGAAATAAACTGTATGTTTTCAACTTAGGTTAATCAAGAGGTGCCTACTATGAGTGAAAATATGGATGTCATCAAGGTTGAAGAAGGAGAAATGCTTGAAATAGAAATCGAAGAAGACTTACTCAAAGCTAATCAACAGCTTGCAAATGCGAACAGAAAAATTTTTGATAAACATGGTGTAAAGGTTATAGATGTAATGGGGTCAATAGGATCCGGGAAAACTTCAATACTTGAAAAACTTGTTGAAAAACTTAAAGAAAAATATAGAATAGCCGTTATTGCAGGAGACGTAACTACAACCATCGATGCAGATCGAATTAAAAGACACGAAGTACGGACAATCCAAATAAACACTGGAAATGAATGCCACCTTGATGCATTGATGATTAGAAGAGCAATTAAAAGGCTGAACCTCGACGAACTGGACATAATTTTCATAGAGAACGTTGGAAACCTTATTTGTCCAGCAGACTTCCCGCTGGGTTCTCATAAGAGAATAGTTGTGGTAAGCGTTACAGAAGGCCCTTACATGATCCGAAAACACCCCATGATAATTAAAGGAGCAGATATAGTAGTTATTAACAAGATAGATTTGGCTGAAGCTATGGAAGTGGATGTAAATCAGTTGATCAAAGATGCAAAGGAGATAAACCCGAAAGCGGAAGTTGTTTGTACAAATGCAAAGAGTGGTGAGGGAATAGATAATTTAATTAAAGCTCTTCAACTATAACAAATTTCAATTTATAACTAGTGTAGATTGGAAGGTGACTGCATGAGTGAGGGTTGTATATTTCCCCCTTGTCCCAAGTGCAATAAGGGATATCTTATACCTCTAAGCGGTTTTAGCGAAAAGGGTGTGTCTCTAGTTTTCTCCAGTTGGGTTTGCACGAATCCTGAATGTTCATATACGATACACCAACACGACGTTGAAAGCAAAATTTACTGGAAAGACGGCGAAAAAATGAATGCAAAAAAAGGCTAAGAAGGCAGGGATAATATAGAACCCATTAAAATAAAATATATTTTCTCTCTTTTTATAATTGTAAATTTTCGCTACTGGTGGTTGTATGGTGAAGCCTAAAGTTTTTGTTACTAGGGAAATTCCCGAAAAGGGGCTTAACATTATATTAGAGAGATTTGACGCCAAAGTATGGAGGGAATATACTCCGCCTCCAAAAGAGGTAATAATTGAGGAAGCTAAAGACGTTGATGCACTCGTCACACTTTTAACAGATAAAATTGACAAAGAAGTTTTAGACGTTGCTAAAAACCTTAAAATAATTGCACAGTACGCAGTAGGATACGACAACATCGATGTTGAAGAATGTACGAGAAGAGGAATCTATGTTACAAATACACCCGAAGTTCTCACCGAGACTACAGCAGACTTCACATGGACACTAATTTTAGCTGTTGCAAGACGTGTAGTTGAAGCAGATAAATTTGTTAGAAGTGGAGAATGGGAAAAAAGTAGAACTGGATGGCATCCAAAAATGCTTCTAGGAACAGATATACATGGAAAAACCCTCGGCATCATAGGTCTCGGCAGAATAGGCACAGCAGTTGCAAGAAGAGCTAAAGGGTTCAACATGAAAATTATATACTATAGTAGAAGCAGAAAAGAGAATATCGAAAAAGAGCTGGGTCTAAAATATGTCGACCTCAATACCTTACTAAGAGAAGCAGACTTTGTTTCAATTCATGTGCCTTTAACAGAAGAAACTTATCATATGATTGGTGAAAGGGAACTAAAACTAATGAAAAACACAGCGTTTCTCATTAACACTAGTAGAGGCAAAGTAATTGATGAAAAAGCTCTTTACAAAGCTTTAAAAGAAAAATGGATTGCAGGCGCTGCACTAGACGTTTTTGAAGAAGAACCAACACCTGCAAATAATCCATTGCTAGAATTGGAAAATATTGTGGTAGCTCCGCATATTGCCAGTGCAACTCATGAAACTAGATCAAGAATGGCTGAAATGGTAGCTCAAAACCTCATAGCTTACTTTGAGGGAAAAATACCACCAAACTTAGTAAATCCAGAGGTTTTAAAGAAAACTACTCCCTAAACATTTGTTAAGCTTTGCGTAAAATTTCCCACCTAATGCCCTATGATTTTTGTAAACATCGGAACACACATTAGCCCATTTTCATTGAATATAATTATAGTTGGTGGTGAAGTTTGAAAAGGGTTGAAAGCATTTTTGAAATTATTGGCCCTATAATGGTTGGTCCTAGTTCTAGTCATACCGCTGGCGCTGTACGTATAGGTAAAATTGCCCGTGAAATCCTCGGTAGTAGACCAGTAAAAGCAACCATACTTTTTCACGGTAGTTTTGCTGAAACTTATCGAGGTCACGGGTCAGATAAAGCCGTAGTAGGCGGCATACTTGGTTTTTCAACAGATGATTTAAGGATCAGAGAAGCTCTAGAAATAGCTGAGAAGGAAGGACTAAAAATAGAGTTCAAAACGGTAGATTTAGGCGAAGAATATCATCCGAACACGATAAAAATAGTTTTAGAGGATCCGACAGGTCTGAAGGTTTGGATTGTTGGGAGCAGTATTGGGGGAGGAAATATCATAGTCACAGAAGTTAACGGTTTTGAAGCTGATATAAGTGGAGATTATCACGCACTAATTACAATTCACGAAGATAAGCCTGGGATGGTGGCAAAAATTACGGCTATTCTCGCTAAGTATGGAATTAATATTGCTAGAATGAAGGTAAGTAGAGTAAAAAGGGGAGCACTAGCTTTCTCAAGTATAGAGGTAGATCAAGAAATACCATTAGAAGTTGTTCATGAAGTAGAGAAAGTTGAAGGAGTAAAATTAGTTAGAGCTCTAAAACCAATATAGGAGGGTCCATATGGTTGAATTTGAAACACTGAAAGATCTAATAAGGTTAGCTAAAGAGAGAAAATGTAAGATCGGAGAAATAGTTTGGGAATACGAAGCAGAAGTTGAAGGTGTAAGTAAAGAATTTGTCTGGGATAAAATGGTAAAACATTGGAACGTTATGAAAAGTTCAATAGAAAACGGATTGAAAGAAAACTTTGAGCTTCCCTGTAAAATAGCGAAAAGATACGCTAAGAAATTCCTTGAAGAAAAGAAATCTTTCTTAGATGATTTTATGAGTAAAGTTGTAGCAAGAGCCTTAGCTGTAAGCGAATACAATTCAGCAATGGGTCTCGTATGTGCAGCGCCAACAGCAGGATCTTCAGGAGTAATACCAGCAGTAATATACTCGGCCGCAGAAAAACTCAACGCAAGCGAGAAAGAAGTGATTCTGGCACTTTTTACAGCTTCTGGCATAGGTTTAATAATAGCTAATAAAGCATCCATTGCTGGGTCTGAAGCTGGATGCCAAGCTGAAGTAGGAGCCGCAGCTGCCATGGCTGCAGGCGCACTCGTAGAGCTAGCAAACGGTAAACCAGAACAGGTAGACCATGCCGTAGCAATAGCCTTAAAGTCGATCATGGGCTTGATATGCGACCCAGTAGCTGGCCTTGTTATCTCTCCATGCATTAAAAGGAATGCTTTTGGAGCAGTTTTAGCGTTTTTGGCAGCCGAGATGGCTCTTACCGGAGTTGAAAGTTTGATTCCTGCAGACGAAGTTATTGAAGCAATGGATAGCGTTGGAAGATTGATGCACCCTGATCTCAAAGAAACTGCACGTGGAGGAATAGCAACAACACCAACAGGTGAGAGAATTAGAGAAAAAGTGTTCAAAGAAGGAAGCTTAGAGCCAAAATAATGTACGTTAATGTGTTATCGATATTGTTACTACATATTACAAACTATGAATAACGTTAAATATTTTGTTGCATAGTATTTTAACGGTGGTAGTGAGGAGGATACTCCTTGCTCAGAAAAGGGGGTAAACGTGACGCAGAGAAGCTTTTTGTTTAAAATAGTCTTAATTGGCGATGGTGCTGTTGGGAAAACATCTCTAAGAAGGAGATGGATGGGAGAAGCCTTCGAAGTAAACTACATTTTCACAATAGGTTGTGACTTCGCAATAAAAGAATTTCAATTCGACAAAGACATTAAAGTTAAATTACAAATTTGGGACCTCGGCGGTCAGCCTCACTTTAAAGAGGTTAGAAAAGCATTTTACGTAGGTGCTTCTGGAGGAATAGTGCTTTACGATGTTACAAATAGAGAAAGCTTTAAAAACGTTAAAATGTGGGTCGCAGAACTCATAAAACATACAAAAAAGAAAGTGCCAGTAGTTATTGTTGGAAACAAAATAGATCTAAGGATAAATGAAGGAGATTACATATCTACGTCGGAAGGCCTAAAACTTAAACGTCAAATAGTCAAAGAATTCGGAGTCAAAGCTCTCTTTTCGGAAACAAGCGCGAAAACAGGTGAAAATGTAGATAAGGTCTTTAGAGGAATTACCGCCCTACTACTACAAGAATTGGGCGTGATTAAACCTGTTACAACGGAATCCGTGATTGATGAAAGATATGCAAATCTCCTAACAGAAATCTGCAAACTACTCGGATTAAACGAGGAAACTTGGAAAGACGCGCCAGAATATGTATTAGATGTTTTGAGACGTGTTTTGAAAGGAAAAACCAGCACAGAGAATAGTTATAGTGAAGCCGTTGGCTTTACAGAATAGACATTATTTAACGTTATTAGTGAAAGTTGGGCATGGTCTTTTATCCATTAAACTTTAATACGTTCACAATAACTATCTTCTTGTTCTATTGGAGGTGGGCATTTTGGCAGGTGGATGCGTTTGGTTATAGAAACGAGCAAAAAGATTCAGCTACATTAAATTCTCTAGTTCTAAAATCCTTTGAGACCGAATTTACCTATAAAGATTCGATTTTTGATGAACTTCTCAGAGTTCTGGTAAAAGTTTGTAGGCATAGATTAACAGCGAAGCAAAAAAGAGTTCTTCTTCACCTATACGAGGCAAAATACGAAAACTACACTTTTTCCAGACTGGCCCTAAACTTATCTAAAAAACTTAAAATGCCGTTGAGCACAGTGAAATACATTCTAAGAACTTTAAGAGAATGTGGACTAATTTTAGCAGGAAACCAGTACAATAAGGGATGTTTAGCAAGGCTTTCACCCATAGGCGAAATCGTAGCTCAAGAACTCTATAGAGGAACATAACATGAAGATCCTACTCGATATAGATGAAAACAGTATTTTCCGCTCTCTAAGTATACTTAGAATATGTGATTGCAATGTTTAGAAAGGCTAACGCTATAATTGCTAGGGGGAAAAGAATTGACAATGCATATAGCAGGTTTGAATACCAGAGCTCCATGGAACCTAAGAATTCAAATTGCTGTTGTAAAAACATGGAAATAGAAAGAATCATGCCAACTAGACATGCCACTGCTATCAACATGTAATTTTTTGAAATTTTACTTCCAGAAAGACTGGAAGATATGGAGAAACTGCAGATCATCAAAATAAAATATATTATGGCAAGAATAATAGGTACGCTATCAACCAGCACTTTACACCACCTCTAATTTCAAATTGCGTGCAACCTTTTTACTTCCACTCTATTTTTTAGAACAGTTTCTTCCTCTATTTTTCTCCAACATTTAATAGAAGCTTTCCCAAGTAAAGGATTAAAATACTTGGTGAAAGCTATGCCTATGTATTCTACAACTTCTAAAATCTCAGATGGTGCACAATGCCATGCCAATTTTCTAACATCTCTAAACTCTATATTACCATTATGTACCTCTATAAGTTCATTTAGAGGCTTAACAATTTCGGTCAAAAACTTCTTACCTATTTTTGTTCCTAGTATTTCCTGAATGGTTTGAATCAGTTTATAAATAGCGTCCTTACCGATCTCAACAATTTTTTGTAAGGGGCGAACAATATCGACATCGACGAGACCGACTTTTGCGAGGTCCTTTATTCTGGCAATTGCCTCATCTACACTTATTCCAACCTCTTTAGCTACTTCTTCTATCGTTTTATGGCCATCTATTGAAGCAAAAAGAGGCCAAAAATCTCTACTAATTTTAACATCTTCCTCAACCCTCTTCTTCAATATGGGAACATGATAAGGTTTAAGCGTTAAAACCCATAATATTTTCTCTATATCCTCCTCAAAAGAATCAAAAACCGCAACATTCCCATTCCAATTCCTAAGAGCTTCTCCATATTTTTCTTCAAATTTTTCAACTAATGTTCTTAACGCCTCTCTTGAAAGCTTGTCCTCGTAATCTACTAAAAGCGCACATACAGTGTTTTCTCCGCTTTCAAGCATGATCTTCATGCCCTCTGCATCTATGCTTCTTAAGACACTCTTCTGTTCCGGTGATATCTCCCTTACGAAAGAGGATACCGCTGTTAGAAATCCTGATATTAGATTTGGTTCAACTTTACTTGATGCATAGGTCTTGGTAAATAAGGGCACGCCGTTGCGAT